>Ga0213830_1000034_pt1 | contig 331862 bp, 303 predicted proteins | sample SWATP11_FD_161661 | JGI IMG/M metagenome (GOLD analysis project Ga0213830, IMG submission 161661) | Coastal seawater microbial communities from Marineland, Florida, United States - SWA TP1 #1 | ecosystem: Environmental > Aquatic > Marine > Coastal | place: USA: Florida | collected 2016-08-06 | reverse complement strand
CTTTGTCTATTTGGTCGTTCGATAATTTTATGTAAGACATTTTTTCCACATTGCAAAAGTACAAAAAAAATAAATTATAAACAATCTGTTGAAAACTACCATTTTCGTCCGTTATATTACTGCCAACTTGTTATATCTCAACGAATATATGGATTTAATTGTTAAAATCACGGGATAAACCAAGTTTTGAGCTTGTATTATCCTGTCGCAATGTCTTTTGTATAATAGTATCCAATGGATTAGTAATTTTCATTAAATCTTTACGCTGTACATGTGTATAAATCATTGTGGTCTCTGGTCTACTATGACCAAGTAAAGATTGTATATATCTAATGTCAGTACCATTTTCTAATAGATGTGTGGCATAGCTGTGTCTTAATGTGTGTGGCGTTACAGTCTTACTAATGTTGGCGCTTTTGCAACTTCTTTTTATAAATTGTCTTATGCTTTCAGCGCTATATTTTCCACCATTAGCACCCTCTACAAAATATGTTTTTGGATTATAGCTCAGATAGTAATTAGAAAGCAATGGTAAAAAACTATCAGCCAAACTCACCAAACGATCCTTTCTACCTTTACTGTTTTTAACATGTAGCTGCTTTCGGTCTATATTTATATCAGTTAGTTTTAAATTAATAAGCTCACTCACGCGCAAACCACAAGAATATAACAAAGTAATAATAGCTCTGTGTTTAAGGTTTTTGGTGCACCTAATGAGATCTAAAACTTCATTCTGAGACAAAACAGTCGGTATTTTTTTAGATTTTTTAGGTCTTACTAAGTGCATTTCATTAAGTTCTATTTCAGGGTAAAATGCCTTAAAAACCTTAACGGCACTTATAAATTGGCGTTGGGTACTAATGCTGTAGTTACGATTTATAAATACAGTTTCTATAAATAATTCGATATCTCTGTTGGTTATATTCTCAACACCTTTAGAGTTATGAAACTCAATGAGATCTGCAATATAAAACGTATATGTGTCTATAGTGCTTTTGCTGTAACGTTTGCCTCTAAGGTATTTATAAAAATTATTGAGTATTTTCTTTTGTGTAGCATTTAGTTGACGCTCGGGTTTAGAAATAGCACCATTTGTATCCGTTTGTTTTCTAAGACCTTTGTTTTTTATTTCCGCAACATTGCAGAACCTTTTTTTTACAAGACTAATATTATCAGAAGATAGAGGCATATACCATAGCCTATGAGTTTTGCTCCATTTTGCTAATGGAATTTTTCGAACTATAGTCAATAAATCCTCATTGTATTTAAATTTTAAGCCTAGATTTTGTCTTCCTTTATGGGTGAGGTTAATAAGTTGTAATTTAGGTAATTCTGTATTCATAGCGTTAAAATAGTAAAAAATAATCTATTGTTTATCAGCTTAGTAAATAGGTTTTTTTTCAATAAGGTTAAAAATATTTTCAAAAAACAATAAAAAAGTTTTGCGTATTAAAAAATAGTATACATTTGCTGCGAAATTTAGAATCACTAACACAACAGGTTCTAGATTTAGCTGAACACATTGAAAACTGTTTTTACGTTCGGGCTTTTGAAAATTAGGAAGTCATATTCAAAAGCAGCTTATAAGATAAGCGTCCGAAATTTAAAGCTAACTTCCGTTTCTCCAATAGCTGCTAGCCAGCATATATACGCTTTTGTACCAACTACACAAAGCCAGTTTCAGATTTGATATAGAGTTAACATTAATTAAGCCTATAACTTTATACCTTTATTTTTTCTGAAAAACAACCGAGAATAAAACTAAAATGAATACAAAATACATTGATCTTATCGATCAATCCTTTTACTTTCCTCAAGAAGAATTTTATCTAGAGGAAAACACACTGCAATTTCATGGTATAGACCTAATGAAATTAATTGAGCAATACGGAGCACCATTGAAGTTTACCTATTTGCCGCAAATTTCTAATAACATTCAGCGTGCCAAAACATGGTTTGCAGATGCTTTTGCAAAACACAATTATAGTGGTACATACAACTACTGTTACTGTACTAAAAGTTCGCACTTTAAGCATGTATTAGACGAAGGTTTAAAAAACAATATTCATATTGAAACCTCTTCGGCTTTTGATATTGATATTGTAAATAGCCTAAAGAAAGAAGGGAAAATTACAGATGAAACCTTTGTAATTAGTAACGGTTTTAAGCGCGAAAAATACATTAACAATATTGCCGATTTAATTAACGGAGGTCATCAAAACTGCATACCAATTATAGACAACTATGAAGAGTTAGATTTGCTTACTGAAGAAATCAATGGTAAGTTTAAAGTAGGTATTAGAATTGCATCTGAAGAAGAGCCAAAGTTTGAGTTTTACACCTCACGCCTAGGCATTGGTTACAAAAATATTGTGCCATTTTACAAAAACCAGATTCAGAATAATGAGCAAGTAGAGCTTAAGATGTTACATTTCTTTATCAATACTGGTATTAGAGATAACGCGTACTATTGGAACGAGCTCACAAAATGTCTAAAGGTATATACGTCATTAAAGAAGATTTGTCCATCTTTAGATAGCTTGAATATTGGTGGAGGCTTCCCAATTAAAAACTCTCTGGCTTTTGATTTTGATTATGCTTATATGGTAGATGAAATAGTAAACCAGATAAAAACCGTTTGCGAGGAAGAAGAGGTAGATGTACCAAATATTTTTACAGAATTTGGAAGTTTTACGGTTGGCGAAAGTGGAGGTGCTATTTACAAAGTACTTTACCAAAAGCAACAAAACGATCGTGAAAAATGGAATATGATTAACTCATCTTTCATTACAACATTACCAGATACTTGGGCAATAAACAAACGCTTTATAATGCTGCCAATCAACCGTTGGCAAGAAGGTTACGAGCGCGTATTGCTTGGTGGATTAACTTGCGATAGTGATGATTATTACAATAGTGAACAACACGTCAACGCTATATATTTACCAAAGTATCACAAAGACAAACCATTGTATATAGGCTTCTTTAATACAGGTGCATATCAAGAAACCATTGGTGGTTTTGGCGGATTGCAACACTGTTTAATACCAAGTCCAAAGCATATTTTAATACAACGCGATGATAACGGAAATTTAACAACCGAAGTTTTTGCAGAACAACAAAAAAGTGAAGATTTACTGAATATTTTAGGATACTAAAAGATTTCAGAATCAAATAAGAAAGATTAAGAATGTCAGGTTGAGCATTGGTTGAAATCAAAATATATTTTGATTGATAGCACACTACGAAGTAGTCGAAACCTCATTTGAAATAAAAATAAACAATAGAATAAATAACAAATTTCCCTTTCAGGAATTAAAAAAATGAAAACAAAAACTTACGCTGGCATTCCAGCAGAGCATTCAAAATTAGATCAATCAAAGATTGTTTTAATCCCAGTACCTTACGATGGTACAAGTACATGGCAAAAAGGAGCAGATAAAGGTCCAGAAGCATTTTTACACGCTTCAGAAAACATGGAATTGTACGATATTGAGACTGACTCTGAGGTGTACCTTCAAGGTATTCACTTAGCAGATGCAGTAACAGAAAATGCTTCGCCTGAAGCAATGGTAGAAGCAGTGCACCAAGCAACCAAAAAGTTTATAAAAAAGAACAAATTTGTAACTGTTTTTGGTGGTGAACATTCAATCTCAATTGGTACTATTAGAGCTTTCAACGAAATGTTTGAAGATTTAACTGTATTGCACATCGATGCGCATGCTGATCTTCGCGAAAGTTACGAAGGTTCTAAGTGTAACCATGCTTGTGCTGTGTATGAAGCGAGCCAAACCACAAACCTAATTCAGGTTGGTATTCGTTCTATGGATGCTATTGAAAAAACAGTAATGGACGAAGAAAAAACGTACTTTGCGCATGAGATGGCTGTAGATGACAACTGGATGGACTCTGCAATAGATCAAATGACAGACAACGTATTTATTACGTTCGATTTAGATGCTTTCGATCCTTCAATTATGCCAAGTACTGGAACACCAGAGCCAGGAGGTTTATTATGGTATGAAACACTAGAGTTTTTAAAGCAAGTGTTTGAAGAAAAGAATGTTGTAGGTTTTGATATTGTAGAGCTTTGCCCAAATGAAAACGAAAAGTCTTCAGACTTTTTAGCAGCAAAACTTTACTACAAAATGTTAAGTTATAAGTTTCAAAATCAAGATGTAGATGACGATTTTGAAAGTAATTTTAATAACAATTCAAACGGGAATAATAAATTTTCTAAATTTAATGATGAAGATGAGTACTAATAAAGGACATATTACACAATTTATAGAGAAGTATTACCTGCACTTTAATGCAGCAGCTTTGGTTGATGCAGCCAAAGGTTACGAAGATCAGCTTAATAATGGTGCTAAGATGTTAGTGTCTTTGGCTGGTGCTATGAGTACTGCTGAGTTGGGTAAGATTTTTGCAGAAATGATTCGTCAAGATAAAGTACACATTATTTCTTGTACAGGTGCCAATCTTGAAGAAGATATCATGAATTTAGTAGCGCATAGCCATTACAAGCGTGTGCCTAACTATCGCGATTTGACTCCGCAAGAAGAATGGGATTTGTTAGAAAAAGGACTAAACCGAGTTACAGATACTTGTATTCCAGAAGAGGAAGCATTTAGACGTATACAAGAACATATTGTTAAGATTTGGAAAGATGCAGAAGCTAAAGGTGAACGTTACTTACCACACGAGTATATGTACAAACTGTTATTGTCTGGTGTTTTAGAAGAATACTACGAAATAGATCTAAAGGATTCTTGGATGTACGCAGCAGCAGAAAAGAACTTACCAATTGTTTGCCCAGGATGGGAAGACAGTACTATGGGTAATATTTTTGCAAGCTATGTGCTAAAAGGCGAGCTTAAGGCAAGCACTATGAAATCTGGTATTGAGTATATGACATTCTTAGCAGATTGGTACACTGAGAATTCAGAAAAAGGCATAGGTTTCTTCCAAATTGGTGGAGGTATTGCAGGAGATTTTCCAATCTGTGTAGTGCCAATGCTTTACCAGGACATGGAGCGTACAGACACACCATTCTGGAGTTATTTTTGCCAAATTAGTGACAGTACAACAAGTTACGGATCGTATTCTGGTGCAGTGCCAAACGAAAAAATAACTTGGGGAAAACTAGATATAAATACACCTAAATTTATCATAGAAAGTGATGCAACCATTGTTGCTCCATTAATTTTTGCGTACCTTTTGGGTATGTAAATCCAACCTTACAAGATGAACAGAAAAGACCAACATTTAAAACGTGTCATTGTAGACTTTAAAAAACTAACGCCAGAAATTCTTGCTTTATTGGTAGAGAAATATCCTGACGGTTACGACGACGACCACATTATTACATTCAGAAATGCTAAAAATGAAGTCGTAGATGCTGTTGAGGTAACTACCGAAGATACCAAGTATTTGGTAAAAGTAAGTACCAAGTTGGCTGTAACCATGGAGAATTATGATGAAGATGATTATGAAGATTACGAAGATGATGATCCAGAAGCAGTACAAGACCCAGAAATGGCAGCAGATGAAGATGCTGATGATTTTGATGCCTAAATGTAATTGGTGTTAAATTATTTTGTAACTTTCTTTATACTATAAAGTTGCAATTATTTAATGCTTAAATTATGGAGACGTCATTTCACATGTCATTACCGTGTTTGAGTGTAAAGGATACTCAAGACTTTTACATCAATAACATTGGTGCTTCTGCAGGCAGAACCTCAGAAAATTGGGTAGATATAAATCTGTTTGGTCATCAAATTACGTTTATAAAAGCCGAAAAATTTAACTTCAATAACCCTAATTATGTGTTTGAAGGTAAGATTTTACCATCCTTCCATTTTGGTGTTATTGTAGATGTTGATAATTGGAAAAAAATCTATACCAAGCTTACAAAGCAAGCGTTAGAAGTTGTAACCAAAACCACTTTTTTAAAAGAAAAAACCGGAGAACATCTTTCATTTTTTATTAAAGATACTAATGATTATATGTTAGAGTTCAAAAGTTTTAAAGAACCTAAAGACATGTTTTTAGCATAATGTTACCAGTTGTTGCTTATCAAGTAGCAAACACTATCAATATAAAAGCGAGCAGACAGCAATTGCAGTGGCAGTTGCTGTTTCAAGATAGTGATGAGTTGTTTTATTTACACTCAAAAGACAAGTATATCTATCTGTTTCAGTATGGGATGGTCAGTTTTTTTAACCTTTCAAAAACTGAAATAGATGAAGCTTTAGATACTATTAAACCATTGTGCGATACCTACTTTGCAGATAAAATTTCTGAAGAAGTTAATGTAGAAATACAAGCAAATACACTTCAGGTTAATTTTGAAAGTATAGTATTGCCAGATTTTAATAGCGAAATGATACGGTTAGTAATGCTTAATGCATCGCAATCTGTAGCACTAAACCGTTTTTCTGAAATAACCGAAGCGCTTTTAATAGAAACTAACGAACACACCAAGTATTTAGAAGCCAGAGGAAAACTAAATATTTCAGGAAATAAGTTAAAACGATTTATAGGTAAAATCCTAAACATTAAAAACAAGATTTCTGAAAACCTATACATCTTTGATTCACCAGAAATAACCTGGGAAGACGAGCAGTTAAACAAATTAAATTCAGATTTAAAACAGACTTTCGATCTTAAGGATCGTTACCACGTTATCCATGATAGAATAGAGATTATAAAAGAAAATTTAGAACTCTTTAAAGATATTATGGATCATCGAGAAAGTAGCCGATTAGAATGGATTATCATTATTCTAATTTTGGTAGAAGTCATAGATATGTTTATTCTAAAATTGTTTTAGACCAAGATAGTATTCTTCGCAACAAACCACAGTTATCATTCTCTCAGATAATGATCTAAAAGTTTTGGGCTTGAGGTGGTAAATACCCAACTACAAAATAAAATTATAAATAGAAATTCTTGAGCAAGACGTTGTAAGATAGAGTTTTAAGTAAAAAAGCAATTAAAAATGAAAAACAGACAATTTGTAGTATTTGTATTTTTAGTAATGGCATTTAGTGTTAATGCAATAGTAGATACAAAAAAAGATAAACAAGACCAGGAAACCGTTACTGTAATAGCAACTTTTGATGGTTATGATGAAGAAGATGGTTATGCCTTCTTAGTGGCTGGCGAAGATGATGAGGAAGATGAAGATATCATGTATTTTTATGATGTTGCTCCTGAAGCACTAAAAGCTGTAAACCTTAAATCGGATGATATGATAGGTGAGCGTTTTCAGATAACCTATAAGATTGAAACCTACGAGGAGGAAGATGAATATGGGTATAAAGAAACGTACGAAAAGTACACTATCATAAAGATTAAAAAGATGTAATATTAAAGAGGCTGCTAATTAAATTGGCAGTCTTTTTTTTAGAATAACTTCCCAAAAGAATGCAGAAAATACTACGAAGTATTCTAGAGCAACAATCCACAAGTTTTCAGATTTATCTGCTGTGCCAATACCAAGGTAAGAGAGGTAGCTTAAGATTATAATTGCACTCCAAATAAGTGGGTATCTGTAGTTAGTGAATATGCAAAGCATTACCAAAGTAGCAATATACCAAGGATGTACTGTAGTACTTAAAAAAAGATAAATTGTAAAAACTAGTAGTATGGATGTACTAAGTTTAGGTATGGAATTATTTTTTTTAAAAAAGGAAAAGCCTAAAATTGCCAAAATTGAAACTAGAGGCAGAATCTTACCAATTATACCAATTTCATTATAACCAGTAATAGCATAACCAATAGCTCTTAATACATAGTAGATGCTGGCATTAAATTCAAAATTATTAAACCACAGTCCGACCGTTTTAGAGTAGTTGTCTACAAATTCTATTGAAAAGAATGGGATGAAAAATGCAATTAAGGTTATGCCAACAATGGTATAGAATACAATTAGTTTTTTCATACCTGCGAAGGCAGACAAATTATTAGGTTCAGCGTAGCTAATCCATTTATGTTGGCTGTTCTTTCGGTCACTGAGCGAAGTCGAAGTGAACCACCAAAAAAACAAAGGCAAAAACATCAAGGGAATCAGTTTTACAGAAACAGAGCAAGCAAAGACAACAGCAGCCCATTTCCAATAGCCTTTATGTAACAAGTATAAACTCCAAACTAAGAAGAAAATCATAACACCTTCAAAATGGAGGTTACCAGTAAGTTCTATGATGATAAATGGGTTTAAGATGTACCAAAAGATTCGATTAGAAGGTAATTTTAAGGCTTCTAAAAGCTTTTTTCCAAAATAGAGTGTTCCTATGTCGGCAGCAATAATAAGAAGTCTCATACCTGCGACAGAGCTTAAAATGCTGTTTCCGGGAAATAGATTTCCAAGAGCAAAACACAACTGATTTAAAGGTGGGTAATTGGTAAAGTGAGAGGCGTTTAGTTTACCCATACCATTATACAGTTCTTGCGCTAGAGGCATGTTAGTCTCACCTTGACTTATTATAACATTTGGTGTGTCCAAATACGGATTGAGCCCTTCTAAAATCATGTGTCCATCCCAAATAAACCGATAGAAATCTTGTGATAAATTGGGTAATGCAAATAGAAATAATAGTCTGAATAAGATAGACGCGATGAACAAAATTCTAAAGTAGAATCCAGACGTTTTCAAAATTTGGTAACCTATAACAAATAAGCAGCCATAGAGTAAAATGAGTTGTAACGCATCGGTTCGCTGTGTGTAGTAAGCAAACCATATGTAAAGCATACAACTTATTAAGATGTAAGCTAATGTTATCTTTTTGTATTTGTAAATATTGGCTAATTCAAGCATAATATATCCAAAGATAGAATTATTTAAATCTGCTATGTCTTATAGATAAAAAAAGAATAATAACTTTAAAAGGAATTAAAATGTAGAGTTATGAGCCATTCTATTTATTTCAACTTTATGATTAATGCTGATAAATTCAGTGTATATAGAGCTGTAACAGAGCCAGAACATTTGGTAAATTGGTGGCCATTAAAATGTTCTGGAATTCCTAATGAAGGCGAGGAATACAATTTTAATTTTACAGATAAATACAATTGGTATGCAGAAGTTAAAAGTGCTAAGCAATGGCATCATATTCATTATAAAATGACTAAATCTGATGATGATTGGAATCCTACAACCTTTGGTTTTGACCTGGAAGAGAAGAACAACGGAATATATCTTCACTTTTTTCATAAAGATTGGCCAGAGTGCAATACACACTTTAAACATTCATCCTTTTGTTGGGCAATGCTCTTAAAAGGGTTGAAAGATTATTTGGAAAAAGGGACAATCGTGCCTTTTGAAGATAGAGAGTAGTATTTATACTTTAGAACCTAAAGATTTAAAAAACACATACCCAAAACCAATACAAAGCATTAAGTGAAAAGGAAACAATCCAAAGTCTCCACCTTGATCTCCAACTATAAATGCGCTATAAAGTCCAAATGCAAAATACAGCATTAATAAGCCTTCTAAAACCACATTTTTAGATAAAGATTTCTTAAGGTATTTATTGTTTTTCCAGTTGTCTTTGAATTTCTTAATATTGAATTTTGGTGTTCTTACAAATTCACTCTTTTTACCAATATGGCCTTCTATTACTGCAATTGAGTTATGAAGTGAAAAGCCCATTGCAATTGAGAAAAACGTGAAGAACATACCAATATATCCAAAGAATTTTTTGAAACCACTTCCGTAGATATTTTTGTACATAAACCAGTAGCATACAAAGAAAATGATGGTACTCATTATAAAGAAACTCATCACGTAGAAGTAGTCTCTTAAATGTGCGTATTCGTTCTTAATGTATAGCATTGGTATGCTTAAAATAGCGACAACAAATATGCTTAAAAACATAGAACTGTTTAGCAAGTGTAATAAACCGTGTACTTTCGTTTTAGCCGAAATATTTTTAGACTTAATAACTCGCCAAAGCATTTTCCTGAAGTTCTCTGCACCACCTTTATTCCAACGGAATTGTTGTGATCTTGCAGCACTAATAACTATTGGTAGTTCAGCAGGAGTTTCAACATCTTCAAGGTACTTAAACTTCCAGTTTTTTAATTGTGCTCTGTAACTTAAATCTAAATCTTCTGTTAGTGTATCTCCTTCCCAGTTTCCGGCATCAATAATACAGTCCTTTCTCCATATACCAGCAGTACCATTAAAGTTTATAAAATGACCTTTACTGTTACGTCCTACTTGTTCTAAAGTGAAGTGTGCATCTAATGCAAATGCTTGTATTCTGGTTAATAAAGAATAATCTCTGTTAATGTGTCCCCAACGTGTTTGTACAACACCTATTTCTTCATCTTTAAAATAAGGTACTGTGCGTTTTAGCCAGTTAGGTTTTGGAAGGAAGTCCGCATCAAAAATGGCAATAAATTCACCTTTTGCGATTTCTAAACCTTCTTTAAGGGCACCAGCTTTAAAACCAACACGATTGGTTCTTGTAATGTGTTTTATATCTAAACCTGTAGCAGCTAGTTTTTCTACATGTGCTTTTGTAGAATGTACCGTTTCGTCTGTAGAATCGTCTAATACTTGAATCTCTAATTTATCCTTAGGATAGTCTAGTAAAGCAATGTTGTCTAGTAAGTGTTCCATCACATACATCTCGTTAAAAACAGGAAGCTGTATAGTAATGTAAGGTACTTCTTCAGGATTATTGAGATCAAATTTTTCGCAAGTATTGCGTTTCTTTTTTGATGACAAATAATTATAAAGAAGGTTTAATTGAGCTAGTGCGTACATAAAAATAAGTACGATAGCAATAGTATAAACAACAATAATAAAGTAGTGTAGGTAAATCACTTAAAACTATATTTAAAAATCCATGTTAAGATTTTTACGCCTGCAAATATAGCACCTTTTACCGTTCCTGAAACTTTTGAGACACCTATTCTGTTTTTATATTTTACAGGAATCTCTCTATAGCTAAGTTTTTGCTTTAATGCTTTTAGTTGCATTTCAACCGTCCAGCCATAGGTTTTATCTTCCATTTTTAGGGCTAGAAGTTTTTCATATTTTATAGCTCTAAAAGGACCAAGGTCTGTAAAGGTAGATTTAAAAAATAGACGCATTAAGCTGGTAGCTAACCAATTGCCAAAAATTTGAGGGCCAGTCATAGAGCCTTCTTCTCGGAATTCTTTAACACGTGCTCCAACAACAAAATCAATGTTTTCGTCTATAATAGGTTGAACAATTTTTGTTAGTTCCTCAGGATAGTCGCTGTAATCTCCATCTAAAAAAACTACAATATCTGGTGTTTTTGATTGGTCGCTGAGCGAAGTCGAAGCGATGTATTCCATGCCTTTTAAGCAAGCATAACCATAACCTTTGTTGGGTTCTACCAAAACAGTAGCACCAGCTTGTCTTGCATTTTCTTCAGTACTGTCGGTAGAATTGTTGCTTACAACAATAATTTCATCAACAATAGAAGGAATTTCTTTTATGACATAAGGAATAGAGGCTTCTTCATTATAAGCCGGAATAATTACAACTATTTTGGGCATCTAGTTAGATTGAAAGTGCAAAATAAAAGCCTTATTTCTGATTTACCAAATCCATTAGATTAACATCGTTACCTAACAAAATATCATTTGGATTAATACGACCTTTTGTGCTATCGTTTTCTAATTTTAAAACACCTCTTGGGCAAACAGCGCTACAAACACCACAGCCAACACAGCTGGCACGCACTATGTTTTCACCTTTTTGAGCATAGGCACGTACATCAATTCCCATTTCACAATAGGTAGAACAGTTTCCGCAAGAAATACATTGTCCACCATTGGTGGTAATTCTAAATCTAGATTTAAAACGCTGAACTAATCCTAAATAAGCTGCAAGAGGACAGCCAAATCGGCACCAAACTCTATTGCCAAAAATAGGGTAGAAGCCAGTGCCAATAACACCTGCAAACCAAGCACCAATTAAAAAGCTGTATGAGTCTTTAATCCACTGAGAATTTATACCAATAAAGGATTTTGCTCCTGTAAAATAGCAATACAATGTTACTATGGTCATTACCACAGAAATCAACAATACAGAATGAACAACCCATCGTTCTAGTTTCCATGCTTTCAAACTTTTGTCAGAGTGCTGACGGTAAGGGTCGCCCAGAGTTTCTGCAAGTCCACCACAGCCACAAACCCAACTACAATACCAGCGCTTTCCGAAAAAGTAAACCATTAATGGTACAATGATTATCGTTAAAATTGTTCCCCAAACTAATATGAAAAGTCCTATGGCACCACTTTCAGTAAGATTTTTAATATTCCATTCAAAGAAAAAATCATAATCTAATGGAAATGCATTTTTAAAATCATAACCAGGCATGTTGAGACTAGCCATTATCTCTGGAATTAAAAATGCAAAGACAATCTGAAAAAACAATACAGATGTGGTTCGAATTATTTGGTACTTATTATGGCGATATTTTATATACATTCTTACAGCCATAACCACCATAATAACGCAGTACAAAAATCCGTAAACAAACCATTGGCTGGCATCACCACCATTAAGAGCATTGCTAATTGGGTCTAAAATATATGTCCAGTTTACAACATAGTCTGGCATAAAATAGAGTAGCAAATAGAAGACCACAAGGTACACAAGGACTAACCAGGCAATCCAACCACGATTGGTGGCAGACTTATGGTATATTCCATTATTTTTTATTCCGGGAGGTCCTAACAACGAAATATTAGGTAAAATATAAAGTAGAGCTCCAATGATGCCAAGTCCAAATGTGAGCCACCACATGAGTGCTATATTTTCTTTCACAAAACCAGAACCAGCTTTTTTGGCTAGGTTATAGCTAATGGTGTGTGGTTTTCCATGAATTTTATATTGGTACTGTTCTCCTTTTTTTGCCCAGTTTTTTTCAGCGTTGTATTTAGCAATTTGCTTGTCGTAATAGTTGTTAGAGGTTTCAAGCGCTTTTCTAACAGCTGAAGAAAACTCAAAAATGTTAACTTGTTCTTCGGTGACTAAAGTCTTTTTAAGTTCCTTAGAAAAGATGTCACTTTTAATACCTTGTTCTGAGATATACTCATCAAGTTGTGTGTCGGTCATGCTGAAATTTCCTAGAAAAATACTTCCTGAAAATATCGCTAAACCCAAAAGGAAAATAGCTAAACCTATATGTTTTGTTAGTTTCATGTGTTTTATTTAGCTTAGGATGATGCAAATAATTTGCGCCAATGTTTTTTGTTCAGTTCAATGTTGCTATTGGTATCTTGGTTGTATTTTTTGATGATATCCTTTTCGTGAAGTTTATACAACTCAGGATCGAAATTAGCAGCTTGAAGATGTTTTAAAACCGTATCAATAGTCCATTTTTCGGTAAGCCATTTGTCAAAAACTTCGTGTCGCATTCTTATGCCAAAGGTGTTGATGCCTAAGAACTCCTTAGTGTCTTTGTGATAAGCTATGGTTATACATTTGGTGTCGTCTTCATGTTTCCAATGAAAATGATTTTCATACTCAGGTTTTCCTTTTTTACCATGTACCCAACCATAGGTTTGGTATTCAATATCTATAAATTTAGCACTGTTAAACCAATGTCCTGGTTTATATTCTAGTTTATTACCGCAAATGGTTTGTGCTAAAGTTTCGCCCATCATACGACCTGTATACCAAACCGCTTCAATTGGTCTGCGATTACCAATAGCTTCGCGTTGCTCAGCACAATCTCCAATAGCATAAACATCTTTAATGTTGGTTTCTAAAAATCGATTAACCAAAACACCTTTATTGGTTTCGATGTTGCTCTCTTTTAAAAATGAAATGTTTGGTGTTACACCAGCAGTTAAGCCTACAAAATCACAAGGAATTTCTTCGCCTGTTTCTTCAATGATGATTGATTTTACTTTTCCGTTATCATCAGAAATGATTTCTTTTAAATTAGTTGAAAGTCTTAAATCGATAGGATGACTCTTTATGTGTCTATTTAGCATTTGGCTTTCGCCTTCGGGCAAAACGCTATTCCAAAAACTACTTTCACGCACCAAGAAAGTCACAGGAATATTTCTAGAATTCAACATTTCTGCTAATTCAATACCAATGAGTCCTCCGCCAACAATGACGGCGCGTTTACATATTTTATTATTTGGTGCGTAGATTTCAAGATTCTCTAAATCTTGTTTGCTGTACAAACCTTGCACACCTTTTAAATCTTCACCTGGCCACCCAAATTTGTTAGGTTTGCTGCCAGTTGCAATGACTAATTTATCATAGCTTATTTGATCGCCTTCTTCAAAATGAAGCACTTTATTATCAGTATCAATCTCATCAACGAAACCTTTTTTTAGTTCGATATTATTTTTCTTCCAAAACCAATTCTCGTAAGGTTGTGTGTGTTCAAACTTCATATGTCCCATGTACACGTACATGAGTGCAGTGCGAGAAAAGAAGTAATCACTTTCGGCAGAAATGAGTGTTATTTTTTTATCTGATAACTTTCTAATATGTCTGGCAAGAGTAACGCCAGAAATACCGTTACCTATTATGGCAATATGTTCCATTGTTTTGGTTTAGTTGATGCTTAAGTCGCATTTAAAGATAAGACCTTAAAAAATGAATTCAATTTAGAAAGTATTTAAATTAACAATTTCTTGTAAGGTGTTGTGTTTTATTAAGACGTGGCTTTTCTTTATTTTTATGATATGAGAATAGTAGTTGTTTTTTTGGTGGTTTTGATTTTTGGGTGTTCTGCAACACCTTATAAACCGAGTAAAATTAATGGAGTAAGCTTTGTTGCTGCTAGAGATATTGTGGATAGTACGCATGTAGAACCTGTAGTTAAGGTCAATGCAAATTATGCAGCAATTATGCCCTTTGGATTTATAAAAAACCTTGAGCATCCCGAAATTATTCACAATACAGACAGACAATGGTTTGGTGAAACCAGAGCAGGAGCAGAGCAATACATTTCTGAATTACGAAAAGCCAATATTAAGGTGATGATTAAGCCACAAATCTGGGTTTGGAAAGGTGAGTTTACAGGTGAAATAATGATGACAACTGAAACGGACTGGAAAGCTTTAGAAGATTCTTACACAAGTTTTATTTTAGAATATGCAGATTTGGCAGAAAAGGTCAATGCAGAGATATTTTGTATAGGTACAGAGTTAGAGTTATTTGTAAAATTTAGACCGACATATTGGTCTCAATTGATAGAAAAGATAAAAACAATCTATAAAGGAAAATTAACGTATGCAGCCAATTGGAATGAGTTTGCCAAAACACCTTTTTGGGACAAATTGGATTATATTGGTATTGACGCTTATTTTCCACTTAGCGACAAAAAAACGCCTACTTATGAGGGTTGTTTAAAAGGTTGGAAATCTCATAAACCAATTATAGAAAAACTTTCAAAACAATTAGATAGACCAATTTTGTTTACAGAATATGGTTACAGAAGTGTAGATTATTCTGGTAGACAACCTTGGGTGTCAGACCATACCATGCGAGATGTAAATCTTGAAGCACAAGTAAACACTACTAAAGCATTACTAGATACCTTTTGGCATGAAGACTGGTTTGCAGGAGGCTTTGTTTGGAAATGGTTTATTATGCATGATGAAGTTGGTGGGCATGATAACCCTATGTTTACTCCGCAAAATAAGCCTGTGGAAGCTGTTCTTTCTAAAAAGTATGCTGAGTATAATTAACTCTAATTTAATCTTATAATTCTTAAACTTGTTAACTATCAATTAGTTTTGTGCAAAAGCGAATTATATGCGAACACTTGCTATTGGTGATATTCATGGTGGATTTAAAGGTTTAAAACAAGTTTTGAAAAGAGCTGAGGTTTCAGCTAAAGATCAACTTATCTTTTTGGGAGATTATGTAGATGGCTGGAGTCAATCTGCTCAGGTTATTGATTATCTCATAGAGCTTTCTTCGTATAATAAATGCATCTTTATAAAAGGAAACCATGATGTTTGGTGCGAACAATGGTTGGCAGAAGGTAGTGTTAATGATGTGTGGTATGTACATGGTGGGAAAGAAACAATGGAAAGTTATGAAGGCTTTTCAAAAACACAAAAACAAGTACATCTCGATTTTTTTGAAGCCATGCCATTGTATCATATAGATGATGAAAATCGTTTGTTTTTGCATGCTGGTTTTACATCCATGCATGGTGTGCGAAAAGAAATTCACAGAGAAGCATTTTATTACGACAGAACACTTTGGGAAATGGCGTTAACCATGGATAAACGTATTCAGCAGAATTCAGAATTGTTCCCTAATCGACTTAAACATTATAAAGAAATTTATATTGGGCATACACCAACAACAAGGTTTAATAAGTATGACCCAATGCAGGCAGCAAATGTTTGGAATATAGATACTGGAGCAGCCTTTACAGGTAAACTATCTGCAATGGACATAGATACAAAAGAAGTTTTTCAAAGTGATACGTTAATGCATTTGTACCCTAATGAGATGGGGCGAAACAAATAAACAGTTAAACAATATTCTTTTTATAATAAGATAGCATTTCTTCAGCAGATGCACCAAGCCATCTTTTGAGGTATATTACCAAATAGTGATACTGTAATTTCCAAACACCTACTTTTTTATAGAGTCTTGCGGAGGTAGTGATTTTTTTGTTAATCACAGTAAAGATGTTCCGCTTGTAAAGTTCTCCAATTAAGATGTTGTCTTCGTAGATGGTATAGTTTTCGTTATAGCCTCCTATGGCGTTAAAAAGTGCTTTAGTAATAAATAAACTCTGATCTCCACCACGACATACTTTTAGGTTGAATTTTGTAAACCAGCCAGCAAATTTTAACCACCAATGGTTGCTGTCAAACTGCATTCTAAAGCAACCAGCTTCATGCCCTTTTTGTATTTTGTCTAAAATGAATTGATCAAAGTCTTTTGGAGGAAATGAATCGGCATGTAGAAAATATAGAATAGTTCCTGTTGAAGCTTCTGCTCCAACATTCATCTGTTTGGCTCTTCCTTTTTTTGATGATATGAGTTTAACGTCTGTTAGAGTGAAACTCGTTATAATTTCAACAGTCCTGTCAGTGCTTCCGCCATCAACTACAATAATTTCTGAAATGTTTTCTGGTGAAGAATTCTCTGTAAGATGTAGCAATAGTTTGCCAATGTTATTGGCTTCATTCAACACAGGTATTATAATGCTAATCATACTTGTACTAACGGAATATTTAGGTTGTTTTAATCATTCAAATCCCAACTATAATCCTTAAAACTCTTTTTTGCTTTATCTGAAATTTCAATAGCAGTATATTTATTTAAAAAGTCAATTAAGCTGCCATCTTGCTCAAAGTCTTTTTTAAACCATTTAAATATTTTAGAAAGTTTTATTTCGTTTTCAGAAATTTCATTTTTTGAGGTGTCAGCCAGAAATTCTTGAGTTGCTTTGGTGAGTTGCTCTTCTAAATTTTCGGCAGTAAATGCTGTATTTTGAAGTTTTGGGCAAGACTCAGAAGCGCAAACAATAGCAAAGTGAATGCGAGGCTCGTTCATTTTGCGGAGAATTTTGTGTTCTATTTCATCTAAATTATAATCTAGGTCAGCTAGTTTCCAAAGACGTTGTTTCCATGGATCTTTTATGTCTTTGATGCTTTCTAATGGGTAGTTTCTTAAAATTAAATCTATGGTAAGTGCATTGTAGGTATTAATCCAGAAGGCAATTTTCTTAGTTTTCGAAAATGATTCAAAATACTTACTCTTATGCATCAAGCTTAAGCAATAAATATAATCTAGTAATTTTTTGTGCTCAGTTTTAAAAGATTTGTAGTTTACTTTCCCATCGTTAGAAACATGCTTTTGTAATAATTCATCCCAAAGTTCGTGCTCTTTTAGAAAACGTTTTGTAACTATAGTATTCTTTTTCAAGATTGAATCTACTTCTGTAATATTGGTGTTTGTTGAATCAACAGAGGTTTTGTGTTGAGCAACAGCATAGTTGGTTAAAATAGAAAGGATAATAAATACTAATCTATATTTCATAATTCTACTTTTCTTTTTTTTGAAAATGCAGGATATAACTCCTGACTTACAAAATCTTTTGGAAAATCCTCATCTCCTTCAAAACCTAATTCTATGTCGCGTCCATCATGAGGAATATAATCAGTTTTAAAGATGTAATCCCAAAGACTTAAGGTAATCCCAAAGTTAACACCATATCTTGCGTGCTGAGGAAGCTCCTTTGCATGGTGCCAAATATGCATTTTCGGATTATTAAAAATGTACTTAAGAAATCCGTAGTTCCACCCCAAATTTGCATGGTTAAGATGACCAATAGTAATGTTGAAAAAGTGAATAATAGCAACATCTTGAGCATCAAAACCACCAATAATAGCAATAGGGATATAGAGTAAGGATTTGTACATCACAGGTTCCATCCAATGGTAACGCAAATGTGCTGCAAAACCCATTTCTTTTACACTGTGATGCACTTTATGGAAATTCCATAGCCAATTAAAGCGGTGAAGTAGTCTATGCGTATTCCATTGAACAAAGTCGGCAACTATAAAAAAGATAAATAAGCCTAACCATTTAGGTAATTTATCAACATCAAATAATTCAAAGTCTTTAACGTTTAATCCAATGAGTCCAAGGGAGTCATTAAAAAATTCAGCAACAGTATTAGATAAAGCGATGAAGACAATGAGATTTAACAAGAAAAAATTAAAGAACATATAAAAAGTATCCAGCCAAAAATCTTTTCTAAAAATGGCCTGGTTCTTTCTCCAAGGAAAAGCAATTTCTAATATCCAGACCAATATAGAAATGATAATAAGACCATAGAAATAGTTATCCCAATGGTTTATGTCAATAAGTTCATGCTTAAGATAATTCCAATAACCAGAGTAAGAATTTTTAATTATGTCTAAGTACTTTTCCATAATGTTTTATAATCTCATTGGAAATTTTCTAACAACACCCTCCACCATCGTAATGAAAGGTAGATTCGCTAATAAAAATATCATCGCGTCCCAAGCCAGCAAGTGCTCCAGCAGTTTTATCGCAAACAGCTAGAGGTTGATTTTTTAATAACACGTGTCCTGCTTTATCATCAAAATAATCATCTTCGCCATAATAGATGGCTGCTTTTCCTGTAAAAATACAAGGTCCGTCGGCAGGCATAGGATCTTTTATAGCAGCAACTTCAATAGATTCTATATAGATTAATTCATCAGTTGGGTAGTGTTTCGGATCCAGAATTCGGTAGGGTTTGCGAGCTCTAATTTCAATGGTACCAAAGCCAGCATCTGTTAGCGCCTTTACATAGTCGGCAATTGGCAAGCTACCACTTAAGCAAAGTGCTCTTAATCGTTCGTCGTTTCGTAACTCGTCGTTCATAGGTTGCTCGCAAGTAGGATCGCTCATTACTAAACGTCCATGAGGTTTTAACACACGGTACATTTCTGCAATGGCTTTCTTTAGATCTTCAGCTTTGAAAATATTGAACAAACAATTTTGAGCTGCTACATCAATGCTATTATCTTCAACCGGAAGATTCATAGCATCACCTTTTTTAAGATCAACAAATTCAGATTTAAACCAATCGTTTTGTTCTTCTGCTATTTTGAAGTTTTTACGAGAAGCCTCTAACATTTCATCAACAACATCCACACCAATAACACCACCTTTTTGTCTGCTGAAATATGCAAATTGAAGCAGTTCCATGCCACCGCCAACACCAACATAAAGTGTTTTTGGATTGTTGGTTAAATCGCGCGCGTGCACTGTTGAACCACAACCGTAGTTCATCTCTTGCATGATTCTTGGAATCTTCAAACCAGGTAATTCCCAAATAGGATTAGTGGTGCAACACAGCCCAACATCTGGTGTAAGTGCAGCTTCTTTATAAACGTCTTTTGTGGTTTCTAGGTAACTCATGTTTCTAAGTAATAAGTATGAAGTAAAAAGTAGTATTGTTAATAAATACTATATACTTTTAATTAATTCTTTAAATAACGTAATCATATCTGGTTCTGCTTTGTTTGCCATGGCTATGATATCGGTAATATCTACAGGTTCTAAATTTTCAGGATCACATTCGTCTGTTAGTACAGACACTGCTGCTGCTTTTAGTTTTAGATGGTTGGCAACAATAATTTCTGGTACTGTACTCATACCAACAGCATCGGCACCTAAAATTTTAAGCATACGGTATTCAGCTCGTGTTTCAAGTTGTGGACCAACAACAGAAGCGTACACACCTTTGTGAAGTGTAATGTTGTGCTCTGAAGCTATACTTTCAAACTTTGAAATGATTTCAGCATTGTAAGGCGCGCTCATATCTACAAAACGCTCACCAAGTTTAGAAACTCCTTTAAAGGCAAGCGGTGAACCACCTTGAAGATTGATGTGATCGTCAATGACCATTAATTCACCTTTTTTAAAATCTAAATTAACAGCACCAGCTGCGTTAGAAACTAATAACGTTTTAATACCTAGCTTTTCCATTATTCTCACCGGAAAAGTTACATCTTGAAATGTGTAGCCTTCATATACATGAAAACGGCCTTGCATTACTACTACTTTCTTTCCGCTAAGGGTGCCGTAAATAAGTTTTCCTTTATGAAACTCTACAGTTGCTGTTGGGAAATTTGGAATATGGTTGTAGCTGGCTTCAGCTTCAATATCTATTTCGTTAATGAGTTGACCTAAGCCAGTTCCTAAAATAATACCAACTTCTGGATTGTTAAATCCTTTTTGTTTTAAGTATTCTGTACTTTCTTCTATAAATTTAATCATGGAGTTGTCTGATTTTTTCTTGTAGTTGTTGATTGTTTTTATAAAAATCTGAAGCTATTAAATCTTCATAAGTGTCTATGTCATTTAAAGTTTCTAATTTACTAACAGATACGTTTAATGTGTGTAACTCTTGTAACGTTTCTTCTAAAAGTGAAGGTTGACTCCAAGGTTTATTGCAAAAAATGTCTGTAACCAGATTAGACATGCCTACCAAATAATAACCTCCATCTTCTGCAGGACCAAAAATCACATTACTTTTTTGTAATGATTTAAAGCCGTTTTCAATATGAAACGAACTAATATCTGGTAAATCCGAACCTATGAGAATGATATTTTTATAGCCACTATTAAAACCATCTATAAAAGCGTTAAGCATACGTTCGCCTAAATCCTTGCCTTTTTGAAGTTGCTTCTTGTGGTTAGTCCACGTATTGGTTTCAATTTCTTTACTAAAGTAGATGTGTGTATCTGCGTCTAATCCCGAAATAGCATTTTGGGTAACCTTTAAAAGTGCTTTGTACACTTCTAGTGCGGCAAAATCTCCTATAGTTTTGGCTAATCTTGTTTTAACAGATCCTAATTTAGTGTTTTTAACAAACACTATAACGAGATTTTTAGTCATAAATTTTATTGCCTTTTATGAGCCATTGACTCCATTCTTTTGAGAATGCATGTACATTTTCAGTAAGTTTATTTTTGTCGTCGTAAACTTTAAAGTCCTTGTTTTTCCATTCAAAAATACCACCAAAAAGATTGTAAACATTGGTGTAACCTTCTTTTTTTAACTGCTCTGCAATGTCCTCTGATCGTATTCCTAGAGAGCAATAGACAACAATCATTTGGTCTTTGTTGTTTAGTTTTTTTGTGGTGTTGGCTAAATTAAATTCGTTATAGCCAACATGTAGAGCATCTTTTAAATGGCTAACTTCATATTCTCTAAGTTCTCTTGCATCTAAAAGAAAGGCATCAGTTTTTGGCATTGCCAACTCTTGAACAGAAATGTATGGTACACTTTCGTTATTGTGCTTTTTTAATAATTCTGAAAGCGATTCTTGAGCGAACAAGATTCCTGAGAAAAGTAGTAATATGTATAAAATTTTGTTTTTCATTTTAAGATTCCTGCTTTCGTAGGAATATGCTAGGCAACTGTACCTTGGCAACTACTACCAGCACCAGCTGTGCAGCCATAACAGTGTTGAGATATTACAATATTTCTGCCTTCTAATAAATCTTCATTGTATTCTGAAATGTGTTTAACTTTACTATTTACAGGTAATTCTAGCATTTGGTTAAAGTCGCAATCGTACAAATAACCATCCCAACTTACCGACAGTGTGTTGGTACACATTACGTTGGCAACAGCAGCAGGATTGTAAGCATCAACCAATTGATACATGTAATCTTCATAGTTTTCTGAAGCTATCAGATAATCTAAAAATCTACTAATCGGAAGATTGGTAATGGCAAACAAATTATGAAATTGAATACCAAAATCATCCATCAGTGCCTTTTTAAAATCCTTTTCCATTGAAGCTTGGTTACCTGGTAAAAAAGCACCTGAAGGGTTGTAAACTAAATCTAGTCTTAGGTTGCTGTCTGGCATGCCATAACCAATATCATTAAGCTCTTGTAATGCTTTAATAGATTTGTCAAAAACACCATCTCCTCTTTGTTTATCTGTTTTTCCGCGTGTCCAATGTGGCATTGAACTTACAACATGTACATTGTGCTTTTTGAAAAACTCAGGTAAGTCATAATATTTTTTGTTAGCTCTAATTATTGTAAGGTTAGAACGTACAATAAAATCCTTAATGCCAGCTTTGGCGGCTTCTTCAACAAACCATCTAAAATTAGGATTCATTTCTGGCGCTCCGCCTGTTAAATCCAAGGTGTGTGCTCCAGTGTTTTTAATAACCTCAAGGCATTGCTGCATGGTTTCTTTAGTCATTATTTCTTTACGATCTGGTCCTGCATCAACATGGCAATGCTCGCAAACCTGATTACACATGTATCCTACATTAATCTGAAGAATTTCTAAGGTTTTTGCCTTTAACGGAAATTGACCCGTTTCGGCGATTTTATCTTTAAAAGTTGGTAATTCGCCATTTTGAAAAATTCCATTAGAGAGAATTTCTAATTGCTTTTTGCTTTGGGCTAATGCGTTTTCTCGTTTGTGTAAAGATTTGGTGACCATTAATTAAATTTTCTTATTCAATATATTTACGAAAATAGAGGTTGAGGAGTTTTGAGCTAGAGCTATCTAGCCATCTAGTTTATTAACTTTATTCATCATTTGAACACCATGAACTAAGGAAGCACCACCTCTAATAGCACCAGCAACATGTAGGGCTTCCATCATTTCTTCTTTGGTAATACCTCTTTGTAGGCCATCTCCTGTGTAAGCATCTATGCAATATGGGCATTGAATAGTGTGTGCAACCGCAAGTGCAATTAATGATTTTTCTCTTTCGGAAAGTGCGCCTTCTTTAAAAACAGAATTGTAGTATTCAAAAAATTTGCTTCCAAGTTCTTCATTCCAGTCAGAGATTTTTCCAAATTTTCTTAAATCGGCTGGGTCGTAATAGGTTTTAGACATTCAAAATAGTTTTTTAAAATTGTACGAAAAAATCAATATAATGCTTTTTGTCGAGGTTAATTCTTAAAGATTACAGAAAACATTAAAAAAGGTAATTAGCTTAAAGATTAATATTGGTGAAATATTTATTTAGTACTCAGTTTTATCTTCTTTTTCCTCCCACTCTTCAAAAGGTTTAATTGCAATTTCTGGCGCTAATTGTTCAAACGGAATACTTCTTTCGTTATACGGTAATGGGATTTCCTTGTATATAAATTCATCATCAAACCCAATATTTGCTGCATCTTCTTGATTACTTCCATAATAAACTTTATCTGGTCTTGCCCAATAAATAGCTCCCAAACACATAGGGCACGGCTCGCAAGAGGTGTAAACCGTACAGCCTTCGAGTTGAAAAGATCCAAGGTTTTTGCATGCATCTCTAATTGCTGTAACTTCTGCATGTGCTGTTGGGTCGTTGGTTGAGGTTACTTTATTATTTCCTATACCTACTATTTTTCCGTTTTTTACAATAACGCAACCAAAAGGGCCGCCTTCATTATTTCGCATGCCTTTTAGAGCAGCGTTTACGGCTTCTTGCATATATTTTTCCTGTTCTGTCATTACTCAGGTCTTCAATTTTGTGTTTAATAACGTAAAAATACATAATGCATTAATCGTGTAACAATAATTTAATGTCTAAATATCTTGTAAGACTTTAGTGTTTGCTGTAAAAATGGTATCTTTAAGATTCTTTGTTTTATTACAAATTCTGACTAAAAAAATAAATTAAAATTGTATGCATACAGAACCAAAATTAGCGCGTTTCAATCAAAATGTATTGTCTAAGTATCAGATTTACAACAGTATTTTTATGACGTTGCCCTTTGATACTTTGTCAAAAACTGTAGCGTTGTTGCCGCTGTTTCATGAAACATGCAAAACAGGATTCGAAGAAAAAAATGACCCTACAACTATTGTAAATACGTTTTTTGATAAATATCAAAGCCAATTAGATGAAAAAGGACAGATAGATTTGTTGTTTCGCTTTATTCAATATATAGAGCGACAAGTTGTGTTGTTTGATGCTGTAGAAGATGCGGCTTTTCCAACTGTAAATAATATGGAAGGTGTGGGTTCCTTAAGAAGTTTAAAAGAAAATGCAACTGCTCAGCACAAAAAGGATCTTCTAAAACAATATTTAGAAACTTTTAATGTAAGGATTGTTTTAACAGCGCATCCTACACAGTTTTATCCTGGTGCGGTTTTGGGTATTATTACCGATTTAGCTGAAGCTATAAAAACGGATAATTTAACCGAGATTAGTGACCTTTTAGGGCAGTTAGGGAAAACACCATTTTTTAAAGATCATAAACCAACACCTTATGATGAGGCTGTAAATTTAATTTGGTATTTAAAGAATGTTTTCTACCATTCTTTTGGAAGTATTTATGATTATGTTCAACAAAATATCTTTGATTACGATGATATTAATAACTCATTGGTAAATATAGGTTTTTGGCCAGGCGGAGATAGAGATGGTAATCCTTTTGTGACCCCTCAAATAACGCTTAATGTTGCCAAAAAATTGAAGGAGTCTATCATCAAAAATTACATTAAGGATGTAAAATACCTTAGACGACGTTTAACATTCAAAGGTATTAGAGATCGAATTATTGATGTAAATCATAGGCTGCATAATACATTGTTGAATAAAAGCAACCAAATTTCACTAGAAGAGCTGAAGTCTGAGTTGAATGAGATTAGAACACAATTAATAGAAAATCATCAATCATTGTATCTAGACAAGGTAACTTCAATGATTAATAAAACCACTTTATTTGGTTATCATTTTGCAAGTTTAGATATACGACAAGATAGTCGTGTGCATGATAAAATGTTTAGATCATTGGTAGGTGAATTGATAGACAATGGAAGTGAATTGTTTCCAAAGAATTTCTTTGAGTTATCTGAGAAGGACCAAAAGTTACATTTGGCATCTATAAAAGGTTCAATCGATACGGTTGAATTTAAAGAAGAACTTTCTCAAGATATAGTAGAAACAATAAGGGCTATGAAGTCAATACAAGAGACTAATGGAGAAATAGCTTGTAGTCGATATATTATTAGCAATAACCAAACTACAATGAATGTGTTGCAATTGTTTGCTATGCTAAAAATTGTGGCATTTCATGAGGAGTTAACTGCAGATGTGGTACCGCTTTTTGAGACTGTAACTGATTTAATTGCTGCGCCAAAAGTAATGGAGGAGTTGTATACAAATCCACATTACCGTGCGCATTTAGAAAATAGAAATAACAGACAAACCATAATGCTAGGATTTAGTGATGGTACCAAGGATGGTGGTTATCTTATGGCTAACTGGGCAATTTTTAAGGCTAAGGAAGCATTAACAACGCTATCTAGACAGTATGATATCGATGTTATTTTCTTTGATGGTAGAGGTGGACCACCTGCTCGTGGAGGTGGAAAAACGCACCAGTTTTATGCGTCTTTAGGCCCAACTATAGAGGATAAAGAAATTCAGTTGACCATTCAAGGGCAGACGATTAGTTCTAATTTCGGAACTTTGGATTCTTCACAATACAATATGGAGCAGCTTATAAGTTCTGGTATTATGAATCGCCTTAATGATAAGAATACTGAGATGGCTTCGGAAGATAAAGAAGTCATGAATCACTTAGCTGAGTTGAGTTATCAGGCTTATGTAGATTTTAAAGATCATCCTAAATTCTTGTCTTACTTGGAGCACATGAGTACATTAAAATATTATGCTAAGACAAATATTGGGAGTCGACCTTCAAAGCGAGGTAAGTCTGAAGGTTTAGATTTTAATGACCTTAGAGCAATTCCTTTTGTAGGTTCTTGGAGTCAGTTAAAGCAAAATGTACCTGGATTCTTTGGTGTTGGTACAGCTTTAAAGTATTATGAAGATAAGGGTGAGTTTGAAAAGGTTCAGCATTTGTATAAAGAATCACGTTTTTTTAGAACCTTAATTGCTAATAGTATGATGTCGTTGTCTAAGTCATTTTTTGACTTAACGCGTTATATGGCAGATGATCCTGAGTATGGAGAGTTCTGGAAGTTGATTTATAAAGAATACGAAACTACAAAACGTCTTATTCTAAAACTTACTGGCTTTAATGAATTAATGGAAAATGAGCCAGTAGCAAAAGCTTCAATTGCGGTTAGAGAATCAATAGTATTACCGTTATTAACAATTCAGCAATATGCATTAAAGAAAATGCAGGAATTAAAACGTGCTGATAAAAAAGATTATGATAAGATTGAGGTTTTCGAAAAAATGGTTACAAGATCCTTATTCGGAAATATTAATGCAAGTAGAAATTCTGCTTAAGAGGCATTTCAAAACAAAGTAAAATAAAACACCCTCTAATGTTATATTAAGAGGGTGTTTTTTCACAATTTAAATTAAAAACAAAGTATATAATATTTAATGCTCGTTTAGTCTAAAGTCTGGATAAGCATCCATGCCATGTTCATGTGCATCTAAACCTTCTAATTCTTCAAGTTCAGAAACTCTAATGCCTACAGTTTTCTTTAAAGTAAAAATGATTAAAAATGAAGACGTAAGGCAGATGGCAGCATAAGCTAATACGCCATAAAGTTGAGGTAAAAACGATAGTTCATTGGCAGCATCTAGTGCAGAAGCTACTACATTACCATTTGCACTTAAAAAATCACCAGCATCATTAGTTAATGGTTTAAAACCGAAAATACCAACCGCTAAAGTTCCCCAAATACCACATACAAGATGTACAGCTATAGCTCCAACTGGGTCATCCAGTTTAAGTTTATCAATAAAACTAACAGCCAGTACAATAATAATTCCGGATACGGCGCCAATGATAATAGCATCTGTAGGACTCATAACATCAGCTCCTGCTGTGATACCTACAAGACCTCCTAAAATACCATTTAAAAACATGGTAAGGTCCAGATTTTTATACATAATTGTAGAGGTTATGGCTGAAAAAACTCCACCAGCAGCTGCGGCAAGACAAGTGGTTACTAGTGTTAATGATGTCGCTTCTGGATCAGCAGAAAGTACTGAACCACCGTTAAATCCAAACCAGCCTAACCAAAGGATTAATACTCCTGCAGTGGCAATTGGTATATTGTGGCCAGGTATAGCTTGTAGTTTTCCATTTTTAAATTTCCCAATTCTTGCGCCTAATAAACAAACAGCTACTAATGCTGCCCATCCTCCTACAGAGTGTACAAGTGTAGAGCCTGCAAAATCATAAAAACCTAGTTTGTCTAGAAATCCTTCTCCCCATTTCCAAGAACCTGCTATTGGGTAAACCAGACCTACATATAGAACTGTAAAGATCATAAAAGGACCAATTTTAATGCGCTCAGCTACAGCTCCAGAAACTATTGTAGCTGCGGTTGCGGCGAACATGCCTTGAAACAGAAAGTCTGTCCAATACGTATAACCTTCATTGTAAGCTAAGTTTAAAGTTCCAGAATCTGTCAATGGTGCATCTAGCCCAAAACCAGAGAATCCTATATAGCCATTAAACTCTCCAGGATACATTAAGTTGAAGCCTACCAAATAGTAGAGTAGTAGGCCAACAGTAATGATGAATATATTTTTAAATAATATGTTTATAGTATTTTTTTGACGTGTTAATCCGATCTCTAAGAAAGCAAACCCAAGATGCATAAAGAAAACCAAGGCTGTGCAAATCATCATCCAAACATTGTTAGTAGTAAATAAATCCATGGTTTTAGTTTAAAGTTTGACTGCCTTTTTCTCCAGTTCGTATTCTATAACATTCCTTAATGTCAGATACGAAGATTTTACCATCACCAACTTGTCCTGTAGCTCCAGATTTTAAAATGGCTTTAATTGCTGCTTCTTCAAAATCGTCATTAACTACAATAGATAGGTAACGTCTTTGGATGTCACTAGTGCTATACGAAACACCTCGATATACATGGCCTTCTTTTTCATTTCCAAGGCCTGTTACATCCCAATAAGAGAAGAAATTTACACCAACGTCGTGAAGCGCATCCTTCACAGCTGAGAATTTGGATTTTCTAATAATAGCTTCAATTTTTTTCATTGTTTTGGTGATAATTGCATTTTTTTTTGTTTGACAAAGATTGAGAATATATAATTTGGATGTTTAATTAGTTTCAAATGTATATATTTTATTTTTAGCCCTAAAAAAAATAGGGTTAATATGTTTATTTTTATTGTTTTTTGAATTTAAACCCTAAAAAATTTTAGGTTGTTTTGTTTTGAGTTTAATTTATTGAATAATCAATATAATTTTATGTTCATTGTATTTTTTTAACATAAAAAATATGTTTTCATTAATATTTAAATCTGTTTATTAGCAATTAATAGTTTTTTGTGCTTTGGTTTTAATTGTTTTCTAGTTGTGATTTTTGCATTATTTTCTCTAATTATTGGTGATTTTCTATTACTAGGGCATGTTATTAGATATTTCATGAAAAGTGATTTAGCTTTTTTCAAAATCAAAAATTAGCACCTATCTTAGTTAATCACTCAGGTATAATTTAGAGCAAAAAATAAGTGATGATGCTAAAGAAACAAGGACTTTATCTGCCAGAATTTGAACACGATAATTGTGGAGCAGGATTTATATGTAGTTTAACAGGAAAACGTTCTAATGATATTATTCATAAGGCGTTAGAGATATTAGTCAAATTAGAGCATCGTGGTGCAGTAAGCGCAGATGGTGTAACGGGAGATGGAGCAGGAATTTTAATCGATATTCCTCACAAATTTTTTGAAAAATCTTGTGACTTTAAATTGCCAGAGCCAGGTGATTATGCCGTTAGTAATGTTTTTCTACCAAGGAAGAGTAATCAAAGGGAGTTTTGTGTCAATGTTTTTGAGTCTGAAATTGAAAAACAAGGTTTAGAACTTTTAGGTTGGAGAGATGTCCCTGTAAATAGTGAGGTTTTAGGTAGAATTGCAAAAACTACAGAGCCATTTGTAAAACAAGTTTTTATTGGAAAATCTGATGATGATCAATCTGATTTTGATTTCAAGTTAAAACTATATGCTGCTAGAAAAATAGCTGAGCATACTATATATGATTCTAAATTATCAGAATCCCAATTTTTTTATGTGCCGAGTCTATCCACTAAGATTATAATCTTCAAAGGCTTACTAAAGCCAGAACATATTAATGAATATTATTTAGATTTATTTGATACGGATTTAGATACTAGACTGGCGCTTGTGCATCAACGTTTTTCTACTAATACATTCCCAACTTGGGATTTGGCGCAACCTTTTAGATACATCTGTCATAATGGTGAAATAAATACCCTGAGAGGAAATGTGTCGCGTATGTTTTCTCGTGAAGAGATAATGGAGAGTCCACTTTTTGGTGATGACATTAAAAAGATTATTCCAACAATTTTAAAAGGAAAATCGGATTCGGCAACCTTAGATATGGTAGTAGAGTTATTACTTATGACAGGTCGCTCACTACCAGAAGTTATGATGATGTTAGTGCCAGAAGCTTGGGAGAAAAATCCTGATATGTCTGATGCTAAAAAGGCATTTTACGAATATAACTCGTGTTTGATGGAACCTTGGGATGGACCGGCTTCAATTCCTTTTACAGATGGAAATTATATTGGTGCGGTATTAGATAGAAACGGTTTAAGACCATCTAGATATACGGTTACTAAAAATGGAAATGTGGTGATGTCTTCAGAAACAGGTGTGGTAGATATCAAGCCTGAAAATGTAAGCTTTCACGGACGTTTGGAGCCAGGTAAAATGTTTCTGGTTAATATGAATGAAGGCCGAATCGTTAATGATGAAGAAATTAAAGAAGAGATTGCAGCAAAACACCCATACAGAAAATGGCTAAACGATAATTTAGTACATCTAAAAAGTATTTCTGCTAAACGAGGTCCAATAAAGTATGATGAAATTGAACTAAAAAAACGAAAAATAGTTTTTGGTTATACCAGAGAAGATTTAAATACTATTATAAAACCAATGGCTCAAAATGGTAAGGAGCCAATAGGTTCTATGGGAAGTGATACTCCTATAGCTGTTTTGTCAGAGCGTCCGCAGTTGGTTTATAACTACTTTAAGCAAATATTTGCCCAAGTTACCAATCCACCTCTAGATGGTATCCGTGAAGAATTGATTACTGATATCAGCCTAACGCTAGGTAGTGATGTTAACCTTTTTGATATTAGTCCTGAGCATTGTAGGAAGCTTAAGATTCAAAATCCTGTAATTTCAAAACACGATTTAGATAAAATCAGAAATTATGATACTAATCCTAACTTTAAAGTTGAATCGATTTCCATTCTATATGAAGTTAATAGAGGCTTAAATGAGTTAGAAGTAGCTCTTGAAAATCTTATGTCAAAGGCATCAAAGGCTATTGATAATGGTGCTAATATTATTATTCTTTCAGATCGCTATGTTGATGAAAATCATGCGCCAATTCCAGCACTTTTAGCCTGTTCTTATGTTAGTCATGCATTGCATAAATTAAAAAAACGATCAAAAATCAGTTTAATTATTGAATCAGCAGAACCTCGAGAAGTGCATCATTTTGCACTATTATTTGGTTTCGGTGCGAGTGCTGTAAATCCGTATATCGTTAATGAAATTGTTCAAGAGCAGGTTGACTCAGATGAAATTTCTGAGTTGAAATATATAGAAGCTATTAAAAATTACAACAAGGCAATTGGTAAGGGGATTCTTAAAGTAATGAATAAAATAGGTATTTCAACTTTAAACTCATATCGTGGATCGCAGTTGTTTGAATGTATTGGGATCAACACACAGACTGTAGACAAATATTTTCCGAATACTCCAACTCGAATTCAAGGTATTGGTTTAAGAGAAATAGAACAGGAAATAGTAAAACGTCATAGAAAAGCCTTTCAGCCTAATGATGACCAAGCAGATATTGAAATTGGTGGAGATTACAGATGGAGACGAGGTCAAGAAAAGCACATGTTTAATCCGTTAACTGTTGCTAAACTTCAAGAAGCTGTAAGAACAAATAAGGCTACAACTTATAAAGAATATTCTGAGTTGGTGAATAACCAATCCAAGAGTCTCATGACTATTAGAGGACTCTTTGAATTCGATCAATATGATCCAATTCCTTTAGATGAGGTAGAACCTTGGACAGAAATCGTAAAGCGTTTCAAAACAGGTGCCATGTCTTATGGTTCAATTAGTAAAGAAGCTCATGAAAACTTAGCTGTTGCCATGAATAGAATTGCTGGGAAGAGCAATTCTGGTGAAGGAGGCGAAGATCAAGAGCGTTTTTATAAAAGTTCTCAAGGTGATTGGAAAAATTCAGCGATCAAGCAAATCGCGTCAGGTCGTTTTGGTGTGACTTCAAATTATTTGACTAACGCGAGTGAGATTCAAATTAAAATAGCACAAGGTGCAAAGCCTGGTGAAGGTGGTCAGTTGCCAGGTCCTAAAGTAAATCGTGAAATTGCCAAAACACGGAATTCTACACCTTATGTTGGACTTATTTCTCCGCCTCCGCATCACGATATTTATTCCATTGAAGATTTATCACAATTAATTTACGATGCAAAATCAGCAAACAGAGATGCAAGAATTAATGTAAAATTAGTTTCGGAAGTTGGTGTTGGAACCGTTGCGGCAGGTGTTGCTAAAGCAAAAGCTGATGTGATTTTAATTTCAGGTTTTGATGGTGGTACAGGAGCTTCACCATTAACATCATTAAAACATGCAGGGTTACCTTGGGAATTAGGTATTGCCGAAGCTCAACAAACTTTGGTGATGAATGACCTAAGAAACCGTATTGTTTTGGAATGTGATGGACAATTAAAAACAGGTAGAGATGTCGCTATTGCATGCTTGCTTGGTGCTGAAGAATTTGGTTTTGCAACAGCACCATTGGTAGCTTCAGGATGTATTATGATGCGCGTTTGCCATCTCAATACTTGTCCTGTTGGTATTGCAACTCAAAACCCTGAGTTGCGTAAAAAATTCAAAGGCAAGCCAGAGCATGTGGTAAATTATATGTACTTCGTAGCGCAAGAACTGCGAGAGATTATGGCGTCTTTAGGCTTTAAAACGGTTAATGAAATGGTAGGTCAGGTTCATAAGCTGAATAGAAATAAAGCAATTGAACATTACAAGGCTTCAGGGATCGACTTAACTCCGATTTTACATAAAATTGATGTGCCTGAAGGAACAAAACTCTATAATACAACGACGCAGGATCATCATTTAGAAAGCCATTTAGATTTTCAGATTATAAAACAAGCGCATCAAGCTTTGTTCAGAAAACAAAAAACAACTTTAGAAATGCCTATCACTAATATAGATAGGGCTGTAGGTGCTATTGTTAGTAATGAAATTTCAAAAATTTATGGTGCGGATGGCCTTCCAAATGATACTATAAATATTGATTTTTATGGTTCGGCAGGTCAGAGTTTTGGCGCATTCGCTACTAAAGGTTTACGATTTACGGTTCATGGAAATACTAATGATTATTTGGGTAAAGGACTTTCGGGTGGAAAGCTGATTATTAGAGTTCCAGAACAAAGTACAATTGTTCCAGAAGACAATATCATTACAGGAAACGTAACGCTTTATGGTGCTACTTCAGGTGAAGTTTACATCAACGGAAAAGCAGGTGAGCGTTTCTGTGTAAGAAATTCTGGAGCTAAAGCTGTGGTTGAAGGTATTGGAGACCATGGTTGCGAGTATATGACAGGTGGAGTTGCAGTCATTCTGGGTGAAGTAGGACGAAATTTTGGTGCTGGGATGAGTGGTGGAATTGCTTATGTTTTAGATAAAAATAACAACTTCAAACAAAACTGTAACGGTGAAGATTTAAATATAGATTACATCATTTTAAAAGGTGATGATAGTAAACAATTACGAGGCTTAATTCAAAATCATTTTGAAGCTACAAACAGTCCTTTGGCAAAACGAATTCTTGAAAATTGGGAAACCTATCTGCCAAAATTCAAGAAAGTACTTCCAGAGGAATACAGACAGGCCTTAATACGATTAGAAAACGAAAAATTACAAATAGCGTAAGACATGGGAAAGATTACAGGATTTCTAGAATACGAGCGTCAGGATGAAACTTACGAAGCACCAGAAAAGCGTATAAAAAACTACAAAGAGTTCACTATTCCTTTAGAAGAACAGGAACTTAAAGCTCAAGGAGCACGTTGTATGGATTGTGGCATTCCTTTTTGTCACAGTGGTTGTCCGTTGGGTAATTTAATACCAGACTTCAACGATTATGTTTATAAAGGCAATTGGAAAGAAGCAGCGAAGATATTACACAAAACAAACAATTTTCCGGAATTTACAGGAAGACTATGTCCTGCTCCATGCGAAGAAGCGTGTGTTTTGGGTATTAATGAAGACCCAGTGACCATAGAAAATATTGAAAAAAATATTGTTGAAACAGCTTTCAAAGAAGGTTGGATTACGGCACAACCACCTAAAGTACGAACTAAGAAAACGGTTGCTGTTATTGGTTCTGGACCTGCTGGTTTGGCTGCTGCGCAACAATTAAATAGAGCAGGACATTATGTTGTGGTTTACGAGCGTGATTCTAAAGTTGGTGGCTTGTTGCGTTATGGAATTCCAGATTTTAAAATGGAAAAACATATTATAGATAGACGCGTAAAAGTTTTGGAAGAGGAAGGTGTCATTTTTAAAACTAATTCACATGTAGGCATAGATGTCGACGCTTCAAAATTAAAAGAAGAGTTTGACGCTATTCTACTCTGTGGCGGAGCTACAGTGAGACGACATATTCCAATTCCAGGTGCAGATTTAAAAGGTGTGCATCAGGCGATGGAATTTCTAAAACTCAACAATGAATATGTTGATGGAGTCGCGGATTTTGAAAATATCATTTCAGCTGAAGGTAAAAATGTTATTGTTATTGGAGGAGGAGATACAGGAAGTGATTGTATAGGTACATCTAATCGTCATGGTGCAAAATCAGTGACCAATTTCGAAATTTTGAGTAAACCACCAGAAGGTCGTCCAGCACATCAACCATGGCCATATTGGCCAATGAAGTTGAAGACGACGTCTTCGCATCAAGAAGGTGTAGAACGCTTTTTTAGTATTTCAACCAAAGAATTTATAGGTGATAAAAAAGGCAACCTGAAAGGCTTAAAAACGGTTGAGGTAGAGTGGCTGTTTAAAGAAGGTGAGCGACCGCAATTAAAAGAAATACCAGGAACTGAAAAGACTTGGGATTGTGAATTAGCTTTATTAGCACTTGGTTTTACAGGTTCTGAGAAAACGTTAGCCGAACAGTTTGGTTTAAAAATGGACTTTAGAACTAACATTGAAGCTTCGACTAAAGATTATGCTACAAATGTTTCAGGAATTTTTGCAGCTGGCGATATGCGTAGAGGTCAATCTCTAATTGTTTGGGCAATTTCTGAAGGACGACAAGCGGCACATCATGTTGATGCTTATTTAATGGGCGAATCTAATTTGCCTTTAAAGGATGGGTTTGATTTACCCAGAGTGTAACGATACAAATTATTATGTTGAAATAGGGTTGGCTATTCATTATATTCATAAAGCATATAATCAACAATTACAATTCCTCTGTTTTTGAGATTTAGGATTAATGATTTCCAGTGTTTGTTTTTTAATGAAGCGCCTTGAAATGATTTAATGTTATAGTTTTCATCTATAATTCTAATTGAAGGTTCTTTTTTGAGCTTTTGCTCAAAGTATATCACCTTCACTTTTTCAAGATTAATTCTTTTTTTAAGATTAAGAAAAATATTGTTTTTAACAATTAGATAGTTTTGGTTTAGTTGGAAATAATAAGATTTTAATCCAAGGATAAATAGTATTAATGCAGGGAAAACCCAAAAAAATAAAAAGCCTATAGTTGTTATAGACTCCCATTTTATTAATAAACCAATTCCGAATATAGAAATTATAAATAAAGCAAATATGCCATCAAATGATAAAATAAAAATGCCTTTAAATGTCTTTTTATTAAAGTGAATTTTATTAGTTCTGGCACTTAGTTCATTATATGAGTTAATGATGTTTAATTGATTTTTGGAATTGAGTAACTGTCTAATTTTAGGCATGTTTGAATAATACTTTGAATAAAGTGTTAAGGTCGTTCCGTTTTTTAACGTAATACACAAAGCATCTTCTTGTAAATATTGCCACAAGATTTTTTCTAACTCAGTTTCAATTATAGAAATTTCTTTAACAGATTGCCAGGAATAAAATTTTTTTCCAAAAATATTTTTTACTTCTAGTCCTTTGTCAAAGAATATATATTGTTTAAATGTCTTTAAATAATACCTAAATGACCAAAATAAAAGTAATAGAAAAATAACTATAGTCCATATTGGTGTCAATATAGATGTTTTTTCATCTACCATATTTATAGAAGCAAAGGTGATGACTGTAGATAAAAAGCAAACAAGTAGAATAATTATTATTGGTTCAACAATAACATGTCTAACAGAGAATTTGCTATGAAGTTTAGTGGTCAAATTTTATGGTAATGTCTTAAAATATAAGTCAAATAAAATATGAAATCGTTACATTCTATTTCGGAAATTTTGATTTAATCCTGTCTAAATACAAATTACCAATACTCTAATATGTTTATATTGTTTTGAAGTTTAATAGAATAGGTGAGGAACATCCGAAATATCTTGTAAATTCATTATTGTGGAAACCTCTATTTTTGTTGAATTCATTATGCTAAACCATGATTAAATACGAAGGCTTTAAAAATGTTTATTTTAATAAAAATTCTTTTAATTCCTTATAATCTGAGATAATCGTGCTCTTCTTTTCTTTGTGTAGAATAGATTTTATTTGAGAAGGCATTTCCATATTGTTTACTATTTGTTCTGGCATTACTGGTAAGAACTTAATAGGATGTGCTGTTTCTAAAAAAATACCATAAGAATCAGGATGTTGAGTCATGTAGTTTTTTAGTGCTAAATAACCAATAGCTCCATGAGGATCTGCGATGTAATCATGATGTGTTTTTAAATGATTGATAGCATCAACAGTTTCAGAATCTGTGTAGCTGAAGCCAGAAAGGTTTGCTTTTAATTGCGTAAAATTGTTGTTGTGAAGTGCTTCAATCCTAATAAAATTACTTGGCGCACCAACATCCATAGCATTGCTAATTGTAGCAACTGAGGCTTTGGTTTGGTAATTTCCTGTTTTTAAATATTCTGGAACAATGTTATTTGCATTTGTGCCTGTAACAAAATGATGAATAGGTAAGCCTAATTTTTGTGCCATCATACCTGCGCAAATATTTCCGTAATTACCGCTTGGTACCGAGAAAACTAGTTTTTTATCCTTTTGTTTTAATGTTTTAAAAGCAAAGAAATAATAAAACATCTGCGGTAACCATCTTGCAATATTTATGGAGTTTGCTGAGGTCAATGTTCTGGCTGTTTTTAAGTCTTCATCTAAAAATGCAGTTTTAACCATATCTTGGCAATCATCAAAAACACCATCAACTTCAAGTGCTTTAATATTTTGGCCAAGCGTTGTAAGTTGTTTTTCTTGTATATCGCTAACCTTTCCACTTGGATATAAGATGACAACATCCACGCCATCTACACCTAAAAAACCACTAGCAACAGCACCACCAGTGTCTCCTGAAGTGGCTACCAAAACCGTAACCTTATTTGTGTTTTTATTTTTACTGTTGAAATAGCCAAGACAACGTGCCATAAAACGTGCTCCAACATCTTTAAATGCCATAGTTGGTCCGTGGTACAATTCTAATGAAGCTATGTTTTTATCAATTTCAACTAACGGGAAATCAAAACTTAAAACATCTTTTAGAATTGATTTTAAATCTTCTTCATGAATTTCATCTCCAACAAATTGTTTAATGGCTTCAAAAGCAATGTCAACATGGCTTAGGTTTTCAATATTTTGAAAGAAAGACTCTGGTAATTGTTGAATTGTCTTTGGAAAATATAAACCCTTATCAGGTGCTAATCCTCTAACAACAGCTTCTTCAAATATAACTTCTGGTGCGTTATGGTTAAGGCTAAAATATGTCATTGAATTCGTGTTCCGGTTTTACTTATATGAGATACGTAAGTGCTATAATCTATGCCAGAATTTTTATAAACGGCATCCATTGCTGTTTCAACTTTTTGGGCAGTTTCAAGATTTTTACTTAGTGCGAAAATTGATGGTCCAGAGCCAGAAATACCAGCTCCCAAAGCACCTGCAGCAATTGCAGATTGTTTAACATCGTCAAAAAGTGGAATTAATTTTTTTCGGTTAGGTTCTGCTACCAAATCAACCAAAGAACGACCAATTAAATCAAAGTCATTACTATGTAAACCGCTGATTAGTCCACCTACATTAGACCATTGTGTAATTGCTGTTTTTAAATCGATTTGTGTTGGTACAACTTTGCGCGCATCTTCAGTCTTTATTTCAATTTGAGGATGGATAATTGTAGCAACCAAATTTGTAGGTGTAGGTATGCTAACAATATCTAAAGGCTCGTAGTTTTTAACCAGAATAAAGCCTCCGTAAAGTGCTGCAGCAACATTGTCTGCAATGGCAGAGCCACAAGCAGCTACTTCGCCTTGCATGGCAAAAAGGGTTAATTCTAAATTTGAATATTTATTACCTAATAATTGATTTACAGCAAAAGCAGTACCTGAAGCACTTGCAGCACTACTTCCTAATCCGCTACCAGGCTTAAAGTTTTTAAAAATTTGAATGTCTAATCCGAAGTTGGCTTTACTGTCTTTAAGCATGAGTAGAGCAACAACTCCAGCAACATTTTTATTGGCTTCATAAGGGAGATTAGCGCCTTCGATTTTAGAAATGACAACGTCTTTGCTGTCTGTTTTAGTGAAAATCATGTCGTCTCCTAAAGTTTCTAATGCAAAACCCATAGCGTCGTAGCCACACGATACATTGGCAACAGTTGCAGGAGAAAACACTTTAATTTGATTCATGATTTTTTAATTTCTTCCTAAAGTAATAATATCTCCAAATAAACCAGAGGCTGTAACTTCTGCGCCAGCACCAGCACCTTTTATAATTAATGGTTGTTCTGTGTATCGTTCTGTGAAGAATAATACAATATTGTCTTTTCCTTTTAGGTTGTAAAAAGGATGTTCTTTGTCAATCTCTTTTAATCCAACGCTTGCCTTTCCGTTGTTAAATTCAGCAACGTATTTTAACTGGCAATTGTTGTTTTGTGCTGATTTGTATAGTTCGCTAAAGTGTGAAGCTTCAGTTTTTAAGGTGTTGTAGAAATCATCAACAGTCCTAGCTTCTAAACTTTCTTTAGGTAAAAACGATTGGTTTTTAATGTCTTTTAAATCGAGTTTGTAGCCAGCTTCTCTGGCGAGAATTAATATCTTTCTGGCAACATCTACACCACTGAGATCTATTCTTGGATCAGGCTCTGTGTAGCCTTCTTCTTGAGCTTGTTTTACGATGTCATGAAAACTACTCGTATCATCAAAATTATTGAATATGAAATTCAGACTTCCTGATAAAACGGCCTGAATAGAAGTGACCTTATCACCTGAGTTAATAAGGTTGTTTAATGTGTTGATTACAGGTAAACCTGCGCCAACATTAGTTTCGAATAAAAATGAAGCATTATATTTTCTTGATAAATCCTTCAGTTCTTTATAATCTGAATATTTTGAAGAACAGGCAATTTTGTTGCAAGCTATAACCGAAATACTTTCTCTTAAATAATTTTTGTAAGTTTTTGCAACGTCTTCGTTTGCTGTAACGTCAATAAAAATGCTATTGCTGAGGTTGAGTTCTTTTATAGTGTCAAAAAATAATTTATGAGATTGTTTTTTGCCTTTTTGTAATTGCTCGTTCCAAGTGTTTAGGTCAATGCCTTCTTCTTCAAAAATCATTTTTTTTGAGTTGCTTATGCCAACAACTCTAACATTAAGTAGAAGATTTTCGTTAAGATAATCTTGTTGTTTTTTGATTTGATTCAATAAAATACCACCAACATTTCCAACACCGACAATAAACAGATTGAGTGTTTTAATTTGTTTTTCAAAAAAGCGATTGTGTAATGCTGTGAGTGCTTTTTTTATGTCTTTGTGAGAAATGACGGCTGAAATGTTTCGCTCAGAAGCGCCTTGAGCAATAGCTCTAACATTGACATTGTTGTTGCCTAGAGCTCTAAACATTCTGCCACTAATTCCTTGGTGACTTTTCATGTTATCTCCAACAACAGCAACAATGGCTAAGCCATCTTCAACGAGTAAAGGCTTTATTTTCTTTTTAGAAATTTCGTAAACAAATTCTTCATCCACAATATGTTTTGCCTTTTTAGATTCAGAGCTAAAAACACCAACACAAATAGAATGTTCTGATGACGCTTGGGTAATTAAAACCACATTGATGTTGTTTCTTGATAGCGCGGAAAATAAACGCTTAGAAAACCCAGGAACACCAACCATACCGTTACCTTCTAAAGTCAATAAAGCTATATTTTCAATATGACTTATACCTTTAACAGGTTGCTTTTTGTCTTTACCTTTTTTTGTGATTAAAGTGCCTTTTTCATCAGGTGAAAATGTATTCTTTATGAGAATCGGAATCTTTTTCTGCAAGGCTGGTTGAACAGTAGGTGGATACAGTACTTTGGCACCAAAATGTGACAATTCCATGGCTTCCTGATACGAGATTTCTTCTATCGGAAATGCTTGTTTCACCAGTTTAGGATTCGCAGTGTACATGCCACTAACATCAGTCCAAATTTCTAGTACATCTGCTTTAACAGCTGAGGCAATTAAAGCTGCTGTGTAGTCAGAGCCACCTCTTCCTAATGTTGTGGTTTCGTTGTTTTTGTTTCTGGAAACAAAACCTGGTAGCACAACAATTTTATCTTTATTCTTTTTGAAAAATGAAGAAATATTACTTGTGGTTTCCTTGGTTTTTACGGCTGCATTAGTGAATGTAGAGTCTGTTAAAATCAGTTCTCTACTGTCTTTTAAGGAGGCGTTTTTTACAGTTTGTTGTAATGCTTCGGAAATGATGTATGAAGATAGTAGTTCGCCAAAACTTACAATTTTATCAATGGTTTTGTTGGAAAATTCGTTGATAAGATAAAGCCCTTGAAGAATTTGTTTTAATTCTTCAAGTTTGGTGTTAACTTCATTTAAGGCTGCTTGTTTGTTTTTGTTGTCAATTAATTCTTCAACAGTGTTAATGTGGCGATTGACAATATTTTGAAATACTTCTATGTACTTCTCATCTTTGTTTGTAGCAAGATTTCCGGCTTCAATAAGCATGTCTGTTGTGCCTCCTAAAGCTGAAACCACAACTGCAATCTTATTTTTTTTAGATTCACTTTCTAGAATCTTTATAACCTTTGATATGTTTTCTGCGTTGGCAACTGAAGTGCCACCGAACTTGAGGACTTTCATCTATTGTTCTTTTTTAACAATTATATTAAAAATTGAAATAAATCGGGCTTGTTATTTAGATAATCTCCGTAGAATTTATGAAGTTTCATTTTGGTGATTAAGGGTTCTAAATCTTCAGGCGATTTTAATTCTATACCAACAACTGCGGAACCTGTATCTCTGTTGGATTTTTTTGTGTATTCAAAATGAGCGATGTCATCGTTTGGTCCTAAGATTTCAACAACAAATTCTTTTAAAGCTCCAGCGCGTTGCGGAAACTTTACAATAAAATAGTGTTTTAGGTTAGAGTAGAGTAGTGCACGCTCTTTTATTTCGGCAGTACGTGTTATGTCGTTATTGCTGCCACTAATTATGCATACTACATTTTTGCCTTTTATTTCATCTTCATACATATCTAATGCAGCTATACTCAATGCGCCAGCAGGTTCGGCAACAATAGCTTCCTTGTTGTATAACTCTAATATAGTCTGACAGATTTTACCTTCATCTACAGTAATAACATCATGAAGCGTTTCTTTGCAGATTTCAAAAGTTAAATCTCCAACACGTTTTACGGCAGCACCATCAACAAAATTTTCTATGTGATTGAGTTCAGTGTTTCTATTATTTTTTATTGAAGTAGACATTGAAGGTGCTCCTTTTGGTTCTACGCCAATAATTTTAGTTTGAGGAGAAAGTTCTTTGAAAACTGAAGACAATCCAGCGGAAAGTCCACCACCTCCAATAGGAACAAAGACATAATGAATAGGATGTGTTTTAGTTTGGTCGATAATTTCTAATCCAACGGTAGCTTGCCCTTCTATAACTTTTTTGTCATTGAAGGGATGAATAAAAGCTTTGTTTAACTCTTCGCATTGCTTCATAGCAGCATGGTAAGCATCATCAAAACTATCGCCAACTAAAATGACATCTATGTATTCTTCACCAAACATTTTTACCTGTTCTATTTTTTGGTTAGGTGTTGGGGAAGGCATAAAAATGGTGCCTTTAATCTTCAAAATTTTGCAGGATAAGGCGACACCTTGGGCATGATTACCAGCACTGGCACATACAATGCCATTTTCAATTTCGGTATCTGTTAAGGATGCTATTTTATTATAAGCTCCTCTGATTTTATACGAGCGTACTTCTTGTAAATCTTCTCTTTTGAACATGATGTTACACTCATATTTTTTTGAATGTTGCATATTGTTGATAAGCGGTGTCACAGAAGCAATACCTTCAAGTCGACTTGCGGCTTGTTCTACAGATTTTAAAGATGGTTTGTATGTGGTGCGTGTTTCCATTATGCTAGGACAGAATCTTGAGTTTTAGTTTCTTCTGTTTTTATCACTTTCATTGCGGTCATTGCGGCACGTAGACGCTTACCAACGGTTTCGATAGGATGATTTCTAATAGCATCATTCACTTTGATTAATTCGATATTATCAACACCTGTTTTTGTTGAAAAAGACTTCCCTATTACTGAAGCATCTACCGTTTTCATAAAATCTGCAAGCAAAGGTTTACATGCATGATCAAATAAATAGCAACCATATTCTGCAGTATCAGAAATGACGCGATTCATTTCAAACAACTTTTTACGTGCAATTGTGTTTGCAATAAGTGGTAACTCGTGTAACGATTCGTAGTAAGCAGAATCTTCGATTATTCCTGCGCTTACCATAGTTTCAAAAGCAAGTTCTACTCCAGATTTTACAAATGCGACTAACAACACACCATGATCAAAATACTCTTGTTCTGTGATGTGATCTGAAGTTAATTCGGTTTTTTCAAAAGCAGTTTCACCTGTTGCAGCTCGCCATTTTAATAGATTTACATCATCATTTGCCCAATCTTCCATCATAGTTTTTGAGAAATGACCAGAAATGATATCGTCCATATGTTTTTCGAATAACGGACGCATGATGGTTTTTAATTCTTCAGACAATTCAAAAGCTTTAATTTTTGAAGGGTTTGACAATCTATCCATCATGTTTGTAATGCCACCATGCTTTAACGCTTCAGTAATAGTTTCCCAACCAAACTGAATTAATTTTGCAGCATAACCAGCATCAATTCCTTCTGCAACCATTTTGTCAAAAGACAAGATTGCACCAGTTTGCAACAAGCCACATAAAATGGTTTGCTCGCCCATTAAATCAGATTTTACCTCAGCTACAAAAGACGATTCTAAAACGCCTGCTCTATCGCCACCTGTTGCAACTGCGTAAGCTTTTGCTTGCGACCAACCTTTGTTTTCTGGATCGTTTTCTGGATGGACTGCAATTAATGTTGGCACACCAAAACCACGCTTGTATTCCTCACGGACTTCGGTTCCTGGACATTTTGGTGCAACCATAATTACCGTAATATCTTTACGGATTTGTGTACCTTCTTCAACGATATTAAATCCATGCGAGTAGCTTAACGTTGCGCCTTTTTTCATTAAAGGCATCACTTGGTTAACTACATCTGTATGTTGTTTATCTGGTGTTAAGTTTAACACTAAGTCTGCTGCTGGGATTAAGTCTTCGTAAGTCCCAACATTAAATCCGTTATCGGTTGCGTTTTTGTAGGACGCACGTTTTTCATCAATAGCTTGCTGACGTAGAGCATAAGAAATATCTAAACCAGAATCTCTCATGTTTAATCCTTGGTTTAATCCTTGTGCGCCACAACCTACGATGACTATTTTTTTATCTTTTAATGCAGCTACGCCATCTTCAAATTCTGAAGCTTCCATAAATCTGCATTTCCCTAATTGTTCTAATTGTTTTCTTAATGGTAATGTGTTAAAATAATTTGCCATTTTAGTTTGTTTTTAGTGTTGAAAAGCTTCCAACATTTTAGTTATTTCCATTGGTGTTTTGGTAACTGCAATTCGTCCAGAACGGGTAAATTGTAAAATTCCAAAAGCACTTAATTCTCTGTGTAACAATTCTATTTCGCTACGTCTTCCTGATTTTTCAAGTACAAAAAATTCTTTATTTACAGTGACAATTCTTGCGTTACTTTCTTTAATAATATTTTGAATTTGGCGTTCTTCAAACAATAAATCTGATTTGATTTTGAACAAACAAGACTCTTGATAAATGGTTTCTTCTTCGGTGTGATAATAAGCTTTAATCACCTCAACTTGTTTTTCAATCTGACCAATAATTTTTTTCATTTGATCTTCGGTTAACTTCACTACTATGGTCCATTTAGACACATTTTCAATTTCTGAAACTGAAGAATTTATACTTTCAATATTGACGTGTCTACGTTGAAATATTGCCGAAATACGATTTAATAACCCGATATTATTTTCGGTATAAATAGAAACGGTATATAATTTATTTTCACTCATAATTACTCTAATCTTACGTCTGAAACACTTGCACCTGTTGGTATCATCGGGAATACATTATCCTCTTTTTCAACCATAACTTCTAAGAAATATGCACCTTCGGTTTCCATCATTTCTTTTACAGCATGGGCTAAATCTTCTCTTTTAGATACGCTTTTAGCATTAATATGATAGCCTTTAGCAATTGCTACAAAATCCGGATTTTCCATTTCTGTAGAGGCATAACGCTTATCAAAAAACAGTTGTTGCCACTGTCTTACCATACCTAAAAAATTGTTATTTAACACCACAATTTTTACAGGTACTTTAGTTTGAAATATGGTTCCTAACTCTTGGATAGTCATTTGGTAACCTCCATCACCAGCAATCATAACCACATCACGTTCTGGTGCGCCCATTTTTGCACCAATTGCAGCTGGTAAGGCAAATCCCATAGTCCCTAATCCGCCAGACGTAATGTTACTTTTAGAGACGTTAAAATCGGCATAACGACAAGCAATCATTTGGTGCTGACCAACATCGCTAACTATAGCAGCTTCACCTTTGGTTTGTACATTAATCTCTATAAGCACTTCGCCCATAGTCAAGCCATCTTTTGAAGGATGCAAATCGTTTTTTATGACTTTATCAAATTCAACTTGATACAAATCTTTAAATTTTTGATGCCATTCTGTATGTGAATTTTCTTTTAAAAGCGGAAGAATTGCCGCCAAAGTCTCTTTTGAATTCCCTAAAACAGGAACATCTGCTTTTACGTTTTTATCAACTTCAGCTGGATCAATTTCAAAATGAATCACTTTTGCTTGTTTAGCATAAGTTGCTAAATTTCCTGTGACGCGATCATCAAAACGCATTCCGATTGCGATTAAAACATCACACTCGTTAGTCAACACATTTGGCGCATAATTACCGTGCATACCAACCATGCCAACATTTAATGGATGCGTTGAATGAATTGCCGAAGCACCTAAAATAGTCCAAGCCGAAGGTAAACCTGCTTTTTCAATAACAGCTTTAAATTCAGCTTCAGCTTCACCTAAAATCACACCTTGTCCCCAAACAACAAGAGGTTTTTTTGCATTATTTATTAATTCTGCTGCAGCTTGTAAAGTGTTTGGATTAGTTTCAGGAATTGGTTTATAACTTCTAATTCCTGTACATTTTTCGTATTTAAAATCGAATTCTTCAAATTGTGCATCCTTAGTAATGTCTATTAAAACTGGTCCAGGACGACCACTTTTTGCGATGTAAAATGCTTTTGCAATGACTTTAGGAATTTCTGAAGCTTTTGTGACTTGATGGTTCCATTTAGTCACAGGTGTAGAAATACCAACGATATCGGTTTCTTGAAAGGCGTCACTACCTAATAAATGCGAGCCAACTTGACCTGTTATACATACCATTGGCGTACTATCTATTTGCGCATCTGCAATACCTGTGATTAGGTTGGTTGCTCCAGGACCAGAAGTAGCCATAGCAACACCAACTTTACCTGAAATGCGCGCGTAACCTTGGGCAGCGTGCGTTGCACCTTGCTCATGACGTGTTAAGACGTGATGAATTTCATTTTGAAATTTATACAACTCGTCATAAACAGGCATAATTGCACCACCAGGATAACCATAAAGTACATCTACACCTTCTGCTATTAAGCTTCGAACAACCGCTTCGCTACCCGAAATGCGGATAGTTTTTGAAGTTGATTGCTCGTTGTTTTTTATTGTTTTTGTTTCCATAAATTCCTGCGCAGGCAGGAATCTCATCCTACCTTTTTAATTTTTATGTTTTCTCGCGCGTTGCTTGAGTTTTTTTATTTTGTCTTAATAATTTATTTTATGTTCATCACTCTTTAGATTCCTGCTTTCGCAGGAATTTGTTAAAACTCGTCGGTTACGCAACCTTTGGATGCAGACGACACTGTTTTAGCATATTTGTAAAGGACACCACGATTAAATTTTAATTCTGGTGCTTTCCATGATTGTTTTCTTTGTGATAATTCTTCTTCTGAAACTTCTAGTTGAATGGTATTGGTTTCAGCATCTATTGTGATAAAATCGCCATCTTTAACTAATGCAATTGTACCACCATCTTGAGCTTCTGGCGTAATGTGACCAACTACAAAACCATGTGTTCCACCAGAAAAACGTCCATCTGTAATTAAAGCTACATCTTTACCCAAACCTGCACCCATAATGGCTGCAGTTGGCTTAAGCATTTCTGGCATTCCTGGTCCGCCTTTTGGCCCTTCGTATCTAATAACAACCACATCACCTTTTTCTACTTTACCATCTCTAATACCATCGTTTGCTGCGTATTCGCCTTCAAACACTTTTGCTTTTCCGCGAAAGCGTAATCCTTCTTTTCCTGTGATTTTTGCAACACTTCCATCTTCAGCTAAGTTGCCGTACAACATACGCAAGTGACCTGAGATTTTTATAGGCTCTTCGATTGGTTTTATCACGTCTTGACCTTCGGTTAAATCATCAACGTCTAATAAATTTTCAGCTAATGTTTTTCCAGTTACAGTTAAACAGTCACCATGAATTAAGCCTTTTTTCAATAGATATTTTAAAACTGCAGGAATACCACCAACGCGATGCACGTCTTCCATTAGATATTTTCCGCTAGGTTTTAAATCGGCTAAAAATGGTGTGTTGTCACTAATATTTTGAAAATCTTTTAAAGTGAAATCTATATTTGCCGCTCGTGCAATTGCTAAAAAGTGAAGCACTGCATTTGTCGATCCGCCTAAAATAGTCACCAAACGAATAGCATTTTCTAAAGATTTGCGTGTAATGATATCGCTTGGTTTAATATCTTTTTCGATTAGCAATCGCATCGATTCGCCAGCTTTTATGGCTTCTTGTTTTTTCTCTTCGCCAGTTGCTGGATTTGATGAGTTGAAAGGTAAGGCCATTCCTAAAGCCTCAATTGCTGACGCCATCGTATTTGCAGTATACATTCCGCCACAAGCACCAGCGCCAGGACAAGCTTTTTCAACTATATTTTGATATTCGCTTTCATTCATAGTACCAGCGACTTTGCTTCCCCAAGCTTCGAAAGCAGAAACGACGTCTAGTTTTTTTCCGTTATGACAACCAGAATCAATGGTTCCACCATAGACTAAAATACTTGGTCTATCTAAACGAATCATCGCCATTAATGCTCCTGGCATATTTTTGTCACAACCAACTACGGTAATTAGTCCGTCGTAACTCATGGCTTGCACAACGGTTTCCATAGAATCTGCAATAATATCTCGTGACGGTAAAGAATAACGCATACCTGGTGTACCCATGGAAATTCCGTCACTTACACCAATGGTATTAAAAATTAAGCCTACAACATCTTTATTTTTTGTGCCTTGCTTAGCGAGTTTTGCTAAGTCATTTAAATGCATATTACATGGATTACCTTCGTAACCTGTACTTGCGATACCTATAATGGGTTTATAAAAATCTTCTTTGGTTAATCCAATAGCATGCAACATTGCTTGTGCTGCTGGTTGCGTTGGATCTTGTGTTACTGTTTTACTGTATTTATTTAGTCGACTCATAAAGTTGTACTAGTTTTTCTGGTTTCCAAAACTTCATTTTTATACAAGTGCATTAAATTATAGCCATGGGTTGTTTCCCATTTTTTAGGAAACAGATAATCGTCAATAGATTGCAAACCTACCACTTCGGCTGCTGTTCCTGTAAAAAAAGCACTATCTGCTTCTTTTAATTCTTCTAATGTGAAATATTTTTCTACCACTTCAATCCCTTCTTCTTTACAAATATCCATTACTGTTTGTCTGGTAATGCCAGGCATAATATTGCCTTTGGGAGGAGTATATAGTACGTTGTCTTTTTCAATAAAAACGTTGGCGCCTGAACACTCTGCTACATAGCCATTCATATCTAAAAGCAATGCTTCATCGTAGCCACCATTTTTGGCTTCATTAGTTGCTAATATTGAATTAGTATAGTGGCCAGTCACTTTAGCATCAACAATGCAAGATTTTGGGTTTGGTCTTTGGTATTGTGAAGTTTTTACCTTTAATAATTTATCACCCATATATTTTCCCCATTCCCAACATTGAATGGTTAAAAAGCTTTCTTTAGAACTAAGTAAGCTCATATCAGCACCTGTTGTAAGGAGCGGTCTTATGTATGCATCTTCCAGGTTGTTTTTTTTCAATAAACTATAGGTTATTTCAATGAGCTCTTCTACTGAATAATTTACAGGAATATGCATGGCTTTTGCGCCATAGCACAATCGTTCGTAATGCTCTAAAGCTTTAAAAATTCGAGCTCCATTGGCTGTTTTGTATGATCTGATTCCTTCAAAAATTCCATTACCATAGTGAAGACTTTGGCTGTAAGGGTTTATTAAGACATCATAGGCATTAATAAACTCTCCATTGTGAAATACGATGCTATCTTCCTTTTTGTACATAATATTAATTCATAAAAAAATGCCTTCCAAATTACAGGAAGGCATTTTTGCGATTTATTTAATAACACCATCCTATCATTGCGAAATAATCACAATAATTATAATAGAAATGATATTAATGGTTTGTTTTTTCATAAATGTCAAACAAATATTTAAAATAAATAACAGATATCCTAACATTTTTTTAAATAACTGACTTTAATTATAAAAAAGTAAAATAGAGTCTTTTGAAGTGAGAGGGCTTTTTTATTTGTTGTCATCAGTGTTGTTATAAAAAAAAGCAATATTTAAAAAAAGTGTTTTTTATTTTAGAGGTAAATGTACAAATGTGGACATTTATTGATTTTTTTTCTAATTAAATTATGGGAATAAAATATTTTTTATTTTAGGTGTGATAAAATATAAATTGAAATAATCATGTATTTCATTAAATTATCAAAAAAACAATTACTATTTTAACAAATTCATAATCCGAAAATAGCAGTTTACATAATTATTTATATATTTGTGTAATCGATTACAATTAAAATAAAATTATGTCAAAATACGATACAAGATACGCGTCTAGTCCGCAAGCTGTAAAAAAGTACGATACTCAAGAATTAAGAGATGAATTCTTAATTGAAAAGGTAATGAAAACCGATGAATTAAGATGGGTTTATTCGCATTATGATAGATTTATGGTTGCAGGGCTTGTTCCAGTTAATAAGAAAATAAAATTAGAAACTATAGACCCTCTAAAAGCTCCTTTTTTTCTAGAACGAAGAGAATTAGGAATCATCAATGTTGGTGAATCTGGAGATGTAAATGTAGATGGTACAGCGTACGAATTAGGTCACAAAGAAGCTTTATATCTGGGTCAAGGTAATAAGGAAGTTGAGTTTTCTAGTAAAGACGGAAGTAATCCTGCAAAATTTTATTTAAACTCTACACCTGCTCACAAAAAATTTCCAAACAAAAAAATTGGGATTAATGATGTTGAGGTTATAGAATTAGGTTCTGCAGAAACAGCTAATGCCAGAACACTTAGAAAATACATTGTAAATAGTGTTGTTGATGTATGTCAATTACAAATGGGAATGACAACCATAAAAACAGGTAGTAGCTGGAATACTATGCCAGCTCATGTGCACGATCGTAGAATGGAAGTATACTTTTACTTTGAAGTTCCAGAAGATCAGGCGGTAAGTCATTTTATGGGTGAACCTCAAGAAACAAGACATATCTGGATGGGTAACGAAGAAGCTGTAATCTCACCACCTTGGTCTATACATTCTGGTTCTGGTACTGCTAGCTATTCTTTTATTTGGGGAATGGCAGGTGAGAACCTAGATTACGGAGATATGGATGTTTGTAAAATCAACGAATTAAGATAAGCATATATTTATGTTCGATTTAACCGGAAAAACAGCATTGGTGACTGGCTGTAAAAGAGGTATTGGCTTTGCTATGGCAGAAGCTTTAGCAGAAGCTGGCGCAGATATTATTGGTGTGTCAGCATCTCTGGAAAAAGAAGGTTCTGCAATAGAACAACGTGTTGAAGAGCTAGGGAAAAAGTTCTCAGCTTATCAATGTGATTTTTCAAGTAGAGATTCATTATATAGCTTTATAAAGGCTGTAAAATCAGACCACTCTAAAATAGATATTTTAGTTAATAACGCAGGCACTATTTTAAGAAAACCAGCAGCTGAACATCCTGATGAGTATTGGGATAAAGTGATTGAGGTAAACTTAAATGCGCAATTTGTATTAAGTAGAGAAATAGGAAAAGATATGGTTTCTAATGGTTCTGGTAAGATTATTTTTACAGCATCATTACTGACTTTTCAAGGCGGAATTACAGTTCCAGGTTATGCGGCTTCAAAAGGTGCTATTGGTCAGTTAACGATGGCACTTTCTAACGAATGGGCTTCAAAAAATGTACAGGTTAATGCTATTGCACCAGGTTATATCGCAACAGATAATACCGAAGCGTTGCGCAACGACGAAGACAGAAGTCAATCCATTTTAGCAAGAATTCCTGCAGGAAGATGGGGAACACCAAAAGATTTTAAAGGACCTATAGTTTTTTTGGCTTCAGAAGCAAGCGACTATATGAGTGGCTCAATTTTAACCGTAGATGGCGGTTGGATGGGTCGATAAATTTTCAAAATAGATGAAACAGTTTATACACGATAATTTTCTTTTAGAAAATAAATATGCTGAAGAGTTATATCATAACTATTCAAAAAATCAACCTATAATAGATTATCATAATCACTTACCTCCTCAAGAAATTTTAGAGGATAAAGTGTATAATAATCTTACCAAAGTATGGATCAATGGTGACCATTATAAGTGGAGAGCCATGCGTACTTTAGGTATTAAAGAAAAATTTATTACAGGTGATGCTTCAGATAAGGACAAGTTTATGCATTGGGCAAAAACAGTACCTTATACAATGCGTAACCCATTATATCATTGGACACATTTAGAATTAACAAGGTACTTCAATGCAACCGATTTACTAAATGAAAAAACAGCTGAAAGAATTTATGAATCTACTTCAGAGCAATTAAGTTCTTCAGATTACAGTTGTAGAAATTTACTTCGCAAGGTTAATGCCGAATTGGTTTGTACCACCGAAGATCCAATTGATACACTAGAGCATCATCAAGCACTTGCTAAAAGTGATTTTGAAATCAAAGTAAGTACAGCGTTTAGACCAGATAAAGCTATCCTAATAGCAAGTGAAGGTTATAATGATTATATGGATGCTTTAGCAAAAGCGGCCGATAAAGATATTTCTAACTATCAAGATTTAAAAGACGCATTACGCAGTAGAATTGAATACTTCAATAATAATGGATGTAGATTGTGTGATCATGGTTTAAATCAAATTTCTTTTGTTGGCTATACAGATAATGAAGTTAAAACGATTTTCAAGAAGAAAAGAGCAGGCGAGATATTGTCAAAAGATGAGGTGCTTAAGTTTGAAACAGCTATTCTTTTATACCTGTCAGAAACGTATCATGAATTTGGCTGGGTACAACAATTTCATTTAGGAGCATTAAGAAATAATAATGCACGTATGCATAGTATTCTCGGACCAGATACAGGTTGGGATTCTATTGGAGATTATCCGCAAGCTGAAAAATTATCTGCATTTTTAAATGCATTAGACGGAAAAGATAAACTCACAAAAACCATAATTTATAACTTAAATCCTGCTGACAACGAAGTTATGGCGACCATGATAGGTAACTTTAACGATGGTAGTGTAAAAGGAAAAGTTCAGTTTGGTTCTGGTTGGTGGTTTTTAGACCAAAAAGATGGTATGACCAAGCAAATGAATGCCTTGTCTAATATGGGATTAATTAGCTGCTTTATTGGTATGCTTACCGATTCGCGTAGCTTTTTGTCATTCCCAAGGCACGAGTATTTCAGACGTTTGCTTTGTAATCTTTTAGGAGACGAAATTCAACGTGGTGAGTTGCCAAAAGAGGAGCTGGAATGGATTGGTAAAATCGTTTCAGACATCAGTTATTTTAATGCTAAAGAATATTTTAATTTTTAATTAGAAACGCATGTCTGACGAAGCTGTTTTTTTTGAGCAAGACAAGATAGAGTGGGAAGTTTTAGATGATAAAATTAGCCGTCAAATTGTTGGTTATGATGATACAATGATGATGGTTAATGTAAAGTTTAAAAAGGATGGTGTAGGTCAAATGCACAATCATTTTCATACACAAACCACATATATTTCCAGTGGTAAATTTGAAGTGACTATTGATGACAAAAAGAAAATTCTTAAAGAAGGGGATTCTTTTTTTGTGCCATCAAACGTTATGCATGGTGTTGTTTGCTTGGAAGAAGGCATGCTGGTAGATGTTTTTAATCCAGTAAGAAAAGATTTTTTAGAGAATAAAATTTAAAAGAGAAATTATGAAGAACGTATTCCAGCATTTTATTCTTTTAATAGCAGTGACGCTTACCGCATTTAGTTGTAGCGATACAAGCGATGTAGAAACTATTAAGTTGGCACATAGCTTAGACGTTAATCACTCTGTGCACAAAGCCATGGTGAAAATGGGAGAGGATTTGGCTGAAATTTCTGGCGGAAAAATGCAGTTAGAAATATACCCAAGTCAGCAATTAGGAACAGAGCGCGAGTGTATAGAATTGCTTCAAATCGGAAGCTTGGATATGACAAAAGTTTCCGTAGGTGTTATGGAAAATTTTGCACCACGTATGAAGGTTTTCGGTTTACCATATTTATTTAGAGACAGAGCACATGCTTTTGAAGTTTTAGACGGACCAATTGGTCAGGAGCTATTAGACGAAGGTACAAAGTACTGGATTAAAGGAATGTGTTATTACGATGCTGGTAGCAGAAGTTTTTACACTAAAGATAAGCCTATTAATTCTCCAGAAGATTTAAAAGGACTTAAAATTAGAGTAATGGAGAGTGTTACGGCAATGGATATGGTAAAAAGTTTAGGTGGTTCGCCAACACCAATTTCTTGGGGAGAGCTTTACACATCTTTACAACAAGGTGTTGTAGATGGAGCAGAGAATAACCCTCCAAGTTTTTATTTATCCAGACACTATGAGGTTTGTAAATATTATTCGTTAGATGAGCATACCGTTTTACCAGATGTACTAATCATAGGAACACATGTTTGGGATCGTTTATCTGAACAACAAAAGAAATGGCTTCAGCAAGCTGTAGATCAATCTGTATCTTATCAACGCGAATTATGGGCAGAAGCAGAAAAAGAAGCTTTAGAAGAAGTTCAAAAAGCAGGAGTAACTGTGGTAAGACCAGACAAATCTAGCTTTGCAAATGATGTAGAAGGAGTTTACGAAGCATACAGCAAAGATGATGATATGAAAGATCTTATAAACCGCATAAAGAATAACTAATAATGAGAAAAAAGATAGATAAGATTTTAGGAAACCTTCTCATTGTTATTATGGGAGTTATGGTAGTCAATGTAATTTGGCAAGTATTTACAAGGTTTGTTGTAGGTACGCCAAGTTCGTTTACAGATGAGTTGGCCAGATACCTTATGATTTGGCTGGGTATTCTGGGTGCAGCTTATGTTTCAGGAAGAAACATGCATGTTGCAATTGATGTATTACCTCAAAAAGCTTCAAATAAGACACAAAAATACCTAAAGTTAGTCGTATACGTGCTTATTATTTTGTTTGCATTGTTTGCTATGGTAATTGGAGGTTGCAGATTGGTCTACATTACCTATGTTTTAGATCAGCAATCACCAGCATTACAAATTCCTTTAGCCTTTGTGTATTTAGCAATTCCCGTAAGTGGATTACTAATCATTTACTATAAAATTTCAGACATCATTAATATCGAATAACATGGATTACATCCCAATTTTAGTTTTAGTTTTAAGTTTTGTTGGTTTGCTTTCAATAGGCACACCAGTAGCTTGGAGTATTTCTATTTCGTCTGTATTAACGATGTTAGTTAGTATTCCTGCTTTACCAGCTTTTACAACAGTTTCTCAACGTATGGGAACAGGTTTAGATAGTTTTGCCTTGCTTGCTATACCGTTTTTTATCCTCTCAGGACAATTGATGAATAAAGGTGGTATTGCACACCGACTCATAGCTTTTGCCAAGACACTTGTAGGTTCTTTACCAGGTGGATTAGCCTTAATAAATGTCATAGGTGCAATGTTAATGGGAGCTATTGCAGGTTCTGCAATGGCATCAGCTTCTGCAATGGGAAGTATTCTTGGTCCTGAAATGGAAAAAGAAGGCTATTCCAAAGAGTTTGGAGCTGCAGTTAATATTACTTCTGCAACAACAGGATTAATCATTCCGCCAAGTAATGTACTTATTGTATATTCCTTAGCTAGTGGTGGTGTTTCTATTGCTGCATTATTCTTAGCAGGTTACATTCCTGGTATCATTACAGGATTGTTTTTAATGCTGGTGGCTATGTTTTGGGCTAAAAAGAAAAAATATAAATTAGGAAAGCGTAGTTCTTTAAAAGATGTTTTTAAGACATTTATTGATGCAGTACCTAGTTTATTTTTATTGATAATTGTAATCGGTGGAATTGTAACAGGAATCTTCACAGCAACAGAGGCTTCTGCAATAGCAGTACTTTATACCTTGATTCTTGGTTTTGCTTATAAGGAAATCAGTTTTAAAACCTTACCTCAAATTTTATTAGACTCTGCATCTACAACAGCAGTTGTAATGCTATTAATTGGTGCATCAATGAGTATGTCTTGGGTAATGTCTTTTGAGAATATTCCGCAGAGTATCAGTGCTTCATTATTAGCAATAAGTGATAATCCAATCATCATATTATTAATCATCAATCTAATTTTATTGTTTGTGGGCATATTTATGGATATGACTCCAGCAGTATTAATCTTTACACCAATATTTTTACCAGTAGTAGAAGGTCTAGGTATGGATCCTATACAATTCGGTATCATCATGGTTTTAAATTTATGTATTGGGCTCTGTACACCACCTGTAGGCTCCGTCCTCTTTGTCGGTGTTGGTGTTGCAGAAACTACAATTCAAAAAGTAATGAAACCATTGCTACCATTGTTTTTAGCTATGGTAGTAGCTTTATTTTTAGTAACATATTTCCCACAATTAACACTTTGGTTGCCAAGTGTTTTCAACCTTTAAAATAGATTAAAATGTCAGTGACTGTAGATAAAAAATTAAATAGATCTAATTTAGGATTAGAAAAAAAATCACCGATAAAAGTCGTACAATTTGGAGAAGGTAATTTTTTAAGAGCCTTTGTAGAGTATGCATTTCAAAAATTAAATCAAAACGCTGATTTCAATGCTGGTGTTGCTGTCGTGCAACCTATTGATAGAGGTATGGTTGATATGTTGAATGACCAAGACGGACTATATACATTGTTCTTAAAAGGAATTCAAAAAGGTGAAGAAATTCAGACGAAAGAACTCATCACAAATATTGTGAAAGGTGTAAATCCGTATGCCAATTTTCAACAATATTTAGACTTGGCGAAAGAAGAAGAGTTACAATTTATTATATCTAACACAACTGAAGCTGGCATCGCTTATGTAGAAAGTGATACTTTAGAAATGCAACCACCAAGTTCATTTCCAGCAAAGCTTACTGTGCTATTGTATGAGCGTTTCAAGCATTTCAATGGTGTTTCAGACAAAGCATTGACAATTATTCCATGCGAATTAATTAATTACAATTCTGATACTTTAAAAGAAATAATTTTAAAGTATTGTGCAGATTGGAAGCTTGAAGAAGAGTTTAAAACCTGGTTAACGCAAGAGTGTTCATTCCATAATACGTTGGTAGACCGTATTGTTCCTGGTTATCCAAAAGACCAAATTGAAGAGTATAACGCGCAGTTAGATTATAAAGACAATTTAATTGTTTCGGCTGAAACATTTCTACTTTGGGTTATTGAAGGAGGCGATGATTTAAAAGCCAAATTGCCTTTCGATAAAACTGATTTAGACGTAAAAATTGTTGCAGATATGCAACCATATCGTACTAGAAAAGTACGTATTTTAAATGGTGCGCATACCTCAATGGTGCCATTTTCGTTGCTTTACGGAAATGAAACGGTAAAAGAAACCGTTGATAACGATTTTACTGGAGCTTTTGTAAACAGTGCCATTTTTGATGAAATCAATCACGTGTTACCAATGGATAAAGCAGAATTAGACAGTTTTGCTGAAGAAATCCTAGACCGTTTTAGAAACCCATTCATCAAGCATAAGTTAGCTGATATTGCTTTAAATTCCATTTCAAAATTTAAGGTGAGAGTATTACCAAGTTTATTGGAATACAACGAGAAATTTCAAAAGTTACCAGCGCATTTAACCTTTGCTTTTGCGTGTTTAATTCGTTTTTACAAAGGCGAATGGAATGGCGAAGCATTGCCTATAAAGGATAGCGAAGATATTGTAAATACATTCAAATCAATTTGGTCAACTGATGATTACAACGCTGTTGCTACAGCAGCATTACAAAACACTACGTTTTGGGACGAAGACCTTACAAACGTAAACAACCTTGTAGATGCTATTGCATTGGCATTTGAAGAAATTGAAGCTAATGGCGTTGAGCAAGGTTTGAAAAATTTCAAGAATAAATTATAAGATTAATAAACCGAGAGGTGATGCAGAAGAAGTTAATAAAAGTACATCCAACAGATAATGTTGCAGTAGCTTTGGTCAATCTAAAAGCTGGAGACGTTATAGCATTTGAAGGTCAAGACATCAAAGTGATTTCAGATGTTAAGGCGAAGCATAAAATCGCGATGAATGATTTTGATGCTGGAGATCGCATTATGATGTACGGAGTTTTAGTAGGAAAAGCGAGTGAAGCTATAGCAAAAGGCGATGTGCTTACCACTGAAAATGTAAAACATCAAAGTGCAAAAGTCACTCAAAAAACCGACACCATTGGTTGGTCTGTTCCTAATGTAGACAAGTGGAAAGACAAAACATTTATGGGTTACCATAGAGAAGATGGACAAGTTGGTACAGCCAATGTTTGGTTGTTTTTTCCTTTGGTATTCTGCGAAAACAGAAATATTGAACTGCTAAAAGATATTTTTGAAAAAGAATTACTGACTCAAAAGTCTAATAGCCACAGAATGTTATTGCGTTCGTTGGTAAATGATGGCAATGGTGCTACAGCAGTTGAGCCAGAACAAACCACGAATGTGTTTGATAATATTGAAGTGAAATTCATCACGCATCCTGGAGGTTGTGGTGGTATTCGTCAAGATTCTGAAAGTCTAGCACGTTTGTTAGCTGGTTATGTGAAAAATCCGAATGTGGCAGGAGCAACGGTATTAAGTTTGGGATGTCAAAATCTTCAAATTGATATTTTCAATAAAGCATTAGAAGCGATTAGTCCAAACAACAAAAAACCAGTGTTGATGTACGAGCAACAACAAATGGGAACTGTTGATGAAATGCTAACAGCAATTATAAAAAACTCGTTTGAAGCCATTAAGGAAGCGAATAAAATTGAGCGTCAACCAGCACCTTTATCGAAGCTTAAAGTAGGTTTAGAATGTGGAGGTTCTGATGGTTTTTCAGGTATTTCAGCAAACCCAACTTTAGGTTATACTTCAGATATGTTAGTAGCACTTGGAGGAACAGCAATTTTAGCTGAATTCCCAGAACTTTGTGGTGTAGAGCAGGAGTTGGTAAACCGATGTGTAGAAGAAGATAAGGCGGATAAGTTTTTAAGCTTAATGCAAGCCTTCGAAAAATCCGTTGTAGATGCTGGTTCTGGTTTTGATATGAATCCATCGCCAGGAAACATCAAAGACGGATTGATTACTGATGCTATGAAATCTGCAGGTGCTGCTAAAAAAGGTGGTACGTCACCAGTAGTTGATGTTTTAGATTATGGCGAATATGTTACAAATCCAGGTCTTAATTTATTGTGTACACCAGGAAATGATGTAGAAAGTACTACAGCAATGGTAGGTTCTGGAGCAAACATTGTGTTGTTTACAACAGGTTTAGGAACACCAACCGGAAACCCGATTACACCAGTGATAAAAGTATCTTCAAATTCGGAGTTAGCAGCAAAAATGAGCGATATTATTGATGTAGATACTGGAGATGTTATTAAAGGCGAAAAGACTATAGAGGAGATGGCAGAGACGATGCTTCAGTACATCATTGATGTGGCTAGTGGTACCATAAAATCTAAAGCAAGTATCTTAAATCAAGATGATTTTATTCCTTGGAAACGAGGTGTGTCTTTATAAAATTAAGTTTTCAGCTAGAGTTAAGCAGAAGCTTCACTTTTCACTTTAAGTGAAGAATCTCTGATGATTAATTCTGGCTGAAGTACGATTTTTTCGCTTTCCTTGTTAAGTGTTTTACTGTCCACTTCTTTTAAAAATACTTTAGCGGCAATCCTACCCATTTCAATAGGTGACTGATCGACAGAAGTAATAGAAAGTTCCATAAATTTGGTAAAAGGCTCGTTACTGAATCCAACAACACTAATATCTTCAGGAATACTTAAACCTTGATCTTTTATTTCTTGTATGGCACCAAGTGCACTAAAATCTGAAGAAGAAAATATAGCATCAGGCGGATTCTTCATTTTTAGTAGCTTTTTTACCGTTTTTCTACCTTCAGAAACCTTACTAAACGTTTCTATAACTAAATCTTCATCAAACTCTAATCCATGATCTATAATCGCTTGTTTGTAGCCTAAATAACGATTTTTAAAGATCTCTAGCGACCTATTATTAGAAAGATGAGCGATACGCTTACAACCTTGCTCTATGAGGTGTTTGGTAGCTTGGTAAGCACCATTGAAGTCATCAATGGTTACAGAACTAACACCAGGAATTTCTTTTTTTCTATCGAAGAAGATTAACGGTACTTTTTTTTGAGCAATGTTATGAAATACATTACTTTTTGATTTAGCATTAGAAATAGACATTAAGATACCATCAACTTGAGCATTTAATAATGAGTTAATATTACCTGTTTCCAAGTTTTCTTGGTCGTGTGTTTGGCAGACAATGACATGATAACCTTTTGGATACAATTCTTCTTCAATACCTCTAATTACGGACGCAAAGAAGTTACTATCCATACGAGGAACAATAACACCAACATTATAGCTTTTTCCACTTTTTAACGCTTTAGCAAGTGTGTTTTGCTCATAGTTCATTTTTTGAGCAGTTTCTTGAACTAACTTTCGTGTCTTCTCACTAATTTTTGGATTGTTATTTAAGGCTCTAGATACAGTTGCAGCTGTAAGTCCAACCTCCTTGGCTATATCGTAAATCGTAGTCTTTTTTTTCATTAGTTTAACGTTTTAACCTTGAATTCATAAACCTTGCCTTTCTCAGTTTCAATGTCATAAAGCTTATAATTGAGCAAATCTAATTGTTTTATGGTTATTTCCTTTGAAACCAAAGGTGTTTTTATGTCTGGTGTTTGGTAAAATGAATTCATGTTTTTCCCTTTGGCTTTTGTTAATTCCTTTCCGTTAGAACCCAAAAGTGTTTCAAGAGTTCGTATTCTTAAATTGCCACCTAATTCAGATTTTATTTTAACTGAACTTAGCTTATTATTAGCCCATTTAATATCAACTTCAAATCCTCCTCGCGCTTTTAAACCTTTAATTTCACCATCGCTCCATTCGCTTGGAAGCGCTGGTAAAATGTGTATAGCTTCGTCATGAGATTGAAGCAACATTTCTGCTATACCAGCTGTACAACCAAAATTTCCATCAATTTGAAATGGTGGGTGTGCATCTAATAAATTTGGATATGTACCACCGGATTTAGTACCATCTTCAACTAAGGCCAATTGGGTTTTTATAAGCTTATATGCTCTGTTTCCATTTAGCATTCGTGCCCAAAAATTTACTTTCCATCCCATGGACCAACCAGTTGAAATATCACCTCTTTGTTCTAAAGTTTGTTCTGCGGCATTAAACAATTCAGGGTTTTTAAAAGGAGATATTTGGTTTGAAGGATATAAACCGTACAAATGCGAAATATGACGATGTGTATTGTTTGGATTGTCCCAATCTTTTATCCATTCTTGTAATTGTCCATATTTACCTATTTGCATAGGAGGTAAGCGCTTTTTTAGCTTGCTAATTGAGTCTGCAAATTCGGAATCGATATTTAAAATTTTAGATGCATTTTCGACATTACTGAACACATCAAAGACCAATTGGTTGTCCATTGTGGTTCCGTAGCTAATGCCAACATCATCTAGATATTTGTTTTCAGGGGACATTGATGGAGAAACCACTAACCAATTGTGTTCAGGTTCTTCCTGTAAAACATCTGCATAAAATCGTGCCTTTCCTTTTAGAATAGGATAATTTTGCCTTAAAAATTCTTTATCTCCTGTAAACAAATAATGCTGCCATATATGTTGACTCAACCAAGCTCCTCCCATTGGCCACAGACCATAAAATCCACCATCAACCATACCTGAAATTCTCCATATATCTGTGTTGTGATGTATATTCCAACCACGAGCATGGTACATATTTTTGGCACTTTCTTGCCCAGTTACAGATAAGTCTTTTAACATTGAAAAAAGAGGCTCGTGCAGTTCTGAAAGATTAGTGACTTCAGCAGGCCAATAATTCATTTCGGTATTAATATTTACAGTGTATTTGCTGTCCCAAGAAGGTGATAATTTGTCGTTCCAGATTCCTTGAAGATTTGCTGGTTGTCCACCTGATCTTGAGCTTGAAATCAGTAAATAACGACCAAATTGAAAATACAAAGCAACTAACGACAAGTCATTTGAATTTGCAAAACTTTGCAAACGCTGATCTGTTGGTAATTCAGACGATTCATTTTTTCCTAAATTAAAAGAAACACGTTTGTAAAGGTTTTGATAATCTTTAACATGCGTGTTTTTTAGAGATTCAAAAGACTTGAGTTTACAATTTTCTAAATAGTCTTTAACAATTCTTTCAGCTGAGCTACTTAAATCATTGTAGTTTTTAAAGTTTGTACCGATGCTAACAAAAAGTAATACTTCGTTGGCATTTTTAACAGAAAGAGACGTTTGGTTTTGTTCAAGTTTTCCACCTATTAATTTTGGAAAAACAAAAGTTTCGAACTTGATTTTACCTGTTTTGTTTTCATGGTTGCCAGCAGTTCCGTTGAGTTTTAAAATACCATTTTCAACAGAAATATGATGCTTTTTTTGAGGCGAATCTATTGATATATCAAAGCTTATTTGATTTTCAACGTCTGATGAAAGACGAATAATCATAACTTGGTCAGGGTAGGATACAAAATATTCGCGTTTAAAATTGACGTTATCAATAGTATAGCTAATTGTAGAAATGGCATTGTCTATATCTAGAGTGCGTTTATAGTTTTTTGGATTTTCGTGGTTTTGAAAACTCAAATTCAAGTTGCCAACAGTTTGGTAAGGCATACCATTGTTATTATCATTTGGAGCCTGTTTTGGAAAAACTTCGAGAGCCTTTTGTTGCGCCTCTTCAAACTTTCCTTCAAAAAGAAGTGTTCTTAAACTTTCAATATCTTTGTAACGGTCTTTGGTAATGTTGCTTCCAGGTTCTCCAGCCCAAACAGTTTCTTCGTTTAACTGAATTCTATCATTTTTGACTCCTCCAAAAAGCATTCCGCCGATACGTCCATTTCCAATAGGTAAAGCTTCATTCCAATTTTTGGCTGGTTGCCTATACCATAAGGTGTTGCTATTGGATTTTATAACATCAGTTTTCTTAGCACAAGACAAGATGTTGATGGTAATAATCACAACCAGAATTTTAATAACATTATTAAAAAGAACGTTTCTCATGTAGATAAATTAGATGTCCTATGTGTTTGTATTTTTTATTAATGAACGGACTAATTAAAACCCTATAAAACTACAAGTTTTATTTAAATTAGCTTTGCTAATTTTAAGAAATTGATTATCATTGGGTAATCGATTACATAAATGTAATTCTTTATTTTTAAAATTCATAATATGAGTATGGATATTGTAAAGAAATTAAGCTGTTTTGTAGGAGCTGTTTTACTTTTTTTTAGTTGTAGCAGTGAGGGTTCAAGTGATAATTCACCAGACATAATTTTAGTAAGTAGTATAACTATAATTGGTAGTACAATTAATGATGGTGCAACAAGTCAATTATCGGTACAAGTGTTGCCTATAAATGCTTCAAACTTAAATGTTACTTGGAGTGTATCTAGTCCGTCTATTGCTTCTATTTCTAATTCAGGTTTGTTAACAGCAGTTTCTAATGGTTCGGTTACAGTTAGAGCTAATGCACAAGATGGTTCCGGTGTTTTTGGAGAGCAGACATTTGAGATTTCTGGAGTTGGCAATCCGGTTAACGGAACAATTGTAGAAACTTCACAACAAATTCTAACTGCAATTGCTTCAGCTAATCCAGGAGAGACTATTTACGTTAGAGGAGGAGACTATATTTTCAATTCTACCATACAAATTTCTGGAAATGGTTCTAACAATAATTTAATTTCGCTTTTAGCGTATTCTTCTGATACCGAAAGACCTCGATTCAATTTTTCATCCATGTCTGAAAATTCATCTAACAGAGGTGTTGAACTTTCTGGTGATTACTGGCATATTAAAGGCATAGATATTTATGCTGCTGGCGATAATGGTATGCATATTTCTGGCAACAATAATACCATTGAATTTTGCACATTTAGTGAAAATAAAGACTCAGGTTTGCAGATTGATGGCGGTGGAAGTAATAATATTATTCTGAATTGTGACTCGTACTATAATGCTGATTCTTCTTTAGAAAATGCAGATGGATTTGCCTGTAAATTAAATGCAGGATCCAATAATAAATTTATTGGTTGTAGGGCTTGGCAAAACTTAGATGATGGTTGGGATGGCTACTTAAGAGATACAGATAATATTTCGACTACTTACGAAAACTGTTGGGCTTTTAAAAATGGATATTTAATGAACGGAACTGTTGGTGCTGGTGATGGAAACGGTTTTAAAACCGGAGGTAGTGATGATAAAACATTAAAGCATAATGCTGTGTACACCAATTGCATAGCAGCAGGTAATGTTTATGATGGTTTTGATCATAATAGCAATCGAGGAGAAGTAGAAATCTATAATTGCTCAGCTTATGGTAATGGACGCAATATTAATTTTAGTTCTACTAATATTGCTCAATTTTTACTGATAAAAAACACCGCTTCTTTTGCAGGTAATAACAATGATAGTTATTCTGCAACTACTACAGATATTACGAGCAATGGATGGCAAAATGGAATTACTACTAGTGCTTCTGATTTTATAACTATAGATATTGATTTACTTGCCTCTCCAAGAAATGAAGACGGAAGTTTACCTAATATAGATTTCTTAAAATTAGTATCTGGAAGCGATTTGATTGATGCTGGTGAAGATGTTGGACTTCCGTTTAATGGTAATGCACCAGATATAGGCGCATTTGAATTTAATTAAAGCAAAATATGCTAGTAGATGTATTTATAGTTCATCTACTAACATATTAGCATAAACTTCAATATTAGAATAGTGCTCATTTAAGGTATTTAAGTGGGCATCTTTTTTGTTTTTATTTAGCTGTAGTTTTCGCTCCCATTTGTCTGGTATACCATCATTATCAGAGTCTTTTGAAGCTTTCTTAGGTTTTATTTTAGGCCAACCACCAACATTATCCTGCGAGTCTATAATTCCGTTTTTGTAGCTTGGTTTATCCTTTTTTATGCTCTTTATAATCCTTTTGTCTACTTTGTCTCTGTTAAAGCTGGCACCAGCTTGTTTAAGCACGTTTTTATAAGCAATTTCGGTATCGGTAGTTAGAACGTTATTGTTAATATCAACAGCTTTTTCAAGCTTTGTAAGTTCTGGTTGATCGCATTGAACTCCACCATTCCAATTGTTATTAGTGATGTCTTGATAATTATAAACGTAGTTTCCGTCAACATAGAATTTTCCATAAGGTTCAGAAGGGCTTACAATTCTGTCTAATTTTGAGGATGTTGTTGCAGGACCAGATTTAAAATAATTGTTGACAATGTTGTAAGTACCTTCTTCGCCACCATAAATACTATTTTCGCCCCAATTATATATTACGTTATTTCTGAAATCAACAAATTCATCTTCAGAATTTTTAGTCGTTTTAGAGCCGCTAAATCTTGGGTTTCTGCTATTGTTATTAGCAATTAGATTATGGTGAAACGAAGCGTTTACTCCTCCCCAAATTCCTCCATAACCATGAGCACCTTTTTTGTGTACAGATCTGTTTAGAGCTTCCGAAACAATGTTCCATTGAAACGTAAAATTTTTGTTGTTATAAAATGAAGCATTTTCATCTGTTGCCCAACTGATAGAGCAGTGGTCTATAATTACATTTTCGGTATTTCTACAACCAAGAGCATCACCTTCAATACCATTAACATCTCCCATTCTAAATCTCAAGTATCTTACAATAACATTATTAGATTTTATAGTTACAGGATAGCCTTTTATGGTAATGCCACCACAAGGAGCTGTTTGCCCTAATATGGTTAAATCTCCTTTGTTGATATCTAATTTAGATTGAAGCTCAATAGTACCAGATACATCAAAAACAATAATTCTGGCACCTTTTTTTTGAATGCCTTTTCTAAGGCTACCTTCTCCGCTATCATTTAGGTTTGTTACTTTATAAATAAAGCCACCTCTTCCACCTGTGGCATATTGCCCAAAACCTTCTGCAGTAGGAAATGCTTTTTGTTGAGCAGAAAGGCCAAAAATGGTTATTAGGCTTATTAATAAAATGAAGTTTATTTTTTTCATGTGGTATTCTTCCGTATTAATTTAATAAAAAAAGGAGAAATGTTATTTAAAACAAATCTCCTTCTTTAAAGACTAACTTATCTCAATATTATTGTCTCCAACGAGGATCTCCAACTTGGTTGTCAATTAAAGATTGTGTTGTAATTGTGAAATCGCCATTGAGAGGATCTACAAAACCAGGATCTAATGTGTCATAACTTGAAGATGTGTCATATCTTGGTACAGTAGGATCGTAAAATGTAGGTGCGTTAAAATAATTATTATTACTAAATGTAATAAACTCATCCGTTCTGTCTTGATCCGAATAACCTTCTGAATCTGTATCTGTAATTAAAGTATTTGTTACAGTGATGTCATTGTCTTCAAATCTTACGTACAGAATTCTTCTGCTTGAAGAATTAGAACAAGCATATAAAGTACAACTGTCTATAGAGATGTTACAAAGGTTGCCGTTAGAAGCAAGTGTCCCAGCATCATCAATTCTAAAGAAATCTCTTCCAGGTGCACAGTTGTTAAATGTACTATTACTGAAATTTACATTTAAAACATCTGAATTTCTAAAATCAAAGAAATCACCACCACTTGTTAAGACATTTGTAACAATACAGTTCTCAACTGTTACAGATTGTAAAATAGCATCGGTAACATTACCTGCTATAAATGATCTGTTGTAATCGTGAACGTTACAACCGCTAACTAATAAAGAGTTGTAGTTTCCTGTACTTGTGTATCTTAACATGTCAGTTAAATCTGTAGCGACATCTCCTGTAAGATCTAAGTCTATAAGTTCTACATCAGTAGCTCCATCTACAATAGAAAAGCTAACCTTTAATAAAGGTTTGTCAAAACTGTATAGTCCTCTTATTGTTAAAGGCTTATCTAGTGTAATAGTACCAACTTGAGCTGTGTAATCACCAGCATCTAGTACTAATACATCACCAGGATTAGCATCGGCCACCATTTGAAATATATCATCCGTTGGAGTAACCAATATACCATCACCAATATCAATACCTGTAGTGAAATTTAACACTCCTCTTATTGTAGTACCGTTAAGAATTTGTACAGTATAATCTGTTTCACCTGTTAGACCTGTTACAGTTGCTACACCTTCAGCGATTTCTTGAGCAGATAAAGTATAGCTAATGTTACCTGGTACTATAAATAACTCAGTTACAGCAGTATTTGGTAACCATCTAAATGTAGCTTCGGTAGCTAAAATATCTTCAGGTACTATAGGGTAAAAAATCTGTTCTGTTAATGTTTCAGCTGTTGTAGTAGCATAGGTAGAATTGTTTAAACCTCTAGAACTAATAGCTTGTACTCTTATATAATAGAACGTTTCTTGTTCTAATTCTATTTGCACAGGTACGTCTTCATAAGTTACTGAAACTGATTCAATAATTGTTGAGAATGAAGCATCTTCACTAATTTCAATTAAATAATCGTTAACATAAGGATCAGAATCCCACTGAAGTTCTACAACTACTTGGTTTCTAATAAATGCTTGTAAACCAACTGGTGCAAATTCGCGACTTACGTTTAGCTCTTCAATAACTTCATCTGGACTGTCACATCCCGAAAATGTAAATAGTAGAGAAAGAACCACTATCGAACATTTTAAAATATATTTTGCTTTCATCATGTTTTAAGTTTCTTAATTATTAGTTATTAATAGCCGTAATCGTTAACCAATTGACCATTACTTGCATCTAAAAAGACTTGCCATATAGGCCAAAATTGTCTATCGTCTGGATTTACCCCAAGCTTGTATATGGAGTTAATCATATCATCCTCTAAAACAGTCCAGTCTTGTGGTGTGTAGTCTGGCCCAGGATTAGTTGTTTCGTTTCTGTTTAGACCGTAAATATCTAAAGTCTCACCATCCTCTTCGTATTTGTAATAAAGTGTAGTCGGTACATCTGCATACTCACCAATTCTGTTTTTTAGATTGAACATTTTTGTTTTTGCTTCATCTAAATTAGCACCTAATAAATTCCAACGAATCAGGTTCATTTTACGTTCCATTTCACCAGTAAATTCATATTTGTGCTCATCAATGATAGCTTCAAGCATATCGGCAGAACTTGTTAAGCCATCAACATATGCATCAACTTTTTCGGCATGTAATTCGGAAGGAAAGGCTCTTCTTCTTAATTCTTTTAAGTATGGTGCTGCGGCTCCAGGTCCTTGCAATTCGTTAGCTGTTTCTGCAGCAATAAGTAATACTTCTGCATAACGCATGTAAATTTTATTTACACCATCATCATTTGTAGAAGTTACATAGCGATTCATCCATTCGTATCTGTATTTTCCAAAATACCAAGTGTCAAGACCAACTAATTCTTGCTGAGCAAAACCGTCTGTTGGGTTTCCCCATTGGTATGGTACACAAGTTATATCTCTACGAGTATCTTGTTCGTCAAAGTCATAGAATACCGTTGGCAATGGACCAGCAATACCACCTCTTGCCTGACCAGTGTGTTGATCTACACCTCTGTGTCTAACAGCAAAAGAAAATAACACTCTACCACGACCAGCTGCAAAAGGTATTTCCCAAAGTGATTCGCCACCAGCAGCCACAGATTCTTCGTTAAAATTTCTCCATAATGTTTCAAAAGATGGTTCTAAACTCGCTTTTCCACTGTTAATTACGTCTGTAGCTTCATTAAAAGCTAATGTGTACATATTCTGAACAGAAAGATCAGGATCGTTACTCCTTCTTATACCATCAGGATATTGTTGGAAACCTGAAGCAGCAAGTGCTAATCTAGCTCTAAAGGCTTTAACAAATGCTTTGTTTGCTCTCTCTACTGTAGTAGTTGTAGCGTTATCGTTTGGCCAAGCCACCAATTCTTCAGCTTCACCTAAGTCTGCAATGATTTGTTTGTATATAACATCTCTACTCGATTTTGGTAGATATAATGTTTCCGCAGAAATAGGCTCAAAACGTGCAGGAACATCTCCCCATGTTTTTAATAAATCAGCATAATATATAGCTCTGTAGGTTAAAGCTTCTCCTAGTAATTGGCCTAACTCTGTTCCAGGCTCTGGGTTACCATAAGTTCTTAAACCTCTTATACATAGGTTTGCACGTTCTATACCTGCATACATCATAGCCCAAACGTTGTTATCTCTATTCATTTGAGTATTTGTAGGAGTTGCATCGTATATCATTAATTCTCCTTGCGAGCTTCCTACTTCATCAGAGCTGTAATTCCATTCAGTATCTGTATTAAAACCATAAAAAGGAATATAACGACCTCTATAAGAATTAGTTTGTCCCATACGCTCTAGGATGCCATCTACAGCACCTCTAGCTAAATCTGGTGTTGAGAAGATAACTGATTCATCTCCTGATGATGGAGCAGGCGCATCTAAAAAGTCTTCATCAAATTCTTGACAGGAATTAAAAAGCCCTGCAAGAAAGATTAACGTTAGAAATATTGTTTTTTTCATTTTCAAAGTTTTTTAAAAATTAAGGTTTAAACCAAAAGCAACTTGTCTACTTCTAGGATATGCTGAGTAATCTACACGAGGTGTAAATGTTGTTTTTCTTCTTGTTGATACTTCTGGATCGATACCAGAATAATTTGTCCATACAAAAACGTTATTAGCAGTAACATACAATCTTAATTTAGTGATTCCTAAATCTCCTACTGCAGATTCCGGTAAAGTGTAACCTAAAGTTAAGGTATTTAATCTTAAGTAAGTACCGTCTTCTACAGCCCAGTCACTAAATACATATCTTTGCATATACGGAGACCACATTGTAGTATTTGCATTTAATGCTTCTAGTTGAGACGGATCTGTAACTAGTTGACCCGAAGAAGGATCTAAGTTTGTCCATCTAACACCATCAGCGAACTCCGTAGTTAGGTTTCCGAAATCATTACTCTCTCTTGGTGTATTTGAATGAATTTTATTAGCGTTGTATACGTCAAAACCAACACTCCAATTAAAAGCCGCTGTAAAATCAAATCCATAAGCTCTAGCACTTAAAGTCATACCTCCTGTAAAATCAGGGTTAGCATCACCAATTACTGTGTTATCATCATTATCTACAACGCCATCTCCATTGATATCTTTAAGTTTTAGAGCTCCAGGTCTAACAAAGCCATCTCCAATAACAGCACTATTGTCAACAACACCATCTCTTAACGTGTATTCTCCAGTAGTAGAATCATAGTCAAAGTCAGATACTTCATAACGACCATCGCTCTTGTAGCCATACATTATACCTAGAGGAGAACCAACTTGTACAAGGTAATCATTTCCAATTTGACTAGAAGCCCACTCAGACGTCCAACCAAAGTCTTCTAATTCACCTAGTGAATTAATTTTATTTGTATTTGCACTAATGTTGAATGATAAATCTAATCCGTAGTTTTCTTTGTTTATAGCAGAATAATTAATTAATGCTTCAAAACCAGTATTTTGTATTTCACCAATGTTTCTAAATTGATATTCATAACCAGATCCTGGTGTACGGAAAGCTAAAAGTAAATCTTTAGTAACGTTTTTATAAAGTTCAAAAGAACCACTTAAACGACCATTAAAAAGAGAATAATCTAATCCAATATTTTGCGTTACAGTAGTTTCCCATTTTAAATCTGGGTTTGCTAATACGTTTGAAGCTGCCCAATAGTTGTCTATACCATTTATGTAAGATGTATTGTAAGATTGGAATGTCTGAATAGTTTGCCCTGTTGGAATATTATTGTTACCAGCCTCACCATAACTTAAACGTAATTTTAATGAATTTAGCCAATCTGTATTTTGAAGAAATTCTTCTTCAGAAACTTTCCATGCAAAAGCAGCAGATGGAAAGTATCCCCAACGATTATCTCCTAAGAATTTACTAGAACCATCAATACGATAAGTTGCTGTAAGTAAGTACTTGTTTTTATAATCGTAGTTGGCACGACCAAAGAAAGATAATAGTTTGTCTTCTGGACTGTAAAAATTATTCACAGAAAACGGTGTTCCTTGAGTTGTTAAGTTTACGCTTGTGTTAAAATCAAAAGCTGAAGGAAAACCATGAAGTTCACTAGTAACTTGATTGTTCTTAGCAATTATCATTTCCTGACCAACTAAAAGTTGTAATCCATGATCATCACCAAGGTGGTTTTTAAAGTCGTAGTTAATAGTATTTGCATTTCTAAAGTCTTCACGCTTTCTATCTCTAATAACTAAACTTGGTAAGCCTTGATTTTCTACAGCAGGTCTGTTGCTTGAAAAATAGGTTGATTTACCATAAAAACGATAATCTAAATCATTTCTATTGTTAAGGGTAAGACTTGTCTGAAATTTAAGATTATCAATTACTTCCCACTCAAAGCTACCAGAAAGATTTAAGTTTTTTCTAGACTGTCTTCTTTGGTTGTCATCTACAGCTACAAAAGGATTTACTAAGTCACTAAAGAAAGTCTCCTCTGTGTTAGTTGGATCAAAACTTACTAATGGTATAGGAGAGTATCTTATAGAGTGCTTAAGTCTTGAGTCTGCAGAAGAAACTTCATTTTGTTCATTAGCACCACCACCATTAATTTCTGTATCTGAGTAACGTGCATTAAATGTTAAGTTAACTCTATCGCTGGCTTTACTCTTTAAAGCTAAAGATAAGTTCTGTCTTTTAAAATTAGAACCAACCATAATAGCCTTTTCGTCATATAATGCGTAATTAAAATTGAAATTAATTTTTTCAGAACCACCTCTTATTGACAAATCTCTACTTTCTACTTCTCCTGTGCGACCATAAATAAGGTCCTGCCAATCGTTACCTTTCATACCGATATATTGGTCGTAATCTTGGTAAAGACCATAGTTTTCTTCATATATCTGAGGCTCATCGTTTAGTAACCAATATTCATATTGCCACTTTACAAAGTCCTCCGGACTTAAAACATCAATTGTGTTTGCGATCTTCTTAACACCATAGAATGTATTGAAGTTAACAGATATTTTACCTTCTCTACCACTTTTAGTAGTTATGATAACAACACCATTAGCACCTCTAGAACCATAGATAGCAGTTGAAGACGCATCTTTTAAAACACTTATGTTTGCAATGTCAGAAGGTGAAATGTCACTTAAATTATTAATAGGGAAGCCATCAACAATTATTAAAGGCGAACTGTCTTGTGTTATAGACCCTGTACCTCTTACCTTAATTTGAACTTCCGCATCTGGCGAACCTTCAGTAGATAAAACTTCAACACCTGCCAAACGACCTGTTAAAGTCTCAGCAACATTAGAAATATTTTGTTCTTTAAGATCATTACCGCTTACAGTAACAACAGATCCTGTTAAATCAGATTTTCTTGCTGTACCATAACCAATTACAACAACCTCGTCTAAGGCTTCTTGACTTGGCTTTAATACAACATTTATAGTTGTTTTATCACCTATTTTAATTTCTTGAGTAGCATATCCTAAATAAGAAACTACTAATATAGCATTTGGCCCACTAACTGTTAGTGAGTAATTACCGTCAAAATCAGTAGATGTTCCGTTAGTCGTTCCTTTAACCAATACAGAAGCACCAGGAACAGGTCCACCGATATCTTCTGCGGTTACTGTACCTGATATTGTTTTGCTTTGGGCAAATAAACAAGAACCGCTCAAAAGGAATAATACAAATAAGGATGTCGAAATGTTTTTTTTCAAAATAATGCGTTTGGCATTAGTTTTTTCCCGAAAAAAAAGCAAATGTTCAAATAGAGAGTTAAACATAAGATTTTTGAGTTAGTTTATAAATTAATTAAAATATGTAATCGATTGCACAAATTTATCGTTAATTTTGAAATACACAAATTTTTGTTAATATTTTTTTCGATATGTTAATTTTTTAAGCAAAAATTGAGCAATCTATAATTTGATGCTTTTTGTTATTTGTGCAAGTATTGATTATTTTAAAGTGTTAAGTCTTTTTTTTTGGAATATCGAACTAAATTTTATAGGTTTGGTAATCGATTACATTATTAATAATTTGATATGATATTAGACAGGTTTTTTAGTGAGATTTTAAAAATCAGTAAGCTCTTTTTGAGAATTCCTCAAATAGCTCCTTTTGTAATGCTAGTGATAGTTGTTTCGTGCAAAGGGGAAGAGTCAGCAAAAGAAAAAGGTCCTTGGGATATGATGCAAGAAGTTGTTGAAAGTGTTAAGGAACCAACATTTCCTAAAAAAACATTTAATGTTGTAGACTATGGTGCAATCGCAGATGGCGTGACTAAAAATACGGATGCTTTCAAAAAAGCTATTAAAGCATGTACGGAAAGTGGAGGAGGAAAAGTAGTAGTTCCTAAGGGCGAATATTTAACAGGAGCTATTCATTTAGACGATAATGTGAATCTGCATTTAGAAGAAGGTGCTGAGATTTTATTCAGTACAGATCCTCAAGATTATTACCCTTTAGTTGCTACAGCTTATGAGGGTATTGAGTTAATGAATTATTCTCCGTTATTATATGCTTACAAGAAGAAAAATATAGCGGTTACAGGAAAAGGAATTTTAAACGGCCAAGCAGGTAATGATAACTGGTGGAAATGGTGTGGAAAAGATATCTACGGATGGGAAGAAGGTATGCCTCATCAAAAAGATAGCCTTAACTTACCAAGACTTATGGAAATGGGTCAAGAAGGTACACCATTAGAAGAGCGTGTTTTTGGTGATGGCCATTATTTAAGACCAACATTTTTAGAGCCTTTTGAAAGTGAAAATATCTTAATTGAAGGAGTGAAAATTGTAAATGCTCCATTTTGGATTATTCACCCATTCAAATCAAAAAATATTATAGTTGATGGAGTAACGGTAGAAAGTCACGGACCAAACAATGATGGTTGCGATCCAGAATATTCAAAGAACGTCATCATTAAAAACTGTACTTTTAATACTGGTGATGATTGTATCGCTATAAAAGCAGGAAGAGATGCTGAAGGTAGACGTGTAGGTATTAAAACCGAAAATGTAGTAGTACAAAATTGTAAAATGATTGATGGCCACGGCGGTGTTGTAATAGGTAGTGAGATGTCTGCTGGAGTTTCTAACGTTTATGTTGAAAATTGCGAAATGAATAGCCCAAATCTAGATAGAGCTATCAGGTTAAAAACGAACTCAAGACGAGGCGGAACAATTGATGGCGTTTATGTTAGAAATCTTGAAGTTGGTCAGGTAAAAGAAGCGGTACTAAAGCTGAATATGTTCTATGCAACATACACTAACCAAACAGGCGAGCATATACCAGAAATAAAGAATATCGTATTAGAAAATGTAAAAGTTAAAAACGGAGGTTACTACGGTATTTTAGCTAAAGGTTACGAGCAATCGCCAATTACAAACGTGACTTTAAAGAATGTAAATATTGAAAAAGTAGATGAAGCATTTTCGTTAGAGAATGTGTCTAACTTAAAACTTATAGATACATATATCAATGGCTCATTAATGCAGAGTCCACCTCAGACTAAAGATTAATAATGTTTATAAATCAATTCCCTAACTATTGAGATTAATAGCGTTAATTTGAATGAGCCTGACCTAAAAATCAGGCTTATTTTTTAAAAAAACCATACTGTGCAAAAAGCCATAACATACAGCCTTTTTTTCTTGATGTTTTCATCAAGTGTTTTTGCATTTCAAACTATTCAAAAAGATACATCTTACACAGTAAATAGTTCTTACAAGAAGTACAAAAAGCATTTTCCGAATATAGAAATACCAAAGCCTCAGTGTTATGAGAATGTCAATGAAATATACGATGAGGTTTATAAGCAAATTGATGAGCGAAAACTACATTTAGACGCTTTTGTAAATACAGATTCCTTGTTAAAGCCTGCTGTAGTAATGGTTCACGGAGGCGGTTGGAAATCTGGAGACAAATTGCATATGAAACCAATGGCTCAGTTTATCGCTTCAAAAGGCTATGCTTGCTTTGCTTTAGAATACAGACTCTCAGATGAAGCACAATATCCTGAAGGTATTTACGACATTAAAGAAGCTATTCAGTATATAAAGTCTAATGCAACTCGATTTAGAATAGACACCACCAAAGTCGCTATTTTAGGTACATCATCAGGTGCGCAAATGGCAACATTGGTAGGTGCTACAAATAATAATTCAAATTTTGAAGCAGAAACAGATTACAGTACATCAACTTCAGTTCAAGCTATTGTAAATTTAGACGGAGTTATAGCCTTTGTGCACCCAAAATCCAGTGAAGGTAAGATGGCTGCTTGGTGGTTGGGTGGCACTTCAAAAGAGAAACCAGAAATTTGGAAACAAGCATCTGCATTAACACATATTGATGAAAACACACCACCAACATTGTTTATTAGTAGTCAATACGAACGCTTTCAGGCAGGACGAGAGGAAATGATTGAAATTATGAATAAACACAACATTTATTCTCAAGTTGAGAATTTTCCAGAAAGTCCGCATACCTTTTGGTTGTTCAACCCTTGGTATAAGGATACCGTAAATTACATTACCACATTTTTAGATAAAACATTCAAAAAAAAACATAAATGAAAACTTCAAAATTAATAGCAGCTTTATTGTGTGTAAGTACCATTGTAGCTTGTAAATCCGAAAAGAAAGAAGATACAAAACAAGAGGTTCAGCAAGAGCAAAAGGTAGAAGACACACCAAAAACCTATGCTGAGATTTCAGTAGCACAAGGTGGCGAATGGAAAGATGGACCAAGAGGTCATCAAGAATACAGCAACGGTACATCGTTTAAAAACGTAAACCGATTAAAAGTACCAGCGCAACACACAGACCATACTTGGTTTATCCGTTACGAAGGTCCAGGTTGGGAGAGCAACAAAGTAGGTTACAGACTTTATTTAGATTGGAGAAATGCTATTGATATTTTTGGCAAGAAGACAGATACAATGGTATTAGGGCAAGTGGGTCAAGATGGTTTTGATTCTTACCACGAGCCACAACCTTGGGGACAAGATATTCTAAAAGTAGGCAAAGGTCTTGGTGTTGGTTCATTAGGACGTTTGGTAAATGACGAAGTGCTTCATTTTAAAAATGTAGATTCAACGTTTGCGTCTGTTGAAAATTCTGCCAATGCATCTTCTGTAGTAGTAGATTACTACGGTTGGAAAACAGGCGAAGACACTATCGATTTGCAATCAACACTTAGCATTCAGCCAGATAAAAGATATACAAAGCACACTATTCAGCCATCAAAAGCGGTAGATGGTATTGTAACAGGAATTATAGACCACAAGGTATCGTATTTCACAAAAGAAAGTGAAAATAAAAAATGGGCTTACATAGCAACCTATGGCGAGCAAACATTAGTGCCAGACGACTTAGGTATGGCAGTGATTTACGAAGTAGATACAACCGTTGAAGTTAAAAAAGGTGAGTTTGATTACTTAGTAGAATTTAAACCAACTACTGAGCCAGTTTCATTTTATTTTCTAGGGGCTTGGGAACAAGAACCAGAAGGAATTAAAACTGAAAAAGAGTTCTTAGATTACCTTGATGGATTGTTGACTGAATTAAACTCTAATAACACGTTATAATGAAAACTGGTATCAAGTTGCTAGTAGTGGTCACGTTTTGCTTTGCTTTACAGACCACAACAGCTCAGGAAAAAACATATACAATTGAAGAATGTGTCAATACCTTTTCTGAAGAAAAAACGGTGCCGACAAAAGCTGGTTACCAATATTGGTTTGCCGATAAGGATTTTTTAGACGGAAGAACCATAAAAATGAGTGTTGTTGCACCAGGAAAATCTACACACGCACCTCATAAACACAAGGAAGACGAGTTCTTTTATGTGCTAGAAGGCAAAGCAAAATTTCATTTAGATGGTAAAGAAGTGGTTGTTGAAGCAAATACCAGTTTGTACTGTCCATCGTGGAGTATGCACGGCATTAGCAATGCAGGCGATACCGAATTAAAATATTTAGTGATTAAAAAATACGAAAAAGAGTAAAGATGAAAAACATAGCACTCGTAGCAATATTAGCATTGGGTTTTCTTACCAGTTGTAAAGAAGAAAAGAAACAAACAGAAGAAACGCCTGTGGCTAAAAAAGAAATCTCTGAAGACCTAAAATGGTCAGAGCGTATGGCACTTTCTGAAGTAAAACGTTTTCCAGACCCAACTTTATTAGACTTTAGAGATAAGCCAAAATGGAGTTACACGCCAGGACTGGTTCTGCAAGGAATGTCTAAGGTTTTTGAGCAAACCAAAAATCAAAAAATTTACGATTATATCTATGATTATCCTAACAGAATGATTGAAGAAGATGGTAAGATAAAGACGTACAAAATGTCTAACTACAATCTAGATATGATAAAAGCGGGAGATGTCATCTACTACGTGTACAACAAAACACAAGAATCGCGCTTTAAGAAAGTAATGGACACTTTACACAAACAGTTAGAAGGGCAGCCAACAACATCTGAAGGAGGTTATTGGCACAAAAAAATATATCCATACCAAATGTGGTTAGATGGTGTGTATATGGCAGAACCGTTTCATACAAAATATGCTAAGGCTTATATGAATGAAGACGAAGCCAATAAGGTTTATGACAAAATTATGTTGCAGTTCGATTTAATTGAGAAGTACAGCAGAGACCCAGAAACAGGTTTGTACTATCACGGTTGGGACGAAAGCAAAGAACAAAAATGGGCTGATAAAGAAACAGGATTGTCACAAAATTTTTGGTCTCGAGGAATGGGTTGGTACGGAATGGCATTGGTAGATGTGTTAGATTATTTGCCACAAGACCACGAAGGTAGAGAGCGACTAGTTAAGTATCTCAACCAATACGCGGAAGCCATTGTAAAATACCAAGATGAAAAAACAGGTACGTGGTACCAAGTACTTAATCTTCCAGAAAAAGAAGGTAACTATTTAGAAGCAACAGGTACAAGTATGTTTACCTACACTTTAGCAAAAGGCGTTAACAAAGGCTATTTGCCAAAACAATATTTAGACAATGCCAATAAGGCTTTTAATGGTATTTTAGAAACGTTCATCACTGTTGAAGATAATGGTGTCGTTAACCTAAATAAATGTTGTGGAGTAGCTGGTTTGGGAGGCAATCCATATAGAGATGGCACTTTTGAATATTACATTGGCGAAATTATTAGGTCTAACGACCCAAAAGGTACAGGTCCATTTATGATGGCTGCTTTAGAACTTAACAAGTAAAATTGAAAGATACATCAGTTCTAGTGATTTTGAAACACTGGAAATTGTATCGAGAACAATAACATTATTATGGCTACCATCAACACAGCACTTTGTTCGTACGGAATGAGCGGACATTTATTTCACGCACCATTTATTGAAGCGCATCCAGATTTTAATCTTTATGCAGTTTTTGAACGAACAAAAAACTTAGCTGAAAAAAAATATCCCAATATCAAAACGTTTCGTGCTTTAGATGATATTCTAAAAGATGAAACCATTGATTTAGTAGTGGTTAATACACCAAACATTACACACTACGATTATACCAAAAAAGCGCTTGAAGCTGGTAAACACGTTATCGTAGAAAAACCGTTTACAGTAACCACAAAAGAGGCCAAAGAATTGATAGCCTTAGCCGAAAAGCAAAATCTAAAGCTTTCTGTCTATCACAACAGACGTTGGGATAGCGATTTTAAAACCGTAAAGAAAGTTGTGCAACAAGGAGTGTTGGGAGATATTGTTGAAGCTGAATTTCATTACGATAGATTCGACCCAGAACTGAGTTATAAAAAACACAAAGAAACACCAACCGAAGGTGTTGGTAGTTTATACGATTTGGGTTCGCACCTAATTGACCAAGCATTGCAACTGTTTGGTATGCCAAACGGTGTTTTTGCAACTTTAGATACATTCAGAAAAGATTCTAAAGTAGGAGATTATTTTGATGTGAAACTTTACTATGATTCGCATTTTGTAACTCTAAAATCCAGTTATTTTGTAAGAGAACCATTGCCAGCCTATAGCATTCACGGTACAAAAGGTTCGTTTATAAAATCTAAAGCTGATATTCAGGAAACCGAACTTCAAAAAGAAATAAAACCCAATACAGCAAATTGGGGAATGGAGCCTGAATCCGAAAGAGGATTGCTTCACACAACTGAAAATAATACCTCAAAAAAAGAACTCGTTGTAACTGAAGAAGGCGATTATATGGCCTATTACAATGGAGTTGCTGAAGCTATAAAAAATAATAAATCATTACCTGTTACAGCAGAAGAAGCAACGCAAGTCATTACAATTATTGAAGCGGCTTTTTTGAGTAACACGGAAAAGAAAGTCATTACCCTATGAAAAATATAAGTTTAATAGCCACATTTTTTATCGTCTTCAATTGTATGGCGCAAGACAAGTTTGTGTCCGAAGTTTGGGTGTCAGATAATGGAGATGGTACATACACCAATCCAGTTTTACATTCCGATTTTTCAGACCCAGATGTCGTTAGAGTTGGCGAAGATTATTATATGACGGCTTCGTCATTTACCTGTTCGCCTGGCTTGCCGATTTTACATTCCAAGGATTTGGTAAATTGGGAATTGGTAAACTACGCTTTACAAAAACAAGTGCCATTAGAGGTTTTTGATAAACCACAACACGGAAAAGGTGTTTGGGCACCTTGTATTCGTTTTCATAAGGGCGAATATTACATCTATTATCCAGACCCAGATTTTGGCATTTATATGATTAAAACCAAAGACCCAAAAGGTGCTTGGTCAGAGCCTGTTTTGGTTAAAGGAGGTAAAGGATTGATAGACCCAACACCACTTTGGGACGATGACGGAAAAGTGTATCTAGCTTATGCTTTCGCAGGAAGTCGTGCAGGCATAAAGAGTTTGTTAGTTGTGTGCAGTATGAATGCTGAAGGCACCAAAACTAATGATGATGAGGTTATCATTATAGATGGTCACAAAGAAGAATCTACCATTGAAGGTCCTAAGTTTTACAAACGAAATGGCTACTACTACATTTTTGCACCAGCAGGTGGAGTACCAACAGGATGGCAAACTATTTTAAGGTCAAAGTCAGTTTTTGGACCTTACGAAAAAAAGAAAGTATTGCATCAAGGTAATACCGAAATCAATGGACCACATCAAGGAGCTTGGGTAGATACAGTTACTGGCGAAGATTGGTTTCTTCATTTTCAGGATAAAGATATGTATGGTCGTATAGTTCATATGCAACCAATGTCTTGGGAAAACGATTGGCCAGTTATGGGAGTAGACCAAAACAATGATGGTATTGGCGAACCAGTAACCACATACAAAAAGCCAAATGTTGGAAAAACCTATCCTTTAGCAACACCACCAGATTCTGATGAGTTTAATGAACCAAAAAGAGGTTTACAATGGCAATGGCACGCTAATCCACAAGTGTATTATGGTTTCCCAACACCAATGGGACATTATACAATGTATTGCAGACCACGACCAGAAGGTTCTGGTAATCTACACGACGTTCCAAATTTGTTATTGCAAAAATTCCCTGCAGAATCGTTTACAGCAACTACCAAATTAACGTTTAATGCCAGACACGATAACGAGCAAGTTGGCTTTTTAATTATGGGATTGAGCTATAGCTATATTAAATTCTCGCAAGAAGATGGACAGTTGTATGTGTCGCAGGTAACGTGTAAAGACGCACACAAAGAAGGTAAAGAAAATGAAAGTGAAAAAATAAAAGTAGATAGCAATACAATTTATCTTCAAATTAAAGTTGATAAAGGTGGAGAATGCCATTTTTATTACAGTACAAATAACAAAAGATTTAAGCCTGTAGGAGACACATTCAAAGCAAGAGAAGGCAGATGGATAGGTGCAAAAATAGGTTACTTGGCATTAAGAGAAGGTATTATTAATGATGCAGGAAGTTTAGATATTGACTGGATTCGATTTAAAAAATAATGAATAGCTTAAAGTCAATAAAATATTATTTGTTGTTGTGTTTTCTGGGACTGATTTTCCTTCAGAGTTGTTCAGAAGAGAACAAAAGAAAACTTCCATTTGAGGTTAAAAAAGACTTATTCGATACGCTTCAACCAAAAGATTTAGGTTTAAAACTTCCAAAAGGTATTGAAACACATACCATTTTTAAACCCACAGATAGTATAGATCATTTTAGTAATGGAGCTGTAATGACTGCTTTTAAAGGCGATTTGTACTGTCAGTGGCAAAGTTCGTCTAAAGATGAAGATTCTGATGACACTTGGGTAGCCTACAGTAGAAGTGCAGATGGTATACATTGGAGCAAGCCAATGGTTTTGGCAGCATCCTTAGAACAAGGTTATTGTACTTCTGGTGGTTGGTGGACGTACAAAGATTCACTGATTGCTTTCATTAATGTTTGGCCGTCGAAAGTGTCGCCAAAAGGTGGTTTTACCCATTACAAAACAAGTGCAGATGGATTAAGTTGGTCTAAAGAAAAACCAGTTTTAATGGCTGATAATACAGCTATGAATGCCGTATTTGAGCAAGACCCACATCAGCTTACTAATGGTCGTATCATTAATGCTGCGCATTTTCAACCAGGATTACAAGTGTCGCCAATATACACAGACGACCCAAAAGGTGTTAGAGGCTGGATGAGAGCTCACTTTAGAAATAATTCAGAAAAAAATAATGTCTCTCAAGAAATTGAGCCAAGTAGTTTCAGAAAAAAAGATAATACTCTGGTAATGGTGTTTAGAGACCAATTTAGTTCGTTTCAGACCTTAGCTTCAATTAGTGAAGATAACGGCAAAAGCTGGACGACACCAGTTGAGACCACAATGCCAGACTCTAGGTCTAAGCAAAGTGCAGGGAATTTTCCTGATGGTTCCGCTTATATCATCAACAATCCTGTGCAATCCAAAACGAGAATGCCTTTGGCTGTAACGCTTAGTAATGATGGTAATCTGTTTACCAATGCGTATGTGCTTCGTAAAGGAGGAGATGCTATACAGCCATTGCAATACCAAGGTAAGTATAAACGATTGGGTTATCATTACCCTAAGTCGTTTATCTTCAACGATAATTTATATGTGTCTTACACTACCAATAAGGAAGATGTAGAGTACACCAAAGTTCCGTTGAGTAGCCTAAAAACCACTAATCCTTAAAATGATTAATTATGAAATTCAACCCTAACTATAAATTCATACTAGTCGTAATCGGACTATGTTTCTTCACAGGAATTTCAGCTCAGGTTCACGATAAATCTTGGCGAAATATTATTCACGATAAACCTGATGAATGGTTTAAGTCTGAAGAAGCCAAAAACTATGCAGAAAATGTATTGTTATATCAACGAGACATTGGTGGTTGGCCAAAAAATGTGCAAATGCATCATATCTTAAGTGATAAAGAAAAAGCCGATTTACTTAATAAAAAGAAAACCAATGAAGGTGCTACAACAGACAATGGAGCGACCATACAAGAAATGTTGTTTCTCTCAAGAATCTACGCGCAAACTAATAATGAAAAGTATAAAATGTCATTTTTAAAAGGTGTAGATTATATACTGGAAGCACAATATGATAATGGAGGTTGGCCACAATTCTATCCACTAAGAAAAGGCTATTATACACACATTACCTACAATGATGATTCTATGGTAAACATTATGAATTTGCTTCATCATTTAAAAAAGAATACCGATTACTATTCTATAAAATTACCAAAAGAGCAGCTAGAACGTGTTAACGACGCGTTTAGAAAAGGAGTTGATTGTATTTTAAAAACCCAATACAAACAAAATGGAGTTTTAACAGCTTGGTGTGCACAACACGATGAGTTTACCTTAGAGCCAGCAGATGCACGTTCTTTTGAGCTAAAATCTTTGAGTGGTGCGGAATCAGCACACATTGTATTGTTGCTGATGTCTATAGAAAATCCGTCAAAAGAAATTATAAATGCGGTAAATAGTGCAGTAGCTTGGTTTGAAAAGACTAAGATTAATGGGCTAAGAAAAGATAGAATTTACAACGGAGTTGGAAAGATTGTTGACAAACGAATGATACCAGATGAAACTGCACCTGCAATTTGGGCGCGTTTTATGAATTTGGAAGACAACAGACCTTTTTTCTGCGATAGAGATGGTATTAAAAAATGGAAATTAGAAGATATTGGTGCTGAACGAAGAAATGGCTACGCTTGGTATAGAAGTGACCCTCAAATGGTGCTAGATGCCTATCCAAACTGGAAAAAGAAATACGATTTATCTCAGAAGAATTCGCCATCAAATCCATTCAAAATTGTGGTAGCACAAGATGGTAGTGGAGATTACACCTCTATTGTTGAAGCTATAAAAAACACCAAGGCTTTTCCGTATGATAGAATCACTATTTTTATTAAGAATGGAGTCTACAAAGAGAAAGTGAAAATCCACGAGTGGAACCAAAATTTAGCATTGGTTGGCGAGAGTAAAGAGAATACTATTATAACTTATGACGATTATTTTAATAAAGTAGGATTGGGTAGAAACAGTACATTTTACACCTACACATTATTGGTTGAAGCTAATAATGTCATTTTAAAAAATCTCACGATTGAAAATTCTTCAGGCGAAGTTGGACAAGCCGTTGCATTATCTGTGTTTTCAGATGAGGTAGCAGTCATTAATTGTAATTTATTAGGCAATCAAGATACTTTATATGCTTCAGGAAAAGGGAAGCAATATTACAAAGACTGTTATATCGAAGGTACAACCGATTTTATCTTCGGAAGTGCAACAGCCTTTTTTGAAAATTGTCAAGTTCACAGTAAAAAGAATTCCTACATCACGGCAGCTTCAACACCACAAGATTCGTTGTTTGGTTATGTGTTTAAAGACTGTAAAATCACTGCAGATGATGATGTGGATAAAGTGTATTTAGGAAGACCTTGGCGAGTATACGCGCAAACCGTTTTTATGAATTGCGAATTAGGAAAACACATATTGCCAATAGGATGGCATAATTGGTCTAAGCCAGAAGCTGAAAAAACTGCGTTTTATGCAGAATATGAAAACAAAGGCGAAGGTTATAAACCATCAGAACGTGTAGAGTGGTCGCACCAATTAACTAAACGCGAAGCAAAAAAGTACACCCTAAAAAAGGTATTGGGTAAATACAAAGAAACCTCAAAAAAAGAATGGTATGAGTCATTATAGAATAATCTTAATTTTAGTAATTGTACTATTTCAATCGTGTAACAATACGACTGAAACTAAAAAAGAGGAGCCTGCAAAGACCGTTGAAAACGTTTCGATTTATACCATTGGAGATTCAACGATGTCAGATAAGGTAAATCCAGATGAAAACCCAGAGCGTGGTTGGTGCCAATTATTACCAACGCTTCTCAACGATAAAGCAACGGTAAAAAATCACGCTGTAAATGGTAGAAGTACCAGAAGTTTTATCACTGAAGGTCGATGGGATTCGGTGCAAAAACAACTTAAAAAAGGCGATTATGTCTTCATTCAATTTGGGCATAACGACCAAAAAATAACCAATCCGCAACGTTTTACCAATCCGCATACAGCATACAGACACAACTTGATAAAGTTTGTTGAAGAAGCAAGAGCAAAAGAAGCTATTCCTGTGCTTTTTTCGTCGATTGTAAGACGAAATTTTAATGCAGATTCCACATTGGTAGACACTCACGGAGTATATCCTTTAGAAACCCGATTGGTAGCTCAAGAGTACGATGTTCCGTTTGTAGATTTGCAATATCTTACTGAAACACTAGAGGAATCTTATGGAGTTGAAGGCTCTAAGAAACTACATTTGCATTTTGCGCCAGGCGAAATTGCATATTTTCCTGAAGGAAAAGAAGACAATACCCATTTATCAGTTTTAGGAGCAACAGAAGTCGCAACATTGGCTGTTGCAGAGTTGGTGGACAAGATTGAGGCGTTTAATGTTTACGTGAAAAAAGACTAAAATGAAGAACTTGTGGTTAAGTATTTTGGGTGTTTTCTTTTTTATGACGTGCAATGCGCAAGAGCGCGAAGTAATTAAACTTTGGCAAGATTCCATTCCTAATGCTATTGAAAATATGGATTATAAAGAGATTCAAACCAAAAAAGATTCTGCATTATGGAGTGTTGAAAAAGTTAAAGAACCAACATTAACCATTTTTGCACCAGAACAACCAAACGGAACAGCTGTAGTTATTTGTCCTGGTGGAGGCTATCATCATTTGGCCATAAACAAAGAAGGGTTTAAAATTGCTGAATGGTTAAATACGCGTGGAATCACAGCCTTTGTATTAAAATACAGAATGCCTAATGATAGCACATCGACAAATAAAACTATTGCGCCACTTCAAGATGCGCAACGTGCTATGCGCTATGTGAGGCAAAATGCCAAACACTGGAATTTAGATGAAAATAAAATCGGAGTTCTTGGATTTTCGGCAGGTGGACATTTAGCGTCAACCCTATCAACGCATTATAATGATGCTGTTTATGAATTGGAATATGAAGTCAGTGCAAGACCAGATTTTTCAATATTGGTGTATCCAGTAATTTCGATGAAAGATGGTGTAACACATCAAGGTTCTAAAACGAATTTGTTGGGCGAAACACCATCAAACAAAACTGTGGAATTCTATTCTAATGAAACTCAAATCACTTCAGAAACACCAAAAACCATTTTAATTCACGCTACAGATGATAAGTCAGTTCCTGTAGAAAATAGTCTTCAATATTATTTAGCCTTAAAGGAAAACAAGGTGCCAGCCGAGCTTCATATTTATGAAAAAGGCGGACACGGTTTTGGTTTAGGACGTGGTTTTACAAGTGATGATTGGCCAAAAGCTTGCGAGACTTGGTTGGATAAAAATGATTTGTAAACGTTATTTGTTTTAAATAATTCCACTTTTTGAAATCCCAAGACTAAGTCCTCTAAGTTCTGCAAGACCTTTTAAGCGCCCAATAGCAGTATAACCTGCATACGAATTGTTGTGTTTTAAATCATCAAGCATTTGGTGGCCGTGGTCTGGTCGCATAGGTAGCGAAATGTTGCGTTCTTTTTCAATTTTCAAAACTGCTTTTACAATCTCAAACATATCTGAAGAACCTTCAAGATGATGGTCTTCGTAAAAACTACCATCGTCTTCTCGCTTCACGTTTCTAAGATGAAGAAAATGAATTCGATTTTTGAATTTTTCAATCATCCTTGGTAAGTCATTATTCTTGTTTGCACCCAAAGAGCCTGTACAAAACGTAATGCCGTTTGAAGGACTATCAATAAAACCAACCAAATCATCCAAATCACGTTCTGAAGTGATGATACGAGGTAATCCCATAATATCAAATGGAGGATCGTCCGGATGAATCGCCATCTTCACACCTAATTCTTCCGCAAGCGGAATAATTTCATTCAAAAAATAGGACAAATTAGATTTTAAATCGGAATGCGATAGGTCTTTATACTGCGCTATCATCTTCTTGAATGTCGAAATATCAAGGTCGTCAACTGTACCAGGCAACCCTTTTAAAATACCATCCTTTAAACGTTGTATTTTGGTTTTAGACATAGCTTCATAGCGCTGTTTGGCCTTAGCTAAAATAGCTTCGTCGTAATCTTTTTTTACATCATTGCGTTGCATTATGTAGGTTTCAAAAACAGCCATTTCAACCTTATCGAATCGTAATGCTGTGCTGCCATCTTCGAGTTCCCAGAAAAGATGTGTACGCGTCCAATCTAAAACAGGCATAAAGTTGTAGCACACATTTTTCACACCACATTCAGCGACATTAATAAGGCTTTGTTTGTAGTTTTCTATGCGTTTCAAATAGTCGCCTTGACGCAGTTTTATGTTTTCGTGAATAGGAATACTTTCAATAAAGGACCATTCTAATCCTGCATTGAGAATTTCATTTTTTGTAGCTTGAATGTCGTCAATAGGCCAAATTTCACCATTTGGAATATGGTGCAATGCAGTAACTACACCAATTGCACCAGATTGTCTTATATCTGAAAGGGTTACAGCATCAGATTTGCCAAACCATCTAAAAGTTTCTGTCATTTCTTAATTTTTAAACACCACTAAAAGCACCAAAACCACCATCAACGTGGATAACGGTTCCTGTCATAAATTTTGAAGCATTACTGGCGAGAAGTTGTACCGTACCATTGAGTTCATCAGAATTTCCAAAACGCTTCATAGGTGTGTTTTTAATAATGGTTTCGCCACGTTCGGTTAAAGAGCCATCCTCATTGGTTAATAATTTTCGGTTTTGGTCCGCAAGGAAAAATCCAGGTGCAATGGCATTGACTCTAATTTTATCGCCAAATTTGTGAGCCATATCTACAGCCATCCAACGTGTAAAGTTTTCCATTGCAGCCTTTGAAGCAGAGTAGCCAACAACACGAGTTAAAGCTTGTGCCACAGCAACGGAAGAAACGTTAATTATAGAACCACCATTTTGTTCGGTCATTTGTTTTCCAAAAACCAATGACGGAATTACGGTTCCCATTAAATTTAAGTCTGTTACTTTTTGAAATTCATCTAATGAGATATCAAATAACGATTCAGAAGGTGATAAAGTAGCACCAGGCATATTTCCGCCAGCTGCATTGATGAGCACATCAATTTTTTGCCACTTTTCTAGAAGTTGAGTTTTAACATTTTCTAGGTTTTCTTTATCTAATACATCAGCTTTAATACCAATGGCATCGGTTGATGAAAGTTGAGCTGCAAAATCTTTGGCTTTGTCTTCATTTCTTCCAAGTATAGCCACTTTAGCACCAGACGCAACCAAATGCTTAGCCATGCCAGAGCCTAATACTCCGTAACCACCTGTAATGATGATGACTTTATCTTTTATATCGAGGATGTTCATTGTTTTGTGTTTTAAATTCTTTTATCTGAGGATTCCCTAACTATTAATTCAGATTTTAAGATATTCTTGTTTAGTGAGGGTTTCCAGTTTTCATCATTAATTCTACTTAAGAACGTTTCAGCTGCAATTTTGCCTATTTCGGCACTATGCTGATTTACTGTTGAAATTGTAGGTTTTACAAATGATGTAAACGGTTCGTTTCCAAAACCAATTAAACAAATATCTTCAGGGACATTAATGTTATTTTCATTCAATACCTGAAGTGCTCCTAAAGCAGCATAATCACTTGCGACATAAACAGCATCTGGACGTTGCTCTAATAGCAAGAATTTTTGCATCATTTCTCTACCATCTTCAAGCGTAAGACTGCTCTCAGTAAGTAAATTTTGGTCTAAAGGTAGGTTGTGTTTCGTTAATGCGTCAATATATCCTCTTATTCTATTGTTAAAAATTCGAGTTCGTCTATAACCACCAATATGAGCAATACGTTTGCAGCCTTTTTCAACTAAATGTTCAACAATCATGTGGCTACTAGCATAATCATTGATACCAACATAATCGACATTAAGGTCGTTTTCACCACGATCAAAAAGTATCAATGGAATTCCTTTGGATTTTATTTTCTCATAATAGGAAAGATCAGTTGTTTCATTTGCCATTGAAGCAATTATGCCATCAACTTGGGTGTAAAGTAATGTGTCTATATTTTTACATTCTTTTTTAAAAGATTCTTTAGACTGTGTGATGATAATGTTATAACCAGCCTTGTCTAATACAGCTTCCATGTTTTCAATAACAGAAGAAAAGAAATTACTATTAGTACGAGGTACAATAACACCAACTAAATTGCTTTTTCCTTTTCTTAAAGCACTGGCCAAATGGTTGGGTTGGTAGTTTAATTCTTTAGCAACACGTTTTACATCTTCCTTGGTTTGTTTGCTTATCCTAGAGTCGTTGTGTAACGCTTTAGAGACTGCTGCTGCTGAGATATTAAGAACATTGGCAATGTCTTTTATTGTAGTTCTTTTTTTATTTCCCAAGATTTTTTATATTTGCTTAAACGTTTAAGCAAATTTAAGCTTTTTGTTTATTATAATCAAAACCAGATATGTTTTGATTTATTTTTAAAAGATTTGGTTAAACGTTTAAGCAAATAACTAATTAAACAATTTTTAAATGAAAAAAGTAGTCACTTTTGGGGAAATTATGCTAAGATTAGCACCTCAAGGATTTTTAAGGTTTTCTCAAGCATCTAGCTTTGATGTAGTATATGGAGGTGGTGAGTCTAACGTAGCAGTTTCTTTAGCTAACTATGGTGTTCCTGTAGATTTTGTAACGCGTTTACCAAAAAACGATATTGGTGAATGTGCTATGATGGAAATGCGTAAAAGAGGTGTAGGTGTAGACAAAATTATATATGGTGGTGACCGTTTAGGAATTTATTTCCTAGAAACAGGCGCTGTAAGTAGAGGTAGTAAAGTAGTGTATGACAGAGCGCATTCTGCTATTTCAGAGATTAAGCCAGGTATGGTAGATTGGAAATCTGTGTTTGAAGATGTAGCATGGTTCCACTGGACAGGTATTACACCAGCTATTTCTCAAGGTGCAGCAGATGCATGTTTAGAAGCGGTAAAAGTGGCGAGTGAAATGGGAGTTACTATTTCTACAGATCTTAACTATAGAGCAAAACTTTGGACGTATTGTGACGATGCGCACAGAGAAAAAATAATGACTGAATTAACATCGTACTGTGATATCGTTTTAGGAAACGAGGAAGACGCAGAGAAGCATTTTGGTATACATCCTGAAGGTTTAGATGTACACAAGCATGGACATGATGTTAAAGCTGAAGCTTTCTTATCGGTGTGTAAGCAAATGATGGCTAAGTTCCCTAAAGCTAAAAAAGTAATTACAACTTTAAGAGGATCAATTTCTGCTTCTCATAACACTTGGGCTGGTGTATTATACGATGGAGAAAAAATGTATGAAACACGTCAGTACCAAATTACTGATATCGTTGATAGAGTAGGTGGTGGAGATTCATTTATGGGTGGATTAATCTACGGATTATTAAAATACCCTGAAGATGACCAAAATGCATTAGACTTTGCTGTTGCTGCTTCATGTTTAAAGCATACTATTAAAGGTGATGCTAACTTGGTAACAGTTTCTGAAGTTGAAAAATTAATGGGAGGTGATGCCTCTGGACGTGTAGCAAGATAATATTATGGCAAATTTTTCGAGATTAGAAGTAGCAGAAGTTATGAAACAAACAGGTTTAGTGCCTTTGTTTTATAATGGAGATATAGAGGTTAGTAAAAAAGTAGTTAAAGCCGTTTATGATGGTGGTGCAAGATTACTAGAGTTTACTGCAAGAGGAGATTTTGCTCACGAAGTTTTTGGTGAGTTAAATAAGTATGTTCTTAAAGAATTACCAGGTATGATTATGGGAGTTGGCTCTGTTACAGATGCAGCATCGGCTTCTCGTTTTATGGCTCTTGGAGCTAACTTTATAGTTACACCTGTGCTAAGAGAAGATATTGCTATTGTTTGTAATAGAAGAAAAGTAATGTGGTCTCCAGGATGTGGTTCTTTAACGGAAATCTGTAGAGCAGAAGAATTGGGTTGCGAAATTGTAAAATTATTTCCAGGTGGCATCTACGGACCAGATTTTGTTAAGGCAATAAAAGGTCCTCAACCATGGACTAGCATAATGCCAACAGGAGGTGTTTCGCCTACAAAAGAGAATCTGGAAGGATGGTTTAAAGCAGGTGTAACGTGTGTTGGTATGGGTTCAAAATTAATAGCCAAAAATGCTGATGGTAATTACGATTTAGCAAAGATTGAATCTGATACTAAAAATGCAATTTCTATAATTAAAGAATTAAAATAGTAAGATGTTGAAGACTTCGAGAATTACAATGAAGGAGCTTTCTGAGCTTTCAGGTTACTCTGTTTCTACAGTGTCTAAAGCGCTTAATGGAAAGCAAGATATTAGTCCAGATGCTACAGAATATATAAAGTCATTGGCTAAAAAGTTTAATTATGTACCTAATAAATTTGCGTTAGCATTACGAGGTATAAAAACAAAATCTATAGCTGTTGTAATTCCCGAAGTTACTTTAAATCATTATAGTAAAATGCTTTATCATTTGCAGGAAATTGCTGAAATAAAAGGCTATAGAGTTATTTTGTTTCAGACATTTCATAATGAAAAAAAGCAGTACAAATGTATTAATAGTCTTAATGATGGCTCTATTGATGGTGTTTTTCTAATATCAGACACACCAAAAGAGAATAGTAATTTAAGACTAAAAAATACTCCACTTATACAATTGGGAGTTAACCGATTTAATACTGATAATGAAATAAAAGAATTGTCTTCTTCTGGTTTTAGTAAATTTTTAAAGCTAGATTGCTAACTTATTTTTCTAAATAAGGCCTGCATATTTATGAAGAAGGCAATTCTTTACATGATAATAAGTGCTATAGCATTTACATTACTGAATGTTACTGTAAAATCGTTAGGGCAATTTAGTGTTTATCAGATTGTTTTTTTTAGAGCACTTGGGTCTTTATTTTTTACGTTTCCGTATTTAATAAAAAATAAGATTTCTTTTTACGGTAATAAGAAAACGCTATTAATACTTAGAAGCGTTTTTGGTCTTACTTCTATGTTATTATTCTTTTTGTCTCTGCGGTATATTACAATGGGTACAGCAGTATCAATTAGATATATTGCTCCAATTTTTGCTTCCGTTTTTGCTGTTTTTCTATTAAAAGAAAATATAAAACCCATACAATGGTTTTTTTTAGCACTGGCTTTTTCTGGTGTTTTAGTATTAAAAGGTTTTGGAGAAGATCTTCAAATAGAAGGAATCATATTATCTTTTATTTCAGCTGTGTTTGCTGGCCTAGTATACATTACTATAAGAAGAATAGGTGATAAAGATCACCCTGTGGTTGTTGTCAATTATTTTATGCTTATTTCAACTATTATAGGAGGTTTACTCTCAATCAACAGTTGGAAAACACCAGTAGGTTATGATTGGTTGATTCTAATGAGTCTCGGAGTATTTGGGTATTTTGCACAGTTATATATGACAAAAGCTATGCAAATAGGAGAGACCAATGTTATAACACCTTTTAAGTATCTTGAGGTAGTATTTACAACTATTATAGGCTTGCTTTATTTCAGTGAGACTTATAGTATTTACATCTTATTGGGTATGCTTATTATTATATTGGGGTTAACACTAAATCTAGTTTTTAAAAAGAAGTAACTCTATCTAATTTTTTCTTAAAAAAAGGAATTGACTTTTTTGATTGAAAATCAATAAGTTTTCATCTATATCTCGATTAAAGCATTAAAAAACCCTGTAAATCAGATGTTTACAGGGTTTGAAGGTGGTGCCTCCAGGAATCGAACCAGGGACACAAGGATTTTCAGTCCTTTGCTCTACCAACTGAGCTAAGGCACCAGTTGCTTGTTTAAGCGGATGCAAATATAAATGCATTTTTAGTATTACCAAAAAGAAAATTGTAAAATTTGATTTTATAAATTTGTTTTATATAAAAAACGTATGAATCTTATTATAGATGTTGGTAATACCTTTGTGAAATTTGCTGTATTTCAGAAAGATAGTCTTGTTTATAAAGTTAGTTTTAAACTTTTGGAGTTTAAAAAGGAATTCAAAAAACTTAGAAAAGAGTTTCCGAAAATAAACAATGCTATAATTTCTTCTGTTGGAAAGTTATCTAAGAAGCAAATAGGGATTGTTGAACAAGATTTAAAAGTCTTAGTGCTTAGTCATAACATAGCGTTACCTTTTAAAAACCTTTATGAAACTCCAAAAACATTAGGTGTAGATCGTATAGCTTTGGTTTGCGCTTCTGTAAGTCAGTTTCCGGATAATAATGTCTTAATTATAGATGCTGGTACTTGTATAACATATGATTTTGTAACAAATAAGAATGAATACTTGGGTGGTGCAATTTCACCAGGAATAAGACTCAGATACCATGCACTTCATAATTTAACAGCAAACCTTCCGTTATTAGAAAAGAATCAACCTAAAACTATAATTGGTAACTCAACAAAAGCTTCTATACACTCAGGTGTTATAATAGGAGTTGTTAAAGAAATTGATGGTGTTATAGACCAATATAAAGCTGAACACCAAGATTTAACAGTTATTTTAACAGGTGGTGATGCCATTTTTTTGTCAAACCAATTAAAAAATAGCATATTTGCGAATTCAAATTTTCTACTAGAGGGTTTGAATTACATTCTAGATTTTAATTCAAAATAATGATAAAGAGACTCATTGTAATTTGTATTGCAATTATAAGTTCTAGTGTTTTTGCGCAGCAAGGTACAGCATCACCATATTCATTTTACGGTATTGGTAGCCTTAAGTTTAAAGGTACTGTAGAGAATCGTAGTATGGGAGGTATTAGTGTGTATTTAGATAGTATACATCTTAATTTAAGAAACCCAGCGTCTTACGTAGGTAAAAATGTTGAAGCTTACCCCTATGATGGTGAAAGTAGACCTGTAAAGTTTGCTGTAGCTGGTACTACTTCTAATGTTACATTAAAGGGCAATTCTGGAGAAGCAGATGGTAATAGTGCTACTTTTGACTATATAGCATTATCAGTGCCAATAGGTAAATTTGGTTTTGGTTTTGGACTTATGCCATATACTTCTGTAGGATATAAGCTAGATGACATCAATGATAACGATGATATAATAAATCGTTTTAGAGGAGAGGGAGGAGTTAACAGGGTTTACGCAGGCTTTGGATATCAGATATCAAACAAATTAAGTGCAGGCGTAGACTTTAATTACAACTTCGGAAACATTCAAAATTCAGCAATTGAGTTTGCTTATACACCAGATGGTGATTTGGTTGAATTGCAAACCAGAGAAGACAGTAGGTCCGATTTGAGTGGTTTAAATGTTAATTTTGGATTGGCATACAAGACTAAAATATCTGAAAAATTAGAGCTTTCTGCAACAGCAACTTTTGCCCCAGAAAGTAAATTAACTTCAGATAATGGTCGTGCAATTTCTACTATCGAAGTTACTACTACAGGAACAGAAACAGTTTTAAATAGTGTTGAAGTTGATTTAGATAGTCAGAATTTAAGGAAAACAGATTTAACCTTACCTTCTCGCTGGTCTTTAGGGACAGGTATTGGTCAACCAAAGTCTTGGTTTGTAGGTGCGGAGTATACATTACAGAATACAAGCAATTTTTCTAACCCATTTTATACTAATGATGTTTCTTCTTTTGAGAATGCTTCACAGTTCTCACTAGGAGGTTTTTATATTCCTGATTATGATGCTTTTACTGGTTACTTTAAACGAGTGGTTTATAGAGCTGGTGTTAACTTTGCAAATACAGGTTTAGTAGTTAAAAATGAATCGATAAAAGAGTTTGGCATATCTTTTGGTTTAGGATTACCAGTTGGTCAACGATCTCGTGATCCTTTCTCAAATTTGAACCTAGGTCTTGAAATTGGAAAACGAGGAACAACTAACAATAATTTAATCCAAGAGAATTTTATAAACTTCAATGTAAGTTTATCTTTAAACTCTAGATGGTTTAGACAAAAGAAGTACAACTAACAATAAAAATAAAAGATGAAGACGAGAATTACTATACTACTAGCAGCTCTTTTTGTAAGCTTCAATATTAGTTTTGCTCAGCAAGATGAGGAGTGTATGAATAACCTATCGATTTTTGATAGTTATGTAAAAACAAAAAAGTATGACGATGCCTACGAGCCTTGGAAAATAGTTCGTAACAAGTGTCCAAAATTCAATAGAGCTATTTATGTACATGGTGAAAAAATATTATTACACAAAATAGAAAATTCAACAGGTGCAGAACAAGTTGCTCATATTAACGACTTAATGTTGCTTTACGATCAAAGTAGAGAGCATTTTCCTTCTAAGTATGACGAAGGGGAAGTTTTAGTTGATAAAGCTAATCTAGCATACAAGTACAAAAAAGAGTTGGCTAAAAGTGATGAGCAGTTGTTTAATATGTTTGACAGTGCTTATGTAAAGGATGTAAAAAACTTTACAAACGCTAAAGGTCTTTATACTTACTTTTCTTTAATGGTTGATTTGTTTGATGCAGGCAAAAAACCAGCTCCAGAAATGTTTAATAAGTATGATGACGTTACTGAGGTTATTGAAAACATTATAGCTAATAATACATTAAGCCTAAATAAGTTAGTAGAAAAAGAAGAGGCAGGAGGCACTCTAACAAGCAGAGAAGGCAAGTTAAAGAAGTATTATGAGGCAAATATAAAAGCATTTGAAGAGCAAGTCGTGCCAAGTATGGATAAGAAACTTGGTGATAGAGCAAATTGCGATGTGTTAATTCCATTATACGAAAAGAATTACGAAGAAAATAAGAATGATGGAGTTTGGTTGCAGAGAGCTATGAATCGTATGTATGCTAAAGGATGTAAAGAAGATCCATTGTTCTTAAAGCTAGTTCAACAAAAGAATAGTCTCGAGCCAAGTGCAGATACAGCTTACTACTTATACTTATTAACAAGTGAGCAAAAGTATTTTGATCAAACATTAGAGCTAGAGTCAGATCCATTAAAAAAGGCAAAACTATATAAGAAATTGGCTAACGAGTTAAAGAAAAAAGGAAGTTATAGTAAAGCCAGACAATACTATATGGAATCTATGAAGCTAAACCCTTCAGATGGCTCGCCTTACTTAGCTATAGCTGCTATGTACGCCAAGAGCGCTAATAATTGTGGTGACTCTAACTTTAACAAAAGAGCAGTATTCTGGTTAGCGGCTTTAGAAGCAGAGAAGGCAGGAAGAGTAGATGGTCGTTTAAAATCAGCAGCAGCAAAATCTGCAGCAAGTTATAGAGCAAGTGCGCCTTCAAAATCAGATATTTTTAATGAAGCTAATGCTGGTCAAACTATTAGAATTGGATGTTGGATCGGTCGTTCTATAACAGTTCCGAACATATAATGAATTTAAGATTTTCACATATCATAAAAAACTTAGTCACAGTATTAGCTGTGACTTTGTTTTTTTCTTGTGAAAACGATTTTGATGAGGTTCAGAAAGTAGGTGTGTTTCAAAACCAACCTATTGGAGAAGCCGAAAACATTGATTTAAAATATACAGAGTTTTTAGAGGATACAGTTAGACTTAAAGCAAACCTTATAAGCCCTCAGATGTTCGATTATTCAAACAGAGATTTTGCATTCTCTGAGTTTCCAAAAGGAATTCTTTTAAAAGTGTACGATAAAGATGGTAAGTTAACTACCATAACATCGCGCTACGCTATTTTTTACACAGAGACTGATATAATAGATTTGAGAGGAAATGTTACAATAACAACTCATCAAAAAGAAAGGTTGGTAACCGAACAATTGTACTACAACGAAAAGTTAGAGTGGGTATTTACAAACGAACCTTGGAAGTTTACTCAGGCCTCAGGTACTAAATATGGCGTTGGTTTTGATTCTGATAAAGACTTCAAAAATTTTCAGATGTTAGAAATGGGTGGCGATTTTGAACTTGATAATTAACTATCTTTGTGACTTAATTTTACTCAGATAATATATCAAATGAAAATTCTTAAAATATTTCAATACGCTTACATCATCTTTGCAGTGTTATTCCTTTGGGATGCAATATCAAATTGGTCTATAGACAGAAGTAGATCGTATATGTCGCTTTTCTTTGTGGCATTGGCCATTTTTATGTTCTTTTTTAGAAAGCGCTTTGCAAGCAAATTTCAAGATAGAAACAAAGACTAATATATGACTCTAGATGTAGTCATAATAATAGTTACATTAATTCTTTCAGCTTTTTTCTCAGGCATGGAAATTGCCTATGTGTCGTCTAACAAGATACACATTGAGTTAGAAAAAAAGCAGGAAGATTTTCTTGGAAAAATATTAACTAAGTTAACAGCAAAGCCATCAAAATATATTGCTACCATGCTTATTGGTAACAATATTGCATTGGTAATTTATGGTCTAAAGATGGGTGATGTGCTTGTAAAATGGTTTCAGTCTATGTTGCCATCAGATAGTGCTGTGCTAACCTACCTGTTTTACGATTTTCAACTCTTAACGCAAACCGTAATTTCAACTTTTGTAATATTAATCACTGCTGAGTTTTTGCCTAAAGTATTTTTTCAGATTTATGCCAATACTTTAATGAAGGTTTTGGCGTTACCAACCTATGTGTTTTACTTGATTTTTTCATTGATATCAGATTTTGTGCTTTGGATTTCGGATGCAGTGTTAAAGTATATTTTTAAAGCTAAAGGAGAAGATGTTGTTTTGGCAATGACCAAAGTAGAACTTGGTAATTATATCAGTGAGCAAATGGAATCTGTTGAAGATCATGAAGAGGTTGATAGTGAAATTCAAATTTTTCAAAATGCACTAGAGTTTTCAGATGTAAAGGCAAGAGAAGTTATGGTGCCTCGTACTGAAATATCAGCCGTTGATATCTCAGAATCTATTGAAAATTTAAGTCAACTTTTTATAGAGACTGGACGGACAAAAATTATTGTTTACAAAGATAATATTGATGATATTTTGGGATATGTACATGCATTTGAGTTGTTTAAAAAACCAAAAAATATAAAGTCTATTGTTATTCCGGTAAGCTTTGTGCCAGAAACTATATTAATAAAAGATGTGCTTAATATTCTTACCAAAAAACGTCAAAGTATTGCGGTAGTAATAGATGAGTATGGCGGAACGTCTGGCCTTATGTCTGTAGAAGATATTGTGGAAGAGTTGTTTGGGGAAATAGAAGATGAGCACGATACGCTAGAAATGACCGAAGAGCAAATAGATGAAAATACCTATAGATTTTCTGCAAGATTAGAAGTAGATTATATTAACGAAGCTTATAAGTTAAACCTTCCTGAAAGCGAAACCTATGAGACTCTTGGTGGACTAATAGTTAATGAAACTGAAGGTATTCCAGAAAAAAACGAAGATGTTTTAGTTGATAATTTTAAGTTTACTATTGAAGAAGTTTCCTCAACAAAAATTGATATAGTAAGGCTTAAAATCCTAGATATAGATTAAAGACTACAATAGCTTACAAAAACTATACTTCTCCTTTTATTATTTACTAGAAAATACTATTTTCGCAGACTTATTTATACGAAAAATTTAAGACATGGCAATTTTAAATAAAATTAGACAGCGCTCACTAATCTTAATATTAGTTATAGCATTAGCATTGTTCGCTTTTGTTATTCAAGGAGTAATTGATAACCCAAATGCGTTCTCAAACTCTCAAGGTGTTGTAGCAACAGTTAATGGTACAGATATCGATGTAACTGAATTTCAACAAAAGGTAAAGAATTATCAAGACAGAGTAGGCGGAAGAGTATCGTCTTCTCAGGCAAAAAATGCAATATATAATCAAGAAGTGAGTAAAATCCTTTTAGGAGAAGAGTTTGAGGCACTTGGTTTGTCTGTTGAAAAAGATGAGATGCGAGACTTGCTTAAAAACAGCTTTCAATCTAATCCAGAGTTTCAAGATGAAAACGGAAACTTTGATGTTAACCGTCTTAATGCTTTTATAAGTAACCTTAAAGATATTAGTCCAGATTCGGCACCATTAACATCTGCAGGCCAAACTGTAAATATAAACTATGACATCTGGACAAACAACGAGCAAAACATAGCTAATAGTTCATTACAGCAAACATATTACAACCTAATTAAAGCAGGTGTAGGAACAACAATTGCAGAAGCGCAAGATGAGTATATGGCAGATGCTAAAAGTGTAGATATTCGTTTTGTTCAAATTCCTTACACGTCTATTGCAGACAGTTTGGTAGAGGTGTCAACATCTGATGTTAAAGCGTACATGAAAGACCACGAAGAAAAATTTAAAGTAGATGCAAGTAGAGAGGTGGTTTATGTAGAGTTTAAAGAAGTGGCATCCAAAGAAGATGAAGAAGCAATAAAAGCAGACCTTTTAAAATTAAAGAGTGATCAACCATTCTATAATACAAGTAGTGGTAACACGGATACTATTCCTGGTTTTGATAGCGCAAATAATGTTGAAGAATTCATTAATGCTAATTCAGATATTAAGTTTAATGATTCTTTTTTAACAGCAGCACAATTACCTGGTGCAGCAAAGGATACCTTAATGAAGTTAGAAGTTGGTGAATATTATGGGCCTTATAGAGATGGAGAGTTTTTTAAGCTGTCAAAAATGATTGCTAAAAAGCAATTGCCAGATTCTGTAAAGACTAGACATATTTTAATCCCTTTTATAGGATCGGCATCACCAGATGTTACCTTAACAAAAGAGCAGGCTAAAAAACAAGCAGATAGCCTTTATAATATTTTAAAAACTAACAAATCTAAGTTCGATGAATTTGTAACAGAATTTTCAACTGATCAAGGTAGCGTTAATAACGGAGGTCGTTATGATTGGTTTGGTTACAACAGAATGGTAGCTCCATTTAGAGATTTCTCTTTTAACGGAAAGACAGGTGATTTGGGTGTTGTAGAATCTTCGTATGGATTTCATATTATAGAAATAGAAGGGCAAAAAGGAGAGTCTGAAATGTTTAAAATTGCAACATTAGCAAGAAAAATTGAGCCATCTCCAGAAACTTTAGATGATGTTTATAATAAAGCGACAAAGTTTGAAATTGCTGCTAAAGATGCTGATTTTAATGAATTAGCTAAAGAAGGTGGATTAACGGTTAAGCCAATAACATTTAAAGAATTAGACGAAAATATTCCAGGCTTAGGAAGTCAGAGAGAAACAATACGTTGGTTTTTTGAAGAAGGTAGGGATGAAGGTGACTTCAAGAACTTCCCAGTTTCAGGATTTGGATTTATTGTAGCTAAATTAGTAGAGAAGAATGAAGAAGGATTAATGAATGTAGAAGATGCTTCTGTAATTGCTTTACCAGAAATAAAGAAAGAAAAGAAAGCAAAATTAATCCGCGAAAAGATTAAAGCTACTTCAATAGATGAGATTGCTAAAAATCAGGGACAGAGCCCTAAGACAGCAGCAGCTATCACTTTAAAGAATACTACATTAGCAGGTGCAGGTGTAGAGCCAAAAGTGGTTGGAGCTGCATTTGGTTTAGAGCAAGGTAAAACGTCTAAACCTATTGATGGTGAAAAAGGCGTTTATGTCATTGAAGTGACAAAAGTAAATGAGGCAACTGAGTTAGACAACTACACTTCAATTGTGAATAGATTAAACGCAGCTAAGCGTGGAGCAGCACAAGGAAAAGTATATCAAGCACTTGAAAAATCTGCTGAAATCGAAGATAACAGAGCTAAAACAGTTTTCTAATTTAGGATATTCGATCTTATAAAACAGAAAAGGCTTTACATAATTGTAAAGCCTTTTTTATTGTTATTGAGTTAATGTCATTGTAGAATATGGAATTACAATATCTAGACCTTTAGACTTAAAGTAATCTTTAGGGTTAGTAGGAGAGGTAGCTAAAACAAAATCGCCTCCCCAAGCTCCAAGGCTTTTGATACATCCATTAAAATCCCTGAATAATTTTGATTTTACAGGATCTTGATTTAGTAGTTTGCCAATTATATTTTCATGTTCAGTTAATAAGCTTTCAAAAGCAGCTAGAGATGTTGTTTTTATTGTTTCCTCTGTGATAGCATTAATATCATTAATTACAGCATTACTAACTTTATTTAGGCTTTTATAAGCTTTAATACCATCTCTACTATTTTGCTTTTGATTAAGGTAAACGAAATATAATTGGTCTTTAAAACTTGGATTAAAATCTATTGAAGTAACTAATGGTTGATTGTTTTTATCTAACTGAAAAGTAATTGGTGTGTTGTGCTGAGCACAAGCAATGTCATAACCACTTCCGCCAAACGTTTTTTCTAAAAGCTGATAAGCATTAACATCTGCCCATTGCGCAATATTGTTTATTAATGTAGAGGAAGTGCCTAGTCCCCAACTTTTATTAAATTCTAAATGTGTTGAAACCTTATAACCTTTTTCGTTTTTTAAAAAGTCAGGATTAAGTCTTTGTGCAGCATCAATAATTTGTCTTAATCGAGAAGAAATATCATTATCATTCTCAAAGGTTTTAAAAATCTCACCATTATCTAAAGTGAAACTTTTTTCAAACCAAACATTACCCTTTTCATCATAGCTTTTCCAGCTTAGGGTATTGCTGTTGTCTTCTTCTACTTTAAGACTTTGACCATATTTTGTAGGTATGGCTAATGATTTTGCACCATCAAGTACAACGTATTCACCAGTGATTAATAATTTTCCGTTGCTTTTATATTTTTTTATTGATTGGTTTTTGGTGGCTGGGCGAAGTCGCTTTTCGGTGGCTGAGCGTAGTCGAAGCCACAATTTGTAATGGCTATCATTCTTGCATTCCGCCAGATTTTTTAATTCTTTATGTTGTTTGTTTATTAAAGCTTCTTTTTTAGCTCTACTCCAACCTTGAATTTGTTTCTCTCTATAAAAAGCATCATCTATTCTTTGAAACTCTTCAATATATTTTAGCACTACAGGTAGACGCTTTTTTGTATGATTTGCACCTTTACCATCATTATGCTCTGCAATACGTTTTTCGATGTCAATAGTACTGCCAGTATAATATGAACCATCAGCGCATTCTAATATATAAACGTGTCCTTTTGGCATTATATGACTAATAATGTGACTTCGACTACGCTCAGTCACCAGTTTAAATTAAATTTTCCTTACGTTTTCAATAGCTTCAACAACTGCACTATGTGTTACCACATTAGTTTTAAAATGCTCTACTATTTTTTCTTTTTCTTCTGAGGTAGCTTCAAACTGATTTAATATGTTCATTAAATGCATCTTCATATGGCCTTCTTGAATACCAGTAGTGGTTAAGGATTTTACAGCTGCAAAATTCTGAGCTAAACCTGCCACAGAAACAATTTTCATTAAATCTTTTGCAGATGGTTTTTCTAGCATTTCTAAAGCAAATTTAACTAAAGGGTGTAAGCTTGTTAAGCCGCCAACTGTTCCCAATGCAAGTGGAATTTCAATCCAAAATTTAAAAGTGTCGTTTTCAATTGAGCAGTGCGTTAAGCTTGAGTACTTACCATCTTTTGAAGCATAAGCATGTACGCCAGCTTCAATAGCTCTAAAGTCGTTACCTGTTGCTAAAACCACAGCGTCAATGCCGTTCATTATACCTTTGTTGTGTGTTACAGCTCTGTAAGGTTCAACTTCAGCAATGCTAACAGCTTGTTTAAATTTCTCTGCAAAAAGTGAAGGGTTTGTTATGTCTTTACTTTTTAAATCAGTGATAGGGCAAGACACTTCAGCTCTAACTAGGCAATTTGGTACGTAGTTAGAGAGTATGCTCATTACAATATTTACATCGTCTTCTAATTGTGCTTGCGCTTCGGCTTTAAAGGTTTTAGCAAACTGTTCTAAACAAGAATTTATAAAGTTGGCACCCATTGCATCTAGTGTTTCAAACGTTGCATGCAATTGGTAGTAGTGCTCTAAATCTTCGGTTTTATTTTTAAGTTCAATATCTAAAATACCACCACCACGACGTTCCATATTTTTAGTTATGGCTTTGGTGTCTTCAATCAGTTTTGGTTTTACACTTTCAAAAAACGAAAGTAACGCTTCAAAATTGCCAGAATACGTAAAATGAACCTGACCAATTTTTTCAGTCGAAATCACTTCAGCCTTAAAACCACCTCTATCCAGCCAAAATTTTGCTGCTTTACTTGCTGCTGCAACCACAGAACTCTCTTCTATTGCCATTGGGATGGTGTAGAGTTTATTATTGATTGAGAAATTTGGCGCAACACCAAGTGGTAAATAATAATTTGTAATGGTGTTTTCTATAAACTCATCGTGAAGCTTTTGAAGCTTTTCGTCAGAATTCCAATACTGTTGTACGAGGTTTCGAGCATCTTCTTTGTTAGAAAAATAAGTGTCTAAAAGCCATTCAATCTTTTCAGATTTAGATAGTTTAGAGAAGCCAGAAATAGCAGTTGGCATGGTTAAATTGATTTTAAATTGCAAAGATACTTAGGATTGGCATAAAATGTGTGCATAATCGATTATTATTGCCGATTTACTGTTAATAATGCCTGATTTTTGCATATTTTTTAGTAAACTTGGCATTGCTTTATTGAAAAAAGATTAATATGAAATTGAGATACTTCGTAGCTATTATTGGATTCCTAACTACTACATTGATTTACAGTCAGGATAAACAAATTACCCTCGAAGAAATTTGGAGTGGAGCCTTTAGAACAGAAGGTATGCAAGCCTTACATTCTATGAACAACGGAACACAATATTCCGTTTTAAATTACGATAGGCAAAATGGAGTTTCAACAATAGATATTTACGATTATAAAACTTTGAAAAAAGTTAAGACCTTGGTGTCTTCAGCAAATTTGACTGATATCCGAGGTTTTTTTGATTACAGTTTTAGTGAAGATGAGTCTAAAGTGCTTTTAACCACTAATTCTATCCCAGTGTTTAGACGCTCTACTTTAGGTGAATATTATATCTATGACATCGAAACCGAAAAGTTAACGAAGGTTTCAGATAATTTGGTTCAGGAACCAACATTCTCACCAGATGCGGATAAAATAGCTTACGGTTTTGAGAATAATCTCTATGTAAAGGATTTAAAATCTGGTGATGTAACGCAAATCACATTTGATGGTGAGAAAAACAAAATCATTAATGGTATTACCGATTGGGTTTATGAAGAAGAATTTAGTTTTGTAAGAGCTTTTGATTGGAATGCAGATGGAAATAAAATTGCTTTTATCCGTTTTGATGAATCTGAAGTTCCTGAATTTTCAATGGATGTTTATGGCTCTGATTTATACCAAACTCAGCAAGTTTTTAAATACCCCAAAGCTGGTGAAGCTAATTCTAAGGTGTCTTTACATTTGTATGATTTAGATTCGGGAAAACTCTCCGAAGTAAAGGTGAATAAGTCTTATAATGATTTTTATATTCCAAGACTAAAGTGGACCAAAGATGCTGATGTGCTTAGTGCCCAATATATGAATCGTCATCAAAACGAATTGGATCTCTGGTTTATAAACGCTAAAACTAATACTTCAGATTTGGTGTTGGCTGAAAAGGATGATGCGTATATTGACGTAACCTTCAATTTAACATTCTTGAAAGATCATAGCTTTATCTGGACGAGTGAGAAGGATGGTTTCAATCATATTTACCACTATGATAAATCAGGAAAGTTAATAAATCAAGTAACAGATGGTGATTGGGAGGTTACCGACTACTACGGCTTTAATGAAAAGGCCAACACCATTTACTTTCAGTCCACAGAGAATGGTTCTATAAACAGAGATGTATATTCCATAAAGTTAAATGGAAAAAATAAGACTCGATTAACAAAAACCGAAGGGACTAACAGTGCTTCTTTTAGTGCTGATTTCACCTATTTTATCAATACGCATTCTAGTGCAACCACACCATACGAATATACGTTGCACGATTCAAAGTCTGGAGACTTGGTAAAAAGTATCAAGGATAATGATAAGTTGGCACAAAAAGTAGGTGATTACGTTACCTCACAAAAAGAATTCAGTACTATTAATATCAATGGTAATGACTTAAATATGTGGATGATAAAACCTGCTGATTTTGATGAAAGTAAGCAGTATCCATTATTTATGTATCAATATTCAGGTCCAGGTTCTCAGCAAGTGGCGAACCGATGGAATGGTGCCAATGATTATTGGTATCAAATGCTGGCACAACAAGGCTATATTGTAGTTTGTATAGATGGAAGAGGAACAGGTTTTAAGGGAGCAGAATTCAAAAAAGTTACACAAAAAGAATTAGGGAAATATGAAGTTGAAGACCAAATAGAAGCGGCTAAAAAGTTAGGATCGCTGCCTTATATAGATGCTTCTCGTATCGGAATTTGGGGATGGAGTTATGGTGGTTTTATGAGTAGCAATGCTTTATTTAAAGGTAATGATGTATTTAAAATGGCAATAGCAGTAGCGCCTGTGACGAGTTGGAGATTCTATGACACAATTTATACCGAGCGTTATATGACCACACCAGATGAAAATCCTAGTGGTTACGATGATAACTCACCAATTAACCATGTAGATAAGTTAAAAGGAGACTTTTTATTAATACACGGAACAGGAGATGATAATGTACATGTACAAAATACCATGCGCATGGTTGAAGCTTTAATACAAGCAGATAAGCAATTTGAATGGATGATTTATCCAGATAAAAACCATGGTATTTATGGCGGAAACACAAGACTACACCTTTATAAAAAGATGACCAATTTTATCCACAAAACTTTAGGAGACAAAATGCAAAATGCTAATAAAGGAGAAAAGGAAATGTCAAAAATTAAAGGCTAACTAACTAAAACTAACTAATACAAATTATATGTCAACAGCAATTAAACAACCGCACCAAAAAGAACTATTTGGACATCCAGTAGGTTTATTCATTTTGTTTTTTACCGAAATGTGGGAGCGCTTTTCTTATTATGGAATGCGTGGTATTTTGGTATTATACATGGCAACATCTGCTACAGCAATAGATCCAGGATTAGGGTGGACAAACAAAGATGCTATTTGGTTATATGGATGGTATACAATGTTGGTGTATGTTGCTTCAATACCAGGAGGTTGGATTGCTGATAAATTTTTAGGTCAAAAGAAAACCGTAATGCTTGGTGGACTTTTACTTTGTTTTGGACATGGTATTTTAGCAATACCACAAGATTGGGCGTTTTTTACAGGATTACTTTTAATTATTCTAGGTGTTGGTGGTCTTAAGCCAAATATTTCTACTATGGTAGGTGGTTTGTATAAAGAAGGAGATATTCGTAGAGATAGTGGTTTCACTATATTTTATATCGGTATTAATATTGGTGCATTTTTGGCTAGTATTACAGTAGGTCTTGTGGCATATTACTATGGTTGGCATTATGGATTTGGTTTAGCAGGTATAGGTATGTTACTTGGGCAATTAGTTTTTGTTTGGGGACAGAAGTTCTTAAAGGGTGTTGGTGAGTTTTCTGGAGGACAAGAAGCTTCATTGGCAGAACAGGAAGCCGCAAAAAGACCATTAAATAAAATTGAAAAAGATAGAGTTGTAGTTTTACTCATTTCATTTTTAATTGTAGTTGTGTTTTGGGGAGCTTTTGAGCAAGCAGGAGGCTTAATGAATCTTTACACAGATGCAAAAGTAGATAGAACTACAGGGTGGAGTTGGTTAGCTGAAATACCAGCGGCTGTATTCCAGTCGTTAAATGCAGGTTATATCATTATTTTCGGAACTATAATTGGTGGTTTCTGGATCTGGTGGAAAAAGAAAGGAAAAGAGTCTTCTTCATTATTTAAAATGGCAATTGGTACCATTATAATGGGACTTGGTTATGTTTTTATGATGCTTGCATCAAAGGAAGCAAGTGCTGAGACCTTTGGTAAAGCTGCTATGATTTGGATTTTCCTTGCTTATTTGTTTCATACAATAGGAGAGTTATGTACATCTCCTGTAGCATTATCGTTCATTACTAAGTTAGCGCCTTTAAAGTATGCTTCAATTATGATGGGAGTATATTTTGCAGCAACAGGTTTTGGTAATAAACTTGCGGGAAGTATTGGTGAGTCTGCTCAGTTAGAACCGTTTGAAGGTAAGATGACTGTAAGTAAAGAAGCAGTCATGCCATATATGAGTAAAGACACAATTGAGGTAAAGACAGAAAGTGGAATAAAGAAGATTTTTGATTATCCAATAAATGAAGACAAAAACTTTTCTGTAAAAGCATCTGTTTACTCTGAGAATGATAAAGTGATTTTCAAAGAATATGAAAAGGGGACAGACCTTAATAATATTTTTGAGCTCTCAAAAAAAGAAGATTCTAACACATCAGAACTTTTAGCAACCTTAAAAGAAAATAAAATTACTGCTTCTAATCCTTACCATGCTAAGCTTATTTTTGAAAAGGATAAGGATAAAGCTCAGATTACAGAAAATAAAGGTGATGGAAAAGATTATGGTGTGTCTTTTGTGTTAGAAGAGCAACAAAGCGAAGTGGAGTATACTACTTTTAAATGGTTGGTAATTTTCACTGTTGCATTCGGTTTACTTCTTATTTTGTTTTTAAAGAAATTAAAGAAGTTAACACATGGTGCAGAAGACAACGAACACGAAATGCTCGAGGCTGAAAAGTACGAAATAGCAGATCCAGATATTAATAACTAACAATAAATCAATTCCCTCGTAGACTAATATTTACGAGGGTTTTCTCTACTAACTAAATTAGCTTTTTTTTATGAGCACAGATATTCAAAATCTATTCAAGGATAAAGTTCTAGGGCATCCAGCAGGACTTTTTGTTTTATTTTTTACAGAAATGTGGGAGCGTTTTTCATTTTATGGAATGCGTGTTCTTTTGGTGAATTTTTTAACAATGGCTTTAGTTGGCTACAATCCAGGATGGGAGTGGTCTGTTGAAAACGCTGGTGCACTCTTTGGTACTTATGCTATGTTACTTTATATAACTCCAATTGTTGGTGGAATTATTGCGGATAAATTTACAGGTTATCGTTGGGCTGTTATTATTGGTGCTTTTATTATGACTTTAGGACATGCTTCAATGGCTTTTGAAACCGAAGCATCTCTTTATATAGGATTAGCGTTGTTAGTTATTGGAACAGGATTTTTTAAGCCTACAATGACATCGATTATTTCTGAAATGTATAAAGAAAACCCAGAAAAAAAGGATGGTGCTTATACTATCTACTACATGGGTGTTAATGCAGGTGCATTTTTTGGTATGATGCTTTGTGGTTATTTAGCAGAAAAGATTGGATGGGCTTGGGGCTTTGGTCTTGCAGGTGTATTTATGTTATTAGGTACTATTCAGTTTTGGTTAGCTGGAAAATTATTTGGTGATATAGGTGCTAAACCATCTAAAAATGTTGAATTAGAGATTCCTCAAAATATTAATGAAGAATACCCAGAGAAGAGAAGTGATGATGGTGATGATGAAAAGCCAAATCCTTTTACAACTATAGATAAAATACTTATTCTTATTTCATCGGTAATTGGTTTAGGATATGCTTTTAATGATCCGTTGTCAAAAATAGCAGGTTTTGATATGTTTTCTGCGCTTAGAATAGGAAGCTTAGAAGGTCAGTATGTAGCAGTTCTTTTTGCTTTAGTTGCGTTTTTGTATCTAGTAATTAGTAGAATAGGACGCTACACTAAAGTCATTAGAGATCGTATGATAGCTTTTATCATTTTTGCATTTTTTACAGTTTTCTTTTGGATGTCTTTTGAGCAAGGAGCGTCGTCACTAATTGTATTTGCCAGAGATAATGTGGATAGAATGCTAAGTGGTAATTCAGCTATAGCATTTAATATCATAAATGCTTTATTAACCATAATTCCTTTAGTAATAATAACCTATGTACTGTACTTGTTATGGAAAAAAACCTATAATAAAATATCCACTTCTAATGTAGTTCTTGTTGTTTGCTTTTTATTGATGTGGGCAATTGTAGGATGGATGCTTAACCGCGATTTTAACACTGTAGCTTATGATGTATCGTACAAAGTAGTTAAAACTAATGCTGAATCTAGTAGCTATGAAGTTGATGAAAGTAGGTTAGAGCTGTATAAAGACAAGGTTCTTTCAGGAACATTTTCCGCTCTTGTGGATGGTAAAGAAAAATCTGTAACAATAGATAGTATAGCCTATGATGGAAAGTTTGTGAAGCTAAAAGAGTCTGAGTTATACGATAATAAAGAGAAGAAGGAGGAGCAAAAGAAGTTTAATGAGGAGTATGTAAATAAAGTTCTAGCATTTGATAGTAGTAAAGAAGCTATAGTTTATTATCACAAAAAAGAAAAAGAAGTTTTAAAAATTCCTTTAAAAGAATTGTACTTCAATACAGCTATTACAGAAAATATGACTTTAAACCCAGCGTATGTTATTGAAGAGAAAACAACTTCTGTAGCAGAGCCGCAAGTGTTAAGCACAGGTGATGAAATCTATATGATAGCTAAAAACAATGAAGGCACAGAGTTTGGTTACCTTACAGAAGAACGTTTAGCTTTTGCACGAGAAAACGGCAAGAATTTAAATAGAGATAATGGTGTTGTTGAAGCTAGAATAACAAAGGTAAAAGAAAATGAGGTTGAGATTACGGTATCTTGGTTCAGTATTCTTAATTCATTTTTTATTATTGCTTTTGCTTCATTCTTTTCTCGTTGGTGGGAAAGTAAATATAATCCTTCTGCAGCAAGTAAATATGCGTTAGGATTAATTATAATGGGTGTAGGATTTGGATTGCTAGCGTTTGGTTCTGCGGGAATCCAAGAAGGTGTTAAAGTAAGTATGATATGGCTAATCTTAGCTTATCTATTCCATACACTAGGAGAACTTTGCTTATCTCCAGTTGGTTTATCATATGTAAGTAAGTTAGTGCCTGCCAGAATGATTGGTTTTATGTTTGGTATGTGGTATTTGGCAATTGCTATAGGTAACAAATTAGCAGCGGTTATAGGAGGTCAGATAGAAAATATAACTAAAGAGTATAGCTTATCTACATTCTTTATGATTTTTACTATTGTACCAGTTGCTGCAGGTGTGTTAGTATATTTGTTAAATCCTGTGCTGAAAAAACTAATGCATGGTGTTAAATAGCAGTATATTTATTAAAATAATTAGAAAATGCTCCTAATCAGGAGCATTTTTTGTAAGTTCGGTATAAGAATTGCAACAAATCAGTTATGGGAAAAACAAAATTACTTATAGCCTTTATAGCTTTTGGAACATTAGTGTCTTTTCAAAAGACTACAGAGTCACCAGAAAAAGAAATCAATTGGATGACTTTAGAAGAAGCAATTAAGCTTCAGGAAAAAGAGCCAAAAAAAATCATCATGGATGTATATACCAATTGGTGTGGTCCATGTAAGATGCTCGATAAGAATACATTCCATAATGAAGATGTTGTAAATTACGTAAACGAGCATTATTATGCAGTAAAATTCAATGCAGAAGGTAATGATACAGTAACCTATAAAGATAAAACATACACAAATCCTAATTACGATCCTGCAAAAGCTAATAGACGAAATAGCGCCCACGAGTTTGCACGCTCTCTTAAGGTAAGAGCGTATCCAACAATGGTGTTTTTTGATGAAGAAGGAGAGTATATTGCACCAGTTTCTGGATATTTAAAACCACGTCAATTAGAATTGTACTTAAAGCTATTTAAGACAGATAAGTATAAAGAAATGGATACTCAAGAAAAGTTCAATGAGTATTATAAAAACTTTGAGCCTACTTTTAAGGAATAATAAGAACCGTCAATTCGAGTGATTTTTCTAAACTAGGTTTATAAAAATTGTATCGAGAATAAGTCTTTAAGAATTATTTAATAATGAAAGCTCCCTTTTCATTAGTGTAATGGAAAGGGATTTTTTTGTTTCTACATGTAGTTTTCCAACGTTTTACGTACGACTTGTAATTACTTGCATCTGCAATAATTTGTTCAGGTTTAATACTGTCAATAACTCTTTCTAGATTAACTTTTGGAGAATCGCGAAGTAAGATGAGATCTGGTTGAAACGACAAGTTTTTATAAATTCCTAAGCTATCTATAATTAATAATCGCTTGTTTTTAAATTGATAAACATCTTGCAGTTTAGATAGAGCTACACTGTCAATTAATTCACCAACTTTATAATTCTTGATGATGTTATCATTTTTAAGTTTTAAAGCTTCCAAATTATGATGAACCACAAATCTGTCTTTCTGTTTAAATCCTATAACAGTAAAACGGCTTTTGTTGAAGACAATAAACGCTTCATCTTTATTTTGAAACTTATTAAAAAGATAAGTGCCTTGCAAAGTAATAATACCAACAAGACATATAGCCAACCATTTAAATGTTCTAAATTTATAAACCTGAACACCACTTATTATTATAACATAAGCACACAACACCTGAATTAAAGTAAAGGGAATATCTCTAAATAAAAAGTCTTCAAACTGAGCGACCCAAGCTATAAATCCATTTAACCATTCTATAATTAAACTATAAATTTCAACTATTGATTTAGGAAGAAAACCAACTAAAGCCATAACAATTACAAAAAGACCTAAACCAAGAATTAATCCTAAAAACGGAATCACCACAAGGTTAGATATAAAAAACAATCCAGGAAATTGGTGGAAATAGAATAAACTAATAGGCAGAACACCAGCTTGAGCAGCAAGAGTTACTGTAAAGATCTGCCAAGGTTTATCTAAAATCCAATATTTTGGTTGCCAGAGTTTATATAAAATAGGTTGAATACTCACAATGCCTAAAACAGCTAAATAACTCATCTGAAAACCGACTTCAAACAAAAATGTAGGCTTTACAAGCAGAATAAAAAATGCAGAAATGGCTAGTGTGTTGTAAATATTCGTAGGTCGTTTAAGATGCATAGCAAAACTTATAATGCTGAACATCGTAACAGCTCTGGTAACGGAAGGTGATAATCCTGCTACAATAGCAAATAACCAAAGTATCGTAATAATAACTATTGGTCTAAGAACGTATCCGTATTTAAGTAGTAGTAATGGTCTAAAAATAAAATTGAGGATGAGTAATAAAATACCAACATGCAGACCGGAAACCGCTAGAATATGAATAGTACCAGAATTCACATAATTGTTATAAATGCTTTTGTCAATAGTCTGTCTTTGACCTAAAAGTAGCGCATTGATAATGCTTAAAACATCATCTTTAAAACCAGCATCAACCAATTTATTGTTGATAGTAGTCCTAAATAAATCTGCATACCCATAAATAGTAGTAGGTTGGTCTGAAAGTATTAAGAATTGATTCTGTTGAAGATAAATTTGGTTGTACACTTGTCTCAGATCCAGATACTTGCTGTAATCAAATTGATGCGGATTTAGAGGCTTTTGAATATTTTTTAAAGCAGATTTACTATAAATGACAGCATCAACAGGTAGTGAGCTAGATGAAGAGTCTCTTTTAATATTGATAAGTAGTTTTCCAGAAGCTTCACGCTTATTAGTAGAAATCAATGAAACAATATACTTATCGTTATACAGATCTGATTTTAAACGCTCTTTGATTTTGAACGTTAATTCAATAGAGTCATTGAAATCTAAGTTGCTGTAATGTGATTGACGAATCTTGTCATTTTGAAAATTATAGGCATTAATGCCCAAACTTATCATACAGAAATAAGAAATTAAGCCGAATATCGGTTTTTTATTGTATGAATCTCTAAGTATTAAATAGTAAATAAAAAGAATAGCCATTAAACCTAAGGAAAGGTAAATGGCTATGCTAAAATTTGGTTTAAAATAATGTGCAATACAAATGCCTAGAATAAGACAAACTGTAAGTTTTATTATGGTGAAATTTAGTAACTTCATGATTATGAGTTACTAATATAATAATTTGTAGTCTGTTTCTTGTTAAGGTTTCGAGTTATTTGTCTTCTAGGCTATTCATAAATGCAATAATATCTTTTATCTCATTTGGTTGTAAGTGTAATGAATCTGGCGGGAGAGTTTGGTATTCAAATTCTAAACCAAGTCCTATTCCACCTCCGTTATTGTAAAAATCCATTAAGGTCTCTAAATCTGCGTAAGCTCCATTGTGCATATATGGTGCAGTTTTAGAAATGTTTCTAACTGTTGGTGTTTTAAAAAAGTGTTTTCTTTCTTCAGTTTTAAAAATATGATATCTTCCCAAATCCGTGTCAGCGATAGCAGGCAAACTGGTTGATTTAGGTACACCTAATAGTTCAAACTCGGTTTCTGTAAAGTTTGGTGGTACTGTACCATTAAATACTGGAGCAAAATGACAAGTAGCACATTTTGCTTTGCCCATAAATAGATTAAAACCATTAATCTCAGATTGGGTTATGGTTTGCTCAATGTTATTGATATTATTGTCAAATTTTGAATTGAATTTATTCAAACTTCTAACGTAAATAGCAATAGCATTCCTAATATTAGCATCCGTAACTCCATTTGGATATAGCTGGTTGAAGGATTTAAAGTAAGTACTGTCCGTTTTTATTACAGCTTGTAGATTTGATAAATCGCTATGAAACTCGTTAACATTATTTACTACATCTACAATTTGTCCTTCTAAATTACCTGTTCTTCCATCGTAGAAAAAGCTTTGTTGCAATGCAGCATAGGTTAACGTTGGTGTGTTGCGTTTTTGCTTTGGAAAAATCTTTAAACCATCTGTAAAAGCTAATTCTTGTTTGTGGCAAGTTGCACAACTCATCGTATTGTTGGCTGATAACTTTTTATCATTAAAAAGGGTCTTTCCTAGTTGTTGTTTAGTCTGTTTTAAAGAATCAATTTCTACGTAGTCCGCAAAAAAATCAATATTAAAAGTGTCATCTGAAAATAATGATGTCATCGTATTGTTGAAAGCTAATTCAAAAGGAAACTCTAAATTCCAATCTTTCACAGTTTCATTTAGTAGTGCTAGTTGCTTATGTGTATGATTTTTAATGAAATGATACCTGTCAAAACTATTAAAGTCTCCTTGAAGTGCTTTAATTGATACCTTAATTTCAGTATTCCACTTTTTTAATAACGTTTGGTCTGAAAAGTTTTCAGCATATGTGTTTAAAATATTCTTAATGGTTTCATAACCTAGTTGAGCTTCGGTTAAAGAAGCCTCCAATACGGGAGAATCAAAACCAGTAATACCAGTTAGAGCAGTTCTAGCAATTTGATCTCTAATAAGCCAAATGACATGATAATCTTTAAGCTTTATATGTGTGTTTTGTTCTATAAGCTTTAATCTGTTTTTTGTCTTTTCGGTAATATTAGAAACAGAAGCTAGATCTAAAGGTTTTTCATGTAGTATTTCTTCTATAACTTGAAAACCAAACGGTTTTTTGATTTTTATGTCTGTGGCATCTTCCTCTTCAATTTTTAAAATGTTAGGCGCATTTAAGGACATGTAATTGTTTTTGTCTATAAATGAGAGGATCGGCTCTATGCTTTTAAAATGATTTCTGGCCTCTCTGTAGTAGGAAAGAGCAGTTTCAAAACTTGTTGCATTTTCAAGTGCTTCAAGCGCATCTATACATTGGTTCAAATTAGATTTGTAGCTTTCTGCCAAAAAATCTAGAGGTGTAACCTTTTCATTTTGAATTACTGCAGTATAATCTTTGTCATTTTTGCAGCTATAGTTTAAAGCAAAAAGGCATACCATTAAAATGTATGCCTTTTTTAAAATGGTTATATTCATCTTATCTGTCTAATCCTTGTAGTACATATAACATGCTTCCTTCTTTTCTGCTATCTGCTGCAGGATTTGCATTAGGGTCTGTAAAAGCAGAACCATCTGCAGGCTCCCAACCATGATTTTGAGTAATAAGGATAAACGATTCATCAACACCTATAACGTCAGAAATGTCTATCATACCTGTAAGTTCCCAAATACCAGTGGTAGTTCCATACCCTTGAGCAGCAGCAACATCTTGGTCACACTCCAAAACAACCTTTAATGCTCCAGTATTTAAGTTATATTGGTATAAACGTGCATAGTGCATTTTGTCAGCATTATCAAAATATCCATTTGGGTCTTCTTGGATGTAAGCATAGTTTTCAGTTACTAAGATGTTGTCAGGACTATGAAAAGCCTTAGCTATACCATTTGGTAAATCACCATCTAAAACACAGGTAATTGTACCAGCAGCAGTTGGGTCGTTTTCATTTAAAACTACTTTGTAAACGCGACCGTAAGTAGTTCCTTTACCAACTAAATCTGGCTTTTGTCTTCCTGTTACACAGAAGTAAATTTCTCTGTTGTTTGAAGCAGAACCTCTTCTCCAATCGATATCTTCTAATCTAGAGAAGCCCATTACGCCTTTATTTTTAGCTTCAGCATCTAGTAAATCAATATTTGTTTCTTCTAGAGCTACAAAATCAATAGGATAAGATTGACCTTCTTGCATATCCATTTCAAAGTTAATACCAGCTTGTGTAACTCTTAATCCGTATAGTTGACCACCGTTTAAATCGGCAAAATCACCAACATACATACCCAACTGACCAGATGGTACTACATTGTCAGAATGGTCATCGCCTATAAATGCAACGGTTTTGTTTGGATAAGCATCTTTGCCAATAACAACAGCGTTTTCAGTAGACCACTGTCCCCAAGCTGGTAACATTAATGCAGAAGATGCTGAGTTTGGAGATTTGTATGGGTCAGTGGCAAAAACACCTTTTGATGCTCCTCCCCATTCACCACCAGAAAGATATAGTGGACCAAATCCGTGCTCTTCCATAGTGATTAATGATCCAGAACACTGTGCAGTTGCAGCAGTTGCAGCAGCGTTTAAGATATATTCTCCAGCAACGGGTTTAAAAGTTTCATCTAACGTAATTCTAGCAATTGAGTAATCTGCTTCAATATTATTTATAAGCGTGTAAGTGTTGTCTGAGTTTTTTAATAAACCAGCACCATCTGCCATAGAACCATAAACAAAGTTTGGCGTATCTGCTAATTGGTCTTCAGAAGATAGAAAATTGTAAATGTTTACGTTAGAGAATTCAGGTTCTAACTTAAGTAAAACAGGTGTTTGTGAGTGAGATCTCAGCTCAACCAAATTTTCTTGTTGACTATTGTTGTCATCATCGCTCTTGCACGATACAATGCAACAAAAAATAAATAATAATGTAATGTGTTTTAAAGTTTTCATTGGTAGTTATGTTAATTAATTGAAGCAAAACTACTCGGACAGTATTAACACATTTTGAATGCATTATTAAGAAAAAGTATTTCTATCGTAAACTTTGTTATTTAATTATTAATAAATAGAATGATAATAAATAAGATTTAGATTAAAGTATGCGCCTCGCCTGAACGAAAGCAAAATACCAGTATTTTTCTGCTAAAGAAGAAATCATAACTCCTCTGCTTGTTGAGGCATGAATGAATTCTACATTACCAGTGCGTACATTGGTTACAATCCCAACATGGTTAACTTTTCTGCTATTCTTTCTTGTTGCAAAGAAGACCAAGTCACCAACATTAACTTCTTTAAGATCTATCCAATCTCCATAAGAGGATAAGCTGCCAGTTGTTCTTGGTACAGAAATGTTATTGTCTTTAAATGTAGTGTAGACCAATCCAGAGCAATCCATGCCACGCTTTGTAGTACCACCATATTTGTAACGTGTACCATTAAATTTTTTAGCATATCTGGCGATAGCTTCTCCTTCTTGTGTAGGTTTAATATTTGGGTTTACTTTTACTGAATGTGTTTGTCGCTTCTTTGATGTAGAATATGATTTTTTGGCTTTACAACTTGTTAATGTGGCAATAACACAAATAAGTAATATAATTTTTTTCATAAGGTTTTATATACTGCTTACTGATTCAACAATAAGTTTAGCGGCCTTTTCACTTGCTCCTTTACCGCCTAGTTTCTTCTCAAGTTCAAAATAGTCTAAAAATAATTGGTCTCTTTTATCTGAATTTAGAATTGCATTTAACTCTTTTATCAAACGCTTTTTGTTAAGGTCACCTTGTATTAATTCGGTAACCACTTCGCGGTCCATAATAAGATTAACAAGTGAAATGAATTTTAAAGTTATAATGCGTTTTGCAATATGATACGATATGGCATTCGCTTTATAACATACAATTTGTGGAACTTTATATAATGCTGTTTCTAATGTTGCAGTGCCAGAAGTCACCAAAGCAGCATAAGAAATACTTAGCAGATCATAGGTTTTGTTAGAAATAAAACTAACATTGTTCTTTTTAATAAAGGTTTTGTAAAACTCAAAATCCTGACTCGGAGCTCCAGCAATTACAAATTGATAATCTTTAAAATCATCAACTAGGCTGAGCATAACACCTAGCATTTTGGTAATTTCTTGTTTTCTACTGCCTGGCAATAATGCTATAATGGGCTGATTACTCAGTTGATGTGTTTTTCTAAATTCAGTTTCATCAACTTGTGGTCGGCCTGCAATGGCATCAATTAGTGGATGACCAACAAAGTGAACATCGTAATCATACTTCTTATAAAACGCTTCTTCAAAAGGAAGGATGCAGTACATAGCATCTACATCACGTTTTATTTTTTCAACACGACTCGCTCTCGAAGCCCAAACCTGAGGAGAAATATAATAGTGCGTTTTAAAGTTTTGTTCTTTTGCCCATTTGGCAATTCTTAAGTTAAAACCAGAATTGTCTATAAATATGATAACATCTGGTTGAAACTGTGCAATATCTTTTTTACAGAATTTAATATGACCAGAAATTTTTCTAAGATTCATAATCACTTCTGCAAAACCCATAAACTGACGCTCCTTGTAGTGCATTACCAATTCACCACCTACAGCTTGCATTAAATCTCCACCCCAAAAACGAATATTAGCTTTATCATCTTCTTTTAATAAAGCTTTCATAAGGTTAGATCCGTGTAAATCGCCAGAGGCTTCGCCTGCAATTATGTAATACTTCATTATTAATTAAAAAATTTAATAATCATAGTTATTATAAAAACTAACATAGTGGCTATGAGAACACCTTGAGCTCTATTGTCTTTTTTCTTCCTTAGAAAGAAAAAGAAAATTGCCAGATTAGGTAAAGCGCCAAGACTTATCATCTTGGTTAAGATGCCTCGTTGTGCACTTTGCTTCAATACCACAAGCCAGTTATCGTCATTGCCAAAAATTTGTATCGCGACTAAAAGTCCCAAGAATGTAGCAATAATACCAACTAAAAACCCAATAACTATATCTTTATTCATGCTTGTATTTTTAGTTGATGTTAATGTCATTCGGTATAGGAATTAATTTAATTTCCAAGTATTTAAGGATTGAATAGTGTGGTGCGCAGTTAAATCAAACTGAACAGGAACAATTGAAACATAACCATGTTCTAAAGCCCATTCGTCAGTATCTTCACCATTGTCCATATTTACAAATTTCCCAGCTAACCAATAGTATTCTCTGCCCATAGGATTAACACGTTTGTCAAATTCTTCAACCCAATTGGCACGTGCTTGCCTGCAAACTTTTATACCCTTAATATCTTTTTTGTCAAGGTTGGGTAAGTTTACATTCAGTACCACACCATCTGGTAAACCGTGTTCTAGAACTTGTTTGGTAATAGTTTCAACAAAAGACTTGCAATGCTCAAAATTAGCATTCCAATTATAGTCTAAAAGTGAAAAACCAATTGCCGGAATCCCTTCAATACCAGCTTCTAAAGCAGCACTCATCGTGCCAGAATAAATGACATTGATAGAGGAGTTAGAACCATGGTTAATACCAGAAACACAAATGTCTGGTTTACGATCCAGAATTTCTCTAACAGCTAATTTTACACAATCAGCAGGTGTGCCAGAACAGCTGTATTCAGGTTGCTTACCATCAATATTCACTTTTTCAATGTAAAGCGTCGAGTTTACAGTAATAGCATGTCCCATAGCACTTTGCGGACTATCTGGCGCAACAACAACGACGTCGCCTATAGTGTTCATTACACTTATAAGCGTTCTTATGCCAGGAGCAGTAATGCCATCATCGTTGGTAACTAAAATTAGAGCTCGTTTTGCCATGGTGCTATTGAGGTTTTGAATAGCGTAAAAATACTAAAAACCATAAGAAGTAGAAGTATTTGTACCTTTAACAAAAAATTAGTGCCGTGATTTTTTATGGCATGATTTTTTCTTCTATTTTAGTGAAAATAATCATTACCTACTTGTTGTAATTAGAAAAATTAGAAAGATGAAAGGGAATTATAAGTTTTTATTGTTAGCATTCTTAATTGCTTTTGCTTCGTGTAGCTTCACAAGTAAGAAGTTCGACGATAATCCAGATAAAGATAAACTGCTTATTCAGTTAATCACATATGTTTTAGATAATGGACATTTTAATCCACAAGATTTGAATGATAGTTTCTCTGAAAACGTTTTTGAAGATTATCTTAATCAGTTAGATCCATTTAAGCGTTATTTTTATGAATCTGATATAAAGGAATTTGAAGCCTATAAAACGCAATTAGATGATCAGCTTAAAGATTATGACGTGGCGTTTTTTAATTTAACTCACGAGCGTTTGTTAAAACGAATTGAAGAATCTAAAGCCATTTATGCTGAGATTTTAGAAAAACCGTTCGATTTTACCAAAGATGAAAGCTATACTGCGGACTACGAAGAATTAAAGTACGTAAAAAATAAGCGCGAAATGAAGGAACGTTGGAGACAACAACTTAAGTTTTCAACAATAGCTAATTATGATGATGCAATTTCGCAACGAGATACAAACATGGAAGCAAATACACTTCCAGAAAGTGTTTTTTCTGCTCAAAATGAAAAGTCTTCTAAAGACAATAAAAAATCTTTAACAGAGCTTGAAGAGGAAGCAAGAGAAGCAACTAAGCGTTCTCTAGATGAGCTTTACGACTTTATTGATGACAGGCAGCGCAAAGATTGGTTTGCAGTATACATCAATGCTATAGTTGAAGAGTTTGATCCGCATACATTCTACTTTGCGCCAGAAGATAAAGACCGATTTGATGTAGCTATGTCTGGAAACTTTGAAGGTATTGGAGCTAGGCTGCAAAAGAAAATGGATGCCATAATGGTAAACGAAATTATAAGTGGTGGTCCTGCTTGGAGAGCAAATGAGCTAGAGGTTGGTGATCAGATTTTAAAAGTGCGTCAATCAGATGAAGAAAAACCTGTTAATGTTGTCGGGATGCGTTTAGATGATGCTATTAAGTTGATAAAAGGCCCAAAAGGAACTACTGTGGTTTTAACCTTAAAGAAAGTTGATGGTACAATTGAGGATATTTCAATTACCAGAGATATTGTAGAATTGGAAGAAACATATGCGAAATCTTCAACTGTAATAAAAGGTGATAAGAAATTTGGTGTGATTAACCTTCCAAAGTTTTATGTGGATTTTGAAAACTACAATAAACGCAATGCAGCTTCAGATATAAAACAAGAAATCATAAGGTTAAAACAAGAAGGTGTTGAAGGTTTAGTCCTAGATTTAAGAAACAATGGAGGTGGATCATTACAAACAGTAGTAGATATCGCTGGTTTGTTTATAGAAGAAGGTCCTGTTGTGCAAGTAAAAGAAGCTGGGCAACCAAAAGAAGTATTAAAAGATAGAGATAAATCTATAGTTTGGGATGGTCCTTTAGTAATCTTAGTGAATGAGCTATCAGCATCTGCTTCAGAAATTTTAGCTGCTGCAATGCAAGATTATAAGCGAGCCATAGTTATTGGTAGTAAGCAAACTTATGGAAAAGGAACAGTTCAGAACGTATTAGATTTAAATCGATTAGTAAGAAATAATTCTAATGGAGATTTGGGTGCCTTAAAGTTTACAACCCAGAAGTTCTACAGAGTTAATGGCGGTTCTACTCAGTTAGAAGGTGTTAAAAGTGATGTAGTAGTACCAGACAGATATAGCTATATTGATATAGGTGAAAAAGATCAGGAAAACCCATTACCTTGGGATAAGATTGATGCGGTAGATTATGAAGTTTGGGGTAATTATTTTGATTACGATACAACTATCGAAAAAAGCAAAGCTAGAATGGCTGCTAATGAGCAGTTGAAACTAATTGATGATAATGCCAAATGGGTGAAGAAAATAAGAGATCGTGAAAGCTATTCTTTAAATTATGAGAACTACAAAAAGGAAATGGAGCTTAACGAGGAAGAAGCAAAACGCTTTGAAAAACTATCTGAATACAAAACTAATTTAACCTTTAGTTCCTTACCTTATGAAGTTGAATTGATGGATGAGGATTCTATACTTAAAGAAAAACGTGATCGTTGGCATAAAAGTTTGGCTAAAGATGTTTATATAGAGGAAGCTTTAAATGTTTTACACGATTTAAAAATGACCTATGCTATAAAAAATAAAGTAGCTGAGGTAAAGAATTAAAATATTGATGGGAAACCAAAGCAATTCTCTCACAAGATTAGCGCTTCAAAAGTTTAAAAAGAACTTTTGGGGCGTTTTCAGTTTAGGGATAATTATTTGCATAGGGCTTGTTTCGGTTTTTGCATATCTATTTGCGCCAGATGCTTCCAAGAATGCCAATCAAATGCATTTATCTATTCATTCAAAACCACCTGGATTTGAAGTACGGATGTTGACACTACCCTCGAGTATTGAATCTGAACAAGGTTTTTTATCTAAGTTGTTCTTCGGTTCTGATAATACAGATACAGAAATTCCTATTCAATCTTATACTGTAAAAGATGATAAACTAAGCTATGTTGAATATGCTTCAGATGGTCTTCAAGGTATAGAAAAGCAGATAAATTTAGATCGTTTTCCTAACTCAGATTACAAGCCTTTTATAGAAAATCGGAGTTTTGGTTTTGGTACAGATAAATATGGAAGAGACTATTTAAGCCGTATTTTAATTGGCTCTCGTATTTCGTTTTTTATTGGTTTTATTGCTGTATTTATTTCTTTGATAGTTGGTTTGCTGATGGGAAGTTTGGCAGGATATTATGGAGGTAAGGTAGATGCTGTGATTATGTGGATTATAAATGTCACATGGTCTATTCCAACACTACTCTTGGTCATAGCAATAACCTTGGCATTAGGAAAAGGCTTTTGGCAAGTTTTTATTGCAGTTGGCTTAACAATGTGGGTTGAGGTAGCAAGAGTTGTAAGAGGGCAAATTATAAGCGCTAAAGAGATGCAGTACGTTACAGCAGCAAGAGCCTTAGGGTATACAGATTACAGAATAATAACAAAACACATTTTGCCTAATATATTTGGACCCTTAATAGTAATTTCCGCAGCAAATTTCGCAGCAGCAATACTTATTGAAAGTGGACTGAGCTTTTTAGGAATTGGAGCACAGCCACCAATGGCTAGTTGGGGTGCTATGATTAAAGATCATTATAATTACATAATTTTAGGTAAACCGTATTTAGCATTAATACCAGGAGTTTGTATTATGCTTTTGGTAATGGCATTTATGTTAGTAGGTAATGCTCTAAGAGATGCTCTAGATGTAAAAACTTAAATCAATTTTATTATGACAAATAAAGGGAAATTAATTTTTTTAGTTGTTTTTGTACTTTCTAGTCTTTTAATTCAGTATGACTTTTCTTTTACTGAGATTAAATTGAAAAATGTTGTTAGTACAATAATAGCTGGAATAATAGCAGTTTTGTTAATCAGTTTTCTACAGAAAAGAAAAATATAAAAGTTTAATCTTATTCTTTTTTTAAAGCTTCAATCTCTTCGTTGGTAGCATCAATAAAGTTTAAAACATCATCCTGACCTATCTTTTTAGAAGATGATGTAATAAAATAAGGAGGTAACTCTTCCCAGGTTTTTAAAAGTTCTTTGCAATAGTCTTCAACATGATTATCTATAGCGTTTGGTTTTAGCTTATCGGCTTTGGTGAAAATAATTCCAAACGGAATGCCATTTTCACCCAAGTATTGCATAAATTCTAAATCTATAGTTTGAGGCTTGTGCCTGATATCAACAAGAACAAAAGCAGAAACCAATTGTTGTCTTTGCTCAAAATAATTGGTTATAAATTTCTGAAATTTCTTTTTTGAAGTTTTTGAAACTCTGGCATAACCATAGCCAGGTAAATCAACCAAATACCACTCATCGTTAATGATAAAATGATTTATTAATTGCGTTTTTCCTGGTCGTCCAGAGGTTTTTGCTAAACTTTTTCTGTCAGTAAGCATGTTGATTAAAGATGACTTACCAACATTACTTCGTCCGATAAAGGCATATTCAGGAATACGATTCTTAGGGCATTTTGCCACTTCAGAATTACTCATTACAAACTCAGCTGATTTTATTTTCATGACAATTTTTGTGAGAGTAGAAACCTCTTTTTATAGAGCTCTTGATTCTAACCAATCATTCAATATTTTATTGAATTCTTCAGGATGTTCCATCATTGCTGCGTGCCCACATTTATCAATCCAAAATAAATCAGAATCTGGTAAAAGCTCGTGGAATTCTTCTGCGACTTCAGGTGGAGTTACGTTGTCGTTCTTACCCCAAATAATACAAGTTGGTGTATTCATTTTAGGTAAGTCTTTTGCCATGTTGTGCCTTATGGCGCTTTTAGCAATTGCTAAGGTTTTTACAAGTTTATTTCTGTCGTTTACAGTTTCGTAAACCTCATCTACAATTTCCTTTGTAGCAACAGCAGGATCGTAAAAAACATCTTGAGCTTTTTTCTTTATAACCTCATAGTCGCTGCGCTTTGTATAGCCACTTCCCATTGCGCTTTCATACAAGCCAGAGCTTCCAGTAATTACTAGGGCTTTAACTTTTTTGGGATATAATTTTGTGTGATATAGTCCTATGTGTCCACCTAAAGAATTTCCTAAAAGAATAACATTTTCTAGGCCTTTAAACTCTATAAAATCCTTCAGATAGTTTGCGAAGCTTTTAACGTTGGTTTTTAAAAGCGACATTGTGTAGATTGGGAGTTCTGGAATGATAATTTTGTACCCATTCTTACTGAAAAAACCAGTTACAGCATCAAAATTACTTAAACCTCCCATTAAACCGTGAAGCACTATAATTGGTGTGCCTTCTCCTACTTCAATATATCTATAATCCTTTTCTTTTTTTAAAAGGTGTGCCATCTATAATATCAGTGCTTAGTGTTAAAAACAAATATAACTAAATCCTTTTTAAAACAAATACAATTATTGCTATTGAATGCTTTTGAAGTGATTTTTTGTAACTGAATGTTGTTAATAATTACCACTTCAAAATTGAAGCGCTAGAGGTTTATTTCACTGTGCTTTTTGGTTTTTCTTAATTCAACAACTCAAAACTTATCAACAAAAGTGGGAGTATGTGGTAAAATGTGGTAAAATTTTCAATATATTTGATTCTTAAACGTTAAAGTGGAAAATCAAGGGTATTGAATTCATTTATTGGAACATACGAGTGTAAAGCAGATGCAAAAGGGAGGTTAATGGTTCCTGCTGCTCTAAAAAAGCAAATGTCTGCTGCTTTGCAAGATGGTTTTGTGCTTAAGCGTGCTGTGTTTCAGCCTTGCTTGGAGTTGTATCCAATGTCTGAGTGGAATGCATTGATGGCGAAAATCAATAAGCTTAACCGCTTTAAGAAAAAGAATAACGACTTCATAAGACGTTTTACTGCAGGTGTTAAGGTTGTGGAGGTTGATAGTGCAGGTCGCTTATTAATTCCAAAAGACTTAGTTGGTTTCTCCGGAATTACAAAAGAAGTAGTACTGGCTTCTGCGGTAAACATCATTGAAATATGGGATAAGGATAAATATGAGCAAGCAATTGATGATGCTGCCTCTGATTTTGCGGATTTGGCAGAAGAAGTAATGGGACAAGATGATGATGACAATGGAATATCATAATGCAGTTTTACTCAAAGAAACCGTTGATGGCTTAGATATAAAGCCAAATGGCGTTTATGTAGATGTCACATTTGGTGGTGGTGGACATAGTCGAGAAATCTTATCTAGGCTTGGTGATGAAGGAAAGTTGTATGCATTTGATCAGGATAAAGATGCTTTAGCTAATAAAATTGATGATGAGCGTTTTGTGCTTATCAATGAAAACTTTAGGTATATCAAACGCTTTTTGAGGTTTTATGGTGTAAAGGAGGTTGATGGTGTGTTGGCGGATTTTGGTGTGTCTTCGCATCAATTTGATGTTGCCGAACGAGGGTTTTCAACTCGATTTGAAGCAAAGCTGGATATGCGAATGAATCAGGATAATAAGTTGTCTGCCTATGAAGTCGTCAACGAATATGAGGAAGAGCAATTAAGAGGTGTTTTGTTGCAATATGGTGAGCTAAGACAAGCGCCTGCAATGGCAAGAGTGATAGTTTCGGAACGTAAGGATGCGCCTATTGAAACGAGTGAGCAGTTAAAGTTAGTATTGAAGAGGTTTTTGAATCATAGAAAAGAGAATAAGGTTTTAGCTCAAATATATCAAGCGATAAGAATAGAGGTGAATCAAGAGATTGAAGTTTTAAAGGAGTTGCTTTTGCAAATGCCAGAGATTTTAAAAAAAGGTGGAAGGCTAAGTTTTATTTCTTATCACTCATTAGAAGATCGATTGGTAAAGCGCTTTATAAGAAATGGAATGTTTGAAGGAGAGCCAGAGCGTGATGTGTTTGGCAATTTTGAAGTGCCATTAAAGAAAGTAGGTGGTTTAATTGTGCCGACGGAATCGGAAATAAAAATGAACAATAGAGCACGAAGTGCAAAACTTCGAATTGCTGAAAAAATATGAAGAAAAGTATCTACAGCATATTAAGAGGTAAGTTTCTAATCAGTGATGATTCGTTTAAAAATTGGCGCATCATCATTTTTATTTCGTTCCTAGCCATTATAATGATTGCCAGTTCTCATAGTGCCGATAAAAAAGTGCATGAGATTGCAAAGTTAAATAATGAAGTAAAAGAGTTAAGATCTGCATTTGTTGATGGTCGTTCAAAGTTAATGCGATTAAAAATGGAGTCGACCATAATAAGAAAAGTAGCGGATAAAGGAATCCAAATTTCTGAGATTTCACCAACAAAAATTAAGGTAAAATCATCAGTTGAAAATTAAGCTTTGGCAACAACAGAAACTAACATATTAAACAGATTGTACTTTGTGGCAGGCAGCATGTTTGTGTTTGCCTTAGCTGTGGTATTTAAGTTGGTTAGTATTCAGTTTATCCAAGGAGAAGAGTACCGTCAATTGGCAGAAAAACGTACAGTAAAGGATTTTGATATTGAGCCCAACAGAGGTAATGTCTATTCTGCTGATGGAAGTTTGTTGGCTACGTCTATACCTAAGTACGATATAAGACTTGATGCAGTGCAAGCTCAGCAAGCCGTTTTTGATGAGCATATTGGTGCTTTGGCAGATTCACTTTCAGCTTACAAAGGTAAATCAGCAAGTTATTATAAAGATATTATTCGTAAAGCACGAAGAAATAAAAACAGATACTTTCTTTTGGCAAGAAATATTAGCTATTCAGACTATATAAGATTAAGAAATTTTCCATTGCTTAACAAAGGTGCTATTGGAGGTGGTTTAATCGTTGAACAGACAACCAGAAGAGAGCATCCAATGGGACAAATAGCTGCAAGATCTATAGGTTATGAGCGTGTCGATAGCAATGGTGATACGGCTAGAGCAGGTATAGATGGTGCTTTTGGTGAAAAATATTTAAGAGGTGTTAAAGGAAAACGCTTAAAGCAAAAAATAGGAAATGGGCAATGGAAACCAATTGCCGATTTTGACCAGGTAGAACCGCAAGATGGTTACGATGTGTACACTACTATAGATGTTAATATTCAAGATATAGCGCATCATTCACTCTTGAGACAGTTGGAAACTTACGAAGCAGAGCATGGTTGTGTGGTCGTAATGGAGGTGAAAACAGGTGAGATAAAAGCAATAGCAAATCTTGCAAGAACCTCTAAAGGAACATATTACGAAAAAAGAAATTATGCAGTTTATGAGTCTCATGAGCCAGGTAGTACCTTTAAGGTGATGGCTATGATGGCTGCGCTAGAAGATAAAGTGGTCGATACATCAACTGTTATAGATACTAAAAAAGGGACAAAGTATTTCTATGGTAGAACTATAGGTGATTCTCATCATGGAGGATTTGGTAAAATCTCTGCGGCTAGAGCTTTGGAGGTGTCTTCAAACATTGGTTTAGCAACTATTGTAGATGATAATTATGCTAAGAATCCAATGAAGTTTATCAATCATATAAAACGTTGGAAACTTAACGACTCATTAGATATTCCTATTCAAGGGGAAGGGATTCCAAATATTCCAGAACCAGGTAAATCTAACTGGAGTAGAAATGCTTTGCCATCCATGGCTTATGGTTATAATTTGGCGATTACTCCTTTGCAAACGCTTACGTTTTATAACGCTATAGCGAATAAAGGAGAAATGATTAAGCCTAGGTTTATTCGTGCCGTAAAGTCTTTTGATAAGGATGTTGAGGTATTTGAAAAACAAGTATTGGTAGATAAGATTTGTTCAGATAAAACCCTTTTAGAGATAAAAGATATTCTTAAAAATATCGTGATTCGTGGTACTGGAAAAAATATGTACTCAGAAACGTTTTCTATGGCAGGAAAAACAGGTACTGCGCGTACAGATTATGCAAATTACGAAGAATGGAGAAAGGATAGAAAGTACGTGTCGTCTTTTGCGGGTTATTTTCCTGCAGATAATCCTAAATACTCATGTATAGTGGTTATTCATAAGCCGAGTACAAAAGTAGGTTACTATGGAGCAGATGTTACAGGTCCTGTTTTTAAGCGTATAGCGCAAAAAATATATACGGATACACCATTAATTGATGAAGTAAAGACATTAGATTATAAGAGCAAGCTCGTTAATGAAGATTATGAAAGTTATTTCGATAATGTAAATAAGTATAAGGAGTTAATGCCTGGTGTTGTGGGAATGCCAGCTATGGATGCTATTGCTTTATTAGAAAATCTTCAGGTAGATGTTAAAGTAAAATTAAAGGGTAGTGGAATAGTAAAATCCCAGTCTATTGAGAGGCATCAAAAATTAAAACCTAATCAAACAATTGTTCTAGAGGCATCATGAAGATTTTAAAAGACATATTGTATAAGGTTACTATAAATGCTGTTGTGGGTAGCACAAGTACTACTGTAAACAAAATAGAATTTGATTCTCGCAAGGTTGAAACTGATGATGTGTTTATTGCAATTAGAGGAACACTAGCAGATGGTCATAACTATATAGAAAAAGCAATAAAAGATGGTGCGACCTCTATTGTTTGTGAGGTGTTACCAGAGACGTTGCAAGACGGAATTACGTATGTTGAAGTTGAAAATTCTAATCAAGCTTTGGCTTTTATGGCTGCCAACTATTTTGAGCATCCTTCTGAAAACTTAAAACTAGTAGGTGTTACGGGTACTAACGGTAAAACAACAGTAACGAGTTTGTTGTATCAGTTGTTTAAAAAAGCAGGTTATAAGGTGGGATTGTTGTCAACCGTAAAAATTATGGTTGATAATACCGAATATAAAGCAACCCATACAACACCAGATTCGTTAACCATCAATAAGTATCTAAAACTTATGAATGATGAAGGTGTGGAGTTTTGTTTTATGGAAGCGAGTTCGCATGGTATTCATCAAAGCAGAACAGAAGGTTTAAAGTTTGCTGGTGGAATTTTTACCAACCTATCACACGATCATTTAGATTACCACGAGTCATTTGCGGAATACAGAGATGTAAAAAAGGCGTTTTTTGATCATTTACCAAAAGATGCATTTGCATTGTCTAATATGGATGATAAAAATGGGTTGGTAATGCTTCAGAATACCGAAGCTAAGAAATACACCTATGCTTTAAAGAATTATTCAGATTACAGAGCGCAGATTTTAGAAAACGAATTTAGTGGTTTGTTGTTAAAAGTGAATGACAGCGAACTATGGACAAAACTTATTGGCAGTTTTAATGCTTACAACATTCTGGCAATATATGGAGCTGCGGAATTATTAGGCTTAGAAAAAGATGAAATTTTAAGGTTGATTAGCGAGTTAGATAATGTGTCTGGCCGTTTTCAGTATTTCATTTCAGAAGAAAAAATTACTGCAATTGTAGATTATGCACATACACCAGATGCTCTAAAAAATGTGCTTGAAACCATAAATAGTATTCGTACTAAAAATGAAGAGTTAATTACAGTTGTAGGTTGTGGTGGTGATAGGGATAAGACTAAGCGACCAAAGATGGCGCATATTGCTTCAGCATTAAGCACTAAAGTGATTTTTACTAGTGATAATCCACGTAGTGAGGTTCCTGAGACGATTATTGAGGATATGGAAAAAGGAGTTGAGCCTCAAAATTTCAAAAAAACATTATCAATTACAGATAGAAAACAGGCAATAAAAACAGCGTGTCAAATGGCGGAAGCTAAAGATATCATCCTAATTGCAGGTAAAGGACACGAGACGTATCAGGAAATTAAAGGTGAACGCTTTGATTTTGATGACTATAAAACAGTACAAGAATTTTTAAAACAATTACAGAAGTAGATGCTATATTATTTATTCGAATATTTAGAAAAACAATTCCAATTTCCTGGAGCATCACTGTTTGGGTTCTTAACCTTTAGAGCGGCAATGGCAGTTATTTTGTCATTGTTAATTTCTACTATTTATGGTAAACGTATTATAGAATTTTTACGTAAAAAGCAAGTTGGCGAAACCATACGCGATTTAGGCTTAGAAGGTCAGGTTGAAAAAGCAGGTACACCAACAATGGGTGGACTTATAATTATCCTAGCGACGTTACTTCCTGTATTATTAATAGCTAAACTTGAAAACATTTATATCATTCTACTCATAATTACGACACTATGGATGGGAACCATTGGGTTTATTGATGACTATATCAAAAAATTCAAAAATGATAAAGAAGGGCTAAAAGGAAAGTTTAAAGTTTTAGGTCAAGTTGGTTTGGGGCTTATCGTCGGTTTGACTTTGTACTTTCATGATGATGTAACCATAAAAGAAGAATTACCGCTTCAGCAACAACAAGAATTGTTGGCTGAAAATCCTAATATACCTGAAGCGCAATTGTTTGATGTGGCTGAAAAGTCAACAAAAACAACGATTCCTTTTGTAAAAAATAATGAGTTCGATTATTCCAATTTAATCACATGGATAAGTCCAGATTTTGAAGGTTACGCTTGGATCATCTTCGTGTTAGTGAGTATCATCATAGTAACGGCTGTATCCAATGGTGCAAATCTTACAGACGGTATAGACGGTTTGGCGGCAGGAACATCGGCCATTGTTGTATTGACTTTGGGAATTTTTGCTTGGGTGTCTGGTAATATCATTTTTTCTAAATATCTCAACATCATGTATATCCCTCAGGTGGAGGAGATAACGATATACATTGCAGCATTTGTGGGAGCGCTCGTCGGTTTCTTGTGGTACAATGCCTATCCAGCACAAGTATTTATGGGTGATACAGGGAGTTTAACTATTGGAGGAATCATAGCTGTAATAGCAATAGCAGTAAGAAAAGAATGGCTAATACCTGTGTTATGCGGGATTTTCTTAGCTGAGAACTTATCGGTAATGATGCAGGTGAGTTATTTCAAATACACAAAGAAAAAATATGGTGAAGGCAGGCGGATTTTTAAGATGTCTCCATTACACCATCATTATCAAAAATCAGGATATCACGAAAGTAAAATAGTCACACGATTTTGGATTGTAGGAATCCTATTAGCCATAATATCTATAGTGACATTGAAGATTAGGTAATGAGAAGGCTCGTGATTCTTGGTGGAGGAGAGAGTGGTGTAGGTACAGCACTTTTAGCAAAAGCAAAAGGATATGATGTGTTTGTGTCCGACAAAGGAAAAATTAAAGAAAAGTACAGAGACGTTCTTTTAAATAATGAGATTGAATTTGAAGATGAACAGCATACAGAATCTAAAATTCTGAATGCAGACATCGTAATGAAAAGTCCTGGTATTCCAGATAAGGTGGCTTTGGTGAAACAAATTAGAGATGCTGGTATTAAGGTGGTTTCTGAGATTGAATTTGCTTCAAACTATACAGATGCCACATTGGTCGCAATAACAGGTAGTAATGGTAAAACAACAACTGCGACACTAACGCATCACTTGTTGAAACAAGAGTTAGATGTTGGATTGGCAGGAAATATTGGAGACAGTTTTGCTAAGCAAATTTTGGAGAAAAATCATGAGAATTACGTATTGGAAGTGAGTAGTTTTCAGTTAGATGACATTCATGATTTTAAACCCAAAATCGCAGTCTTAACCAATATAACGCCAGACCATTTAGATCGCTACGATTATAAGTTTGAAAACTATATCGCTTCAAAATTTAGAATTGTAGAAAACCAAACTGAAGCTGATTATTTCATTTATGATGCAGATGATGAGGTTATAACAGACTGGTTGCAAAACCATGAGATTCAATCTAAAAAGTTGCCTTTTTCACTAATAAGAGAAATCGAAGAAGGTGCATACTATAAAGACAATAAAATAATAATAACAATAGATAACAACAATATAATTATGCCAACAGAAAACATAGCATTAGAAGGAAAACATAACGTTAAAAACGCTATGGCTGCTTCTACGGTAGCGCACTTGTTAAAAATAAGAAAACAAACTATAAGAGAGAGTTTAGAGAACTTTCAAGGGGTAGAACATCGTTTAGAGCATGTCCTAAAAATTAATAAAGTACAATATATCAACGACTCTAAGGCTACAAATGTTAATGCAACATATTTTGCATTAGAGAGCATGGATGCGCCTACAGTTTGGATTGTTGGAGGTGTTGACAAAGGCAATGATTATAAAGAATTGTTTCAGTTTGTAAATGAAAAAGTGAAGGCGATTATCTGTCTTGGTGTGGATAATAAAAAACTAATCGAAGCTTTTGGTAATATGGTAGATGTTATTGTAGAAACGCAATATATGAACGAAGCTGTTAAAATAGCTTATAAGGTGGCAGAAGCAGGAGATAATGTGTTGTTGTCACCAGCATGTGCTAGCTTCGATTTGTTTGAAAACTATGAGGATCGTGGACGTCAATTTAAGGATGCTGTGAGAAACTTATAAAATTTTAAAACGTTGAATTAGGGAGGCAACGATAAAAGGTTAAGCGTGCAAAATATTTTTTCACAAATAAAAGGAGATAGAGCAATATGGGCAATAGCAACACTATTGGCGATATTTTCATTTTTACCAGTTTATAGTGCTGCTAGTAATTTGGCATATGTTGGTGGTACAGGTAATACTTTTTCCTTTTTTGTGAAACACTTTATGCATCTTTCTTTAGGTTTTGCAATAATGTATGCGGTTCATAAAATTCCGTATAGGTATTTCAAAGGGCTTTCCATGGTGTTGATTCCTGTGGTTTTAGTACTTCTTTTAATCACAATTTTACAAGGTTCAACTAACAGTCAAGGCACAAACACAAGCCGTTGGATACAAATTCCAATTGTAAATATGTCGTTTCAGACATCAACATTTGCGGCAGTTGTTTTAATGGTTTACGTGGCGCGATACCTTTCAAAGATTAGAGAGAAAAGTGTAAGTTTTAAAGAAACTATTTTACCACTTTGGGGACCTGTTTTTTTTGTTCTAATTCTCATTCTTCCTGCTAATTTTTCTACAACAGCAATCATTTTTACTATGGTAATGATGCTGGCCTTCATAGGTGGTTATCCAATAAAGTATCTCGCAGTAATAATTGGTTCAGGTTTGTTGGCTTTAGTGATGTTTATTTTGGTAGCAAAAGCATTTCCAGATGCCATGCCAAATCGTGTAGATACATGGATGAGCAGAATTGAAAATTTTGCAAATGGTGAAGATACTGAAGAAGACTATCAAATTGAAAAAGCAAAAATTGCAATTGCAACAGGTATAAAGCCATTAGGTCCAGGGAAGAGTGTTCAAAAAAACTTTTTACCACAATCGTCATCAGATTTCATATTCGCAATTATCATTGAAGAGTACGGTCTGTTTGGTGGTATATTTTTATTGATAATGTACTCATGGTTGTTGTTTAGAATTGTTGTGGTTTCGCAAAAAGCTGATACCACTTTCGGAATGTTGTTGGTATTAGGTGTTGGTCTGCCAATTGTGTTTCAGGCGTTAATTAACATGGCTGTTGCAGTTGAATTATTTCCTGTTACAGGACAAACATTGCCATTAATAAGTAGTGGAGGTACGTCCATTTGGATGACCTGTATGGCAATAGGAATAATATTAAGTGTGAGTGCAAAGCGTCAAGAAATAAAAGAAAATGAAGTTTTAGAAGGTGATAATCCTTTAGATATTTTAAGTGAAACAATTTAATGAGCAACTATAAATTCATATTGTCAGGTGGTGGAACAGGAGGTCATATATATCCTGCCATAGCTATTGCTAACGAATTAAAATCGCGTTATCCAAATGCTGAATTTTTATTTGTTGGTGCCTCTGACCGTATGGAAATGGATAAAGTACCACTGGCTGGTTATAAAATTGAGGGACTATGGATATCAGGTATTCAAAGAAAACTGACGCTGAAGAATTTAATGTTCCCTTTTAAGTTGATGACAAGCTTATTGAGATCTAGAAAAATCATTAAAACCTTCAAGCCTGATGTAGTAATTGGAACAGGTGGTTTTGCAAGCGGACCGCTATTACAAATGGCAACTGCCAAAGGTGTGCCGTGTTTAATACAAGAGCAGAATTCATATCCAGGAATTACTAATAAATTGTTAGGTAAGAAAGTAGATACGATCTGTGTGGCTTATGATGGCTTGGAAAAGTTCTTTCCAAAAGAAAAATTAAAGCTTACTGGTAACCCAATAAGAAAGGATTTGTTAGCTGTAAAAGGAAAACATATTGAAGGTAAAGATGCTTTCAGTCTTATTCATAGTAAACATACATTGTTGGTGTTAGGCGGTAGTCTTGGTGCAAGACGTATCAATGAGTTGATTGAGGTGAATCTCGACTTTTTTGAAGAGCATAACGTACAGCTCATTTGGCAATGTGGTAAGTTATATTATGATAGATACAAGCAACATAAAGAATTAAAAAATGTTCAGGTACATGCCTTTCTAAATAATATGGATATGGCATATGCGGCTGCAGATGTTATTATTTCTAGAGCTGGTGCAATTTCGGTATCGGAATTATGTATTGTTGGTAAGCCAACCATTTTTATCCCGTCTCCAAATGTTGCTGAAGATCATCAAACAAAGAATGCCCTTGCTGTCGCGGAAAAAAATGCAGCGATTTTAATAAAGGAGAGTAATTTAGATAATGACTTTCAGAAGCAATTTTCTGAATTAATTACTAATGAAGAAAAACAGACAGAATTAAGTAAAAATATTGAAGCCTTAGCATTGGTGAATGCAACCAATGATATTGTTGATGAAGTTGAGAAATTATTGAAAAAATAAATGAATCTAAAAGCTATAAATAACATCTATTTTGTCGGTATTGGTGGTATCGGTATGAGTGCATTGGCACGTTATTTTGTGGCTAACGGAAAACAAGTTGCTGGCTATGATAAAACACCTTCAGATATTACAACGGGTTTGCAAGAATTGGGTGTTGAAGTTCATTTTAATGATAGTATTACTGAGGTAAAGCAAGAGTTTTTAGATAAAGAAACGACTTTGGTTGTGTTTACACCAGCAATTCCAAAAAGCCATTCCGAGTTAAACTACTTTAAGGATAATGGTTTCAAGGTGTATAAACGTTCTCAAGTACTTGGCGAAATTACCAAGCAAACGACATGTCTTGCTGTCGCAGGAACACATGGTAAAACCACAACGACAAGCATTTTAGGGCATTTGTTGAATGAGTGTAATGCACCAGTTACAGCATTTTTAGGTGGAATTAGCGAAAACTACAACTCTAACTTAATCTTAAATGGTACTGAAGTTACAGTAGTTGAGGCAGATGAATTCGATCGTTCTTTTTTAACCTTATCACCAGATTTGGCATGCATCACTTCAATGGATGCAGATCACCTCGATATTTTTGGTGATGCAAATGAGCTTACAAAGACATTTAAAGAATTTTCAGAATGTATAAAACCTCATGGTAAGCTTTTTGTGAAAAACGGATTACCATTAAAAGGCATTACTTACGGAGTGGATGACAACGCTGATTATAGCGCAAAAAATATTAGAATAATAAACGGCAGTTATGTGTTTGATGTGAAAACACCTAGCGGAACACATAAAGATTTTCAATTTAACCTACCTGGTAGACATAATTTGTCGAATGCAATGATCGCCTTGGCGATGGCTGCTGACTACGGTTGCCCTTACAACCAGCTCGCCAAGGGTTTAGCATCTTATAAGGGTGTTAAAAGACGATTCACATACCAGATTAAAACTGAAGATTTTGTGTTTATTGATGATTATGCACATCATCCTGAAGAGATAAATGCAGTGCATCAAGCGGTGCGCGAAATGTATCCTGATAAAAAGGTGTTGGCAATATTTCAGCCGCATTTATATAGTCGTACCAGAGATTTTGTTGATGGTTTTGCACAAAGTCTTTCAAAATTCGATGAAATACTGCTGTTAGATATTTATCCAGCAAGAGAATTGCCAATTGAAGGAGTAACGTCGGAGTGGCTGTTAGGTAAAATTGAAAATTTAAATAAAAAGCTGATTTCTAAGTCAGCTATTATAGATGAAATTAAAGTTTCTGATGCACATGTTGTTTTAACAATAGGTGCTGGAGATATTGGAGTAGAAGTAAAACATATAAAAGAAGCCTTTAGTGTTGCGAGTTAACCTTAACTACATAAAAGTCATGGTATTGCTGATTTTGGTTAGCTTTCTTTTTGCGTTTTCTAATTACAGAAATGACAACCGCAAAGTGTCTGAGCCAAATATAGAATTTACAGGTGAAAATAAGTTATTTATTACTGAGTCAACTGTTAGTAAATTGTTAATACAAAATCAAGCCGCAGTTACGGGACAACCTAAAGAAATTATAGATTTGAACGATTTAGAAGCTGCCCTAAATTCTAATCCGATGATAAAGAAAGCAGAGGTGTTTATGTCAGTAAACGGTGAGCTTTCAGCAGAAATTGAACAAAAACGACCTATCGCTAGAGTGCATACTAATGCATCGTATTACATAGATGATGAAGGCTCGTACATGCCCTTGTCTTCAAATTTTGCAGCAAGAGTGCCATTAGTTACTGGTAATATTAAGAAAAATAACCTCAATACAGTGTTTCAATTTGCAAAGGCTGTAGATGAGGATGAATTTTTAAAAAAACATGTCATTGAAATTCATCAAAACGATGATGGAACCATTGATTTTAGAATTAGAAAAAGCAATTTTAAAGTTCATTTAGGAACTTTAAATCAGCTTCAAAAAAAGATAAATAATTTCAAAGCCTTTTATCAGAAGGCTTTTAAAGATAAGATTTTAGATAATTATAAGCTTGTAAATCTCAAATTTGACGAACAAGTGATTTGCACCAAAATTTAGACTATGGACAAGCATCAAATTTCGGTAGGTTTAGATATAGGAACCACAAAAATTGTGGCCATGATTGGTCGCAAAAATGAGTATGGTAAAGTTGAGATACTTGGTGTAGGTAAATCCAAAAGTTTGGGTGTGCATCGTGGTGTTGTAAACAATATCACACAGACGATACAATCTATTCAGCAAGCAGTACAAGAAGCAGAAGCTGCTGCATCAGAAAAGATAGAAGATGTTACTGTTGGTATTGCTGGTCAGCACATTCGTAGTTTACAGCACAGTGATTACATCACCAGACCAAATTCTGAATTGGTTATTGATGAAACAGATATTGACCGTTTAATAAACCAAGTTCATAAACTGGTAATGCTTCCAGGTGAAGAAATTATCCACGTGTTACCGCAAGAGTTTAAGGTTGATGGTCAAGCAGAAATCAAAGAACCAATTGGTATGTATGGAGGAAGGCTAGAGGCCAACTTTCATGTTGTAGTTGGTCAGGTGTCATCAATTAGAAATATTGGTCGATGTGTTAAAAGTGCAGGATTAGATTTAGAAGGTATCACGTTAGAGCCCTTAGCATCAGCAAATGCAGTATTGAGTCAGGAAGAGAAAGAAGCAGGTGTTGCGTTGATTGATATAGGTGGTGGTACAACCGATTTAGCCGTGTTCAAAGATGGAATTATTCGCCACACCGCAGTAATTCCATTTGGTGGAAATGTTATAACCGAAGACATTAAAGAAGGTTGCTCAATTATTGAAAAGCAAGCTGAATTATTAAAGATAAAGTTTGGTTCAGCTTGGCCAGGCGAAAATAAGGATAACGAAATTGTTTCTATTCCAGGGTTACGAGGAAGAGAACCAAAAGAAATTACCTTAAAAAACTTGTCGAAGATTATACATGCCAGAGTGGTAGAAATCATAGAGCAGGTTTATGTAGAAATTAAAAACTACGGACACGAAGAACAAAAGAAAAAACTGATTGCAGGTATTGTTTTAACAGGAGGTGGAAGCCAGTTAAAGCACTTAAAGCAATTGGTAGAGTACATCACAGGAATGGATACCAGAATAGGATATCCTAATGAGCATTTAGCTGGTGACAGTGATGAAGATATAGCTAGTCCATTATTTGCAACGGCAGTTGGTTTAGTAATGGATGGTCTTAAGCGACAAGACCGTAAAAAAGCGGAACAAGTTGCAGAAGAGGTTGTTGAAAATGAAGGAGAAGAAGAGGGGACGACCACTGAAGCACAGCAAGACATTGTAACTGAAGAACCTAAGAAAGAGCGTCGTTCATTTTTAGATAAGTTAACAGAGCGCGTTAAAGAATTTTTAGATAACGCAGAATAGATAAATTAATTAATTAATCAAGATATATAAAATCCCATAATCTCGAAAAATATGAGTAACAGCAACGAATTTGGAAGCATCTCATTTGATTTACCAAAACACCAATCTAACGTAATTAAGGTTATTGGTGTTGGAGGAGGTGGTAGCAATGCCATCAATCACATGTTTCAGCAAGGTATTAAAGGAGTAGATTTTGTAATCTGTAATACAGATGCACAAGCACTTCAAAGTAGTGGTGTTCCAAATAAAATACAATTAGGAGTTAACTTAACCGAAGGATTAGGTGCTGGTGCTAACCCTGATGTAGGTGAGCAAGCAGCAGTAGAAAGTTTAGAGGACATTCGCAGAATGTTAGACACCAATACCAAAATGATATTTATTACAGCCGGAATGGGTGGTGGTACAGGTACTGGTGCAGCGCCAATTATCGCAAAAATGGCTAAGGAATTAGATATTCTTACTGTTGGTATCGTTACTATGCCATTTCAGTTTGAAGGTAAAATGCGTAACGAACAAGCGCAACGTGGTATCGAAAATCTCAGAGAACATGTAGACTCGTTAATTGTAATTAATAATAATAAGCTACGCGAAGTTTATGGTAACCTTGGGTTTAAAGCAGGTTTCTCTAAAGCAGATGAAGTCTTATCAACAGCATCTAGAGGTATAGCAGAGGTTATAACACATCACTATACACAAAACATAGATTTACGTGATGCTAAAACAGTATTGAGTAATAGTGGAACAGCCATTATGGGATCGGCTACAGCTTCTGGTCAAACCAGAGCACAAGAAGCTATTATGAAAGCTTTAGATTCGCCATTACTTAACGATAACAAAATCACTGGAGCTAAAAACGTATTGTTGCTTATCGTTTCAGGTTCTCAGGAAATCACTATTGATGAAATCGGTGAAATAAACGACCATATTCAGAATGAAGCAGGTCATGGAGCTAATATTATTATGGGTGTTGGTGAAGACGATTCATTAGAAGAATCTATCGCAGTAACTATAATTGCTACTGGTTTTGATATCGATCAGCAAAATGAAATCTCAAATACGGAAACCAAAAAAGTAATTCATGCTTTAGAAGAAGAAGTTATTGAAGAAGTAAGTACGCAAGAAAAAGAGCCTGCGATAATTACACCAGATATTGTTCTCGAAGAAAAGAAAGAAGATCCGATAGTGCGTCATACACTTTTAGATGAGGATGATACCGATACTTCAGCAGAGCATAATATGGATTTAATTCCTACCACAGATTTATTAAGAAATATGGATGTGGTATATGATGAAGTGTTAGATACTAAAGCAGAACTAAATGTAGAGCCAGAGGAGTTCATCATTACACCAATTGAAAATAAAGCTGAACCAATTATAGAAGAGAAAGAAGAACAGATTACCTTAACTTTTGATTTGCCTTTATCTAATAATGAACCAGAAACAGTTGAGGAGCCAGAGTCTGGTGAAGAAATGATGTTTTTTAGCCTAGATGAAGATGTAAAAGATATTGATGTTAATGAACCTGTAGAGATAATTTCAGTAACAGAAGTTAACGAAGAAGGCGAAAAACGTTATGCGTTAGAGGATGTAGAGTCTTACGAATCTTCAATTAATGCTAAAGTAGAAACTGAGGTAAAAGAGGAAATCGTTTTTGAAAAGAAAGTACTTCCTGCTGAAGAGACTAAGGAGGTTTCTGAGGATGAAATTGACCCAATGAATAGTCCAATTTCAGATTTAATTAAAGCACGTGCTGACGAACGCAGAAAGCACATGAAAGAGTTTAATTATAAGTTTAATACTGCTAAAATTGACGAAATAGAAAAAGAGCCTGCTTACAAAAGACAAGGTGTTAACTTAGAAGATGCTCAGCATTCATCAGAAACCAATACTTCTAGATTGTCTGTAGGTACAGATGATAATGACGACATTCAGTTAAGAAGTAATAATTCATTCTTACACGATAACGTAGATTAATAGCAAATTTAGTTTAGTGTTACACACCAAAGTCAAGCCCAAAAAGGAACCTCAATCTTTTTGGGCTTTTTGTTTTCAAAGGTTTCCAATAAACAAGAAACCTAACTTTTTTAGTATCTTCGCACTTCTAAAAGATTAATGTAATTATGAGTTTACAAGATAATATAATGTCTGCTATGAAGGCAGCTATGAAAGAAAAGAATCAAACAGCATTGGCAGCATTAAGAGCTGTGAAATCTGAAATTTTATTAGCCAAAACAGCTTCTGATGGAGCTGATGAGTTAACAGAAGAGCAAGAGATAAAGATTCTTTCTAAAATGGTAAAGCAGCGTAAAGACAGTGCAGCTATTTTTCAAGAACAAGGAAGAGAGGATTTAGCCCAACCAGAGCTAGATCAGGCAGAAGTCATTAGTCAGTTTTTACCTGAAGCCTTAAGTGAAGAAGAGATTGAAAAAGTGGTGATAACTACCATAGAGCGTACAGGAGCAGAAGGCATGAAAGATATGGGTAAAGTTATGGGAATTGTAAGTAAAGAACTTGCAGGTCAAGCAGACGGAAAGACAATATCTACGATTGTAAAAGCTAAATTGACAAGCTAGAATCATTGGCCACGTAGCTCAGCTGAATAGAGCACTGGATTTCGGCTCCAGCGGTCGTAGGTTTGAATCCTACCGTGGTCACGAATACATACTTCAATAAGAAAAAATGCCAAGCTTGCTTGAGCATTTTTTTGTTTGAAGGATGTTCAAAGCGGAGCGCAAAGGATGCGATAGCAATCCGTTGTGCTCTGATTTGTTAGAGAAGTTGACTATTATTCAAGCTTGCTTGAGCATTTTTTTGTTTGAAGGATGTTCAAAGCGGAGCGCAAAGGATGCGATAGCAATCCGTTGTGCTCTGATTTGTTAGAGAAGTTGACTATTATTCAAGCTTGCTTGAGCATTTTTTTGTTTGAAGGATGTTCAAAGCGGAGCGCAAAGGATGCGATAGCAATCCGTTGAGCTCTGATTTTTTAAAAGTAGAAGCTTAGATATGCAGCCTAGATTGCATATTTTTTAGTTTTAGTGTTATAGTTTTGAAACATTTCTTTCTATATTTAGTCAATGATTCTAACCTGCCTTCAAGAGACTCAAAAGCCCGAAATTAATCCTACATTCAGGTTTATCTTAATAGTTATATTTTTCTCTGTATTAGGAGTTATTTTATTAGTTAAACTTTATAGAGTTATTGAATCTATATATGCTTCAAAATATAAAAAGCCGTTCTTTTTAAATGCTGTTATATTCAGAAGTGGGTTAACCAACCACCAAAAATCAATTTTAAAAAGTGAATTTGAGTTTTATAGAAAACTAGAAATAGAGCAGCAAGGAATTTTTAGACATCGTCTGGCAACTTTTATTAATAGTAAAGAGTTTATAGGTAGAGAGGGTTTGGTTGTAGATGAAGAGATGAAGACGTTAATTTCAGCTACAGCAATAATGTTAACCTTTGGTTTTAGAAATTATCTTATCGAGTTAATAGATAAGGTAATTATTTATCCAACTGCATATTATTCTAACTTAAATGAGACTTATCATAAAGGAGAAACCAATCCTCAGCTTAAATCTATTGTCTTTTCTTGGGAAGATTTTAAAAAAGGATATCATATAGGTGATGACAATTTAAATTTAGGTATTCATGAGTTTGGCCATGCAATACATCTAAATGCATTTGGTAAAGATGATGTTAGTAGTGAAATTTTTAGAGGTGGTTTTGACAAATTAACGAGCTATCTTCAGGATCACAAATTAGTTAGAGATACTTTAACGACATCAAAATATTTTAGAGCATATGCTTATACCAATCAGTTTGAGTTTTTTGCAGTACTGCTAGAGAACTTTATTGAAACTCCAGATGAGTTTAGAGGTAAATTCCCTAAACTTTACAACTTCATGAAACAAATGTTAAACTTTAATTTTGCAGGATACTAAAGACTAAGAAATAAGCATTATTTTTGAGGGATCAGTAACTACAAACTATACATGAAACGAATATTAGTAACAGGTGGTGCAGGATTTGTTGGTTCACATCTGTGTGAGCGTCTTTTAAATGAAGGAAACGAAGTCATTTGTTTAGATAACTATTTTACGGGTTCTAAACAAAATATAGAGCACTTAATGGATCATCATTATTTTGAATTAGTAAGGCATGATATTACAAATCCTTTCATGGCCGAAGTCGATGAAATATACAACTTTGCATGTCCAGCCTCTCCTGTGCACTACCAATACAATCCTATAAAAACAACTAAGACTTCAGTAATGGGTGCTATTAATATGTTAGGATTGGCTAAACGCGTGAAAGCAAAAATATTACAAGCCTCTACAAGTGAGGTGTATGGAGATCCAACTGTACACCCTCAGCCAGAAAGTTATTGGGGAAATGTTAACCCTATTGGTATGCGTTCTTGCTATGATGAAGGTAAACGATGCGCGGAGACTTTATTTATGGACTATCATAAAGAGAATAAGGTAAAGATTAAAATCATACGCATTTTTAATACATATGGTCCTAGGATGCATCCTAAAGATGGTAGAGTGGTCTCTAACTTTATTGTACAGGCACTAAGAGGTGAAGATATTACCATTTTTGGTGACGGTACACAAACAAGAAGCTTTCAGTATGTAGATGATTTAGTAGAAGGTACGGTTAGAATGATGAATACTAGAGATAGTTTTATAGGTCCTGTAAATATTGGAAACCCAACGGAATTTACAATGCTTCAGTTAGCGGATGAAATAATTAATCTTACAGGCTCTAAATCTAAGATAACATATTTACCACTTCCTGATGATGATCCTATGCAACGTCAACCAGATATAGATTTGGCCAAAAAAGAGTTAGATGGTTGGGAGCCAAAGATAAACTTAAGAGACGGCTTAAAAAGTACAATTAGCTACTTTGATACATTGTTAAGCCAATAGAACTTAGTGAAATAAGTATATAAACAAAAAAGCCTCTTTTAATAAAAAGAGGCTTTTTTGTTTTAGTTATAATTATCCGTGACTACCATAGTGCAAATACAGCTTGTATATGTGTTTGATAGTGATTGTTATCTAATCCACTTTTAGCTTGGTCTAGTGCAAATTTACCAATGACCTGAGCTCTAATACCAAAAGTTTGTCTTCTGTTTAGCCAAAATAAAACTCCACCTCCAAGGTTAAGTGAAATATTAGTTTCGTCTATATTAAAAAAACCAACACCCGCATTTCCATAAAAATCAATCCAATCAGCAGAAGGAAAGATATGTTTACCAAAGTAATATTTTGCATGGGTATCAAAAGAATAATATGTATAATCTTCTTGAAGCTCAAAATTGTCTATCATATCACCTTTAGAATATGAGTTGAGTGTAAAAGCTTGTTCTATCGATAAACCTGAAGTCCATCCGACCTCTATACCTAAAGAAATAGGTAAATTAATGGCCCAATCACCCATGCCATTTATAGGGGATTGTGTTCCCTGGTTGTTGATAGCATTAAGACCTACACTTCCAAACCACTCAGCAGAATCAGACTGACTGTATGAATTGAATGTGAACGTTAAAAGGGTTGCTAGTAAAAGTAATTTTCTCATAAAAAAAATTTATTTTAAAATTCAAAGTTAAACTTTATGGTTTATAAAACAAATAAAGACACAAAGTAATTTATTTTTTATAAAAATATAATTAAGTGCCTTTTATAGCAGATCTAAAATAAGATATAATTCGCTTTCTATCTTTTATTAAAGCCTTTCTATAAGCCTTGTTTTTTATAAAATGAGGAATTCTGCCTAATACTATCCGTAAAAAATCTGATCGTTTTAAAAGTTTGTTCCAAAATTTGTAAAAGCCGATATGTTTTAGTTTGTAAGTATAAAATCGGGTTGTAAAATTTGTGCTTTTATATTTATCAGGGATATCTTCAAAAAATAGATGTAATAAATTGAAGTATTTTCTAACAATGTTAGCCTCTTTTATTAAGATCTCCCCTTCTTTATGGTGTATAGTAATACTATCGTATGCTGATCTAAAACTGATGTTATTATAAAGACTGCCTTTGTCGTTTACCTGATAATTAAGAACATTGTGAAGTAATAAATGTTTTGAAGAGGGGATGGCAACATTATTGATAATTTGCTTTGAGGCTAATATATCTGGGTTTCGTAATTCACTGTTTTCGTAAGATACAAACAGTTTTCTGTGTAATTCTACCGCACATATAAATTTGTCAGTCTTTAATCGCGGCAAGTGCTTATGTTCAAAGAAATTGTCGCCCAGTGTCTGTTCTATTGGATAATAGCTGTTGTCTTTTAATAATTGAAATGCTAAATCGAGCTGATTAGGAGGTATTAAGATATCAATATCACCAATCATACGTTCTGCAAAATCATCATAGTAATTTCCAGAAATTAAAGCCGTACCCTTTAAAAACACATGCGCTATATTGTGTGCTTTTAATAACTCAGATAGTGTGGCTGTTTGAGATAAAATTTCACTATTTCTATTTCTGTTGAGCAGAGTGATTTCTTTGAGATAAGTATCTAGCTCTTCAGGTAAAAGATGAGTGAGTTTTTTAGCTTTTAAACGACAATAAATAGCAGGAAGTACTAAATGCTTACTGCCTTCAATGACAATGTTATCCCAGTTAAAAGAGCTGTTGCTCAAGGTGGCTTCTAAATGATCTCTAGAAGAAGTATAACTTAAAATATCAGCTATATTTTGGTATGTAGTAACAAGGTTAGCCATGAACAGTGTTAGGCAAAACTAAAAATATTTAATGATTGTCAAATTGAATAAAACAATTTGTAATTTCCTGAGTAACATTTTCTGTACTACTATATGTTAGTTTGTAAACAGGAATTGCAGATAACCAATTTAAAAAAGTTTCTGCGTGGTTTGGGTTTGGTGATAACCAGGATTCAGGAATTAGAGTTTCTAATACCTCCTTTATAGATATCAACTCAAGTTTTGTGTCGCTACCAGCACTGTAATTTACCATTATAATGGCTTTACAAGGATAATTGCTTACAGCCGGATTTTTACAAGGTACATATTTAATCACGCCTTTAGTTTTATTAAAAAGTACATCAGGAATACTATTAAAATTTGGTATTAAAGGTCGTAATACATTAAAAGCTCCTTCTTTTATAGATATAGCAGAAGGGTTGTGGTAAATATGAGAATCTGACCCAAGCATTGGAGAAACATCATCAGCGACCAATTCAAAGCCATTAGCTGTCAGTAAGGCGCATAGTGTACTTTTTCCTTTTCCAGATTCACCAATAAATAAGATAGAATTTTTACCATCGGCAATGGTTGAACCATGAAAAGTACCTAACCAATCCGACTCTACTCTGTTATGAATAAATGAAAGCAATTCCATAGCAAACTTCCCTTGTATAATATGATAGTCGCGTTTAGGAACTGTTTTGACTAAGGCTTCGTTCTTAAACAAACAAAGCATGTTATTTTCTATATAAATGTCATAAACAACAGTGGCTGTACCAGTGTCAGTTGTTTCTAAATGTGCAATACTTGGATGAATAGTTTTTTGGACTAGCTCAGAATCATAGTAAACCTCAAATACATTGTTTTTGAAGTTGTATTTCTTTGAATGTTTTCGTTTTAGCGGATTAAATGCAGAGCTAAGATCGCTTTCTGAACCATGTTCTACATTACATTGTTCCAAATAGGATTGTATGTTTTGGGCTATTCCACCAGCATCTAAACTTGGATTAATGCTCACTACTTTAGATTTAAAATTATCTAACGAAGCACATTCTAAGTAGTCGTATAATAGGTGTTTAAAACTATCATCTACCACACTGTAGGTGTTAGATGTTTCATACCAAAGTATCCAATAAGAACCAAACAACCGTTGGTATGTCGGTGCTAAATTGTTACTCAAAGTGGCTTGAAATTAGTCTCCTGTCAGAGGATTTCCACCTGGATCTGGAGGTGAAGAGGTTTGAGCTTTAAGGGGATTTAAAATCACAAAAGTCCCTACAGCTGTTATTGCTGCATATTTACCCATCTTTTTTATGGCATCCTTACGGGTAATTTTGTCGGTATTGTTGTCTTTATTCATGGCGCTTGCCTAAGTTTGGTATAAAAATAGTAAAATAATTTATTTAACAATGGAAAATATAAAAAGGTTTACACAAAATTAATTAACCATTAAAACATACTGTGTAAAGGGGGGTTAACTGTTTATGAATTTTAGGTATAAAGTCAAGTTAAAAACACCTCACAAGTGTCTCATAATTACGTAAATAGTGTAAGGGTGGTTTTTTTTATTTTAAAATTACTTTTTCAGTTTTCAAAATAGTGCCATTAACAAGTTTTACAATATATACACCAGTATGTAAATTGTTGGCATCAATACTGTGTAAAGTTGAATTAGATTCTAGCGCTTTTGAATTAACCAATCTCCCTTGTATGTCATGTAGGTAAGCAGAAGTTCCTTCGGCTAACTGTCCGGCAATATTAATGGTCTTGTTATTCGGGTTGGTGTAGATTGAAACACCATCAAAAAGATGATCTGATACGGATAAGGCACTATTTGAAAATCGTAGATAAAAACGACCCGTACCATTTAAGTTTGCAGCAGGTGTAAATATGTAATCTGAAGTGTTTAAGAGGGTAGACGTGTTAGCGAAAGTATCATCTAAATACACTTCAATAGATGTAGGTAATGTGTTTTCGGTAATACTAAACGTAAGTTGCTCACCCATGTTAGCGTTAACACCCAGTGCAATTGTAGTATCGTTGTAATCCGTTTCGCCAATAGCCTGTGTTGCAAAGGGTACATTAATATTATCTTCTACTAAATGCGAAAAGATAGCAAATGATGGCGCCACACCACCTAGTAAACTTGCATCATACCCAGGATCTAATCCTAAGCCAGCTGAAGCTGTAAAATAAACCTTTGTAAGGAAACTGTCTGTAGAATTACTTAAGTTAATATTAACATTGGTAACGGCAGAAGATGTCGAACGACCAGCGATAAAGTCATCATCCGTAGAGGTAAGACGCATATCAGGTGTGCTGGTTGTAAACTGAAGATTGCCTCCAAGTGGATTAGAAGCCACAAAAAAACCTTGTCCAGGAGCAATATTTAAAGTGTTATTCTCTAAGGCGCTAATAATAGTATAGTCGTCAGCAGAAGTGCCATCTGTACTGTCATTATAGCCGTAAATTACTACTGCACTTGGGTCTAACAGTGCCGCGTTTTGAGTTAAAAACGCTTGTGCATCCAAGTAAGAAGGGAACGGATTACCAACTAAATTAAGAATGCTTGCAGATCCCTGATCTATGGCAACCTCTACTAAACTAGTGTTTACAATACCTTCAAAAGATACAAGGTTTGTAGGAGCGCCAATTTCAATACCCGAGCGATACCCAATACCAGCTAGCAACGGAGTGGTATCTGTATCATTCCAAATTTGATAAGGAGCACTGGCATTATCGTTATCAAAATCACCAAATAAAACCTCAGGACCACTAGAGCTTGTAAGTATGTTTGTGTTGTTAGCTATAAATACATTAAAAGCTTGTCCGCTTAAGGGTGCGCTAATTAAATCATTACCATTTACAGGATCGTTACTATTCACATGGCGATTGTAAACGACATTACCCGTAGCTGTACCATCAACAATAAGACTAGAATACTCGTCTGAGTCTGAGTTTAATATTAAACTACCAATATTATTAAGATTTCCTGAAACTTCTAAATTACCTGTTTTTGTAACATTGACAGTACTTCCGTTTTCAATAGACAAATATGGTACAGTCTCACTTGTAGTCACGTTTACTGTAGTGTTTTCTGCAATCGTATATGTGCTTTCAAAGTTTAAGGAATTGATGAATAGATTTCTTTGTCCACTGCCACCATCTCCATTTGTTCCAGCGCTAACATTATAAAATCTAATGTTAGTTATAGTTCCGGAATTAATGCTGCTGATCGTGCCACTTTCTGATCCAGTAAGTCCTCCAGACCTATTAGCTGTCCATGAAATACTATTGGTGTTTTGAGTAAATGTGAATGTTATGACCGTGTTGGCATCGTATGCGTTAGAAAATAGTCCAGATGTTCCTGTAATATTGTATTGATCACTGCCAATATTAAAATTTATAATGGTATTGTTTGAGCCATCTCTCAAATCAAAACCTTTATTGCCATCTCTAAAATTTACACCAACCGAAACCGTAAATGAATCACCTTCCTCCATAGCCTTAGGCATATATGTTGTTGCCCCAGAAACAGCATCATTTCCACTATTAGCATACATTGCAAACGAGTTCCCGTTAACATCTATGGCAGACGAAAACGTACCAATAAATCTACCTGCAAAACCACCATTTGGAGTAGCTTGATCAAATGTCCAATCACTAAAACCTGTGCCTAAATTTGTTGCATTCCAACTACCTCCGTAGTTGTCTGAATCATCATTTCCTAGTGTAAAAGTGTCTACTCCCAATGTTTGTCCATTACATATAAAAGTAAGGGTGAAACATAAGGTAAGGATTAAGTAAATCTGTCTCATAAGTTGATATGGATTTGATATTATGTTAATTATACACCTTCAAATATAACTTTTTTTGCAGATTTATTAAAGTGAAACATGTAATCTTGATAGATTCTTAATTATTTAAGAAGTTGGTTGTTAAGCTAAACTAAAAAACGCATTCTTATCAAGAATGCGTTTTTTACAAAAGATGTATTGTCTAAGGTTATTTTAATATAACCTTCTGAGTTTTGTTTTGAGATGTGTTACTTAATTCAACAATATAAACACCAGGGTTTATATTGTTTACATCAATGCTTTGCAATCTTAGATTGGTAGTTAAAGTCTTAGAGCTTATTAAGCGACCTTGAATGTCATAAACCTTAGCAACAGTGTTTTCACTTACTTCACCAGCAATGTAAATAGAACGATTTGTTTGATCTGCATATATCGTTAAACTATCAAATACATTTTCAGTAGTTGAAAGCGTAGTGTTTGTAAAGTGAATGTAGAATCTACCAGTTCCCATCAGATTTGTATTTGGTGTTAAAATATAATCTGAGGTATTTAAAAGTGTAAAGGTGTTAGATAGATTGTCTTCTAAATATACGTTGACTGTATTTGGTAAAGTCGTTTCAGAAATACTAAAAGTTAATTGTTCTCCCTGATTAGCATTTACACCAAGAGGAATAGTAACATTAGTATAATCTGTATCGCTTAATGCTTGTAAAGCAATAGGAAGTCCTGTATTATCTTGAACCAAGTGTGAATATATAGCAAAGCTTGGTGCAGAACCACCCCAAATTACAGCGTCATAGCCAGAGTCTAGACCTTGGCTAGCATTCGAATTAAAATAGAATTCTGTATTGTAATTGTTATTAGCAGTTGAAGCGTTTAATTCTAAAAACGTTAAAGAACTACTATTTCTTCCTGCAATAAAATCATCAGAGCTTCCAGTTGTTCTCATTGCTGGTGTAAACTCAATATCATGCGCTAATACATCATTACCATCTGCTGCAATAAAGAAACCTTGTCCAGGAGAAATTAACTCACCAGATGCATTCGCAAGAGTGATTATTTTCCAACCATCAGAAGCATTACCATCATAACCATAAATACCAGATGCGCTTTCCATTAAATCAATATTTCGTTCTCCAGAAGTTTGAGTGCTTACAACATGGGTTAAGAATGCTTCTGCATCAATGTAAGATGGATAAGGATTTCCTATTAGGTTCCATTCAGCATACGAAGCACCTGCACCTATAGTTATATCCTTAATTACATCACCAGTGTTTGCGGTTCCGGTAAAGGTTAAAGTTGCTCTATCAGTAGTAGCAGCTCTGTATCCTGTAGCGGCATCTAATGTTGTTGCTGCATTTGTTGTGGCATCATAGTTTTCATAAACGTCAGTATTGTTATTAAAAGGCGCAAAAGCTCTCGTAGAACCAGATGCGAGTAAATTAGCATTTGCACTGTCAAAACTTCCAAAGGCTTGTCCAGTAACAGGTGCAGATATTAAGTCGTTATCATTGTTGGTTGCATCGTTTGTGAAAGAATTGACACTACGATTATAAGTTACTGTACCTGTTATAGATCCATCTAGAATTAAGCTAGAGTAAGATGTAGATACAGATTCTAGAGTAAGGCTGTTAACGGTTAATGTTGCTCCAGAAGCAACCTCCAACCCTGCACCAGGGTTAATAACGACATCATTTAGACTAACATCAGAGTTTAAAACAGCAACACCATCTACTACAATGGCGTCTGATGCACCAGTCGTTCCATCAGGATCCGCAGGATACCAAGAACCGTCAGAATATGCATAACCATTGTAGATACCCTCAACTTTAAAGTTATCGAACTCTATAACATCACTTCCTCCATTAAGAGTACCAGTTAATATTAAACCTACTGTAGAAGTTCCGTCAGCAACAGGAATAGAAATAGTTCCGTTTACACCAGGTGAACTATCAGGATCGTTAAAATATTCTACTGAACCTTGTCCAACTCCATCAATTACAATCTCATAGTCACCTGTCTCGGCATTTGCAAAAGCATGGTAGTCGAAGCTAACTGTTATGGAACTATAGTTAGAAACATCAACGTCATCAAAAGTGAAAGTATAAGGAGATAATGTAGGTTCACCAGTTTCCCCTCCTAAATCTCTGCCAAATGCTGTATTGCCAGAGAAATTGCCATTATTACTAGAAGCAGCTTGTATAAATAAACCTTCATTAGGTGATGTTGGGTCAACAAATAACTGCGACTCTATATCATTATTCCAGTTTGGATATGTACTATCAAAATCTTCAATAACAATGGTAATAGCAGGACTAGATTCATTGTCTTCAATTGTTAAGTCAAACGTAGATTGCGTACCTAGAGTGGCCATATTTCCACCAGTTACACTTGTAATGGTAAAGGTTAGGGTTTCATCACCTTCAAAAACAGTATCATCAGTAACTGTAATAGTGACTGTTTCGTCGGTTGAAGACCCAGCAGGAAAGGTTACGGTTTGTGTTGTGTATCCATTAATATCTGCATTGTCACCTGTAGTTAATTCTACATCAAAAGAAGTCGCGTTGGTGCCATCAGGATTTGTAATCGAAAAAGTTAAATCGGTTGTACCAACTCCTTCTAAAACTGACGCAGAAGCCGAAGCAAATTCTACAGAAGTGATTGGTGAACCGGAAGTAGCCACTAACTCTAAATTTCTTAGTCTTACATCTTTTCCTGAACTTCCATTACTAGAAATTCTTATCACTACTTGGGAAGTTAGAGAATTTAAAGAAAAAGTACCTCCATCAATATAAGATGATGATGAAGGAGTGTTTGAAACTTCTGTTTGAGCATATGTAGCACCACCATCGTCAGAAATTTCAATTTTTGCTGCATTGTTAGTGCCACTTCCGAATGTAGCAACATCTAATGTAAATGTTGCACTACTATAAGAAGAAAGGTCATAGGTAGCAGTAATTATAAAGTCATTGGTTGTGCCGTCTTCAACAAGCCAGTAAGATCCGCGGTCAATGTCGTTAGAGGTGACATTGTTTTCAAATGTCCAGCCTGCAGGAGCAGTACCTCCACCAGCTTCGTTAAAAATAGTTATCTGCCCAAACCCTAAACTTGTAAATAAAATGGCAACTAAAAATGTGTAAAAATGTTTCATGTGTTTTTTTAAATGAATTGTTTATCAATAACACATAAGAATCAATTAAGGCATTTTGCAGGTAGAAAGGGATTTCAAATATAATAAAACAAAGCAGTCCTTAAACATTTAGATATTAACAAAGCGTTAATTATATTAAAAATATCATTGAATGATATTATCTTCTGAAGATAATAGTTTGTAAAACTAAAACCCTAATGTTTTTTAGGAGATTGTTGTATTTAGTTTAGTTTTGTTGAGAAGTAATTGACAATAAAATTATAGTAATGGAAATTCTATCTCTAATAGGAAGGGAAGCAGAATTATTTGTAGAAGATATTGCCAAGCATAATGAGGATTTGAACAAAATAGTTTCTTCCTCAGCATTTTTAGTTATTGGTGGTGCTGGTTCTATTGGGCAAGCTGTAACTAGGGAGATTTTTAAACGAAAACCCAAAAAGCTTCATGTAGTAGATATTAGCGAGAATAATTTGGTGGAACTGGTAAGAGACTTACGTAGTTCTGTCGGTTATATTTCGGGTGAGTTCAAAACTTTTGCTTTAGATTGTGGGTCAGATATTTATGATGCCTTTATAAAATCCGATGGTAAATACGATTACGTTCTAAATTTATCAGCTTTAAAACATGTACGTAGTGAAAAAGATCCTTATACTTTAATGCGTATGGTTGATGTTAATGTGTTCAATACCAATAAAACCATAGAACAAGCTGTAGCTCATGGTGCTAAAAAGTACTTTTGTGTTTCTACTGACAAGGCAGCCAACCCTGTAAATATGATGGGAGCTTCTAAAAGGATTATGGAAATGTTTTTAATGCAAAAAAGTCAGGATATTTCTATATCTACAGCACGTTTTGCAAATGTGGCGTTTTCTGATGGTTCTCTACTTCATGGATTTAATCAGCGCATGTTAAAACAGCAGCCTATAGTAGCGCCAAATGATATTAGACGTTATTTCGTTATTCCTAAAGAAGCAGGTGAATTATGCTTAATGTCAACTATTTTTGGAGATAATAGAGATATATTTTTTCCTAAGTTAAATGAAGGTTTACATCTGATTACATTTGCTGAAATAGCTGAGCGTTATTTAAGGCAACGAGGTTATGAGCCTGTAATTGTACATTCGGAAGATGAGGCAAGAGCAAAAGTGAAGGAGCTTTCTCAGCAGAAAAAATGGCCATGCTTATTTGTAAAGAGTGATACAACAGGAGAAAAAGACTTTGAAGAGTTTTTTACAGCTTCTGAAACCTTAGATATGAGTCAATTTAAGAATTTAGGAATTATTAAAAATTCTCTAAACATCGAAGCTGATAAACTAGAATTATTTGAAAAGACCATTTCAAGTTTGCGAGATCAAGGGAGTTGGGAGAAACAACAGTTAGTGGATTTGTTCAATAAAATGATTCCAAACTTTAATCATAAAGAAACCGGAAAGTATTTAGAGGCCAAAATGTAATATGAGAGACCTTTATTTAAACCAAACCATTCGTTTTATTCAAGAAACGTTTCAAACAACAAATTTTATCCCTTTACATGTGCCGCATTTTTCAGGTAAAGAAAAGCGCTATCTTAACGAGTGTATAGACACTACGTTTGTGTCTTCTGTGGGTAAGTTTGTAGATCAGTTTGAAGAACAAATAGCGACAATAGCGCAAACTAATCGTGCAGTAGCTGTGGTTAATGGTACTGCTGGCATACAGGTGGCTCTGCGTTTAGCAGGTGTGAGTGCAGGTGACGAGGTGCTAACACAAGCCTTGACTTTTGTGGCAACAGCAAATGCTATTGTATACAATAATGCGCATCCTGTGTTTTTAGATGTTGATATAGATACTATGGGTTTATCTCCAAGAGCTGTTTCAGACTTTTTAGAAGAACATGGAGACCTGCGAGAAGATGGTTGCTATAATAAAACAACCGGACGAAAAATAAGTGCATGCTTACCTATGCATACCTTTGGTTTTCCGGTACATTTAGATGAGCTTATAGTAGTTTGCAAAAAATGGAATATCCCTATAGTAGAAGATGCTGCAGAATCTTTGGGTAGCCTTTATAAGGGTAAACCTACCGGAAGTTTTGGTGAATTGGGTGTATTTTCTTTTAATGGAAATAAAATAGCCACTTCTGGTGGTGGTGGTGCAATTGTTACCAACAATAAAGTACTTGCAGACCAAGGAAAGTATCTCACCACTACTGCAAAGCAACCGCATGCTTATGAGTATTATCATGACGCTTTAGGGTATAATTACAGAATGCCTAATATCAATGCAGCTTTGGCATGTGCGCAATTGGAGCAATTGCAAGGTTTTTTAGAGAAAAAAAGAAAATTAGCATCAAGTTATAAAGCATATTTTAGTACAAAAGGCATTGATTTTAGAACTGAAACACAAGATACAAAAGCCAATTACTGGTTAATGTGTGTTGAGTTAGCAAACAAAGAAGAACGCAATCTGTTTTTAGAGACTACAAATGCTCAAGGTGTTATGACCAGGCCTATATGGCAACTAATGTTTAGATTGCCAATGTATAAGGATTGTACAAGAGACAGTCAAAAAAATGCTATATTTTTGGAAGAACGAATTGTTAATATACCAAGTAGTGTTATATGAGTCAAAAGAAGTTAAGAATAGGATATTTTGCTGACGGACCATGGTCGCATAGAGCTTTTGAAATAATCAATAATGATGATAGATTCGATATTCAGTTTATTGTACCTAGAACAGATACAACGGATATGGTGTTGTCTGATTTTTCTAAGAAATATAATATAGATTATTTTAAATTAGATAATGTCAATTCACCTTCCAGTTTAGAAAAGATTAAAACATACGATTGCGATGTTTTAGTGTCAATGAGTTTTAATCAGATTTTCAGAAAAGGCATAATTAATTTAACACCAAAAGGTATAATTAATTGTCATGCTGGTAAATTACCTTTTTATAGAGGGCGAAATATCTTGAATTGGGCACTTATTAATGATGAAAAAGAATTTGGTATCACAGTACATTTTGTTGATGAAGGTATTGATACAGGTGATATTATTCTACAGGATACTTTCCCTATAACGGATGAAGATGATTACGCTTCTCTTTTAGAAGTAGCATTTGTAGAATGTTCACGTTTGTTATATGATGCTTTGGTGAAAATAGCTGAAAATGACTATGAAAGAATAGATCAAAAGACCATTCATCCTGTTGGTTTTTATTGTGGAAGAAGAGGTGTTGGTGACGAAATTATTAATTGGAATGACACTTCAAGAAACTTATTTAACTTCATACGTTCAATATCCACACCAGGTCCAATAGCAAGAACTGTCAATAACTCACAAGAAATAAAAATCAATAAGTCAAGGTTAATTCCTGATGTCCCAAATTATATTGGTACAGTTGGCCAGGTGCTTAGTAAAACTGAATCAGGATTTTTGGTAAAAACTAAAGACTCTTTTATTGAAATATTAGATGTAGATGGTAAAATAAGAGTAGGTGATAAATTAGGAAAATGAGTAAAGTAATTATAATTGCTGAGGCAGGTGTAAATCATAATGGAGATATAAGTTTAGCGAAAAAGCTAATTGATGCAGCTGTTGATGCTAAGGTGGACTATGTAAAGTTTCAAAGTTTCAAAGCAGATAAGTTAGCAAGTCCTGATGCTAGCAAAGCCGATTATCAAGCAAAAAATATGCAGGATAGTGATAACTCACAATACAATATGCTTAAGAGTCTCGAAATTAGCCATCAAGATCACTTAGATTTAATCGCTTATTGTAAAGGGAAGGATATTAAATTCTTATCAAGTGCTTTTGATGCTGAGGGTGTTAAATATTTAGATGATCTAGGTTTAGATATATTCAAAGTACCAAGTGGTGAAATTACAAACTATCCTTATTTAAAAGCTATTGCAAAAACAAATAAGTTAGCGATTTTATCAACCGGAATGGCTGACATAGAAGAAATAAAGGTGGCACTGGAAGTGCTTCAAAATAATGGTGTAAAAAAAGAGAACGTTATAATTTTACACTGTAACACGGAGTACCCAACTCCAATGGAAGATGTAAACCTTAAAGCAATGCTTACAATCGAAAAGGAACTAGGTGTTACTGTAGGTTACTCAGACCATACATTGGGTATTGAGGTGCCTGTTGCAGCAGTTGCTTTAGGAGCAAAAGTGATAGAAAAACACTTTACACTTGATAAGACCATGTCTGGGCCAGACCATAAAGCATCGTTAGAGCCTAATGAATTAAAAGAAATGGTCAAAGCCATAAGAAATATAGAGAAGGCAATTTCTGGTAATGGTAAAAAAGAGCCTTCAAAGAGTGAGCAAAAAAATATTAGTATAGCAAGGAAGAGCATATATATAGCAAAAGATATGGTTTCTGGTGATGTTATTTCAGAATCAGACATATTGCCCTTGCGTCCAGGAGATGGTATTTCGCCAATGCGATGGAACGACATTGTGGGTAAAACACTCGCAAAAGATGTTAAAAAGTTTGACAAATTAACCTGGACCGATATCGTATGAAAATAGGTGTCCTAACAAGCTCTAGAGCAGATTACGGAATATATCTACCATTATTAAAGCAATTAGAGATAGATCCTTATTTCCAAACAGAGATCATTGCTTTTGGTACACATTTGTCACAAGGACATGGATACACATTAAGAGATATTAAGAAAGATGGTTTTAAAGCGATTCATACAATTGCTTCCTTAGAGGCTGACGATAGCCAATATGGTATTGCCAAATCTTATGGAAATACAGTTTTAAAGTTTGCTGATTTTTGGAAATTGCATACGTTCGATTTGGTCTTCTGTCTTGGCGATAGATTTGAGATGAGTGCCGCAGTTCAGGCAAGTATTCCTTATGGAGTGCCTATGGCTCATATACATGGAGGAGAAACTACTTTAGGTGCTATAGATAATATATATAGGCATCAATTAACACTAGCTTCCAAGTTACACTTTGTTGCTACATTAGATTACAAGAAAAAAGTAGAACAGCTAACAGAGAGTGCAGATAGTATCTTTAATGTGGGAGCATTAAGCTTAGATGGTATTCAGGATTTTATTCCTGTTGAAAGACAAAAGATATTCGGCGAATTTAACATTAAAGACGAACCCTTTGCGTTGGTTACATTTCATCCAGAGACTGTTGCTGTAGAGCGTAATAATGAGTATGCTTCGCAAATGAGAATCGCTTTAGAAGCCTTAACAAACGAATTACAGATTGTGGTTACAATGCCAAATGCAGATACCTTGGGAGGTGTATATAGAAACGAGATAAATAGACTCAAAGAAAATGTTCCTGATAAGGTGGTCTTGGTTGAAAATTTTGGAAAGGCAAATTATTTTTCGGCAATGCATTATTCAACCCTATTAATAGGAAATACTTCAAGTGGAATTATAGAAGCTGCATCATTCAAAAAGTATGTAGTAAATGTAGGTGATAGACAAAAGGGAAGAGCACAAAGTGAAAACACCTATGATGTAGATTTTAATGCGGTAAACATTGTAAATAAAGTAAAGGAAGTACTAAGGTTGCCTGTTTACTCAGGCGATAACACTTATTATAAAGAAAACACAGCTAATACGATTATAAAAACAATTAAAGAGTATGATAAACTATAGAGAGCATTTAGTTCTTAATAAAACAACCATACGTGAAGCTTTGGCAAAATTAGACGTGTTGGCAGCTAACGCTGTTGTTTTTGTTGTAGATGATTCAGATAAGCTTATAGGCTCATTAACAGATGGCGATGTGCGCAGAGGTTTGTTAAAGGGTGTAAGTATAGAGGAGTCTGTAGAAGCTATAATACAAGATAATCCTAAATTTATTAGAAAAGACGAAAGAGATATACTTCAAATTATAGATTTTAGAGAGCGTAATTTTAAAATTATACCAGTTTTAGATAAAGACGATAGAGTTATTAATATCGTTAATTTTAGATATATGCGCTCATATTTGCCTGTAGATGCTGTTATCATGGCAGGAGGCAGAGGGCAGCGATTAAGACCGTTAACCGATACAACACCAAAACCATTGCTTAAAGTAGGTGATAAATCTATTATGGAGCACAATGTAGATCGGTTAGCACTTTACGGTATTGATGATTTTTGGTTTTCAGTTAGGTATTTAGGAGAACAGATAGAGGATTACTTTGGAGATGGTAGTGAAAAGAACTGTGCTATTAGTTACGTGTGGGAAGATGAGCCTCTAGGCACTATTGGTTCGGTTTCTAAAATCAAAGATTTTAAGCATAATCATGTTTTAATATCCAATTCAGATGTGTTAACCAATTTAGATTACGAAGCGTTTTACTTAGATTTTATAAAGCAAGATGCGGATTTGGCTGTAGTTACAATACCTTACAATGTAAGTATACCTTATGCTGTATTAGAGACATCTAATAATCATATTATAGATTTTAAAGAAAAGCCAACATATACTTACTATTCTAATGGTGGTATATATTTGATGAAAAAAGAGGTTTTAGACTTAATTCCTGAAAATGCACTTTTTAATGCCACGGATTTAATGGAAAAACTTATAGAAATGAGCAAAAAAGTAATTTCTTTTCCATTAATTGGGTATTGGTTAGATGTGGGTAAGCACGAAGATTTTGAAAAAGCACAGGTAGATATTAATAATATAAAATTCTAATTTGAGACCATTAGTTCTAATACCAGCCAGAGGAGGGTCTAAAGGTGTGCCGGGAAAAAACATTAAGTTGCTAAACGGTAAACCTTTAATACAGTACACTATTGATGCTGCTAGAGCGACATTCAATGATAATGTTATATGTGTTTCTACTGATGACAAAAAAATAAAAAGCACAGTCGAATCCCTTGGTTTAGAAGTCCCTTTTCTACGTCCAGAAGTCTTAGCTACAGATACAGCAACGTCAGAAGATGTTATAAAACACGCTTTAAAATTCTATAAAGAAAGAGGATACCAGGCAGATACATTAATATTGCTTCAACCTACATCACCTTTTAGAACGGCCCAACATATTAAGGATGCTTTAACTCACTATAATGACAACCTGGATATGCTGGTTTCGGTAAAAGAAACAAAATCTAATCCTTATTACGTACTTAGAGAAGAAAACGAGCAAGGGTATTTGGTAAAGTCTAAGGTGTCTAATGCCAAAAGAAGGCAAGATGTGCCAACAGTTTGGGAACTCAATGGTGCTATTTATATCATAAATACAAGATCAATTGAAGATAATTCTTTAGCAGAACTGGCTAAAGTGAAAAAGTTTGAAATGGATGAATTAAGCTCCCATGATATAGATACAGTATTGGATTGGAAAGTAGCCGAAGAAATTTCTAAAATGGATGAGTAACATTATATTTCATATTGGTTTACATAAAACAGGTACAACATATCTGCAAAGGGAGTATTTTCCGCAATTAGCACTAAAATACATTAAAGCCAGTGAGCCGTATTACAAGGTGTTAATGGGTATGAATATAGTTGAACAACCTGTATTAATATCTGAAGAAAACTTAAGCGGAAGACTATTTGGTGGAAATAAATTAGAAGAATGTCTTAGTACAATCCGTAGTATTAAAGAAATGTATCCAGAGGCTAAAATTGTTGTTGGTTTTAGGAAGCATTCGGATTATATCTTATCATCTTACAAGCAATTCCTGCATGAAGGGAATGCTTTAAAGTTTAAAGATTTCTTCAATTTTGAGAATACAGGTGTTTTAAAACAAGAAGATGTAGTTTTTAGAAGTTTTATTGAAGTAGTACAGCATAGTTTTGAAGATGTTTTTATCTACACGTTAGACGATTTAAAAGCGATGGAATCATTTCATAAATCGTTTTCAGAATTTTTAGGGTTAGAAGACGCATCTATAAATTTTGAGTCAAAAAAGGTGAATTCAGGTATTCGTACCAGTTTTCAAACAAAATTATTATACCGCTTAAATTATATAGATATTAAGTTTTATAAGATGTTTAAATTTAAGTTGCTGTATAGTAAACTTTTTAAGTTTTTAAATATTACTCCTCGTAAAATTTGTCAGAAATATTTACCTGATTTTGGTAAAAAGTTTATGCTCAACCCTAATACTGTGTCAGAAATAAATAAAAAATTTGACCAAGATTGGAATTATGTGTTGACTAAAAAATCCATACAAGCTAATAAGAATACATAAATAAAGTTAAGGTGTAATTTTGTACATGTATTCTTTTAATTATCGTGTTAATTGAAAAAAAAACTAACCAATATAAAAAAACATTCAGCAGGTGGTAGATATGTAGTGTCTGGGCTTATAATGACATTTGCATCACTAATCACAGGTTTTATAGTTCTTAGTTGGATTAATCCCGAAGAGCTAGGGAGATGGCAGAGTTACACTGTTTTTATTGGTTATGTTCAATTACTTGCCTTAGGAATACCGCAAGGTATTAATAGAGAGTTGCCATATTGGTTAGGTAAAGATCGTATAGATACAGCACTAGAGAAATTAAAAACTGCTGGCGCATTTGTAAATAAGTTGGTGGTTGCTCTGTATGTAGTTTTAACAATTGTTGCTATAGTATTATATACTGCCAATGCGATAGAAAAGGAAGGCCTGGCAATGTTAATGTTTGCAGGATCTTTGGCATTTTTCAATATTCAAAGAAGTTTCCTGGGAGCAACTTACAGAACGTCCAAGGAATTTGCTAAGCTTACCAATATCCAGTTGGCAATAAGTGCGCTTTATATGTTGCTTATTCCATTAATATACGTTTTTGATATTTGGGGTTACGTTGCTTATCAGTTTGTTATTAATGGTGTTTTTGTGATTTTATTCAAAATATACCGACCTTATAAAATAAAATACAACTTCAATAAGGAAGATTTTATAGACCTGTTTAAAGTTGGTTTCCCAATTTTTTTCTGGAACTATATTGGTGTCATCTCGCGCTCAGTACCAAGATTGGTCTTAGTGATTTTTGGAAGTCCGCTACTAGTCGGTTTGTTTGCTCCTGCAGCCAATATTAATAATGCGGTTTTAGCAATTCCAAAATTTTTAAACAGATACTTATTCCCTAAAATGACTTTTAAATTTGGTCAAGATGGGAATAAAGAAAATGTATTTAAAACAGCATTACAGACCGTTAAATATCTCTTTTTGGTAATGCTAGGTGTTGGCTTGTTATTAGTGTTTTTATTGCCTTATGCTATTCCAATGGTGTTTCCTAAATATAAAGACGGTATTTTAGCAGCGCAGATAATGGTATTTTCTGGTGTGTTTTATAGCGTTAATACGGTGTTTCATGTGGCGCTTAATAGTCTTAAAGAGTTTAATTTCTTTAAGTATTTAATTTCGTTTAGGTTGTTGAGTTTGTTAATCTGTTCATACGTGTTTGTAACAATATATGATGATTTACTTTTAGGAGTGTCTATAGCAGCTGCAGTTACAGAATGTATTAATATGTTTAATTATTATGTGTTTCTCAAAAAAGCCAAAAGAAATTAAAGTATGACAAAGAGATATGTTCTTCTGGTTTTAAGCCCATTTCAATTCATCAATGTATTAGAGTATCTACATACTAAGACTATTAATTATAGTGACTGTGATCTTGTTTTACTATCCGAAAGACAAATCGCTATAGACCAGATCATAAATGAATTTGATGAAATAAAACAATTTGCCAATATACATATACCAATGTTAGGCAAGGGCAATTACTGGCTAAGGTTCTTAAAAACTAAAAAATTATTAAAACGATTTAATAAACACATACCTATAGTAGGTAATTTAGATAATCATTGGTCTAAGTACGTTCTTAAGAATTCGCCAAAAGAAATAAAACCTGTTGCGGTTGATGATGGTGCTGCTTCAATAGATATACTAAAACTTAGAAATAAAAATGAATATAGAACAAGCCATCCAAAAATATTAAGTAAAAAAGGTCTTCTAGAGTTTTTGTTTTTGAAGCCAAAAAAGGCGCTTCCTAAAAGTATAAGATTTTTTTCATGTTTTAATATTCAACCTAGTTCAAAAGACGAGTTATTAATAAATAATTTTGATTATACAAAAAGAAAATATCAAGTTAATGACTTAACTCTTGTAGACGAAATATGGGTGCTCGGTACTCCTTTGCTTCAGAAAGGATTTATAACCCAAGAAGCAAATGAATATGTTTTGGATACTTTAAAAGTATTTTCCGAAAATAAGGGTTTTAAGGTTAAGTATTTCATGCATAGAATTGAAAAGTTAGAGAATGATAATGGTTTTGAAATTGTAAAGAATACCATGCCTTTTGAGATGTTTTATCTTAATGCAAGAAAAAAGCCAAGATATATTATAAGTTATTATTCTACATCACTATATGTGCTCCATAAGATGGAATATGATACCAAGTTTGTGGCAATAAGAATTAATAAAGAATGGAGAGATAATGCCAATTGGAATAGAATAGATGAGGTTTACCATTTTTATAATTTAAATGGAATGGAAGTAATCGATATTAATGCCTTGTCTAAATTGTAGTATATGAAAAACTTATTCTACATTATTCTTGTTTTTATTGTTCTTTATCTTGGGGCAGATATCCTTGTTAGAGGTGAATCTGAAGGCTCAAGGCCAGTTGTTCAAATGATTGCCGGTGTTTCGTTGATAGGAATGTTGATTTATAATAATTATTATTTCGGCAAAAGAATAACTCTTCTGAAAGTTTTCGATTTTTCAAGGCTTTGGTTAATTTTTGTTGTTTTAGGGGTATTTTATTTTTTATTAAGTTTTATTGAGTTTCCTTCGATATACGCAAATATAAATTTAAGGTCTGTAATTATTTTGGTGTATGTCATTGCTTCAATGTTCTTTTTTTACAATGCCACAATTAACTTACATCTTAAAGGGAAAGCATTAAATCTACTCTTGCTAGCATTAATTTTAAATGGTTGTCTAGAAGTTTTTTTAGCAATTATTAATCCTTTAAATTCAGGTGGTATAAGAGTAGTTAATACATCGGCAGGCTATATATTTTTAATGATATTACCGATGTTAATGTATCGTTTTCAAAAGTATAATTTTTGGGTGTTTGGCTTAGCTCTAGTACTAACCCTAATGTCAGGAAAGAGAGGAGCAGTAGTAATATATATATTCATTATTATTTACTCACTCAGAAACTTTAAAGGGGTATTTAAGAATTTTAAATTTGATTGGAAGGCCTGGTTGTTTTTAGCCATATTATTTGTTGTTGGCCTTTATTTTATTGAGAATGCTTACGATAGTTTATCTCATAGATTTCTTAATATAGAGGACGAAAAAAGAGGCACAATAGGCTCTGGTAGAGATGTAATATGGTCAACGTTAATATATTTCTGGGCAGATGGTTCTGTATTTAATCAAGTTTTTGGATTTGGTTTTTATGCATCTCCAAAAATCGAAGGACATATTGCACATAATGATTTTGTTGAGTATTTAATAGACTTTGGTATTCTAGGTTTACTTTTGTGGTCTTTGATGCTATTTAGATTTTACAAAAACATAAAGAGGGTTAAAAAATACGACAAATACTTATACACATTATTGTTTTTTTGTCTTGTAGTTTTTGTCGGTAGAGGTTTTTTTGCTGGTACAAACAGAACAGATAATATTGTTTTAAGTATTTCTATGGGATATATTCTTGGTATTACATGTCTAAAATTGGTAAGCCTTAGGCAAAATCAATATATGCAGTATCAAAAAGATTCAGAAAAACAGATTGGTAATTTAGATGGTAAAAAAAATTAACACATTCTTAATTGGTGCGCAAAAAGCAGGTACCACAAGTCTATATGATTGGTTAGGGCAACACCCTCAGGTGTATGCTCCCGAAGAATTAAAAGATTACCATTTTTTTACAAATGAAAATTTCTTTAAGAAAGGAACTAAACATTTAGAATCCTTTTACAAAAAAGGAGATACAGATATAGCGTTGCATGGTGCCGTTAATTACATGTATTTTCATCACAAAGCTTGCGAAAGAATACAAGACTATAATAAAGACATTAAGATCATTATTTGTCTGAGAAACCCAATAAAAAGAGCGACTTCTGCATACAATTACTTTAAACGAACACTGCGTGAAGAAAACACCTTTGAGCAAGCTATTGAGGCAGAACTAAAAGGAGAGTTAAATACCTTTGAGCAACAATCTAATAATACTTACTTACAGCATGGTTATTATGCGAAGCAAATACAACCGTTTATTAACATGTTTAGAAAGGAAAATTGCCACTTTGTACTATTCGAAGAACTAATAGATAAACAAAAACAGCAAAATGTTATGAAAGAGGTTTGTGATTTTTTGGGTGTTGATAATAGCTTTCAATTCAAATATGTACATCTTAATGCAAGTGCACAACCGAAGTCAAAGTTCTATAATTATGTGATGAGAAAATCTGGTTTAACAAAGATTTTAAAGCCGTTATTACCACTTCGATACAGAAAAAGGTTGGGTAAGGCACTAGAGCAAAAAAATATAGGAGATAAAAAAATTGAAACAACAATAAGTCAAAGCACTCAAAAGTTTTTAGAACAAAAGTTTAGACATCAAGTTATAGAAACAGCGACACTCACAGGTAAAGACTTAGAGCAACTTTGGGGTTTTAGAAATTAAGTATGTTGTTATGAAAGACTTTTATTGCTTTATCCATATCGAAAAATGTGCTGGGACTACTTTGCATCATTCAATTAAATATAATTTACCAGGTTATTTAATACTTAAACCTTGGTATTATTGGTCAAATGAAAGAGGTAATTTCTTAAACGATAAAGAGCTTAGGTGGCTTAAAATTTGTTTCCCTTTTTTATCTGGTATGGGAGGTCATACTACAAGAACTTTTACAAACTACGAAAGTGTTGTAGGTAAAGATGTAAAGTATTTTACTTTTTTAAGAGATCCCATAGCAAGATATATGTCTCAGTATAATCATCATGTCAATAAGAAAGGAAGGGATTGGGCTATTGAAGATTTTGTAGAGGATAGGAGATTTAATAATTACATAACAAGGCGTGTAGCTGATGGAGAAGATTTAAATTTAGCTAAGTTAAGATTAAGTGAGGATTACTCTTTTGTGGGTTTGTTTGAAGATTTTGACGAATCATTGGTAATGTTAGAACAATTTATATTTAAAAATGAAATAGCTTTAAATTATGAACATAAAAATGATTCTTTAAGAGAAAATAAGGTTAGATACGATAATCTTTCTGAAGAATTAAAAAAATCAATTTTAAAAAATAATGCTTTAGACTTAGAATTATATGAATATGTTTGCAAAGAGATTTATCCAAAATATAAAAAAGATTATACAGGTAATTTAGAAGATGATACAAAGATTTTTAAGGATAAGAATAAGAGCTATCATTTTAATAAAATCAGGTATCAATTAATACGTTTCAGTAGAGTTTTAACAGACAATGTCATACAAAGGCTTGTGCATACTATTTTTAAGAATAAAACTGATTCTAATTTGGAATAAGAAATCTGATGAGTAAAAATATTTTAGTAATTGGTGCAGACCTAACCAGTAATGGAGGTATCGCCAGCGTAATAAAATCACATTACAAGGCTTATCAATCAAAAGAGTTTCCTTTTAAATTATTTTTGCTTAAGACCAATCATTATAAAGACAAATCACTGATTTTTGAAGTTCTAATTTTGTTCAAAGCATTCTTTCAGTGTTTGTATTTTATACTGTTTAAGAAGGTGAAAATTGTACATATACATTCTTCTGCAAAAGTCAGTTTTTTTAGAAAATCTATATTTCTTCTGTTAAGTAAGATAACTGGTAGGAAAATAATACTGCATCTACATTCTAGTGATTTTTATGGGTTTTTTCTAACAAAGAATAGACGATTAAAAAGATATATTAACTTTATATTTAACAGAGCTGATAGGATTGTTGTATTATGTACAGATTGGGAAAATAAGTTAAGGGAAGCCTACAATTTGAAGCATGTGGTTAGAATAGCAAACCCCATAAATCTTGAAAGTACGTCCATTCAAGAACATAAGGTAACAAACAACGATAATGATTTTACTCTGGCCTTTGTTGGGTTTTTAATAGAATCTAAAGGAATAAAAGATCTATTAATGGCTATGAAACAACTTAAAGACAAGGGGTATTCAAGTATTAAGTTAGCCATTGCAGGTAAAGGCGAATTAGAAACATACATCAACAAATTCATTACAGAGCATCAATTGTCACAAAATGTAGATTATATAGGATGGGTTTCAGGAGAAGACAAAGACAATCTTTATAAAAAATCCGATACCTTTATACTGCCTTCTTACAAAGAAGGTATGCCAATTTCTATTTTAGAAGCAATGAATTTTGGATTGCCAATAATTTCTACAAATATATCAGGCATACCAGATGTGATTACTGTGCCAAGAAATGGATTTTTGGTAACACCTGGTAATGTTGACGAAATTGTTAATGCAATAATAGATTGCTATAAAGACAAAGAACTAAGAGAAACGATAAGCCAAAATAACCTTGAAGACATTAAGAGGTTTTCGGCACATCAAATTTTTAATCAGATTACAGAAGTTTATTCAGATTTACTTAAATAAATGCAACAACTCACACAAAAACTAGGCTCAGGAGATATGATTATACAAGACGTACCTTATCCGCAATTAGGTAAGGGCATGGTCATTGTAAAAAACCATTATTCCATTATCAGTTCAGGTACCGAGGGCTCAACAGTTGTAGCCGCTCGCAAAAGCCTTATTGGTAAGGCAAAAGAGCGTCCGCAACAAGTAAAACAAGTTATAGATACCTTAAAAAAGCAAGGGCCTGTACAAACCTACAGAGCAGTGATGAAAAAGCTCGATGCCTATTCGCCATTAGGCTACAGTTGTGCAGGTGAAGTGGTAGAAGTGGGTGAGGGTGTTACCGAGTTCGAAATCGGTGATAAAGTAGCATGTGCAGGTGCAGGATACGCTAACCATGCAGAGATTGTATCCGTTCCGGTAAATCTTTGTGTAAAATTAGAAAACGATGCCAACCTTAAAGACGCAGCCTACAATACACTAGGAGCTATTTCTATGCAAGGAGTGCGTCAGGCAGATTTAAGATTAGGGGAATCTTGTGTGGTCATTGGTTTAGGGTTATTAGGTCAGCTGGCAGCATTAATTCTTAAAGCATCTGGTGTTACGGTGATTGGTATAGATGTGTCTGAAGCTGCGGTTAATCAGGCAGTAGAAAATAAAGTTGTTGATTTAGGATTAACAAGAAATGCAGCAGGTGTTGAAGAGCAAATTCTAAATGCAACAAAAGGTCATGGTGCAGATGCAGTAATCATAGCTGCGGCAACATCAAGTTTAGACCCAATTAATTTTGCTGGTGCTATAGCGCGTAAAAAAGGTAAAGTAGTGGTTCTGGGTGCGGTGCCAACAGGGTTCGATCGTGATCCATATTGGTATCGTAAAGAGTTAGAATTAAAAATGGCCTGTTCATATGGTCCTGGGCGCTATGATCTTAATTATGAAGAAAAAGGGATAGACTATCCATTGCCTTATGTACGTTGGACAGAAAAGCGCAATATGGAGGCATTTCAAAGTCTAATGGCAACCAAGCGTATAGATATTGGCTACTTAACCACGCACGAATTTGAGTTCGATAATGCCAAGGACGCTTTCGATTTGGTAGTGTCTAAATCAGAACCGTTTACAGGCATTGCTCTAAGATACGATACGTCTAAAGGTATTTCTAAAGCTAAAATAGCAACGTCTGATACTACTAAACTCGGAAAAGTTAATATTTCTTTTATTGGTGCTGGGAGTTATGCGCAAGGAAATTTATTACCTAACATTCCTGAGTCTGCTGAGGTTGGAAGAGTAGGCGTATTAACAAATACGGGAACAACATCTAAGCGTGTAGCAGAAAAGTTTAAGTTTCAATTTTGTGCTACAGAAGAAACCGATGTTTTAGACGACAAAACCAATACAGTCTTTGTGGCGACGCGTCACGATTCGCATGGGCCATATGTTCTAAAAAGTTTACAAGCCAGCAAAAATGTATTTGTAGAAAAACCGTTGTGCTTGTTAGAGACAGAATTAGAACAAATTATTGAAGCACAAGCAACAAATAAAAAGGCTGTAATGGTTGGCTTTAATAGACGCTTCTCACCTTTAACCAAGAAACTCAAAAAAGCAGTGGGTAATAACCCAATGACCATGATCTACAGAGTTAATGCAGGTGCAATACCAAAAGATACATGGATACAAGATGCCGAAATAGGTGGAGGTAGAATTCTTGGAGAAGCCTGCCATTTCATAGATTACTTAACATATCTCAACGGAAGTTTACCAACTAAGATAACGGCATCAGCATTGCCAGACGCCAATCAGTTAAACGATACCCTAAACATTTTAATTCAATTTGAAAATGGATCCTCAGGAGTTGTTGGCTATTATGCTAATGGTTCTAAAGCAATGACTAAGGAATATGTTGAGGTATTCTCGGCTGGTATGTCTGCAACGTTAAGCGATTTTAAAGAGCTAAAGATTTACGGAAAAGGGAAGCCAAAAAAGAAAAAGATCCTTAATCAGAATAAAGGTCAAAAAGAAATGGTAGAAGCCTTTGTCCATGGTTTACTTAAAGATGGTCAGGCACCAATTCCTTTTGAAGAAATTGTAGCAGTAACAAAAGCATCATTTAAAGTTTTAGAATCTATAAAACGTGGTGGCGAACAAGTTGATGTTTAATTAACGTCAGTTCGAGTGTTCCGACCTTTTAAGTCGGGATGTATCGAGAACCAATGTAAAAACTACAGTTTTCCTTAAGTCAATCGAACATGACAAATAAAATAAATGCGGATAGAAATCTGATGAAGTTTAAAACAAGCTTTCAAAACCTCAAAGCCTACTGCGAAGCCGAAAACTTTAAAGGTTGGGATCCATACGATGGCATGAATTCCAAAATCTTTCAGGCATTGCCCCTAAAATATTGGGATTTGGCACGTTTGGCCTGGATACAAGGCTTTAAGCGAAGTCCTGTTAATTTTAGGAAACTATTACTGGTGCCTAAGCAGCACAACTCAAAAGGGATAGCATTATTTCTTTTAGGCTATTGCAGGTTATACCAAGCAGCCAGTAATGGTAAAACCGAATTTGGAACCCCAGAAGAACTTTTAGAAAAGATAAAGTACATAACCCAACTACTTTTAGATATGAAAGTAGAAGGCTATGCAGGCGCATGTTGGGGTTATAACTTCGATTGGCAGGCAAGACGACTCTTCCTATTCAAAAAAAATACACCAACAGTAGTAGCAACAGCATTTTGTGTAGAAGCACTGATAGAAAGCTATAAGATTACACAAGACGAAAGCGTGTTAAATACTGCCTTGTCATCAGCAGAATTCGTACTAAAGGATTTATCCCGTACAGCACACGGTAATGGACACATCTTTTCATACAGTGTTAAAGACGGCAACAATACGGTAATCAATGCATCATTATTAGGAGCAAAAATTTTAAGCTATGCTTATAAATACAAGCAGAAGCAAACGTATTTAGACATGGCAAAAAAAGCGGTTTTGGCAGCTTGTGATTTGCAAAAAGACGATGGCTCTTGGATTTATGGCTTGCTTCCAGTACAATCTTGGAAAGACAGTTTTCACACCGGCTTTAATTTAGATGCTATAGAAACCTATCAACAAAATACGGACGATACCACGTTTCAAGAATACATAGATAAAGGGTGGAAATACTATACAGCACACTTTTTTGAAGCAGATGGCAAACCAAAATATTATCACGATAAAACTTATCCTATAGACATTCATTGTCCGGCACAAGTTATAGTAACAGCATCAAAACTCAAGCAATTCAAAGCACATACAGAGCTGTTAGAACGTACACTAAATTGGACGATTGAAAACATGCAATCTAAAAAAGGCTATTTTTACTACCAATACAGACAAGGCATTAGTTCAAAGATTCCATACATGCGATGGAGCAACGCTTTCATGTTTAATGCAATGTCTCATTATTACCTGGAAAAAAACAAATAATTATGCAGTCTCAAGCCCTAAATAATGTCATCACCTATGCGCCAAAATCCAGAGCGCAACTCATAGAGTATGCTTTTGAGCATCATAAAATTTTAGTGGCTGTAAATGCCGAAAAAATTCTACATGCAACAGGTCAAAGTAGAGCCATTATTAACCGAAACTTGGGCTACCCAGATGGTATAGGTGCTGTTTGGGCATTACATAAAAAAGGCTATAAAGATGTCGTTAAAATCCCAGGGTGCGAACTTTGGCTAAATATTGTAGAAAAGTACCATAATTCAAAGTCGTTTTATTTAGTAGGTGGGAAACAAGACGTTATTGAAGAAACAGTAACAAAGCTAAAACAAGACTTTAAAGGTATCAATATCTGTAACTATAGAAATGGCTACATTAAAACTGAAGCTGAAGAAAAAGGACTTATTGAAGATATTGTACAACACCAACCAGATGTGGTTTTTGTAGCTATGGGCTCACCAAAACAAGAGCTTTTAATGGAGCGCATACAACAGCAACATCAAGCCGTATATCAAGGCCTGGGCGGAAGTTTCGATGTGTATACAGGCAGCGTAAAACGCGCTCCAAAATGGTGGGTCAAAAACAATCTGGAATGGGCATACAGACTTATTAACCAGCCCTCAAGGATTAAGCGTCAAATTCATTTGGTACGTTTTTTTGCAAATTTAATATTGGGGAAATATTAATAACACAAAATAATGGCTGCTTAGCATTTTAAACACAACCCAAACCGCCACGTCAGTTCGAGTATTTTATTCGAAGTATGAGAATAAATGTATCGAGAACAACAAAATATATACAAATGTCATTCCGAGCGTAGTGAAGAAATCTCAAAAAAAGAAAAAGCCAATCCCAAAGATAAATTTTATAAATAAGACCAAGAGTCAATTCTTTAAGTTGCATTTAGTTTAATGATATTAAATAACAATATTTGATTAGGATCTCCGCTGGGTGTCCTCCGGAGCTCCTTCGGGTCTCCTTCGGGGTTCCTTCGGGTTAAGGCGGGTCTTTATCAAAAACATAAAAATCTTTAATACAAAAGCGGTAAGTCATACAAGAAAATTGTTAAAAACACATAAATTTGTGCTATCAATAAAATAACTATAATAAAATCAATCAACCTAAAACTATCATGTACAACATCACAATCATAGCAGGTGCAAGGCCTAACTTTATGAAAATAGCACCAATCATCCATGCTATTGAAAACGCAAAAAAGCGAGGTGAAGCCTTAGACTACCGTTTAGTACACACTGGACAGCATTATGATAAGAATATGTCAGGTAGTTTTTTTGAACAGCTTAGTATTCCAGAACCGCATATCAATCTTGAATGTAGTGGTGGTACGCAAGCTGAGCAAACAGCAGCGATTTTAGTGAATTTTGAAAAGGAGTTAACTCAGCATCCTGCAAATTTGGTTTTAGTGGTAGGAGATGTTACTTCAACTATGGCATGTGCTTTAGTTGCGCAAAAACTGCACACTAAAGTGGCTCATGTTGAAGCAGGCATTCGTTCTGGGGATTGGACCATGCCAGAGGAAATTAATAGATTAGTTACAGACAGTATTACCAACTATTTCTTTACCACATCAGAACTGGCTAACCAAAACCTTCGTAATAATGGTGTAGCGGACAACCAGATTTTTTATGTCGGTAATACCATGATAGATACGCTTTTAAAACAACGTCCAAACTTTAAGGCACCAGAGGTTTGGAGTCAATTACATCTTAAGCCTAAGTCTTATATTGTAATGACGCTTCATAGACCAGCTAATGTCGATGAAGAGAGCCAGTTAAATGCTATGATAGACGAGATTGTAGAAAACACTCAGGATTTGCCATTAATTTTTCCGGTGCACCCAAGGACGGCAAAAATATTAGAACGCTTAAAAGTGTCTCATCCAAGACTTCATATGGTAGCACCTTTAAGTTATTTAGAGTTCAATTATCTTGTAGAACATGCCAAGGCAGTGATTACAGATTCAGGTGGCATCACAGAAGAAACTTCTGTAATGAATGTACCTTGCATGACCCTAAGAGATAATACAGAGCGACCTGAGACTATGGATTTGGGAACAAATGAGTTGGTAGGAACAAATCCGAAGGCGATTAAACCGTATCTGGAAAAACTTTTTAAAGGAGAATGGAAACGCTATCAAACAATTCCGCTTTGGGATGGTAAAACTGCAGAAAGAATCGTAAGTCATATTTTAAATATAAACAAGTAATAATTTGTAGATATTGTCCCAAACATCTTATTCTTCATTTGGAAATTTGTATCTTTCTAAACCCCTAAGATGTTTTAAAATCAACCCGCATGTTTGAAACATTACTTGAGAATTTTACCCCTGAAAAAAATATAACCATCTGGCTCATTGTGGCTTTTGTACTGGCGTTTTTAATTGCTTTTCAGACGTTCCCTACCATATTGTATGTGGCCAAAGAGAAACATTTAATGGATGAACCTGATAGTAGAAGCGTACATTCTGATAAAACACCAACGCTTGGAGGTATAGGTATTTTTGTTGGGCTTATTGTAGTAATGACTCTTGTAGGGGCTTTTCTAAATACTAAAGTGCTACTCCTTGTAATGGGTGGCTTAACCATTCTTTTTTTCTTAGGGCTTAAAGACGATTTAACGGTGCTTTCTGCAAGGAAAAAATTTATCGGTCAAATCGTTGCAGCGAGTCTGCTTATTGTGTTTACCAACACCAGAATAATAGGCTTCTCTAAGATTTTAGATATTGATGTTTTGCCGTATTGGGTGTCTGTAGGGTTTACACTATTTGTATATATTCTTATTATTAATGCTTACAATTTAATTGATGGTGTAGATGGATTGGCAGGTACAATAGCATGTTGTATTAGTGCAATCTTTGTTTATCTCTTCGTTAATTCTAATGAATTGAGTTTAGCTACTATAGCTATTGCACTGTGCGGATGTTTATTGGCCTTCTTAAGATTTAATTTTTCAAAGACAAATAAAATCTTTATGGGAGATACAGGATCTATGATTGTAGGGTTCCTTTTAGCGTTTTTTACAATCAGTTTTATTAATATGGCACAGTTAGATAAGTCATCAGCTTATTTTAAAGCATCGCCAGCCTTAGCATTTGCACTATTATTCTACCCGCTTTTAGATACACTCCGTATTTTTTTAATTAGGGTTGTTATTCATAAAACAAGTCCTTTTAAAGCCGATAAAAATCATATTCACCATAAATTTATAAAATATGGTTATAGCCATTTAATGACTACTGTTTTAATCAGTAGTATTAATGTTGTTATAATAGGGATAGCATTTAATTTGTTACACCTTAATCTAAATACACAAATTATATTTTTAATGCTTTATGGTTCTGCACTTTATACATTGCCGTTTCTGCTAAAGAAAATAGGTAATAAATAAGTTTAAGACAAAGCTGAGGTTGTCATAATATTATAATTGCTTTTGCCAATCCTCTAAATGCGGTTATATTTGCTGAACTTGTAATTCTAAGTTTTAATGAAAAGAAGGATATTAAGTTTATTCGTATTAGTTGTTTTGAGCGCATGCGCTTCAAAAAAGGAGATACTCTACATGCAAGATGCGATGCAGCAAGATAATAGTACTGTAAGCTATGCGTCAGCAAACATTCAACCTAATGATATATTAAAGATTACAGTTGAAACTACAATACCAGAAGCGGCAATACCTTATAATAAAACTAGAGCTTTGGGTACACAACCACAAAACTTACAAGTTCTTCAATTAGATGGGTATTTAGTGTCAGTAGACAATATTATAAATTTTCCGGTTTTAGGTGAAATCTCAACAGCCAATAAAACTACTAAGGAGTTAGAAACTGAAATTAAGAATCAATTAACTTCAGGTGGACATCTTACAGACCCCTCGGTTAATGTAAGGCTCATTAATGCTAAAGTTACTATTTTAGGTGAAGTTAATAAGCCTGGTACATATAGTTTTACAGAGCAAAATATCACCATATTACAAGCCTTAGGTTATGCTGGTGATTTAACTATTAATGGAAAGCGCGACGATATTCTTATCACGCGAGAAGTAGATGGAGTGCGTAAAATATCTCATATAGATTTAACCTCGAGCTCATTTATGGATAGTGAATTTTATTTTATAAAACCAAATGACAATATTATTGTTAATCCGAATAATCCTAAGGTAAAGAGTGCAGGTTTTATTGGCAATGTTAGTACTATATTAACCATTGCATCATTAGCGCTTAGTGTTACAATTTTACTCACAAGATAAGGTATGGAGAATCAATTTAATAGTAATTTTTTTGGTGAGGAGGATAAAATTGACGTAAAACAAATTGTGAGGCAATATCTAAGCCACTGGCCTTGGTTTGTAATTGCAGTGGTCGTTTCAATGTTAAGTGCGTACATCTATTTAAGATATGCACCACGCATTTTTGAAACCTATTCCAAAATAAAAGTATTAGATGAATCTGAAGGTTTAGAGCTGCCTACATCTGCATTTGTATTTAATAGAAGTAACATCAATCTAGAGAATGAGATAGAAATCATAAGCTCATACCTGATCATGGAGAGAGTTGTTAGAGAGCTCAATCTAAATACTGTATTTTATGAAGAAGGTACAATACAGACCAAACAAATAGAATCGCTGCCATTAGACTATAACCAAATCATCAAACCAGATAGTATATCAAAAACTTTATCTTATAAAATACAGGTAACAGACAAAGGTTTTCAGGTCATAAACATAGATACGGACAAGGTTCTTAAATTTAAAGGACATTCCACATACACTCAGAATCATAATTTACCATTTAATGTAAAATTAAATGACCAGATTCCACTTAGTGACATCGTAGATACTGCATACAATATTGTGTTTACAACAGTAAAAGAAGCGACCTTGTCTTTAAAAAGTAGAATAGTAGTAGAGGCTGTTGGTGACCGAAGCGATATTTTAAAGCTGTCAATAAAAGGTGAAAGTAAAGAACTGTCGGAAAAAACCCTAAATACCTTAACTACAGTTTTTAATAATGATGGTATTAAAGATAGACAGCTCGTTTCTGAACGTACTGTGGACTTTATAGATAATAGGTTTCATTTTTTGGCAGAAGAACTAGACTCTATAGAAATTGACAGGCAAGAGTTTAAACAAGATAATAGAATTGTAGATATTCAAACTGATGCACAAATAGGGATTGAGCAACGCACCAAATCTGAAGAGGAAGTCTTTGCTTTAGAAAATCAGTTAGAACTTTCAAAGTTATTGACAAATTCACTAACAAACCAAACCGAATCAGACTTGTTACCAGCAAACATTGGAATAGAAAACGTTAGTATTAATGGGCTTATTTCAGATTATAATACAGCTGTAATAAATAGAGATAAGTTAATTAGAAGTGGTGGTGAAAATAACCCGATGGTACAATTGGCTATTGCCGAAGTACAGAATTTAAAATCTAGTATTGATAGGTCATTAAAAGCCTATTCAGCACAAGTGACTGCATCATTGAATCAGCTGAAAACCAAAAACAGAAGATTGGCCGGAAGAGTGTCTCAAATACCTGAACAAGAGCGCTTATTTAAAGCTATAGATCGTCAACAAAAAATAAAAGAGAGTCTTTACCTTTTATTGCTTCAAAAACGTGAAGAAGCTGCTATTAATTTAGCCATTACAGAACCATCAATTAAGGAGGTTGAACTTGCGCTTTCTAGTATGAGACCAATATCACCAAAGCCTACTATAGTCTATGCAGGTGCTTTGTTAGCAGGTTTACTAATACCATTTGGGGTGTTGTATCTCATTTTTATGTTAGATACCAAATTGCATAGCAAAGATGATATTGCCGAAGTGACCACCCAAATTCCAGTAATTGGTGAGATACCAGATTTAAGGAAGAAAAAAAATATCATTTTTAATGATCCTAATGATCGATCTCCTTTAGCAGAATCATTTAGAATTTTAAGCTCTAACGTTGATTATGTTCTGCCAGTTAAGGAAGGTGAAAAAGGAAAAATAATCTATTGTACGTCTACAATTAAGGGTGAAGGTAAAACCTATGTAAGTCTTAATCTATCACTTGCACTCTCTAGTATTAACAAAAAGGTATTACTCATTGGTGCTGACTTAAGAAATCCTCAAATTCACACCCACATAAGTGAAGATAAGCAGAAGCCAGGTTTATCTAATTACCTGCATGATGTAGATTATAATTGGCAAGATGCTTTAATAAGTGGTTTTGATAAGCATCCAAATCATCGTATTATTCTTTCCGGAAGTATTCCGCCAAACCCAGCTCATTTACTTACAAATGGACGTTTTAAAAAGCTTATTGAAGAGGCTAGGGAAATATACGATTACGTTGTTGTTGATACAGCTCCAACAATCCTTGTTACTGATACGATGCTAATTTCGCAATTAGCAGATGTAACTATTTACATTACTAGAGCCAACTATACAGAGAAGAATCTGTTGAAATTCTCAAAAGATTTATCAGAAAGCGGTAAGTTAAAAAACATGGCCTATGTAATAAATAGTGTAGGGGCAAGTAAGTCTCAAGGTTATGGTTATAACTATGGTTATAACTATGGTTATGGTAGTGCTGACAGCTAGGAGGATTTTATTGCGATATTACTTTTCAGTTTCATACATGATATTTATCATAATTTCTATCAGTTTTATAGGTTACTTTTAATAGTGAATTGTAAAACTAATAGTCATGAGATATATACCACCAATTTCAGAAATAATGAGCAAAAATATCATTGCGCTCAATAGAGATGATGATTTAGAAACTGCTGAGATCCTTTTTAAAAGACATAAGATAAGACATATACCTGTTGTAAATGGAGAAATAATAATAGGTATGTTGAGTTATTCAGATTTGTTACGCATTAGTTTTGCTGATGCAGTATTTGATAACGAGGAAGAAGTTGATACACTAGTATACAATATGTTTACTATTGATCAGGTAATGGTTAAAAATGTTGTTACCGTGTCACCTACAGCCACTGTTAAGGATGTAGCTAAGATACTGTCAGAAAAAGAATTTCATGCATTGCCTGTCGTAGAAGATGGAAGTCTTGTTGGTATTGTTACCACTACAGATTTATTAAAATATCTCTTGAAGCAACTATAAAAAAAGCGCCAGTAATGGCGCTTTTTTTATGAGTTGGCTAAAGTTTTTAGCTTTTCAATTGTAGCTGTGGGATTATCACTTTTAAAAACATGACTTCCAGCAACGAAGGTGTCTGCTCCGGCTTCCACTAACTTCTTAATATTTTTATCGGTGACACCACCATCAATTTCAATGCGTGTGTCTAATCCTTGCTCATCAATTAGCTTGCGAAGCTTTTTGATACGTTGATAGGTAACGTCTTCAAACTTTTGACCACCAAAACCGGGATTTATAGACATTAATAATACCATATAGCATTCTGGTAAAATATCTTCTAAAACATTTATAGGTGTTGTAATGTTGAGCACAACGCCTGCTTTACAACCAGAATCTTTTATTTGTCTCAATGTTCTGTGCAAATGTACTGTAGATTCGTAATGTACAGTGATGATATCTGCACCTACTTTAGCAAATTCTTCTATGTAGCGCTCAGGTTTTTCTATCATTAAATGCACATCCAAAGGTTTGGTAGCGTGCTTTTTTATAGCTGCAATTACAGGCATGCCGTATGAAATATTTGGCACAAAATGACCATCCATTACATCAATATGAAACCAATCTGCTTCACTTTTATTAACCATTTCAGTATCGCGTTGTAAGTTGCCAAAATCAGAGGCTAACATGGAAGGTGCTATAAACTTTTTAGTCATTTAGGTAGTTTGTTAAATGTTTGAGCAAAGTTATATAAAATTGAAGTTTATTAAGGTTTGGAGTTGATAAGATATTATAAAAAGTGAACCCACGGTAATCAGCCGTGGGTTCTTTCATCAATCAAAAAACGAACAGTTATGTTTTGTAACTGTTGTTACCTTTATTAGGTTGGTGCTTAAATATACAAAAAACCAAGCCTAATCAAACCTTTATATCATTTTAACTCTAAATACTTTTATAGTTATTTTGAATAATTATGCTTAAAGTATTCTATAACAGAAGTTAACCTAAATAGGTTTTTAATATTTTGCTTCTAGACGTATGCTTTAACCTACGAATAGCTTTTTCTTTTATTTGTCTTACACGCTCACGAGTTAAATCAAAAGTTTCACCAATTTCCTCTAAAGTCATTGGGTGTTGATTTCCAAGTCCAAAATACAGACGAATAACATCAGCCTCACGAGGAGTCAATGTTTCAAGTGCACGCTCTATTTCTGTTCTTAAAGATTCATGCAATAAGTCTTTATCAGGGTTTGGGGATTCACCACTACGAAGTACATCGTACAGGTTAGAATCTTCTCCTTCAACTAATGGTGCATCCATACTTACATGACGACCAGAATTTTTCATGGACTCTTTAACATCGTTAATCGTCATGTCTAATTCTTTAGCGATTTCTTCTGCAGAAGGAGGACGCTCGTGACTTTGCTCTAAAAACGCAAACGTCTTATTGATTTTATTAATAGAACCAATCTTGTTAAGTGGTAAACGCACAATACGAGATTGTTCTGCTAGAGCTTGTAAAATAGATTGACGAATCCACCATACAGCATAAGATATAAACTTAAAACCACGTGTTTCATCAAAACGCTGTGCAGCTTTAATTAATCCTAAATTACCTTCATTAATTAAATCTGGTAATGTTAAACCTTGGTTTTGGTATTGCTTAGCCACGGAAACTACGAAACGCAAGTTAGCCTTAGTTAATTTTTCTAAAGCTATCTGATCGCCTGCTTTAATGCGCTGAGCTAATTCTACTTCTTCGTCTGCAGTAATAAGGTCGACTTTACCTATTTCTTGTAGGTATTTGTCTAATGAAGCGGTTTCTCTGTTAGTAACCTGCTTGGTAATTTTGAGCTGTCTCATTTACTTTTTTTGTGATTTGTGCAATTTACAACATTGTTGTTGCTTTTATTATACGTAAATAAGCATCAAAATGTTACAGAGTTGCGAAAAAAAATTAAATCTTCAGCAATTTTACGGTGTCTAAATGAATAGCATCTACCGTTTCATTAGTAAATTTGTAGTGACCTCTTGTTGTAATTAGCCTAAAACGATACGACTTAAGTTGACTCAGAGTATTTAGAAATAACCATTTAGATTTTAAAAGTTTAGGTTTTTCTGATTTTAAACTTAAATCAAAAATGTGCTTTCGTCCTTCTTTCTCTGCAACAATATCTGGAGTAATGTCTATATCACTACCTTTTTTATGATAGGATTTAGGCGTTTCATACCCTTCAATATCTGCTTTAATATTGTTGTAACCTAAATTTTCTAAATAACTTATAGAGTTACTTAATTCTTCGCTGTATTTTTTTTTGTCTTCTGAAATCATAACAGATAATATAATAATTTACATGCAAAATTCCAAATTTTGAGTAAAATGGGACTTTAAGAGCTGTTAAACTCTTACTTGCCCATCTCCAAAAACGTAATACTTATTAGTTACTAATTGTTTTAAACCTAAAGGTCCTCTGTGGTGTAGTTTATCGGTACTAATCGCCAACTCGGCACCAACACCCATTTGACCTCCATCTGTAAATCGCGTAGAAGCATTATGGTAAACGGCTGCGCTATCTACATTATTCATAAACGTTAAAGCTTCATTTTTATCTTCAGTTATAATGGCTGCAGAATGCTTTCCTGAGTATTTATTGATCATATCAGTGGCTTCATCAATGTTATCAACTGAAGCAATTAAAAGCTTTAGGGCTAAAAATTCTTCAAACCAAATGCTGTCTTGAGATACGGTATTTACATTTTCTAATAGCTTAGAAATAGATTTATCTGCAATGATTTCAACATTGTGTTGTTCTAATTTTTGCTTTAGCATCATCAATTTAGTTTCGTATTCAGGAATGTTCTTATTGATAAGAACTTTATCTAGTGCATTACATCCTGAAATTTTATCGGTTTTGGCATTTATAATTACATTAACCGCTTTGCTCCAATCTGCTTTTTCAGAAACATACAAGAAATTGTTTCCTCTACCACTAACCAGAACTGCACATGTAGCATGGGTTTTTACGAATTCAATAAGTCGCTCTCCACCTCTTGGTACTATTAAATCTAAAGGTTCAGTTGGATTTTTTAGAAATTCTTGTGTTTCTTCACGTTTTAAGTGTAATAACTTAATCCAGTCTTTAGATAGGCCGTTTTCAGTTAAAGCTTCGTGCCAGCATTGCTCTAAAATAATATTACTATTATAGGCTTCTTTACCACCTTTCAGCAAAATTTTGTTGTTGGCTTTAAATGCTAAAACTGCCGCTTCAATAGTGACATCTGGTCGAGACTCATAGATGATAAGAATAGTTCCGAATGGAGCAGTAGTATTCACTATATTAAGTCCATTCTTTAAGGTTCTGTTTGAAATTTCCTGCCCAACAGGATCGTCTTGAAGCCTTACAGAATTTACAGCTTCTATCATCTCATCAACTTTTTTGTTGTTTACAATTAAACGATCAAAAAGGGCTTGATCTTCCTTTTGAAAAGCATCTAAATCTTTTTTGTTAGCTTCAATAATGGCATCGCGTTTGCGATTCAAAATTGCAGCCATGGATTTTAATACGTTGTTTTTTATATCTGTATTTAAAAGTTTCATAAATGTTGTTTTTAGGCACTAATAAATTTAGTACCAACTTGTTTGTTATTAATTATATCTACAATTACATTTTCGCGTTTACCGTTAGCGATATAAGTAGGTATGTCTTTTTTGGCAGTGCCTTTGGCTATCTTTAATTTTGAAGCCATACCACCACGTCCTTCTCCTTCTTTTTTATTAGAAGCACAGACATATTTTTCTACGTTTTGGTCTGTTCTTACCAAGTTTAACTTTCGAGATTCGTCATCGTCTGGATGACCTGTATACAGACCATCAGTATCTGATAAGATAATTAAGCGATCTGCATCTAACAGTTCAGCAACTAAACTGGCTAACTCATCATTGTCTGAAAACATTGACATGGTTAAAGAGACAGCATCATCCTCATTGGCGATAGGAATAACACCTTCGGCCAATAAGCCTTCATAACAGTTTATCATGTTTTGTCTGTGTTTTCCAGGATCAAAATCGCGCTTTGTGGCCAATATTTGAGCACAACGCATTCCGTAATCATGGAAAATACTGTAGTAATGACGCATCATTCTTGGTTGTCCAACTGCAGAATAAACCTGTCGTCTTATAGATTTATCATCAATTTTAGTGTCTCCTAAAACTTCCATTCCTGCAATTGCAGAACCAGAAGACACTAGGATTACCATGATATCCTCTTCGTATAATACAGCAATTTGGCGTACTAATTCTCTAAGGACTGGTCCTAAAATTCTGTTGTCTTTATTTGTTAAAACGTTGGTTCCTACTTTTACGACCACACGTTTAATATCATCTTTCATTTTATTTGTTTTTTCCTAATTCAACTGCTCTGTCAAACGCAGCATAGGCTGCATCTTGAATAAGTTGTTTTACATTATTGTCTTCCATTGAGTCTATTGCTGCTTGGGTTGTACCTCCTTTAGAGGCCACTTTATCAATCCAGCGTTCAGGTGAAATATCAGATTGATTGAACAATTCAATAGCACCTTCAAATGTGTTGCTTACTAGAATTTTTGAATCATAGTCTGAAAAGCCCATTTTCTGAGCAGCTTCTAACATAGATTGCATGAAATAAAATACATAAGCTGGTCCGCTACCAGAAATACCTGTTGAGGCATCAATAAATTTTTCCGTATCTACATGGATAGACGTTCCTGTAGTATCTAATAAGTGTCTTACCATTAAAAGTTCTACTCGCGATATAGCTTTAGAACCTGTGTAAGATGTAACGCCTTTACCAACTTTTGCAGGCAGATTAGGCATGGTTCTAACCACTTTTTTTATGCCTAAGCCTTTTTGAATAGTGTCTATACTAACACCTGCCATTAACGATACAAATATTTGCTCGTCGTTGATTAGGGGTTTCATGTTTTTAAAAAGCTCTTCGCAGTGATAAGGTTTTACTGCCAAGAATACGATGTCCGACTTTGGTAAACCGTCCTCTAAAGAGGTGTATACATCAAATCTTGGGTTTTGTCTGAGTGTTTCAATTTTGTTAGGATCTGTGTCGTAGATTCTTAATTTTTGTTTTCCTAATAAAGAAGAATCTACCATTCCTTCTGAATAGGTTAAGCCCATGTTACCGGCACCTATTACTAATACTTTCATAATTAATTTTTAATTAAACTTTACTTGTCAGTCGCTATATAAGCCTCAAACACTGTGCGATAGTGCCAAACTGAAAAGTTGATTTTAAGATTTTTGAAGTTCAAAAAGAAAAAGTAAGATTGTTGAGGATATGCCAATACATTCCCTATATCCTTAAGGATATGTAAATCTTAAGAAATGTTAAATGAAGCAAAACTGTCAGTTTGTCGGTGACAAAATGTGGATTTACTGAGGTAAGAGAATCGATTTTTGTCTTGTAATTGAAGTAAAATTATGGATAGAACAAAAAAAAGAGGCTGTATTTTACAGCCTCTTTTTTTTGATTTGTTTTTAAAACTTGTAATTAGTTTTCTTCAAAAGTTTGGGTGTCTCCAAAGTAAGCCATTCTAGAATTTAATACTTGGCTGTCTCCAACAAAATTTTCGTTAGATATAAAAGCAACAACACTCAAATTAGTGCTGTTTGCTACATTAGACGGAACATTTGCAGTAAAGGTTCTGGTGTAAACAGAATTTGTAATTTCATTACTAGAAATAGCATCTCCGGCAACATTTGTTAAACTAGCTCTAAGAACATGATCGTGCTGAAAACCAGTAATTACATCTACACCACCATAATAACTTGTGTAATTTTCCTGGTCAGCTATTAAATCATCTTCTAATAGCATAACTACAAGTTTGGTGTTGGCAAAATCAAAATCCTGACTAAATTTTGCATCAACTTTAATAGTCATGGAGTTTCCTGATAAAGAAGGTGTTATGGCTAAACCTAATGGAGCATTGTCACATAATGTAAGGTCTACAACTTGATTTACATTACTTGGCTCTGGGTAAGTACAGTCAGATGCTCTGTCTACCATAGCCGTTGGGTAACCAGTAAGTCCAATCGAAGCTTCTAAGGCTCCAGCTCCTTCAAAATTGTAAGGATCATAACCACTACTTGATGGACTAGAGTTGTATCTGTGAATAGCAACTACATTTATTTGATCAGTTTGTCGTTTTGTGCCTGAAGCAACAGGATTGTCTGCTAGTTTATTAATGTCTTTCTAAAAGCATAATATCCTAAAAAAATAAAAGTCCATTAAATTTTGATGGACTTTTTAATGACATTTCTACTCTATTCGAAATCAAAGAATTCAGTATCTAGTTTAATTCTAGACCTTAGTTTATTAATTTTTTGATGCATTCTATTAAAAAATAGGGCTCTATCTTTTTCACCAGCATTAACTAGAAGTTTAGATATACTCATTTGCTTCTGAAAAAATTCAAACATCAACTCACAAGTTGGTAAGTGTTCAATCTTAAAATAGCTAATAACAGTAAAAGGAGTAAAGAATACCTTTTGGCCTGGAGTAATTATCATAATAGTATTACTCATGGTATGTATGTCATTAATATACAACTGATAACTTGACTTATTTTTAGAGCCAATTAATGATTGTTTTATAGCTTGTTCTTCTACATGTTTTACCACATCTTCAATATCATCACAAATTTTTAATGCCAATTCTTGAGAAAGCATGCCAGCCTCAAAATAATACAAAACCTGTTGAAGAGAACCGTTAATGGTAGTGTTATTCCATATTTCGGTAATGTTTATATCTCTGTAAACCTCCCCAAGTTTAAAGGCGCTATCTAGTAATGGTTGAGGGATGGTTTCTATAAAATCGTCAAAAGACATTTTGTTTTGTGTCATATTTGTGTCAACATCTTTTAACCAAACATAGATTTTATAACGTGAGAGAAAAGAATCCTTTAATGTGTGAAACAGAGGTATATCCTTTGCAGAATATATAATAGAGGCATTTTTTACTTTGGTTAATGGTATTATGCTGCTATATGATTGTTTAAGCCAAGTATTTAGACCTTCAGTATTATGAATTGGTGGTGATAATTCAGTTAATATTGTATTCTGACTTCCTACCTCAAATAGTTTATTCAATGATATGTTATAATGCTTGGCAAGTATTACCGCTTCTTCTAAACTAAGATTGGTTTTATTGTTTACACGCCTATATGCAGCGTCATAACCAATGTCTAAAACTGAAGCTATTTCCTCTACAAAGGATGTTTTTGTTGAGGTTTTTTCTTTTAGATAATCAATAAATATACTTTGCATAAAATCATATTTAAAATTAAAATATTTATATGTATTTGCAAAAATTACAAAAACAAATTATGAATTACGTAAAATAAATAATTTAATTTCAATTATTGCAAGTTAATTTAGGTGTGAATCTAAATTTTATTGATATGAAAAGTGCTAGAAAACAAATAAGACTAATTAGTGTTATTTTAACAAGTTTAATACTCTTCCAAAGTTGTAGAGTTTATAATAAAGAACATGTTACTCTAGATAAAGCTGTTGAAGAAGGTAAAAGGGTAAAGATTTTAACCAAAAAAGGTATAAAATTAAAATTTAAAAAGATTGTTCATTCTGACGGTGTTTATTATGGGATTAAGAGAGTTAAAGGAAATGAAGAATTAAATCCTATAGATCCTAATTCTGTTGAGTCTATACGATTACATAATAAAACAATGTCTATTATATATGGAACAGGTATTGGATTATTGATTTCTGGAGTTGTGCTATCTGTAATATTTATTACTACTTGGGATGGACCAAATTTAGATTTTGCACCAGCTTCCTTTCCTAATTAAAATAAAAAGCCCATCAAATCTTGATGGGCTTTTTTTTAGTAATTAAAGATGATTTAATTAATCTTCTTTGTTATTGTCTTTACGGTTTCTGTCATCTCTACGATTATTACCTCTGTTGCGGTTATCGCGTCCTCGATTGTCTCTGTTACCTTTATTGTTATCGCGCTTAGGTCTATCTTCCCAACCTTCTGGTTTTGGTAAAATAGCTTTACGAGATACTTTTTCTTTTCGTGTTCTTGGATCAATACCAAAGTATTTTACATCAAAAACATCTCCCATGTTTACAACATCAGATACGTTTTCTGTGCGTTCCCAAGCTAATTCGCTTACATGTAATAATACTTCGTTTCCTGGTGCTTCTGTATACTCTACAACAGCTCCAAAATCTAGCATTTTAATCACTTTTACTTCATAGATGCTACCAACTTCTGGTTTAAATAACATTGCATCAATACGTGCTAAAACAGCGTCTATACCTTCAGAACCAACACCTAAGATTTCAACAATACCTTCTTCAGTAACAGGATCTTCATTGATAACAATAGTAGTTTCTGTTTCTTTTTGTAACTCTTGAATGTTCTTTCCGCCAGGTCCAATAAGTGCTCCAATAAATTCATTAGGAATACGTCTTGTTACCATTTTTGGTGCGTGACCTTTAACGTCTGCATTTGGTTCAGAAATAGTATCTGTTAATTTACCTAAGATATGTAAACGACCATCACGAGCTTGTTTTAGTGCATTTACTAAAATCTCATATGATAGTCCTTTTACTTTAATATCCATTTGGCAAGCCGTAATACCATCTGCTGTACCTGTTACTTTAAAGTCCATGTCACCTAAGTGATCTTCATCACCTAAAATATCAGATAATACAGCATATTTACCAGATTCTGTGTCGGTGATTAATCCCATTGCAATACCAGAAACAGGCTTTTTTAATTGTACACCAGCATCCATAAGTGCCATAGTACCAGCACAAACTGTTGCCATAGAAGAAGAACCGTTAGATTCTAACACTTCTGAAACAACACGTACTGTATAAGGACAATCTTCTGGAACCATACCTTTTAAAGCACGTTGAGCTAAGTTACCGTGTCCAACTTCACGTCTAGAAGTTCCTCTAATTGGTCTAGCTTCTCCTGTTGAGAATGGTGGGAAATTATAGTGTAAATAGAAACGCTCTTCACCTTCAAAAGATGGCATATCTATTTGATTAGCTTCTCTACTTGTACCTAAAGTAACGGTTGCTAATGCTTGAGTTTCTCCACGTGTAAAGATTGAAGAACCGTGTGTTGATGGTAAGTAATCTACCTCACACCAAATTGGTCTAATCTCTGTTGTTTTACGACCATCTAAACGTAATCCTTCGTTTAATGTTAAGTCACGTACAGCAGCTTTTTCAGCTTTGCTATAATATTTTGAAATTAAATCGCCAAAATCTTCAACTTCTTCTTCAGAGAAAGATGCGATTATTTCTTCTTTAATTTCTGCAAATGCAGCACCACGTTCGTGCTTAGAAGATCCTGCTTTCGCTACAGCATATACTTTATCGTATGCCATATCATGGATCTTTTTAGCTAAATCTTCGTCTGTTCTTTCAGGTTCGTATTCTCTGGTTTCTTTTTTACCAAAAGCTTCAGCTAATTTTGTCTGAGCTTCACATTGTACTTTGATGGCTTCGTGAGCAGCTTTAATAGCTTCTGTCATTTCTTCTTCAGAAATCTCATCCATTTCACCTTCTACCATCATTACAGAATCAGCAGATGCACCAATCATCATGTCGATATCAGATTCTGCTAATTGTGCTAATGTTGGGTTGATGATAAACTCACCATTAATACGTCCTACTCTTACTTCTGAGATAGGAGTTTCAAAAGGAATATCTGAAAGTTGAATAGCGGCAGATGCAGCTAAACCTGCCATAGCATCTGGCATAACTTCAGGGTCATGAGACATTAATTGAATCATTACCTGAGTTTCGCTGTGATAATCTTTTGGGAATAATGGACGTAAAACACGGTCTACTAAACGCATTGTTAATACTTCTCCGTCACTTGGTCTTGCTTCTCTTTTAAAGAAACCACCAGGATAACGACCAGCAGCAGCAAATTTTTCGCGATAGTCTACTGTTAATGGTAAAAAGTCTACGTCTGCTTGTTTGTAGTTGGAAACAACTGTACATAGTAACATACATTTTCCTGATTGTACAACAACAGAACCATGTGCCTGTTTTGCAAGTTTTCCGGTTTCGATAGATATTTCTCTACCGTCACCAAGGTCAATGACCTCTTTGTAAGTTTTTGGAATCATAAATTTTTTAATTCTTCAGCTGATATGCAGGGCATACTCAGCAATGTTAAACAATGGTCGTTGTGTTGTTGTGTAGTTGTTGTGTGACCAATGAAAAACTATTGTAGCTTCTTCAATTCGAAAATTAAACGCTTTCGAAGACGTTATGTTGTAAACAAAAAACCACGCTAAAAGCGTGGTTTTTCTATTAGAGATTATTTTCTTAATCCTAATTCTTTTACTATTGCACGGTATCTTAAGATATCCTTTTTAGTTAAGTAGTCTAATAAAGCTCTACGCTTACCTACTAACTTTACTAGAGAACGCTCAGAGTTAAAATCTTTACGATTGTTCTTTAAGTGCTCAGTTAAGTGATTAATTCTGTACGTAAATAACGCAATTTGTCCTTCAGCAGAACCAGTATCATTTTTTCCTTTACCGTGTTTTGCGAAGATTTCTTCTTTTTTCTCTTTAGATAAATACATTCTAATATTGTTGTAAATGATTGTTATGTACTTTGAAAGATTTTCTTTCAAGCGGCAAATATAATACTTTCTTTGTGATTTGTGGTTTTTTTTGTAACTTTTAATCTGTATAACAATGTTTTAGTAAGTCTCCCCTGACTAATTAAGAGCTTATTCCTATTAATCCTGAAAACTTAGTTAGGATGAAAGCTATTCGCTCTTCTCAAAATGTAGCCAATGCATACGATGTATTAGATCGTGTGTTTAATAATACTTATAATGGTATTGCTGTTGTTAGTATGGATGGCGATTGGCTTAAAATGAATGAAGCCGTTTCAGATATCTTCGGTTATACCAAATCCGAGCTTTTTAATATGGACATCGATAATATAGTCTTTATAGAAGACTTAGGTGTACATGAGGAAAAGTTTGAAAAATTAATAAGCGGTAAAATAGATAAGTACAGAGTAAAGCAGCGTTTTTTTCATAAAAGTGGAGACGTTATTTGGGTGTTGATCTATGTTACTCTTGTATATTTTAAAGAGGGAAGGCCTCATATGATCTGGCAGTTTACTGATGTAACTAATCGTCAAAAAAATCAGGATAAGTTAAAAGCCATGCTTAGTGTGGCTAAGGAGCAGAATGACAGACTAACGTCTTTTGCAAATATTGTAACTCATAACCTTAGGTCGCATTCTGGGAATTTGGCTTCGCTAACCGACTTTTTAGAAGATGATTTTCACGGGATTACAAAAAACGAAAATTATAAATTGCTAAAGCAAGCTGTTGATAATTTGCAAGAAACTGTCGCCCACCTCACTGAAGTTGCAAAAATTAGAGAAATAGAGCCTTCAAAATTGCAAAATCTTAATCTTTATGAATATGTTGAAAAGGCAATGTATAATATTATTGCAATGGCTCAGAATTCTAATGCTGTTATTTATAATCAAATAGATGAATCTCATTATGTAAAAGCTGTTCCTGCTTATCTAGATAGTATTATTTTAAATTTTCTTACCAATGCTATTAAATATAAATCTGATTTGCGATCACCTGAGATTGAGTTATCATCTGTAATTGAAGGCGATTTCGTTATATTTAAAATTAAAGATAACGGGTTAGGTATTGATATGGATAAATTTGGAGATAAACTTTTTCTCATGTATAAAACGTTTCATTGTAATGAGGATGCTATTGGTATTGGACTGTTTTTAACTAAAAACCATATAGAGTCTCTTGGAGGTAAGGTTTCGGTAAAGAGCGAAGTTAATGTTGGTACCGAGTTTTCAGTTTATTTTAAAAAAAGCTCTTGATAATAGATAAGTTTTTGTAACTTCGTTATATATCCCCTTAAAAAAGAGTAGGTTAACAAGCATATTGTTATTGTTTAACACTTGCTCTGCTCCGAATATACATTAACAAATAAAGTTGCTTATGCCTAAAAACTTCAAAAAGGTTGAAGATGTTCTGTATAGAAAAATTTTTAACTATGCCAAAGGGGGAATTTCTATAGTTAGCTTAAAAGGAGAATGGGTTAAGGTTAATCAAAGTTTAGTACAACTTTTGGGGTATCCAGAAGAAGAACTTTACACGATGGCTTTTCAAGATATAACTCATAAGGATGATCTCGAAAAGGATATTAATCTTATGCACCAGTTGCTTAATGGTGAAATAGAGAACTACCAAATGGAAAAACGATATTTTCATAAGGATGGACATATCGTTTGGGTGTTACTAACAGTGTCCTTAGTTAGAGATGAAAATAATGACCCATTGTATTTTATATCTCAAATTACAGATATTTCAGATCAGAAATCGGCCTCATGGAGATTTAAATTTCTTATGAATGTTATAAAAGGACAGAATAAAACTCTAAAAGATTTTACGTATATAGCAACCCATGATATAAGAACTCATATTGGGAACTTGAGTTCTATTTCTGAGTTCTTAGAAGATGAGTTTCCGAATTTAACAGAGAGTGAAAATTTTGAAATGCTAAAAGAGTCTATTTCAAATTTAAATGCCACAATAGAGCATCTTAGTAAGATAAAAATAGATAAATCTATTAAAGAGCAAAATCTAGAAGTTTTGTTGTTAGATACGTATGTGACCAATGCAACCTATAATGTTAATGCTATAGCTAAGAAAGAAAACTGTACAATAATTAATAACGTTGAGAGGGGTATAAAAGTTATGGGCACAGAAGCATACTTAGATAGTATTATTCTTAATTTTTTAACCAATGCTATTAAGTATAAATCTCTAGATCGAAATCCCATAATAGAGTTGTCTACAGAAATAAAAAACCAGTATGTGGTTTTAACAATAAAGGATAATGGCGTCGGCATAGATTTGTCTAAAAATGGTTCTAAACTCTTTACATTAAACGGAACTTTTAATAATCATCACGATAGTAGAGGTGTTGGTCTATTTATAACAAAAAATCATATTGAAAGCCTTGGTGGTAAAATTGAGGTAGAGAGTGAACTTGATAAGGGAACTAGTTTTTCGTTGTATTTTCTAAGGGCATAAATTTATGATAGGCGATTAAACTTTTTTTAACTGTTATAGTCTTAACAACATATTAACAATAAAAAAAGTAATCATGAATTATTCAAATCACCAACTAAGCAAAGTCATTAAGAATGGAAATAGAAAAACTCTATATGTTAAACAAAAAGCAATTCTATGTCTTATTCTTTTAAGTTTAGTTTTTAACTCATGCAGCAATAGTGATGAGGTTATAGAAACAGAAGACGTCGCACAAGACACAACAGAAGTACAACGCTCTGCTGAGATTGACCAAATAGATAATATTTTAGGAGATTTAGTAATAGATGCCTATGAGGAGCAAGAATCAATAGCAGATAGAAGGGGTACTACTGCAGATAGTTCTAATGATGCATTTTATGCAAAAGATATTCCTGAGTGTGTTACAATCACTGTAGTAGCTCAACAAAATTATAGAGAGGTAACACTAGACTTTGGTACTGAAGGTTGTATAGTAAATGAGCATCTCATTCAAGGAGAAATTGTTTTTGATTATACAAGAGATACCGAAGCACAAGAAATTATGATAAATTATAGTTTAGTAGATTTTTATTTTGATGGTAAAAATGTTATTGCAAACCGTTCTATTTTAAAAGAGCTAACTAACGACAATGGTAACCCTCAGTTTACGCACAATTTAAGTATTACTGTTGTTTGGCCAAATGGAGTGCAAGCTTATAGAGAGGGTACGAGGGTAAGAGAATGGATTGAAGGATTTGATAGTGGTGTTTTTAGCGATAATGTATTTGAAATTACGGGTGATTGGACAGCGACTTTTGTTAATGGTAATACACACTCCTATGAAGTTTTAGTGCCTTTAAGAAGAGAGGTTGTTTGTGTTTATTTCGTTAGTGGCTCGTTTGATGTACAACGTACAAACTTTGGAGGTGTTTTTGATTTTGGAAATGGTAATTGTGATAACCAAGCTACTTTTACGTTTAACAATGGTACAGAAGTACCTATAACTTTAAATTAACGCGGTTTCATTTAGTTGAATGGAAAAAAAAAGGCGAGCTATTTAGCTCGCCTTTTTTATGCCCTTAATGGTTGATTCTTTATTAAATCAATATACTGATTTACTTTTTTCTTTAAATCTTTTCTATGGGTTATAAAATCTAAGAAACCATGCTCTAACAAGAATTCTGAAGTTTGGAAGCCTTCTGGCAATTCTTGTCCTGTTGTATCTCTTACCACTCTTGGTCCTGCAAAACCGATTAAAGCACCTGGTTCAGCAATATTAATGTCACCAAGCATAGCGAATGAAGCGGTAGTACCTCCTGTTGTTGGATCTGTACATAATGATATGTAAGGTATACCAGCATCCGCAAGTTGTGCTAATTTAGCTGAGGTTTTTGCTAACTGCATTAAGGATAAAGCTGCTTCCATCATACGTGCTCCACCAGACTTACTAATAATCATAAATGGAGTCTTTTTCTTTAAAGCATAGTCTGCAGCTCTAGCAATTTTTTCACCAACAACACTTCCCATTGATCCTCCAATGAAGCTAAAATCCATGCATGCAATTACCAAATCTTCACCCATAGATTTTCCAACAGCTGTACGTACAGCGTCTTTAAGGTTAGTTTTGGTTTGTGCAGCTTTTAAACGATCTGGATATTTCTTTGTGTCAACAAACTTAAGAGGATCCTTTGAGGTTAAATCTGTATCTAACTCTTTAAACTTATTGTCATCAAAAAGAATTTCAAAATACTCTTTACTGCCAATTCTTACATGATAGCCATCTTCTGGACTAACGTAAAAATTTTGTTCAAGTTCTTTAGTGTCAATTATTTTTCCTGTTGGGGATTTGTACCAAAGTCCTTTGGGAGTGTCTTTCTTTTCTTCTGTTGTAGTTTGAATCCCTTTATCTTTTCTCTTAAACCAAGCCATATAAATTTGATTTTTTAAACCCTTTGATAAAAATTCATAGGGTAATTTTTAATCATAGATTTTAAAAGATTTCTATAATTAATGCTATTAGTTAGTTGAAGCAAAATTACTACTAATTAATTAAACTCAAAAGTAGTTGCTTCATGTTATTGATAAAATAAACAAACCTATCAAAACTAAAAATTAGCTCTGATAGGCCTGAAAATATGCAATACGTTATTATAACGTGTCTACATTATTTAAATCTTCAAATGCTTTTTTAAGACGTTCTACAAACGCTTGTTCACCTTTTCTTAACCAAACTCTAGGGTCGTAGTATTTTTTGTTAGGAACATCGTCTCCTTCAGGATTACCAATTTGAGTTTGCAAGTAATCGTGATTGTCCTGTACATAATCTCTAACACCACTTAAGAAAGCCCATTGCATGTCGGTGTCAATATTCATTTTTATAACTCCATATCCAATGGCTTCTCTTATTTCTTCTACTGTAGAGCCAGACCCTCCATGAAAAACAAAGTCAATATGGTTATGACCCACATTGTATTTTTCGGTTATGTATTCTTGAGAGTTTTTTAAGATTTTAGGGGTTAATTTCACATTTCCTGGTTTATAAACACCATGAACGTTACCAAATGCAGCAGCAATAGTAAACTGATCACTAACCTTACTTAACTCTTCGTATGCGTAAGCAACTTCTTCTGGCTGCGTATATAATTTAGAAGCATCTACATCACTATTGTCTACACCATCTTCTTCACCACCTGTAATACCAAGTTCTATCTCTAGGGTCATGCCCATTTTGCTCATACGCGCTAGGTATTGTTTACAGATTTCTATATTCTCTTCTATAGGTTCTTCAGATAAATCAATCATATGAGAGCTATACAGAGGTTTTCCTGTTTCTTCAAAATGTTTTTCACTTGCATCTAATAAGCCATCAATCCAAGGCAATAATTTTTTTGCACAGTGGTCTGTATGTAAAATTACAGGAACACCATAGGCTTCAGCCATGTGGTGAACATGTTTAGCACCAGCAATTCCACCAGCAATAGCACCTTTTTGGTCTTCGTTTCCTAAACCTTTTCCTGCGTTAAATTGTGCACCGCCATTAGAAAACTGAATGATTACCGGAGCGTTTAGTGCTTTGGCTGTTTCTAAAACACCATTTATAGTATTAGAACCAATAACATTTACTGCTGGTAAGGCAAATCCTTTTTCTTTAGCTAATTTGAAAATTTCCTGAACTTCTCTACCTGTTGCAACGCCAGGTTTGATATTATGACTCATTATATTATGATTGAAAATTAGATATCAAAAATACATAATTTTAGTCATTTTTTTGTGTGAATAATAAGAATAATGGCTATAAAATCTCGAAAACGATGTAGATGAATGAAGGCTTTTAAAAAGGATAATTTATACCAATGTTATACACAGCGTTTCTAAAATTATAATCTCTAAACCAACGATTACCTTCGCTTTGAGAAGGATCGTAAGTCTTAAAACCAGTATCAAATCTAAGTACAAAGAAGTTAAAGTCGTAACGAAGTCCAAAACCAGAACCTACAGCAATATCCTCGAGAGAATTAAAGTTTGTAAACGTGGCTTTATCGTCTTCAACATTATCTAAAACATTCCATATGTTTCCTGCATCAACAAAAAGGGCACCTTTAAAATTACCAAACAGACTAAAGCGCTGCTCTGCACTGAGGTGTATTTTAAAATTAGCCTCGTTAAATTCGTTAGTAGTATTAGAACTTCCTGGCCCAAGGTTATAAGCGGTCCAGGCTCTATTATCGTTCGGTCCACCTGCAAAGAAACTTTTTGCAAATGGAATACTGTTAGAGTTACCGTAAGGAATTGCAATCCCAGCATAACTACGAAATGCAAAAATGTTGTTTTTGCCTAAATCAAAATATTTAATGTAGTCTATCTCTGTTTTAAAATACTGAGAAAACGCTACGCCAAAAACTTCATAATTTCCATTTTCATTTTTTGAGGCACCAAAAATTTCAGAAAGATTAGATAATAGATTACCAGCAAGCTCAACACGCCATCTAAAAATAGAAAAGTCGTTATCAAAAATGCTGGTACGTCTATTTTTTTGATAATCAAAACTTGTAGAAAATATAAGGTTGTTCTCGGTTAAACGTTCTTTTCGTTCTTCGATATTATTTACAGTTTCAAAATCATCATCAGCTGAGGTTAAACTTGTGTTTCCATTAAGAACATCATTAATAAACTGATCGGCTTCTGTTGGGATGCTTAAGCTGTTATCTGAAGCTATATAGCCAATGTTTTGAGCGATATTATTAAGTCTGTTATAAGAGTTTGTGTATACACCAAAATAATTACTGGTATTTAGGTTTTTTACAAATTGAACATTAAAGAGCTCTAGGGTGTTTGTTACCGTTCTGGATGGTAGCCAGTTATAACTTAATAGTCCTGATAAGGTTTGTTTGTCTAACCCAATATTCTGTTGGCTGGTTGTAGATATATTTATAGACGTGCTTGGTGACATGTACTTAGGGATAATACTGTCGGTATTAAATGGTGTAAACAAACGAGGTATTGTAAGTCTTACGTTACCACCAAACTCATTAATATCAAAAAAACTGTCATCATCATCACTACCATCTTTTGAAGCACCAATAGCAGCAATACCACTTATTTCTAGAGTTTCTGCTCCCTTAAAAATATTTCGGATTTTTAGACCAGGTGTTACGGAAAAACCTATAGTTTGAATGTTGCTTTGAGAAACATCTACGTCTAAACTAAGTGCATACTTTTTTCTTGGTTCTAAAAATATGTTAGCGGTAAGTGTAGTGTCTTCAGAGTTTTCTAGGTATTCAATACTTGGGTATCTAAACATCTGTAAGTCATTAAGATATCTTAAGGATCTACTTCGAGCTAAATCGGTATAGATGTCACCTTTGCTTATAAAAATAGCATCGGTAAGTGCTTTGGGTCTAAATCTTAATTTATCCTTACTATAAAGGTTATAGTTTTTGTAAACTGTGGTATCTGAAATCGCTTTGTCTCGATTGCTAAAATTATCATCTGTAAAAATATTAACCTCTTTTATTTTGTATATTTTAAAAGGTTCTACTCTAGAAGAATCATCTGATCTAATAACTCTGTTTGAAATAATAAGATCAGTATTAATTTTATGATTTGTGTCAATGGTATCTGTTTCAAATCTTATGTAATCTTGTCCAAAGTAATAGAAACCTTTGTTTCTTAAGTAGGTGTTAATACGCTCTCGTTCATCCTCATAATTTTGTTCATCGTATTGCTCTCCCTTTTTTAAGAGTGTTGCTCTAACAAATCTAGGGTAAAGCGAATCTATTAAGGGACTGCTGATAACTGGGTTTAACGAATCTAAAAAATACGGTTTGTTTTTGGTAACCTTATATGTTACTTGTGCCTTTTTATTGCTGTCTTTTTCTACTTCAAAGGTTACCTCATTATCAAACCAACCTTTACTGAAGTAATACTTCTTTAAGTTATTTGCGGTCTTCTCTGTTTTTTCTTCGTTATAAATTGTAGGTGCTTCACCTGTACGTTTTAACCAACTGTTAAAGTTTTTTCTGGCCTCTATTTCTCTGTCAAATTGTTTCTTAGATAGTAGTTTTGTTTTCCAGCGTACTTTTGAAGAATCACTTAATACTTTTGCCTGTAAAATAGAATCTATATTTGGTCTTGCTAAATTATAAACATGCAGCTTTAAAGGGAAACCTAATAAGCTATTCATGCCTGTGTTAGTTTTTTGAAGAATGATATTGTTAACACGTTCTTCTTTATTAACCTTATCATCTACAATAATGGTGTTTTTTGTAATTAAATGTTCATTAGATTTTACGCGTTTTACTACATCACAAGAGTTAAAAACAGCAATAAAAACCAACAATAAAATATAATGTAGTCTTTTAGAAAGTATAGATGCTATTAAAGGTAGAATTTGCAAGCTTTTTAATATATATTTTTTTGTTATTGGTTGCTACAAACAAAAATTAGTCCAAAAAAGGTTTACTTTGTATTTAATCTAAGCAAATGTAAAGACATTTTAATGGTTACAAAGCAAGAAATAAAGTTAATTAAAAGTTTAAATCAAAAAAAATACAGACAACAGTTAGGGCTTTTTACTGTTGAAGGCATAAAAGGAATTGAAGAATTTTTAAAATCAGATTTCAAACTTCATCGTTTATATACTACAAAACAGATTTTTGATGATTCAAAAGGTGATGTTGTAGATATTTCTGAAAACGAATTAAAAAAGATAACAGCTTTAAAGAATCCTAACACAGCTCTAGCTATTTTTGAAATTCCAAAATCAGATAAAGTAGATGATGATAACTTAATTGTAGCTTTGGATGACGTAAGAGATCCAGGGAATTTAGGAACAATTATTAGGCTTTGTGATTGGTATGGTGTTAAGGATTTGGTTTGTAGCCAAAACACGGTTGATTGTTATAACTCTAAGGTGGTTCAGGCAACGATGGGCTCGTTAACAAGAGTTAATATCAGTTATCTCAACCTTTCTGAATTTATATCAAGATATAACGGTGATGTTTTTGGAACCTATATGAATGGTGAAAACATTTACAATGCAGATTTGCCAAATAAAGGAGTTATCGTTTTGGGTAATGAAGCTAATGGTATTTCAGAGAAAATATCATCTATAATAGATCGAAAAATAACCATTCCTCAATTTGGGAAAAGTAAGGATACAGAGAGTCTAAACGTTGCAAATGCAACAGCGATTGTGCTAAGCGAATTTAGAAGACGAACTATTGAAATGTAAAGTTTATAAAGATACCTCTGGTTTGCATTTTAGCAACATTACCAGTCCATGGGCTATTAGGATCAGTATCTCTAATAATTTCATCGTTTATAGCAAAAACTCCACGAATTGAAGGAGTAAATTTAAAATACAGTAGGTATAAGTCTATACCAAAACCAATCTCGTAGAAGTAAGTGTTTTTCTTCATTCTAAATTCTCCCGAACTATTGTCGTCTGGATTGTCCTGATTGCTCGAAAGGTTTAATGCTGTAGAAAAACCACCAATTAGAAATGGTTTGAAATTGTTTATTCTTTTAGTTGAAACTTTTAAGAGTAACGGAATATGAATGTAAGTAGATTTTACCTCTCTCAATAAATCTGAATCATTGTAATCAGTACCAGCAAAATAGCTTTCATTGTACATTAAGTTTCGGGTTGTAAAAAATACTCCAGGCTCTAATCTTAAGTTCATGTAATCGTTAATACGCATGTCTCCAATAAGCCCTAGGTGAAATCCAAATGTATTGTCAACTAAAATATCATCAAGGTTTTCTTCATATTCAAACTTAAAATCGTATTGATTAAAGCCTAAAAAGTAACCCCAAGACAAAAACTTCTGATCCAAGTTGTCAATATTATTAGCTACCTTCTCTTTAGTAAATAATTGTGCAGTCGCAGATTGAGCTGCTATTAAGAATGTTAAGAAAACAAAGATTTTCTTCATAATTATGCTTTAGATGCTGTGTATATAGTTGCCACACCCATAGTTTGTGGTTTATCTTCGACATTTATAAACCCAATTTTTCTCAAAATATTGTTTAATTCTTCACCATAAGGAAAAACAGATGCCGATTCGCTAAGGTAATTGTAAGCTATTTTATCTTTTGAAAATAATTTGCCGATAGTAGGCAAAATAAATTTTGAATAAATTTTGTAGCCAAACTTGTAAATTGGGTTGGTTGGCACCGAAGTTTCTAAAATAACAAAAATTCCGTTAGGCTTTAAAACTCTTAAGATTTCTGATAGTCCTTTTTCTAGATTTTCAAAATTCCTAACGCCAAATGCTACGGTTATAGCATCAAAGGTATTGTCTTCAAAAGGTAAGTTTTCAGAGTCGCCAATAACCATAGAGATGATGTTCTCTAATTTTTTAGAGGTTATTTTTTTTCTGCCAACTTCCAACATGCCATTGCTAATGTCTAAACCAATAATTTCTTTGGCATTGGTAGCGGCTAAGTTAATGGCTAAATCACCAGTGCCTGTTGCAATATCTAGAATGTTTTCAGGCTGTTTATTGCCAACAATTTTTACGACTTTGTTTCGCCATTTTACGTCAATACCAAAAGAAATCACTCTATTTAGTCCATCGTATTCGTTAGAAATGGTATCAAACATTTCGGTAACCTGCTCTTTTTTAGAAGCATCACTATCTTTATACGGTTTAACTTTTTCAGCCATTAAAAAATTTTTTGCAAAAATACGTGAATTTTTTTGTTTGAAAATTCAGAATTCACAAATCCCAAATGAAAATTTTCTTGAAATGTTAATAGTTTGTCACCAACATTAAGTTTAAAGCTTAGTGATGCGTTAACTTATTACTTCTTACTATATTTGTATGTTTATTTTGAATAAAACTTTAGATGAAAATAATTATCGCAGGTGCTGGAGAGGTAGGATTTCATTTGGCAAAATTATTATCCTATGAGTCGCAAGAGATCACTCTTATAGATACAAAAAAGGATAATTTAACCTATGCAGGTGAGCACCTTGATATAAAAACTATAAAAGGAGATGCTACATCAATTGCGATCTTAAGGGAAGCACGTATTGAGTCTGTAGAACTATTTATCGCAGTAACATCTTCTGAGACTACAAATATTACAGCTTGTGTGTTGGCTAAGCAATTGGGAGCACAACGAACCATCGCTAGGATTTCTAATACCGAATTTATTGAGCAGAAGGATGCCATTGGTTTCTCGCAATTTGGGATAGATGAGTTAATTTCTCCAGAATCATTAGCAGCTTCAGAAATTGAATTATTATTAAACCAATATGGGTTTAATGATACTTATGAGTTTGAAGGAGGAGCATTAACTATGCTTGGGTTAAGACTTTCTAGAACGGCAAAATTTGTAGGAAAGACTGTAAAAGAGGCGGCAGAGTTATATTCAGAATTACATTTTATTCCTATTGCAATTCAACGTTATGGAACACAGTATACTATTATACCTCGAGGTGATACACAATTTAAAGAAGGAGATAAGGTTGTTTTTATGACTTCTGAAGGTGGTGATGCCGAATTGTTTCAACTCTCTGGTAAAGCAAAAACAGACATTAAGAATGTAATGATTCTTGGTGGAAGTAAAATAGGTTATAAAACTGCTAGAGATCTATGCAAAAGTAAGTTTAATGTAAAACTTGTAGAGAGCAAAAAACCATTGGCAGAAGATTTAGCAGATAGATTGCCAAACGCTTTAATAATCTGTGGTGATGGTAGAAATGTAGAGATTTTAGATGAAGAAAATATTAACGACATGGATGCTTTTATTTCTGTTACTGGTAATTCTGAAACTAATATCATGTCTTGCTTATTGGCAAAATCTAAAGGTGTTAAAAAAACAATTGCTTTAGTAGAAAACATGGACTACTATCAGCTATCACAATCTATAGGTATAGATACGCTAATCAATAAAAAGTTATTAGCTGCAAATAATATTTTTAGGTACATGCGAAAAGGTGAGGTTGTTGCCATGACCAAGCTTACCAATATGAATGCAGAACTATTAGAATTTGTGGTAAAACCTAACTCTAAGATTACAAATAGAATAATAAAAGACTTAAATTTCCCTAGGTCTGCTATATTTGGAGGTGTAATTAGAGATGGTGAAGGTATGATTCCGTTAGGAAGCTTTAAGATTGAAGCTGGCGACAGAGTCGTTGTGTGCTGTTTGCCTCGATCAATCTCAGAGGTAGAAGCCTTTTTCTCGTAAAAACATTATGTCTAGAATACGACTTAACTATAAGATCATTTTTCACTTTTTTGGACTGCTTTTGCTTTTCAATGGTGGCTTTATGATGCTTGCCACTCTAATCAGTCTTATATACAAAGACGGAGTAACCTTAAATCTGTTCTTAGCAAGTTTATCTACTTTGCTTTTAGGTGGTGTGGCCATGTATGGCACCAAGAATCATAGTAAAGAAATGAACAAGCGAGAAGGTTACATTGTAGTGGCCTTTGGTTGGATAGTGATGTCGCTTACAGGTACTTTACCATATATGGCAACAGAGTCTATACCAACTTTTACAGAGGCTTTTTTTGAAACTATTTCTGGTTATACCACAACAGGTGCTAGTATTCTAAATGATATAGAGATACTGCCCGAAGGTGTTTTGTTTTGGAGAAGTATGACGCACTGGATTGGTGGTATGGGTATAATAGTACTAGCTATTGCAATTCTGCCATTGTTAGGCGTAGGAGGTATGCAGCTTTTTGCTGCTGAAGCACCAGGTCCAGGAGGTGATAAGTTGCATCCAAGAATTACAGATACAGCAAAACGATTATGGCTAATCTATTTTGGATATACAGTTGCAGAAACAATTCTATTACAGGTTGCAGGTATGTCGTTTTTTGATGCCATTAATCATGCACTCAGTACATTATCAACTGGTGGTTTTTCAACCAAAAATGCTAGTGTAGCCTATTGGAATGATAATCCAGCAATTCAATACATCATTATTTTCTTTATGTTCTTAGCAGGTACCAATTTTGTATTGAGTTATTACCTTTTTAAGGGTAAGGTTTCTAAAATTATTCAAGATGATGAGTTTAAATTATACTTTAAATTTATTGCCATCTTTACTATTATTGCTGCTTCTTTAATTTATTTTAGAGCTGATATTTCAAAATCTACAATAGCACATCCAATGGTTTTTGGTGAAGCCGAAAGCGCTATAAGACATGCCTTATTTCAAGTATTAACGGTAATAACAACTACGGGATTTGTTTCTGCTGATTATACCATGTGGACACCATTTTTAACAGTCTTTTTCTTTGGTTTAATGTTCTTAGGAGGTTCTGCGGGAAGTACTTCTGGAGGTGTAAAGGTGGTAAGACATTTGATTTTAATAAAAAACGGATTCTTGGAATTTAAGCGTTCATTGCATCCTAATGCTATTTTGCCAGTTCGCTACAATACTAAATCAATTTCTAAAGATATTGTATTTAATGTGCTGGGATTCTTTATATTGTATATGTTATCCTTTATTATCGGAGCTTTGGTTTTCTCCATGTTTCAAATGGATTTTGAATCAGCCATAGGTTTATCGGCCTCAAGTTTAGGTAACGTAGGACCTGCACTCGGTGATTTTGGACCTGTAAATAATTATGCTGCATTACCGCCTTTAGGTAAATGGTGGGCTTCTTTTTTAATGCTAATAGGTCGATTAGAATTGTTTACTGTGCTCATAATAATGACACCTTTTTTCTGGAGGAATAGATAAAAATTAAAATTTTTTTAATTTTTTTTAGAATTTACCTAGCCTATAATTTTACTGCTATTTTTTGAGTTCTATGTTCTAAAAATCAGACTGTTGTTGTCACACTGTTTGTAACATTTTTATTTCTGTTGCGTCATATTTGCGTAACCAATTAAAAATTATCAATCATGGAATTAGTATTAAATCAAGAATTAGAATCTGTACCAGAACCCATTGCGGTATCTCATTACACAACAAACGGTTTGTTAAATTCTAATTACAAATCTGTAGTGAAGCACAACTTTAGCAAGTCTACAACAAAATCTGTTTTCGGAATTAGACAGCGTATTAAGTCTTCACAATTAGGTAAAGTAGACCACGTTGCAGCCATATTAAAATTGTCTGTATTCGTTATAGCTTTAATCGCTATTTTCTAAAATATACTCACTTTATTTTCTGAACTCTAACTGACATTTATGTCTTTTATATCGTGCGCTCTTACAAGCGAACAAACTATCTTTTATCTAAATATTAAAATTTAAATTCAATAATTATGGGTTTTGGTGGGTCTGTACAAGCAATGATAACAACTCTTAAGAACAACGAAAAGATGCGTTCTAAAAGAGGTAATTTCAAGAAAACAGTACATAGTTCTGGATATAGCAAACAAAAACCAGAGTATGATTTTCCTGAGGCTACACCACAAATGCTTAATGAGATAAAAGAAAGATTGCAAAAAGAGCGTAAGAGACGTACCTATAAAGTCGTTGCTTTAACAATTATCTTGTTTTTAGGATTGGCTTATTTAGTTTTTATAGAATTAAAATAAAACTAATATTGCCTTTAGCAGAATCAATGATAAGCGCTCTTAAGAGTAATAAAAGTGTTATGCTTGATAAGTCTAAACGCTTTAGAAAGACGCTTGGAGGTTATAATAAAAATCGAAAAGGGAATTTTGATTTCCCTGAAGCATCACCAGAAATGCTTCTTGAAATAAGAAAAAAGTTAAAGAGAGAACAACAAATACTATGGTTAAAAATTAGTATTGTTTCAATTATAATAATAACGCCTTTGGTTTGGATGCTATTGGCATCATAAAAAAAGCTATAATTCATCATTCAGAATTATAGCTTTTTTAAAAATGTTATAATAGGTAAGGTTTAGCTTAGAGCTTCCTTAATTCTTTTAATAGCTTCTATAATTTGTTCTTGAGAAGCGGCATAAGAAATACGTATACAATCAGGATTTCCAAAAGCTTCACCAGTTACTGTGGCTACAAGCGCTTCTTCTAATAAAAATAAAGACATGTCTGTAGCGTTATTTATAGTTTTTCCTTTAATAGTTTTTCCAAAATAAGCAGATACGTTAGGAAATACATAAAAAGCACCTTCTGGTTCATTGGTTTTAAAACCATCAATACCATCAAGTAACTCTAAAATTAACTGACGACGTTCTTTAAATTCATCAATCATATATTTTATACGAGCTGGGTCAGCTTCTAAAGCAGAAATGACAGCACGCTGAGCAATACAATTTGCACCACTTGTTACCTGACCTTGCATTTTGTTACAAGCTCTGGCAATCCAGTCTGGTGCACCAATATAACCGATTCTCCAGCCAGTCATAGCAAAGGCTTTAGAAACACCGTTTATGGTTATTGTTCTTTCGTACATGTCTTCAAACTGAGCCATGCTATGGTGTCCGCCAATAAAATTAATGTGCTCATAGATTTCGTCAGAAGCTACGTATATGTTTGGATATTTTTGTAATACATCTGCAATAGCTCTTAACTCTTCTTCACTATATACAGAACCACTTGGGTTGCAAGGGGAACTGTACCAAAGCATTTTGGTTTTTGGAGTTATAGCAGCTTCAAGTTGCTCTGCGGTCATTTTAAAGTCATTAGAAATATCAGTTTTTACTTCAACAGGAACACCTCCATTAAGCTTTACAATATCAGCATAACTAACCCAATAAGGACATGGTAAAATAACTTCATCACCATCATTCAGCATTACCGAAGCAATGTTAAATAATGATTGCTTAGCTCCTGTAGAGACTACTATTTGAGATCTTGAATAATCCAACCCATTATCGCGTCTAAATTTTGTAATTATCGCGTCTTTTAATTCTACATAGCCGTCAACAGGTGTGTAGCTATTGTAGTTATCGTTAACAGCTTTTATTGCTGCCTCCTTTACAAAATCTGGAGTGTTAAAATCTGGTTCTCCCAGACTTAATCCAATAATATCTTTACCCTCTGCTCTTAGTTCTCTGGCTTTTGCAGCCATAGCAAGGGTTGCTGAAGTCGATAGATTGTTAATTCTATCAGAAAGTTGGTTCATGTGTTAGTTATAATAGAATTATGCTTGCATTGCTGGTCGCGTTCCCATTTCTTTCAAAAATCTAAAATGCGCAGCAATTGCTTTTCTTGTGGTTTCGTATTCTTTATAAGGTAAATTAAACTCTTTAGCAGTATCCTTTACAATTTTAGCAATCTTTCCATAATGTATATGACTTATGTTTGGAAAAATATGATGCTCTACCTGATGATTTAATCCGCCTGTATACCAGTTTACTAACCAGTTTTTAGCACCAAAGTTAACAGTGGTTTTAAGCTGATGAATTGCCCAGGTGTTTTTCATTGTACCATCTTTTTCTGGCATTGGCATTTCAGCTTCGTCCATAACGTGTGCTAATTGAAAAACAACACTGAGTATAAGGCCAGCAACATAATGCATAATAAAAAAGCCAATTAAAACTTCGTACCATGCCAAATCAGTTAATAGAATCGGTAAAACAATCCACATAGCAACATAGACTAATTTAGAAATTACCAATTTACTCCAATTTACGATTGGATTAGGGAACTTACCATAAGATAACTTGCGCTTCATGTAGCGTTTCATTTGCTGAAAATCAGTGGTAATTGCCCAATTTATTGTTAATAAGCCATAAAGGAAAATAGAATAGTAATGTTGAAACTTGTGGTGCTTACGCCATTCAGCATGTTCTGAGAATCTAAGAATTCTTCCTGCCTCTAAGTCTTCATCATGACCATGAATATTTGTATAAGTATGATGAAGCACATTGTGCTGTACTTGCCAGTTATAAACATTTCCTGCTAAGATATAAATGCTACTTCCCATTAAACGGTTTACCCATTCTTTGTTAGAGAAAGCACCATGGTTACCATCGTGCATTACATTCATACCAACTCCAGCCATACCAATACCCATAACAACGGTTAATAGTAGTTGAGCCCAAGTAGGTATGTCTAAGGTGATAAGTAAAAAATAAGGGGTTAAAAAAATCGCAAACATAACAATGGTTTTTAACCATAGTTGCCAGTTTCCTGTTCTTTTAATGTCGTTTTCTTTAAAGTAGTTGTTAACACGTTTATTTAAAGTTCTAAAGAACTTAGCCGAGTCAACACGAGAGAATGATAAGGTTTGTTGAGCCATAAATCAATTTTTTTCTTTTTATCTATAACGAAAAGGGATTAAATTCATTATAAGTTGACAAAGATAATTAATAAATAAAATGATTCCTTATGCTAAGGTGTTAATTTATGCACACTAAAATAGTTATTTTTGCACAAATTAAAATTGATGGATTTAATTCTTAAGTATTTTCCTGATCTAACTGAACATCAGATTGAACAATTCTCAGCATTAGAAGCATTATATAAAGATTGGAATTCTAAGATTAATGTGGTGTCTCGTAAGGATATAGATGAGCTGTATCTAAGGCATGTTCTGCATTCGCTTGGTATTGCTAAGGTAATTAAGTTTACAGATGGTTCTTCAATCTTAGACGTTGGTACTGGAGGTGGTTTTCCTGGTGTGCCTTTGGCTATTATGTTTCCTAATTGTCAGTTTCATTTAGTAGATAGTATTAATAAAAAATTGAAAGTGATTAACGCAGTTAGCGAAGCTCTTGGTTTAACTAATGTAAGAACAACCCATAGCAGAGTAGAGGTAATTAACGAAACCTACGATTTTATTGTTAGTAGAGCTGTAACGGCAATGCCAGAATTTACAAAATGGGTGAAGGGTAAAACTGCTAAAAAGCAACGAAATGAATTAAAAAACGGTATTCTATACTTAAAAGGAGGTGATTTAACCGAAGAGTTAAAACAATACACAACAGTTAAAGCTTATCTCTTATCAGATTATTTTGAAGAAGATTTCTTTGAAACTAAAAAAGTAATTCATTTGCCACTTAAACATCGTTAAATAAAAAAGCGCTTCTGCACGAAGCGCTTTTTTATGTGGTATAATTAGATTAATTAGCAACAAACTTAGTTGTAAAGCTAGTATTGTTTTCTGAGGTTACATTCAATATGTAAAATCCAGAAGCTAGATTTACGGGAATTGTAGTTCTGCTATTTAATACTATTGAAGTATTGTAAACTACTTTACCTGAAACATCAACAATTTGTATGGATCCACTAGATTCAGTGTTTGAAAGAAGTACTAATTCATTTTTTACAGGATTACTTTCAAGTCGAAACGAAATCACTTTATTGTCGGTACTACTTAATGGAGGGGTTAAGATTTCAGTTAATGCAAAATTAACATTGTTCTCTGTCAATTGGGTGTGAGGCTCGTTGTCGTTTGGTAAAAATGTATTATCAAAAGGTGTGATGTTTGTTGTTCCTCTACTAGCTAAATTGATATCATGATGCCAATCTATTTCATCATCTGTAATTTCTAAAGCCAATCCACTTACAGAAGGAATAAAACTAAATTTATCTATTTGCAAAGCGTTTACAAAATCGCCAGCAGTACCACCACCAGAGGCTATGTCTCCGGTTAAAGCTGCCAGATCAAAAAGTCCTCCTGGTGCAGAATCTACACCATCGGAATATGAAAATGATTGACTACTGGCTTCAGAGCCTTCTACTTCAAAACCAAAAATAGAGATGCCAATATCACTTACTAAAGACGTCATGTTTGCAGCTGGTGTAAGGTTTATTTCTACATTAACAGTTGCTGTAAAGCTACCAGCAGGAACATTAAAGCTATCATCAATAACAGTGTAATTATTAGTAACTGTTGGTCCGCTGTTACCCATTGCAAAATAAGAACTACCAATACCACTTCCATTAATTATAGCTACGTTTCTTGTGTTTTCAGGAAATCCTGAAGTATTAAAACTATTGATATTACTTTCAAATTGAGTTCTAAAAGGATGAGGTTGAGGTAACGTAATTGAAGGGTCAAAATTCACAGGGCTTCCAGATTGAAGATGTGCTTCAAAATGATCAACCAGTAATTGTCTTGCGGCCGGAGATTTTAAAAACGAATCTATAAGAGGTTGTACTTCGGCAATTGGTTGTGTGCCATTGTAAGCAAGAAAATTTAATTGGTGTTGCAATCCAATAGGAACATTAGCTCCATGATGCGGAGAATCAAAAGACATATATAGTCTTGTGTCTGCATCCATTGCGTTAGCTTCCATATAATTTAAAGCATAGCGCGATATTAACCCACCCATACTTGGGCCAATAATTACATTTTGCTCAGGGTTAGTAGCGCCAGCTTTCGATGTATTTACGATATCCAAAAGTTCTACTAATAACATAGCGTTTCGCTCTATAAAATCAGTACCACCATCTATTGTTGCTCCATCAGCAGCTCTTACATAAACAGGAAAGTTTAAGATAATAACATCAAAACCTTCTGCTCTTACTAAGTCTGCTAAGTTTTGTGAACCAGAGCTGCCAGTAAAATCTAATAAACTGTATAATCCAGCAATGTCTCTAGAGTCACCTGGATCAAAGCCATCTACGACAATGATTGGTTTGTCTAGCACATTATCAGAACTTAAAAACATTTGATACTCTCCTTCACCAGGATAATTGCTTGCTTCACCATAAGATGATAAATCTGGTGTTACACTAGATGTGAATGATATTTGGGCTAAAAGTAATGAGGGAATAATCGAAAAGATTAAAATGTAGAATTTCTTCATATTGAGGGAGTTTTTGGTTTTAGACGCAAAAGATAGTGGTTTTAAAAAGGCAACAGTTATATTTTCTATGAAGCGCAAAAAAAATCCTTAAAAGCATGAGCTTTTAAGGATTTGTAATTCAGTTTGTTATGCTGGTTATCCTAAGAAAGGGTATCTGTAATCTGTTGGTGTTACAAATGTTTCTTTAATTAACCTTGGAGACACCCAACGTAATAAATTTTGAGCACTACCAGCTTTATCGTTTGTTCCTGATGCTCTGGCACCACCAAATGGTTGCTGGCCAACAACAGCACCAGTTGGCTTGTCGTTGATGTAGAAGTTTCCGGCAGCGTTTTGTAACGCTTTTGTAGCTTCTTCAACAGCGTATCTGTCGGTAGATAAAATAGCACCTGTTAGAGCGTATTCGCTTGTTTCATCAACAAGTTTTAAAGTCTCTGAATAAGCATCATCTTCGTATACATAGATTGTAATCACAGGGCCAAATAACTCAGTGCACATTGTTGTGTATTTAGGATTTGTAGTTACAATAACTGTTGGTTCTATAAAGTAACCCTTAGATTTATCGTAATTTCCACCAGCAATAATTTCAGCATCGCTATCAGCTTTTGCTTGGTCTATATATTTAGCTAATTTGTCAAATGAACCTTCATGAATTACTGCAGTGATAAAGTTGCTCATGTCTTCAGGAGAACCCATTTTGAATGAAGCAAGATCTTCTAAAACATAGTTTTTAACATCTGCCCAAATACCTTTTGGAATGTATGCTCTAGATGCTGCACTACATTTTTGACCTTGGAATTCAAAAGCACCACGAGAGATAGCAGTTGCTACTTGCTTAGCATTAGCGGATTTGTGAGCTACGATGAAATCTTTTCCACCAGTTTCTCCAACTATTCTTGGATATGTTTTGTAGTTGTGAATGTTTTCACCAATTTGTTTCCAAAGTTCTTTAAATATAAATGTAGAACCTGTGAAGTGTAAACCAGAAAAATCTGGACTAGCTAAAACAGTATTGGTAATCATTACAGGATCTCCAAATACAACATTGATAACACCATCTGGTACACCAGCTTCTTTAAAGACATCCATAATTACTTTAGCAGAATATACTTGGCTGTCACTTGGTTTCCAAACAACCACATTACCCATTAATGCCATACAAGCAGGTAAATTACCAGCAATAGCAGTAAAGTTAAAAGGTGTTACAGCATAAGTAAAACCTTCAAGCGGACGATACTCAACACGGTTCCAAGCATCGCTTGTACTTTCTGGTTGCTCCATGTAAATGTCAGTCATAAACTGAACGTTAAAACGTAAAAAGTCTATAAGCTCACATGCAGAATCAATCTCTGCCTGGTGGATTGTTTTAGACTGTGCAATCATAGTTGCAGCATTAATTTTTGCTCTGTAAGGACCAGCAATTAATTCTGCAGCTTTCAGAAAAATACCAGCACGTTGCTCCCAAGGTAATTGAGACCAAGTCTTACGAGCCTCTAATGCTGTAGCAATAGCTTCTTCAACGTGCGCTTGCTCAGCTACATGGTATTCGCCAACGATATGTTGATGGTCGTGAGGAGGAGACATGGTTCTGGTATTTCCAGTTTTTATATCTTTTCCATTAATATATAAAGGCACTTCTACTTTGCTGTTAAACATAGCTTTGTAAGTTTCGGCTACAGCTTTACGCTCTGGTGAACCTGGTGCATAAGACTTTACAGGCTCATTAACCGCTACAGGTACATTAAAGAATCCTTTTGACATAATATGATTGTTTTTGTTTGAATTTTGAAAGTGCAAAGGTACAATTTTTAAAGCAGAAAGTTGGTTTCAAACGTTATAGTTCTGTGAAACTTGCATGCATATTTTTTTGTAAGTTGCCGTTAAAATTTTCTACAAAGACTTATGTTGAAAAATGATGCCTTTATTTTAACCCTTGCTTATCCTGAAACCATTGTGTCTCATGCAGACGAATGGTATTCTAAGTATTTAAAATACCTTTCAATTGGAAGTGAAAATCATGTTAGAGCTGGTCATGCAGCCATGGTCTTGATTCATAAAGAAACAGGTGTTTTAGAGTATCATGATTTTGGACGCTATATCACCTCAGAACCTAATGGACGGGTAAGAGGACGAGAGACTGACTTTGAATTGCATTTTCCTGTAAAAGCAAAAGTTGAAGGTGATACAATTAAAAACTTAGATGAAATTCTTGAGTTTTTAGCTGTGAACCCAAAATTAACTCATGGTGATGGTCGTTTGTACGCGTCGGTTTGTAATTCAGTTAATTATGACTTAGCTAGAAACCATATTGATGCCATGCAAGCTAAAGGCTTCATTAGATATGCAGCTTTTATAAAAGAGGCCTGTAACTGTGCTAGGTTTGTAACCGATGCTTTAATCGCTGGTGTTTCGGATGTGAAAATTAGGAAAAAACTCATTAGATCTAAATGGTTTACACCAAGTACTATTGGTAATGTCGTCATTGCAGATACTGAAGACTTTGTTTATTTAGTAAATGAAAAAGGCAATATAAATGAATTTAAATCTACCGTTAGCAGAGAAAATAGAAGATTGTTTTTAGATAGGCTTAAAGGCTATAATCCAAGTTTGGTTGGAACGCTAAAACCAAAACACAATGAGGTTAAGGAAGAGCATGCACAATGGTTAAGTGGTATTGCTGCTGGTGCTTGGTTTGAGCTTCATGATTTAGGACACGACTCTGAATTTCGTTTTAGAAGAATTTCACCTTATGGGAACATCGACTGTGATGGTGTTTACAAAGTAAATGATGATAGTTTTGATAGTTCTAAAGACTATCAATTTGTACATTACTCTAACTGTGCGTATTTCCGCATTAAGCAAGGTGATAAAACTTACCGTTTTGATTTTGTAAAAACATTTTAAAGACTACAATATATTTAATAGTCACTTCGAGTGATTTCGAAGCATGAGAAATTGTATCGAGAAGTTATTGAATGTAGTTCTCAACACTAATTTTCGAACCAAATATTAAAACTTGACAGGAACTAACTAAAATCTAATACTGTATTAATTAAGCGCAAAAGGCGCACTCAATTTAAAAGAAGGAATATATACTTTAAACTTATTAGCTTTAGTAAAGTTTACCATATTATAATGGCCTTGCATAGCGCCAAAAGGAGAGGTTAGCAGGCAGCCAGAATTATAAGTGTGTTTCTCACCTGGTTTAAGAACAGGTTTTTTTCCAATAACACCTTCACCTTCAATAATCTCTTCGTTATTAAGGGCGTCAAGGATTTTCCAATGACGAGAATGTAGCTGAACAGAATCTTTACTTTGGTTTTCAATAGTTACCTTGTAACCAAAAGCAAAATGCACTTTATAGTTTTTATAAAAAGTGCCTTCAAAATTGGTTTCGACTGAAATTTTAATACCGCTTGTAACTTGTTGTACCATAGATTTTTTGAGCGTTGTACTTGCTAAAATAAGATAAAATTTTAATCAAGTGGTAAATTTTAAGTTAAGACGTAGGTATTTTTAACATTTTTTCGTCTACATAGGCCTCCAAAGTTCTAAAAAAGGCTAAAATGTCTGCTTTTTCCAAAATACTATTTATAGTTACCATACGTACAAATTGTTCGTTTTTATAAGAACCAAAACCTACCATGAGCTGTGCATCTTCGTATAGCGCAGTACATAATTCTTTTGGGTCTATATCTTTATAGTTAAAGCAAACTGAAATAGAATCATCAAAACTGTAAAGTTTATAATCATTATTTTGTTTGATGTAATCTCTCGCGATTTCAGCCATTTCAAACTGCTTGTCAACAATTTTCTCTAATCCTTTGGTGCCAACGGATTTCCATAGTGTCCATATTTTAAGGGCATCATTGCGTCTACCACATTGCATTGAGGTTTTGCCTAAGTTAAAGTCATCTCCATCGGTTTGATATAAATAATCAGCTTCGTTAGAAAATGAATGATGAAGTTGTTCAGGATGTTGTGTGACAATAATAGAGCAACTTAAAGGTGTGCCTAGCATTTTATGTGCATTTACACTAAACGAATCGGAATGTTCAAGACCATTTATTAAATGCTTGTACTTTTTACTAAAAATAACACTACCACAATATGCGCCATCAACATGAAGCCAAAGGTTGTAATTTTTGCATATAGGACTTAATGTTGAAATATCGTCAAAAGCACCCAACACAGTTGTACCGGCAGTAGCATTTACAAAGAATGGTATGTGGTTGTTTTTGAGGTCTTCTTTAATCAAAGTTTCTAAATGGCTGGCGAGCATCTCTCCTTTGTCGTTGGTTTTAACAAGACGTACCTGCTCGCGTCCAATTCCAGTTAAGGCTGCATTTTTTGCTATGGAATAATGGGATTCAGCAGAGGTGTATACAATCATTTTCGTGGTAAGACCTTTGGCTCTAATGGACTCGTTTTTGGCATCTCTAGCCATAATAAGTGCCATCATATTACTCATAGAGCCACCTGGTGCAAAAGTACCATCGCTGTTTTCTGGATATCCTGCTAGTTTAGAGATGTTTTTCAGAACTTGTTTTTCTATGCCAACTTGTGGTCCTGCTACCTTATAAGTGTACATGCTGTTGTTGAGCATTACGGCTAATAAATCACCTAAAGTTGCTTTTCCGATTCTTCCTCCAAAGAGTTGATTAAAAAAGGATTTTGAAGCTGTTTTGGGTGTACTTTTTATGATGCTTTTTAGGTTGTTAATCAAAGCCTCATCAACCATACCTTCATCATCTAATGATAAGTCTAATGCATCATATAAATTAGACGTAGGAATTTGTTTGGCTACAGGTTGTTTATATTCTTCGGCCAATAACTGTTCAGCGAGTTCTATAAAAATATTGAGGTCTTTTTGCATTAGATTGATTTCAAAATTTTGCTTAGGCTAAATTTATTCCTATTTTTCGGTATTAAAGAATTATTTCTCTAAATATTGAATACTCAGGAACATATTCATGCACTTATCAATGTATTGTCGCATTCTTCAAAAGAAGATTACACGGACATTTTGTTAAATTTTAATTTTCAGGATATAAACTTCTCTGAAATAGAAAATTGGAAAATCCATAGTTATACAAGAAACTGTTTTTATAAGGATGAAAATTTTGAGCTCATTTTAATTTGTTGGGATAAAGGACAAAAAACGGCTATTCACAATCACAATGGTGAAGAATGTTGGGTCTACCTATTAGAAGGTGAGTTAGAGGAAGATTTCTATGAGTTGGATGATTCTGGGCAATTAGAATATAAATCATCTCAGATTCTACGACCAAATGAAATCACTAAATCTGAAGGACATGATGGATTTCATAGATTAAGAAATAGCTCTAAAAGTAGAGCGTTAAGTCTTCATGTGTACGCGAAGCCAATAGCGCAAAGTCTTACTTTTGATGATGCTTTAGGAAAGTTGGTTGATAAAAATTTAAGATACGACACTTTTAAGAGTTTTGTGTCTGTAGGGCTTTGAAGACAAAAATTATAAATATAATTTAAGAAGAAAATTCATATTAGTTTTTTTAATTGTTTCATCATTTGTAATTATCAAATTGCCACTAAACTCAAAGTTAACACAATCAAAATGGTCGCATTTTAAATCTGTATTTTCTTTAATAGAATTTTTGTCAATTTCTATGATAATATTGCCGATACAGGACTTTTCTATTTCAAAATACTCTAGTTTCTCGAGGTCCCAGAAAAACTCAAAACTACTGACCTTTGGTTTGTCACCAATAATTTCTGATAAGCAATTATTAATTTTATTGTCTTTGGAGACATGTTTAATATCGATTTTTTGGTTGAAATCCCCATGAAAGAAAATATCTAAACTTTCATTAGAGCCTTTGACTGTACCCAATAAATTACCTTGATATTCACCATTATCTTTATCGTTAGTGTAGTTTACAAGAAACACATAATTCAAAAATCCAAATGAAATTAATATTATAATATTCTTCATCCTAATTAGAAATATCTACAGAGGTGGCTTCTCCGTAACCTATTAGTTTGTCGTATCTAGCTCCTAAGTCTCTATAGTAAACCAATACTTTATAGTTGTTTTCTGTTTGCCAATAATCTCCACTTATGGCACCTTCGTCAAGTTCACCGGTTTCCCTGTCTATTACAACATACTTGTAATTGTAAAACCCTTGCTTTAATCTAAAATTTACTTCATATTCACCTTTTTCAGAATTGTATTCCATTTTGGTTAATGGTTCAATAGCAAAAGCATTAAAGTTACCATAAATATGAATGTCTTTTCCGGTTAATTCCTCTTGAATCAAAGAGAAGTGCACCATTGTATAATCGGCTTCAGTGTCAACGTCTGTTCGGTCTAATGCTGTTACTTGGAAGTTGCCATTTAAATCCGGGTTATAGGTGTAAGGTCTGCCAGCTCTGGGTGCATTTGGGTATAAATAGCTTTGGTAAATATCCTTTAGGTCAATAAACTGTACACCGACATTAGAGGTTCTTACGTCTTTGTTTTCAAACCATAAATATTCATTTCCTCCCCAAAAGGCTGATTCCGTGTCGTAGCGATAGATGAGTTCGTTACCAAGCGTGTATTGTGGTTTTAAATCTGATATAGATGTGTTTAGGTTGTTATTCTGAATAATAACAGTTTTAATAGTCTCAAGGGGATTGTTAAAGTTGATGCTGTTTGTTGAAATTGTAAGATCAACGGATTGCTTTTCATCAATAACCTTTACATCTCTAGAGCGTTTAATGTTAACACCAACATTGACCAAGTCTTCATAGATCATAAACTTTCTGCTAAACATAAGCTCGTCATATTCGTCATAAATTGAGATCATATAGTTGCCGCTCTTTAATAATGCTCTGGTTTGAATATTGGGAATTTGCAATTTATAGTGCGAATACACTTGGTAAGTATTAAAAGAATTATAATATTCTAAAATACGTTGGTTGTCTAAGCCTCTCATATATTCAGCCTTCGCGAGTACTGAAGGAGTCCAATCAAAATTGAAGTGCTCAATAACGTAATAAAAATCTTCCTCATTGGCGTTTAGTGCATCAAATTCTAAAACTAGAGGTTCGCCTAATTTTAAAACAGGTAACTGGCCTTGTGTGGTGTTGCTTTTAAAGGTAATTGTTTTAATAAAGTATGGAGGACTTACTTCTTCTGCCTGAGCAGTTAAGCCTAATGGTAGTACTAACAAAAATATAATATAATAGAAATTCTTTGAGATCATATGTTGTAATGTAGAAAGGTATAAAGATAATCAAATTCTATGCCTTAATACAGAAGTCTTATTTATAATCATTATAAATAGAAATGTTGGTGTTAAATTGAAAATATATTCCTCTTTAATTCTTAAATTTGCACGGATTTTTAGATAACTAATCTTTAACTTTATGTCAAAAGACATCAGAATAAAAAAAGGTTTAGATATAAAATTAGTTGGCGAAGCCGAGAAAACTATTGAGAATGCTATTGTTAGCAATTTCTATTATATCAGACCAGAAGATTTCCACAGTATTATTCCAAAGCTTGTTGCAAAAGAGGGCACACGTGTAAAAGCAGGTGAAACTTTGTTTTACAACAAGGATAATGAGGCAATGAAATTTGTTTCTCCAGTGTCTGGTGAAGTAACAGAAGTACAGCGTGGACCAAGACGTCGTATCGACGCAATAAAAATTACGGCAGACAAAGAGCAGACTTACTTAGATCATGGTAAGTTTGATATGTCAGCTGATGCCAACAAACTTAAAGCACATTTGTTAGCTTCAGGATGTTGGGCATTTATTAAACAACGTCCTTATGATGTAGTTGCAAATGCTGATAGCACACCAAAGGGAATTTTTATCTCTGGTTATGCGAGTGCGCCTTTAGCTGCTGACTTAGATTATACGCTTGCAGGTAAAGAGGCAGAGCTTCAGGCTGCAGTAACAGCTTTATCAAAGCTTACTGAGGGACAAGTTCATGTTTCCGTAGGAAGCAACAACTCTCCTTTAGCAGGTTTAAATGATGTTACAGTTCATAAGGTTTCTGGGCCGCATCCATCAGGTAATGTGGGTACTTTAATTAATAAAGTTGATCCAATTAACAAAGGTGAAGTAGTCTGGACAATAAATGCACAAGATTTAGTAATTATCGGTGAATTATTATTAACAGGAAAGTTTAATGCAGAGCGTGTAGTTGCTCTTGCAGGTTCGTCTGTTAAGAAACCAAGATATTTTAGAACAAAAATTGGTTCTGAAGTTGCTACTATGGTATACGATAATGGAGTAGATAAAGATGGTAATGACAGAATTATCTCTGGAAATGTATTAACAGGCAAAAAAGTTGCACCAGATGGAGCTTTAGATTACTACAGTAATGTAATTACAGTAATTCCTGAAGGTGATGACTATGAATTCTTTGGATGGAATAAACCTGTGTTTAATAAGATTTCTACATCTAGAGCCTTAACGTTCTCATGGTTAAATCCTAAGAAAAAATACGACTTAGATACGAATACAAACGGAGAACATCGTGCTTTTGTGGTAACAGGAAGTTACGAAGAAGTATTTCCTTTAGATATCTATCCAATGCAGATATTAAAAGCTTGTATGTATAGTGATTTAGATGAGATGGAAGCTTTAGGAATGTATGAGGTAGCACCAGAAGATTTTGCCTTAACAGAATTTATATGTGTGTCTAAACAACCACATCAAAAAATAATAAGAGAAGGATTAGACTTAATGCTTAAAGAGATAGGATAATGGGTTTAAAACAAAATTTACACAATTTTAAAGAGAAGAATAAGGATAAAAAGTGGCTGCCAGGATTTAATGCACTTTTCACCTTCTTATATATGCCAAATGAAACCACACACAATGGTACTCATATAAAAGCGGCAGATGATCTTAAGCGTACGATGAATACAGTAATCATGGCTTTAGTGCCATGTTTAATTTTTGGTATGTTTAATGCAGGTTACCAGCACTATCTTGCTCAGGGATTAATAGAATCAGCAGATGGATTTTTAGGTGCATCTTTCTGGACTTGGGATAACTTTGTTATTGGTCTATGGAAAGTCTTACCACTTGTAATAGTGTCTTATGGAGTTGGTCTCGCTGTTGAATTTATATTTGCTATCATCAAAGGTCACGAGGTAGAAGAAGGTTACTTAGTAACAGGTATGCTTGTGCCACTAATTGTTCCTGTTGATATCCCATTGTGGATGTTAGCTGTAGCCGTTGTTTTTGGTGTGGTGATAGGTAAAGAAGTATTTGGTGGTACAGGAATGAATATTCTTAACCCAGCATTAACCATACGTGCCTTTTTATTTTTTGCATATCCAACATGGATGTCTGGTGATAAAGTTTGGGTACATGGAGCTGTAGAAAGAGACCAAGCTATTGCAGCAGGTCAAAATTTAGATGCTATTTCAGGTGAAACCTTACTAGGAGCATATGCCCAAAATAGTTCTTTAGCTGGTATTGATTATTGGGATATGTTTTGGGGATTAATACCAGGTTCGGTTGGTGAAACTTCAAAATTTTTAATCATCATAGGTGCTTTGTTCTTAATCTTTACTAAGATAGGTAGCTGGAGAATTATGTTAAGTACAATTATTGGTGCTTTAGTAATGGGATTAATTTTCAACGGTGTTGTAGATGCTGGTTGGGTTGGTCAGTCAAGTAAATTCTATGGTCTAATGAGCCTACCATTCTGGCAACATTTAATTATAGGTAGTATTTTATTTGGTGCAGTTTATATGGCAACAGATCCTGTAACGGCAGCACAAACCAATAAAGGAAAATGGATTTATGGTTTCTTGATAGGTTTCATTTCTATTATGATTCGTGTATTTAATCCAGCATATCCAGAAGGTGTATTCTTAGCAATTTTATTGATGAATGTGTTTGCACCAACAATAGACCATTATGTGGTTCAAGGTAATGTGAAGAAAAGAATGAAACGTGTAAAAGTAAAAACAGCATAAAACATGGCAGTTAATACAGAAAAAAATTCGTACACAGTCATCTTTGCTATCGGAATGGTAGTTATAGTAGGTGTTATATTAGCAGGTTTGTTTAGTTGGACTAAGCCAATGATTACTCAAAATGAGGAAATTGAAAAGCAACAAAACATTCTTTATGCAATGGGTATTAACGAAAACGATGAGTCTAGTGCTGTTTTCGTATCTACTGATGTTGCTCCAGAAGAATTTGCTAGCAATATAAAAGAACAAATGGTTATCACTGTAGACGCTAACGGTAAGATGTTAAAAAGTCAAACTCGTGATGAATACATGGCCGAAAATAATAAGGAGCCTTATTTGATTGATATCAAAAAACAAAAGTCTAATGCTAAGGCTGGTGAACCAAGACAATTACCACTATTTGTAGGTGAAAAAGACGGTAAAAAAATATACGTGGCACCTATTTATGGTAAAGGACTTTGGGATGCTATTTGGGGCTATGTAGCAATGGATGAAGATATGGTTGTGCAAGGAGCTTATTTTGATCATAAAGGTGAAACTCCAGGTTTAGGTGCAAACATTAAGCAACGTTTCTTTATGGACGATTTTTATGGTGAGCACTTATTATCTGATGCTGGTGTTTTTAAAGGAATAACAGTAGCTAAAGGTAATGCAGACCCTAAGAATGAAAATAAAACAGATAATGAGGTTGATGCTATAGCTGGTGCTACAATTACTGGCGATGGTGTAACTGCAATGATTAAAAGTGATTTAAAGTTGTACGTGCCTTATTTTAAATCTTTAAAAAATTAATAGAACATGGCTAAAGACAGTAAATTAATTTTAGATCCATTAGCAGATAATAATCCAATTACTATTCAGGTTCTTGGTATTTGTTCGGCATTGGCGATTACTGCAGAACTAGAGGCATCAATAGTAATGTCTATTTCTGTATTATTTGTACTAGGTGTTGGTAATGTTGTAATCTCGTTAATGAGAAACATTATTCCTTCAAAAATTAGAATTATCGTTCAACTTATTGTAGTTGCAACATTAGTAATTATAGTAGATTTAATTCTAAAGGCATTTGCTTACGAACTAAGTAAAACACTTTCCGTTTTCGTCGGACTTATTATTACCAACTGTATTATTATGGGACGTTTTGAGGCTTTCGCTTTAGGTAATGGCCCTTGGAGATCTTTCTTAGATGGTATAGGTAATGCTTTAGGTTACGGAATTATTCTTGTAATAGTGGGTTTCTTTAGAGAGTTACTAGGATCTGGTACTTTATTAGGTTTTCCGGTGTTAGGAGACCCAATTGAAAAGACAGGTTTATATAGTTTTGGATATGAAAATAATGGATTTATGCTATTATCGCCAATGGCACTTATTGTAGTAGGAATCATTATTTGGGTACAGCGTACAAGAAATAAAGACTTAATAGAAGATTAAATATAGTAATGAGATTTAGTAAGGAGAATTTATAGTTCTCAATACTAATTGCTCAAAACTCGATACTAAAAGAATATGGAACATATAGAATTATTTTTCAAATCAATTTTTATAGATAATATGGTATTTGCCACGTTCTTAGGAATGTGTTCATACTTAGCAGTATCTAAAAAAGTGTCAACAGCTGTTGGTCTTGGTGCTGCAGTAATATTCGTATTAGCGATTACAGTACCTCTAAACTGGTTATTAGATCAATATATATTACAACCAGGTGCGCTGTCATGGTTAGGTGAAGAGTATGCAGCTTATGACTTAAGCTTTTTATCATTTATTATGTTTATTGCTACTATCGCTACAATGGTTCAACTTGTAGAAATTGTAGTAGAAAAATTTTCACCTTCACTTTATAACTCATTGGGTATATTTTTACCACTTATTGCTGTAAACTGTGCAATCTTAGGTGGCTCTTTATTTATGCAATCTAGAGAAATTCCAACTTTAGGATTATCTGCAGTGTACGGAGTAGGATCTGGTATAGGATGGTTCTTAGCAATTTTAGCTATTGCTGCTATACGTGAAAAAATTAGATATAGCAGTGTACCACCAGCATTAAGAGGGCTGGGCATTACATTTATAATCACTGGTTTAATGGCTATTGGTTTTATGAGTTTTGGTGGAATGTTAACAGGAGGTGATGAAGATGCTAAATCAGATGAAAAAACTGCAGCTACAGAGGTAATTAAAGAGGACGTAAAATCAGATACAGAGGTTAAGACTAACCTTGATGTAGCGGAAAACTTAAACAAGTAAGAGATTAGTATGATATTATTAGCAGCAAATACAATCGGAACTATAGTAGCAACAGTAACTGCCTTTTTATTGGTTACAATAATCTTAGTTGCACTATTATTATTTGTAAAACAAAAATTATCACCATCAGGTCCTGTAAAGATCACAATTAATGGTGAGAAAGAATTAGAAGTAGCATCAGGAGGTACACTTTTAAGCACTTTAGGAAATCAAAAAGTATTTTTACCGTCTGCTTGTGGTGGTGGTGGAACTTGTATACAATGTGAGTGCCATGTATTATCTGGTGGTGGAGAAGCGCTACCAACTGAAACACCTCACTTCTCAAGAAAGGAATTGCAGCACGGTGCACGTTTAGCATGTCAGGTTAAGGTAAAGCAGGATATGGAAATTACTATTCCTGAAGAAATATTTGGTATTAAGAAATGGGAAGCTGTTGTGGTTAGAAATTATAATGTTGCTTCTTTCATTAAGGAATTTGTTGTTGAGATTCCAGAAGATATGAACTATAAAGCAGGTGGATATATTCAGATTGAGATTCCACCATGTGAGATAAAATATTCAGACATAGACATCACAGCACATCCAGAAGAGCATGATACTCCAGATAAGTTTCAGGCAGAGTGGGATAAGTTTGGTTTATGGCCTTTAGTAATGAAGAATAACGAAACTGTTGAGCGTGCATACTCTATGGCTTCTTACCCAGCAGAGGGAAGAGAAATTATGCTTAATGTACGTATTGCTACTCCACCATGGGATCGCTCTAAGAACCAATGGATGAACGTAAATCCAGGTGTAGCTTCATCATATATATTTGCTCAAAAGCCAGGTGATAAGGTTGTTATTTCAGGACCTTATGGTGAGTTCTTCATTAACGAGTCTGATAGCGAAATGCTATATGTTGGTGGTGGTGCAGGTATGGCGCCAATGCGTTCTCACTTATATCACTTATTCAAGACATTAAAAACTGGTCGTAAAGTAACATATTGGTACGGAGGACGTTCTAAACGTGAGTTGTTCTATTTAGAGCATTTCAGAGAGTTAGAAAGAGATTTCCCTAACTTTAAGTTTTACTTAGCTTTATCAGAGCCTCTTGAAGAAGATAATTGGAAAGTGAAGAAAGATATTAATGATGAAGAAGGTGACGGTTTTGTAGGTTTTATTCATAACTGTGTAATAGATAATTATCTAAGTCATCATGAAGCACCAGAAGATATAGAATTATACTTCTGTGGTCCACCTTTAATGAACCAGGCAGTTCAGAAAATGGGTGAAGATTTTGGTATCCCAGATGAGCACATTAGATTTGACGACTTTGGTGGATAATCACTAAAGCAAGTAATAATAAAAATCCTATTCAGAGTTAATTTTTGAATAGGATTTTTTTATTGTGTTAATCTTTTTTTAATACCAGAAGGCTTTATAGGTAATAATCTTTCTTTAATAATTTACTTCGTATCTTTGACATCTAGAAAAAGAATGTGAATGGAAACCAAAGTTGCTTCAAATATATTACCAGAACGTAAGCCTAAATGGCTAAGAGTTAAGCTTCCAACAGGAAAAAAATATACTGAGCTAAGGAGTCTCGTTGATAAATATCAGTTAAACACTATTTGTACATCTGGAAGTTGTCCAAATATGGGAGAATGTTGGGGAGAAGGTACTGCAACCTTTATGATTTTAGGTAATGTCTGTACACGATCTTGTGGTTTTTGTGGAGTTAAGACAGGAAGACCTGAAACCGTTGACTGGGATGAGCCAGAAAAGGTGGCACGCTCTATAAAGCTGATGCAAATAAAGCATGCTGTATTAACAAGTGTTGATAGAGACGATCTTAAAGATATGGGAAGCATCATGTGGGCAGAAACAGTAAAAGCTGTTAGGCGTATGAATCCTGAAACGACCTTAGAAACATTAATTCCAGATTTTCAGGGAGTGGAAAGGCACATCGATAGAATTATTGAAGTGGCACCAGAAGTTGTTTCTCACAATATTGAAACCGTACGTCGTTTAACAAGAGAAGTGCGTATACAAGCAAAATATGACCGCAGTATGGGTGTTTTAAAATACCTTAAACAACAAGGTCAACGTAGAACTAAATCTGGTATTATGTTAGGTTTGGGTGAAACTAGAGAAGAAGTTATTGAAACACTTCACGACCTTAGAGAAAATGATGTAGATGTAGTAACTATTGGTCAATATCTTCAACCAACAAAAAAACACCTACCAGTACAGCGTTTTATAAATCCAGATGAATTTGATGAGTATAAAGCAATAGGTTTAGAACTTGGGTTTAGACATGTTGAAAGTAGTGCACTGGTAAGATCCTCATACAAGGCGCAGAAACACATTAATTAATGATTAGAGTTGCCATTAACGGTTTTGGTAGGATTGGCCGAAGAGTATTTAGGTTAGCACTTAATCATCCTAACATAGAAATTATAGCTATAAATGATTTGGCAGACGCTAAAACATTAAGCCATCTACTTAAGTATGATAGTATACATGGTGTTCTTAATAATGAAGTGTCTTTTATAGAAAATAGTATCATAATCGATGGGTCTGCTGTACCATTATTTAACGAAAAGCATCCTAAAACAATTAACTGGAACAGCGTTCAGCCAGATATCGTAGTAGAGGCAACAGGAAAGTTTAAAACCAAATCAGAACTTCAACATCATATTAATAATGGAGCCAAGCAAGTAATATTATCTGTTCCTCCTGAAGAAGATGATATTAAAACAATAGTTTTAGGTGTTAATGATACGATTATAGAGGGTACAGAAAGCATAATATCTAATGCGTCTTGTACAACTAATAATGCTGCACCAATGATAGCATTAATTAAGGAGAATTTTGGTATTAGACAAGCATATATTACTACAGTACATTCATATACAACAGATCAGAGTCTGCACGATCAACCGCATAGAGATTTGAGAAGAGCAAGAGCTGCAGGCCAATCTATTGTGCCTACAACTACAGGTGCTGCAAAAGCGATAACTAAAATTTTTCCCGATTTATCAGATGTTATAGGTGGTTGTGGTATAAGAGTACCTGTTGCAAATGGGTCGCTGACAGATATAACTATAAATGTTGAAAGTAATACCAATATCGAAGAAGTGAATTCTGTCTTTAAGAATGCATCTCAAGGAGCATTAAAAGGTATTTTAGAATATACCGAAGACCCTATAGTTTCTGTTGATATTGTAGGTAATCCACACTCTTGTATTTTCGACTCTCAAATGACCTCAGTCATCGGAAACATGCTGAAAATAGTGGGTTGGTACGATAATGAGACTGGATACAGTTCAAGAATTTTAGATTTAATTTGCAATTTATCGGATAAAAAAGCACTTTTGTCGAATAAATAATTATATTTGTTCAAATAAATAGAGCTGAAATGTCCCGAATCAAATGTTACATATTTGTTTTTTTAGCATGTTTTTCTAGTCTAATCTTCTCACAGCAAGGTGTGGTAGAAGATACAGACTTATTGGCTTTACGGCTACAAGAACGTGTTAATCAGGCAAAATTAGAAAGCGATAGAGGTGACTATTACAATGCTTTAAATAATCTAGATAAAGCTTTAGAGATTGCAAAAACAATTGATGATAAAATAAGTCAAGGAACAACACTTACAAAAATAGCCAAGGTTCGTTATCTGGTTGGAGAAACCGATAAAGCCAATATAGATCTTCAAAAAGCAATACAAATACAACGCGAAAATAATGATTACGGTAATCTTGCTGTAAGCTACAATATACAAGGTGTTGTTTATAGCACAAACGAAAAATATCAACTTGCTCTAGATTACTACAAATCTGCAAAAAACTTATTTGAACAAGAAGATCTAGAAGAATATATTTCAGAAGTTACATTAAACGAAGCTAAAGCATATATAGCTCTTGGAAGATTTGAAGAAGCTAAGACACAATTAGAGAAGACAATAATCATAGCTAAAAAGTATGATCAGAGAAGAGTTCTTAGTAGTGCCTTAATTCAATCAGGTAAGGTTTCTAGTGCATTAGATAATGATGATTTGGCGTTGTCTCAGGTAGAGGAGGGGCTGTCTATCGCAAAAGCTTACAATATTGTAGAAAACACTAACGAGGCTTATTCTACCTTAAGTGATATACACAAAAAAAGAGGTGATTATAAAAGTTCTTTAGAGAATATTACTAAACATATTAATCTTTCAGATTCTATATTAAACGTTAAGCGAGAAAACTTAGCTCCAGGAATATCTAGTCAATTTATTACTAAATATAAAGACGATCAAAATGCTCAGTTAAAAGCACAAATGGAAGAGGTTAGTGCAGAAAGTAATTTTACCCGAATAACTACAATATTGAGTATTGCATTAATAACAATTCTTTCGCTTTTAACCTTATCGCTTTACAAAAACAACAATATAAGGTTAAAGACCAACAACATGCTCCACAAGAAGAATGATGAGCTTATTGTTGCTAAAGAAAAAGCTGAACTGGCTTCTAAGACAAAAGCTAATTTTCTATCTACTGTAACACACGAGCTAAGAACTCCACTATATGCAGTTACAGGCTTAACAAACATGTTACTAGATGAAAACCCTAAAGAACATCAAGTACCACATTTAAAATCATTAAAATTTTCTGGAGATTATCTATTAACGTTTATTAATGATATACTTCAAATAAATAAAATTGAAGCAAATAAAGTTGAACTAGATCCAGAAGTATTCAACCTTAAAAATAAAATAGAAAATGTAATGTCTGCTTTAGGTAATTCAGCTAAAGACAATGGCACCAAATTACATTTTGACTATGAAGATGGTTTACCAGAATCTTACAATGGTGACCAGCTAAAGATTTCCCAAATCTTAATTAACCTACTTGGAAATGCTATTAAATTCACAAAAGATGGTGACATCTGGGTAAGAGCGTACAAAATTGACCAAAAGGACGATATGTATACCTTACGTTTTGAAATTGAAGATAATGGTATTGGTATTACAAAAGAAAAACAAGATCAGATGTTTGAGAGCTTCTCCCAAGGCTCTGTGCAGATTAACCGTAAGTATGGCGGAACAGGTCTAGGTTTATCTATTGTAAAAGGACTTATCAAAATTCTTAAAGGTAACATCTATTTGAAGAGCGAACTCGGAAAAGGAACAACGTTCTTCTTTGAGATTCCTTTAGAGAAGGCTGAGACAGTTGAAACACCAGCGGTAGAAGAAACTAAACAATCAAATAAGATGGAAGATTTGGATCTAAGTGAAGTAAAGATTTTAATTGTCGAGGACAATAAAATCAACCAGATGATTACCAAAAAGATTCTCAACAAAATGGGACTTTATTGTGATGTTGTAGATAATGGTGAAGCTGCCGTAGAACAAGTAAAATCAACAGATTATAATGTTGTTTTAATGGATATTCATATGCCAGGTATTAGTGGTTTAGAAGCTACTAAGATTATTAGAACTTTCAATAAAGATTTAGTCATCTTTGCGTTAACAGCTGTAACACTAGAAGATAAAATGCACGAATTTGGTGAAGCCGGATTTAATGATATTATCTCTAAACCGTTTAAACAAGAAGATTTTGAAGGTAAGCTATACGATGTGCTTTCAGGAAAAGAAGTAGTGTCTAGTTTCTTTTAGCCTACAAAAGATCTAATTGCATTATCAAAAAGATCTTTTTTATCCAAAGTTATTTCAATCGGAAGATAGAATAATTTAGATTCTAAACTTTCATTATCAGCAAGTCTAACAAAATCTTTTTCAGTAGTAATAATCAATTCCTTTTTAGCCAGCTCTTCAATATCATTTACCCTGAAGCTATAATGGTCAGGAAATTCTAGATGATTAAATTTTAATCCTTTGTTTTTTAGAAAGTCAACCAAAGGCTTTGCGTTAGCGATACCAGTTACAAGCGTAAATTCTGGTAAAGATTGTAGTGCCATCTCAGAATGTGTAGAAATAACCTTCTCAGCATAGCGAATAGAACTAAATACTAATTGTTGATGTGGTTTTACCTTTAGTTCTTTAGATATTTTTGCTTTTTCATTCTCAGAAATAGCTTCAGGACATTTTGTTACAACAATTACATCAGCTCTCTTTGCACCAGATCTAGGTTCTCGCAAGTTACCAGTAGGTAAAACAATATCATTGCTATATAGGTTGTAATAGGCAGTGAGCAAAATATTAAAACCAGCCTTAACCTTTCTGTGTTGGTAAGCATCGTCCAGTAAAATAACTTCGGGTTTTTCTTCTAACTGTAGCAATTGCGAAATTCCATTTTGGCGATCACCATCAACAGCAACTTTTATATCCTTAAATTTTCTAAAGAATTGAAAAGGCTCATCGCCAATAGTATCTGCAGTAGCACTTTGGTCTGCTAGTTCGTAACCTTCAGTTATACGTTTGTAGCCTCTGCTAAGCGTTGCAATAGATTTTTCATCTTTTAGCAACCGAATCAAATACTCTATCATTGGTGTTTTTCCTGTACCACCAGTACTAAGGTTTCCAACACAAATAATTGGGATGTCATATGATTTTGAAGACTTAATACCCTTATCGTATAGCCAATTTCTTAGCCAAGTTAACAAGTAGTAAATTGGTACAACAGGAAACAATATGACGCGTAGAAATTTCACAAGCACTAAATTATATTATTTTTGAAAACAAATATACGCTTATGATAGTACAAGACGTAATAAATCATTTACACGAGTTGGCACCTTTAAACTATGCCGAAGATTTTGATAATGTAGGCCTTTTGGTAGGTGATAAAAATCAAACAGTTACAGGTGTTTTGGTAACCTTAGACACGCTTGAAGCTGTAGTAGATGAAGCCATAGAAAACAACTGTAATCTAATAGTAAGTTTTCATCCTATCATTTTTAAAGGCTTAAAAAAGTTAACAGGAAAAACCTATGTAGAGCGTGTTGTTATAAAAGCAATTCAGCATAATATTGCAATTTTTTCTATACATACAGCTTTAGATAATGCGTTTGAAGGAGTTAATTCTATAATCTGCGATCAGTTACAATTACAGAATAAAAAAATCTTAATACCGCAATCTGGCACACTTAAAAAGTTACAAACCTATGTGCCAAAGGAAAATGCTGAAGCATTAAGAACAGCACTATTTAATGCAGGTGCTGGTAACATTGGTAATTACGATTCTTGTAGTTTTAATCTTGAAGGTAAAGGAACTTACAAAGGAAATGAAGCATCAAATCCAACTCTAGGACAAAAAGGAGAGTTGCACACCGAAAATGAAATTTTAATTTCTGTAGTATTTGCAAAACACATAGAATCAAAGGTTTTAAAGGTGCTTTTTAATACACATCCTTATGAAGAAGTAGCTTATGAAGTCACAACTTTAGACAATACCAACCAATATATTGGTATGGGAATGATTGGTGAGTTGTCACAAGAGATGGAAGAGTTAGATTGTTTGCAATACGTAAAAGATAGAATGAATACCGAATGCGTTAGACATTCAAAATTCCTCAATAAACACATAAAAAAGATTGCGGTTTTAGGAGGCTCAGGAAGTTTTGCTATAGGAGCAGCTAAGGCCTCTGGCGCAGACTTATTAGTAACAGCAGATCTTAAGTATCACGACTTTTTTAGTGCAGAAAACAGTATTTTATTAGCAGATATTGGTCATTATGAGAGCGAACAGTTCACAAAATCGTTTTTAGTAGACTATCTCTCGAAAAAAATTACTAATTTTGCAGTCGTTTTATCAAAGACAAATACAAATCCGGTAAAGTATTTATAATTATGGCGAAAAAAGCTGAAGCTACTGTAGAAGAGCGTTTAAGAGCGCTTTATGATTTACAGTTAATTGACTCTAGAGTAGACGAAATAAGAAATGTTAGAGGTGAACTTCCTTTAGAAGTAAGAGATTTAGAAGATGAGGTAGAAGGGTTAAATACCAGACTAGAGAAATTAAATGATAGCCTTGCTGTTATAGATGATGAGATTAAAGGAAAGAAAAATTTAATCGAAGAAGCAAAAGCTTTAATCAAAAAGTATAGCGAGCAACAAAACAATGTTAGAAATAACAGAGAATACAATTCATTAACAAAAGAGATTGAGTTTCAGGAATTAGAAATTCAATTAGCTGAAAAGCACATCAAAGAATTTAAGGCTCAAATAGAACAGAAAAAAGATGTTATTTCTGAAACTAAAGACCGTTTAAAAGATCGTAAAGAGCACCTTAAACACAAAAAAGGTGAATTAAACGAAATTTTAAAGGAAACTGAAAAAGAAGAAGAAGCGCTTATAGGTAAGTCTGAAGAATACCAAAAGAAAATTGATGAGCGTTTGGTAAAAGCATACTTAAGAATTAGAAATAACGTAAAGAATGGTTTAGCTGTTGTGCCAATAGAACGTGGTGCATCAGGTGGTTCTTTCTTTACTATTCCACCACAAGTACAAGTAGAAATTGCTTCTCGTAAAAAAGTAATTACAGACGAGCACAGTGGTCGTATCTTGGTAGACGCTGCTTTAGCAGATGAAGAAAAAGAAAAAATGGATAAGTTATTTGCTAAACTAGCAAAGTAATTACCATTAAATAATATTCAAAAAAAGCCTTCACAAACTGTGAGGGCTTTTTGTTTGATAGCAATAATAACTACTTAAAGTAGTTCTATATTAATTAAACTAACAATTTTGAATAAGTTATATTTCATAAGTGCGTTTCTTGCTTTTGTCTTTACAAGTTGTACTGAGAAAGAAAGTGTACTACCTGAAAATCTCTATAATCAAAAGGCTAATGAGTTTGTGGCTACATTACTAAAATATCAAGATTTTAATTGTAATTGTGTAATCGAACCCAGACATACCTTGTTGGACTATATGAAAATAGAACGTCCAACTGGCAATATGGAAAAGGTAATTATGAAATGGACTAATATAAAATCACAAGAAGTAAAAGATAGTCTCAATACACTTTCAAAACAAGTTAATCTTAACACAACAATAATTAAAAGTGGTTATAAATTAATATCAGCGAGATTGGCAGATTCAATTGTTAGGATTAAAGATAGAGACGAAAGGATTCAGGTTATGGACTCACTTTGTCCTAAAGGATTTATGACATTATCAAAGCCCTTTTTTAATAAATCAATGGATACAGTTTTTATACAAATAGATAACATGCCATATTCTTGTCTTTCTATGCCTATAAGTTTTTATTATTACTTAAATAATGATTGGATTATTAACTATTAGTCTAAAATTTTTTTGTAGACTTATTTAATAAAACTTTAAAAGATTTCTTTTTAAGGAATTGTATTTTTATACGTCTATAGAAAAAGAAAAAAGGAAATTCATGAAATACCCAGAAAAAGAATATGCAAATCAACGAAAAATGATAAACTGGGTATTACATCTGACCTTAAAAGAACAAATAAATATTAGCAGATGAAAAAATTACTTATTATTTTAAGCATAAGTCTTTGCTTTAATTGTCATAACCAGGCGCAAACCAATCCAAAACAACAAGAAATAATTAATGCAGAACCTGTAGAAGTTCCTATAGAAGATGGTAAGGCAAAAGCCTATTTTGCAAGTGGTTGTTTTTGGTGTGTAGAAGCAATTTACGAAAGTGTAAAAGGTGTAGAGGAAGTTTACAGCGGTTTTTCTGGTGGACATACAGATGATATTACGTACGAGAAAAGTCACTCCGGTACAACAGGACATGCGGAAGCCGTTGAAGTTATTTATGATCCAGAGGTAGTGAGTTTTTCAACGCTGGTAGATGTCTATTTTGGTTCTCAGAATCCGACACAAGTTAATGGTCAAGGGCCAGATAAAGGTCCTCAATACCGTTCAATCATATTTTATCAAAATGATGAGCAAAAAGAAATTATAGAGGATAAGAAAGCTGCTCTTGCAAAAGAATTAGATGCAACAATCGCAGCTGAAGTATATCCATTCTTAAAATTTTACAAGGCTTCAGATTATCATCAGGATTTTGAAAAGCGAAATCCAAATCAAAGTTATGTGAGAGCGGTTTCTATTCCTCGATTAAATCGTTTTAAAGCAAAATTTCCTGAATTATTAAAAGACGAAGAAAAACATTAATTTAGTTATCTGTCGTTAGAACTAAATAAATGGAGAAAGTAATATTTGATAATAAAACTGATTTTAACGATTGGAGTGATTTGCTTTGGAATCTTTTTTCAAATGTTATAGCTTTAGTTTTGATGTATGCAATCTTTTCAATTCCGAAAATTTGGGGCAGTCATTGGATAGATTTTAAGTTCTTTTCAATATTTGCATGTGGATTGCTTATTTTTTGGACCTACAAATTTTTAATACAAAAACATATTGTTTCTATATCAATAGATGTTGATAATCCAAGTTTTAAAATAGTCGAAAAAAAGTATTTTAAAAGTCTAATAGTTCATACTTGCGATATTTCAAACACCCAACTATCAGCACTTTCAGATGAATATATTGAAGAGCCGAAATTTGAAATAAAAATTAATTCGAAAACTGTTAGAATTAACTATAGACAAAAAGGACTGTCAAAAAAGAAAGTTTTAAAGCTTTACAAAAAACTTGAAAAGATTATAGATTCTAAAAACCTGTCATTCTGAATTTATTTCAGAATCTGAAACGGGTTCAGATTGACAGAACAGTGTTTTTTAGTTAACTTCTTATTTTTTAGTAGCCTTAATCTCAAAAATCATAGGAAATAACTGATCTTTCATCTTATACATTCCAGACTCTGCTTTAATTAAATCAGGAAACACATCATAAGGGCTTTCGTCATGCTCATTTAGATAGTCTATTTGTAAGCCAGCTTCAATAAGTGCATTTACGACTTCAGAAAGTCCATGATTCCAGCCATATTCCTTACTCACCATTTTAGAAGATTGATTGGCATAAGTACCTTCATATTCTTCGTAAATTACTTCATCTTGGCTGTAATGATATTTCATTTTTGGTTTACCATCAACATAATCAAACATCCAAAGAATAGGATGAAATTCAACTATGTAAAAAATACCTCCGGTTTTTAAACGTTCCGAAATCATCTTAGCCCAAGGTTTCAAGTCGGGCAACCATCCAATAGTACCATAACTTGTAAAAACAATATCAAACTTATCCTTTACGTATTCAGAAGTATCCAAAACATTGCAACATATAAACTCAGCATCAAGCTGCAATTCGTTATTAAGCTTCTTGGCAAGTTTTATGCCTTCATCACTCAAATCTACACCAACGCATTCCGCTCCCATACGTTGCCAACTTAAGGTGTCTTGCCCAAAATGACATTGTAAGTGCAATAAAGATTTTCCGTTAACATTGCCTAAAGCCTTTAGTTCATATGGCATTAAAGAAGATTTTCCAGACTTAAAATTTTCCATATTATACATCTCGCTTTCTGCATGTATAGCTACTTTTTTATTCCAGGTTTCTTTATTTGTGTTAAAGTAGTTTTCAAAATTTTCCATCTTCTTAATAACTTTTTGTGTCTTCCTTTTGCGAAGCTTGGTGTGCTCCTTAATTTTGATGTAATTTAAAATATCTTTTTAATATGAAGTCTTTATATCTTAGTTTCATTTGCTTGCTTTTCGTTTTTTCTTGTAAATCTGAAAAGAAAGAAACTCCCCAAAAAACAAAAGAAACGGAATTAAGTATTGCTGAAAAAATTGCCAATGCTCATGGATATAAACAATGGGAGAACGTAGAGAAAGTAACATTTACTTTTAAAGTTGATAGAGATAATGTGAAGAGTAGTGGACGATCTTGGGTTTGGTTTCCAAAAAGCGACAGTATTTATATGAAATCAGGATCGCACAATATTAAATATTCAAGACGCAATCTAGATAGTGTGCCTGCTAATGCAGACAAAGCTTTTATTAATGATAAATTTTGGCTTTTGGTGCCATTTCAGTTAGTTTGGGATGCATCTGCAACCATTTCTGAACCTAAAAAAGTAGAATCGCCAATTAATAAAGAACAATTAGATATGATTACTATTATCTATCCTAATGAAGGCGGTTACACACCTGGTGATGCTTACGATATTTATTATGATGAAGATTATTTAATTAGAGAATGGACGTATAGACAAGGAAATTCACCAGAACCATCATTGTCTAATACATTTGAAAACTATCAAGATTTTAATGGGATTAAAATAGCAATAGACCATAAGAAAGATAATGGCAATTGGAATTTAAACTTCACAGATGTTAGTATAATACTGGAGTAGGTGAGTTTTAAAATTTTGGCATTACTTTTGTAATCTATAATGTAAGTTTCACGTAGGTCATTCGACTTAAAACGTATAGCTTACATTTTCCGCCTTACGGCGTCTATATATATCCAAGAGCGCTTTGTAAAAAGCGCTTTTTTTATAGGCTAGTTAATTGAAAAGTTACAGTTGTACCTTTATTAACTTCACTTTCAATTTGCAATGTACCACCTAATAGCTCTATATAAGATTTAGCAATAGATAATCCTAGTCCAGCACCATGCGTACCAGTTTTATTCTCTAAATCTATAGTGAAAAACGGCAGATGTACCTTATCAATGTGTATATCTGATATGCCAATACCATTATCACTTATTTTAAACTGTAAGGTGTCGTCATCAATAGGACTACATGATATATTTACTATGGCGTTTTTAGGCGAAAATTTTATCGCATTGTCTATAATGTGGTTAAGTGCTTTATGTAGTTTATCTTGGTCAGTTCTAAAGGTTTTATTTGTCTTAAAATTTATGGTTGTGGAAAACTGAATGTCTTTTTCTTGTACTTTACCAGTAAACTCACTTTTTATCTCATCTAATAAGTCCGAAATTTTGACTTTGGAGATATCAATGGGTACATTTCCAGTTTCAAGCTGAGATATTTCTAATACATCATTAAAAACAGCTAACAACAGTTTGCTATTGTCTTCTATTATCTGAAAGTATTCGTTATTCGCTTTATCCAGTTGCAAATCAGATTTAAGTAATTGAGCACTTCCCGTAATTCCATAAAGTGGTGTTTTTATTTCATGACTCATATTGCTTAAAAATGCAGTCTTAAGTTTGTTTGACTGCTCAGCTTCATTTTTTGCTTTAATTGTTTTATTATGCTCTTTTTTTAGCATTTGTTGCAATTCATTTTCTTTTACAAGTGCTTTGTGTAACTGCTGAATTAAAAAAGAAACTGCATAAACAGTGAGCAAGCAAAAAATAATGTTATTTATAAAAACAATTGTTAAACCTTCTAGCGGACCTTCAACAAAAAACTGAATATCAATAATGTTGAAATACTTAATTAGTATTAGGGTTAAATAAAAAACAGCAGTTATGATAATAGAATTTATACCCGATCGTGTACTGCTGTATAGTGTAATTAAAATACTTAACATGAACAGTAAAATCGTACCATTACCACCTAAACCAAGGTCATAAACAAGACCAAAGGATAACACTAAAAATGTTGCACTGTATATTACTTTTCTGTTTTCTAAGCTTAGTTTTCTATATAGGAAACCAAAAAACAACACCAAAATAGCAATAGTATCAGCATAAAAAACAAACCATTTGTCTAGAATTATTGCCGCAATTATACTCGGGAAATACGAAATAGATCCCAAAACCATTGTTAAAGTAAAAATGGAAATAAATAGTTGATCTCTGTAATAGGACAAACGATCAGTTTCATTTTTATGGTTTTGTAAACCAAGGTATTTAACATACCATTGTCTGTAGGAAAGCCAAAGTTTTTTCAGCATTTTTTTTGGATTTTGATTGATGATGGATGCAGGTGTTTAAAACAAATCTACTCAAATCTAAGTGTTTATGCTTTGGTTTTGGAGACATATTTAGATAAAATTATTCTTATTTTTGTTTGGAACGCAAAAATTATCCAATTGACCAACTATAAAACCGGTCTTGATTTCGCAAAAACACAAGACCAAAACGATTCTTTAGCGCATTATCGAAGCCAATTTCATATTCCAAAGGACAAAGAAGGAAATGATTGGTTGTACTTTACAGGAAACTCGCTTGGACTACAACCAAAAAGCACGCAAAAATACATTCAACAAGAGTTAAACGATTGGGCAAACCTTGGTGTAGAAGGACATTTTGAAGCCAAAAACCCATGGATGCCATACCATGAATTCTTAACCGAAAGTATGGCGAAAATTGTAGGTGCAAAGCCTATAGAAGTTGTAGTGATGAATACGCTAACCACCAATCTACACTTGCTAATGGTTAGTTTTTATCAACCAACAAAAACCAAATATAAAATTGTAATTGAAAGTGATGCGTTTCCGTCAGATCGATATGCTGTGCAAACACAACTAGATTTTCATGGTTTTGATGCTAATGAAGGTTTAATTGAATGGAAACCTCGCGAAGGCGAAGAATTACTAAACATTGAAGATTTAGAAACAATCCTAGAAGAACAAGGCGACGAGATTGCTTTGCTTTTAATTGGTGGCGTTAACTATTACACAGGTCAATATTTAGATTTAAAACGAATTGCCGAATTAGGTCACGCCAAAAACTGTATGGTTGGTATCGATTTAGCTCATGGCGCAGGAAATATTCAACCAGAATTACATAATTCTGGAGTTGATTTTGCAGCTTGGTGTACTTACAAATATTTAAATTCTGGACCAGGAAGTTTAGGTGGATTATTTGTTCACGAAAAACATGCGCACAATAAAGATTTAAAACGTTTTTCAGGTTGGTGGAGTCACAATAAAGACACGCGTTTTAACATGCGTCAACCATTAGACGTTACACCTGGAGCTGAAGGTTGGCAACTTAGTAATCCGCCAATTTTATCTATGGCTGCCATAAAAGCGTCTTTAGACATGTTTAACGAGGTTGGCATGGATGCCTTACGCAAAAAATCAGAACAACTAACAGGTTATTTTGAGTTTTTAATTAATGAATTAAACAACGATAAAATAAAAATAATCACACCAACAGATCCAAAACAACGTGGTTGCCAATTATCGATTCAAGTTAAAGATGCCGATAAAAGCTTACATCACAAATTAACCGAAGCCAACATAATTACAGATTGGCGCGAACCTGATGTAATACGTTGCGCACCAGTACCACTTTATAACAGTTTTGTAGATGTATTTAGAATGGTTGAAAAGTTGAAAGAAATTTTGTAGATGAAAAATATTTTTTCACTAATAAAGGATGAAAATATTTTACTCAAAATCAAGAAAAAATCAGAAGCAAGTTTTTGGGAATATCAAATTTTAGGTCTGTTCTATTATCTTTTTAATTTAAGCTTTGACTATTTTATAATAACTGACAAAAAAATAGTTTATGTAATAAAAGATAAATTAATAAAAATTGCTGAATACAGTGATTTTTCAACCTTAGAATTTAATTCTAAAAACGATATTTTTTCTTATAAAAACATTGATAATCAAGAACAAAAATTAAATTTAAAAAGACTTAGATTATCATATGAAGAAATTCAAAAAATAAAGAAAGTATTGAATCATAATATCTAGACACTTGATTAAACAAGGATAAAATAATGACACAAAAAGAAAACATATTAATCATTGGTGCAGGTTTATGCGGTTCACTTTTAGCACTACGTTTAGCACAAAGAGGCTACAACGTCAATGTTTATGAAAGCAGACCAGATCTACGCACAACAGACATTTCCGCAGGAAAATCAATCAACCTTGCCTTATCAGATCGCGGATTTAAAGCCTTACGTTTAGCTAATGTTGAAGATAAAGCGCGTGAGATTTGTATCCCAATGAAAGGTAGATTAATGCACGACACCAAAGGTAACACCTTCGCATCCAACTATTCTGGTCGTGATAACGAATACATCAACTCAATTTCAAGAGGTGATTTAAACGGAATGCTACTAACCGAAGCCGATAAATACGATAATCTAACCATTCATTTTAATACTGAATGTGAAACAGTAGATTTAGATACCAATACTGTTCATTTTGTAAACCGAAATACAAATGAAGCGTTTAACGTCACTGCAGACGTTATTTTTGGTACAGATGGCGCAGGTTCAGAATTAAGAAAAGGCTACTTTTTGCAACGTAAATTCTTGTTCAGTTTTTCACAGAATTTCCTAACACATGGTTATAAAGAATTAGAAATTCCAGCAGCAACAGACGGAAGTCATCAAATTAGCAAAGACTATTTACACATTTGGCCAAGAGGCGAATATATGCTTATCGCTTTACCTAATTTAGATGGAAGTTTTACGGTAACTCTGTTTTTAAGTCATGAAGAAGGCGAGTATAACTTCAAAGATTTAGATACAGAAGACAACATAAAAGCCTTTTTCCAAGCGCAATTTCCTGATGCTTTAGCACTAATTCCGAACATTGCTGAAGAATTTGCAAACAATCCAACAGGCGCTTTAGGGACTATAAAATGTTCACCTTGGTATTATAAAGGCAACACCTTAATTTTAGGTGATGCGGCGCATGCTGTTGTTCCGTTTTATGGTCAAGGAATGAATGCCTCTTTTGAAGATGTTGCTGTTTTAGATAGCATTATAGACAAACATGAAGGCGATTGGGAAACCATTTTTAAAACCTATCAGTCGGTTAGAAAAGCAGATGCAGACGCTATTGGCGAATTAGCCGAAGAAAACTATTACGAAATGCGCGATCATGTTGCTAACCCAATGTTTAAAACAAAGCGCCAGCTAGAAATGCAATTAGAAAAGCATTTTCCAAAGCACTATTTTTCAAAATACTCGATGGTCACATTCAATGAAAATATTGGCTATCATGAAGCCATGACCAAAGGTCGTGCGCAAGACAAAGCCATTTTAAACATGATTGCAGACAATGAGATATCGATAACAGCAGATATGACTTATGAGCAATTAGAAAAGGCTTTACAAAAAGTACAAGAAAAAACTAACGATATTATAGATGATGACAACGTTGCAAAAACGATGCATCACTAAATTCCTGCGAAAGCAGGAATCTCATAAAAAAGAATAAACTGTCACTTCGAGCGCAGTCGAGAAGTCTCAGGAAGATAAAATAATCAAAAAATAGATTCTGAATCAAGTTCAGAATGACTACCAATATGAACACAAACGCAGGAACTAAAGTAACACCAAGAGGTGCATATCCACATGTAAAAGTGGTCGGCGATTTCATTTTCGTTTCAGGAACCAGTTCAAGACGCGCAGACAATACAATTGCTGGTGTAGAACTTATTGACGAAATGAACACCAAAAAATTAGATATCGAAGTTCAAACCAGAGAAGTTTTAAAAAACATCGATAAAAATTTACAAACGGTTGGAGCAAGTCTAAAAGACGTGGTTGATGTGACCACATTTTTGGTAAACATGAACGATTTTGCAGGTTACAACAAAGCCTACGCTGAGTTTTTTGAAAAAGAAACAGGACCAACAAGAACAACTGTTGCTGTACACCAATTACCACATCCAGATTTATTGGTTGAGATTAAGGTGATGGCGTATAAAAAACAATAGTTTTTGTCATTCCTGCGCAGGCAGGAATCTAATTTTAAATACATTTTCAATTGAAACTCTTTTCATTTTTTATTCTGATAACAATCTTCTTTTTGTCGTGCGAAAAAAAGAAGGCTGAACTATATTATAATGAAAATGGATTTCCAATAATAACAAATTCATTTAAACTGGATTTTATTAAAGAATTTCTCAACGATACTTCTTTAGCTAAATATAAAAGGTATAGTGAACCTTATGTGTTTATGGTTAATGATGATAATAAAATTTATACTATAACAGAGAATTCTAAGATACAGAACCTCACAAAAACAGATTATATTTCTCTTAAATTGAAGATACAAGATATTTCATTTATTTATGAGCAATTGAGTGAAGATTTGAAAAACGAAAATTTAATTGCTCATGGTCTTAGAAGCTTAAACTGGGATAAACTAATTGATTACCATTTTGAAAACACTAATTTAGGAATTGAATATTTTGTTTCTCAAGATTCAATTGCTAAAGTTGAAGAATCATTAAAAGATAATGGAATTTTGTATCTCAGTACACCTATTTTTAATAAAACTTTAGATCTAGCTTTTATGGACATTGAAGGTAGTATTACAGGTGAAACCATAATTTTTAAAAAGATAGAGGATCGATGGAGTGTTAAAGAGATAACAAATGAATGGATAAGATGAACATCAAAAACTACATAAACGGAGATTTCTTGGTTCCCATTGCTAATGGTTGGATTGACAACTACAACCCTTCAAACGGAGAAGTCTATGGGCAAATCCCAAACTCATCAAAAGACGATGTAGAGCAAGCTTACAAAGCTGCTAAATCTGCTTTTCCTAGTTGGAGTCAAACTACATTAGAAGAGCGAAGCAGAATTCTAATTAAAATTTCAGAATTATTAGAAGCTAATTTAGACCGTTTTGCAGAAGCCGAAAGTAAAGACAACGGAAAACCTGTAAGTCTTGCCAAAATGGTAGATATACCAAGAGCAGCAAGTAATTTCAGGTTTTTTGGAAATGCCATTACACAATTTGCAAGCGAAAGCCACGAAAGCGTTGGTCAGAATGCGGTGAATTATACACTTCGTCAACCTATTGGTGTAGTTGGTTGTATAAGTCCGTGGAATTTACCACTGTATCTGTTCACTTGGAAAATCGCACCAGCAATCGCTGCAGGGAATTGCGTGGTAGCCAAACCAAGCGAAGTCACACCAATGACGGCTTATTTGTTAGGTGAAATTTGTAATGAAGCTGGTTTACCAAAAGGTGTGTTGAATATTGTTCACGGTTTAGGCACTACGACTGGTCAAGCTATTGTAGAGCATCCAAATATCAAAGCCATTAGTTTTACTGGCGGAACAGCAACTGGCGCACATATTGCCAAAGTTGCTGCACCAATGTTTAAAAAATTGTCTTTAGAGTTAGGTGGAAAAAATCCAAATATCATATTTGCCGATTGCGATTATGATGATATGCTGAATACTACAGTACGTTCGTCATTTGCTAATCAAGGTCAGATTTGTCTTTGCGGAAGCCGAATTTTTGTTGAGGAATCAATTTACGATAAATTCAAAGCAGACTTTGTAGAAAAAGTAAAAGGGTTAAAAGTTGGTCATCCTTCTGAAATAGACACTAATATTGGTGCTTTAGTTTCAAAACCACATCTTGAAAAGGTGAAAAGCTACATCGAAATTGCCAAAGAAGAAGGTGCAACTATTTTATGTGGCGGAAACGAAGTTACAGTTGAAGGCTACGAAAACGGTTACTATTTACAACCAACAATTATCGAAGTAAAAACAGACGATTGTCGCGTAAACCAAGAAGAGATTTTCGGTCCAGTAGTTACTATTATGCCATTTAAAACTGAAGACGACGTGTTAGACATGGCTAACAAAGTAAAATACGGTTTATCAGCAACACTTTGGACTAATAATCTAAAACGAACCATGCGAATGAGCAACCAACTACAAGCAGGTATTGTTTGGGTAAACACTTGGATGATGCGCGATTTACGCACACCTTTTGGTGGTGTTAAAGCAAGCGGAGTTGGTCGCGAAGGTGGATTTGAAGCTTTACGCTTTTTTACTGAGCCTAAAAATGTATGTATAAAATATTAATTTGATGTCGCCTCGAGCGCAGTCGAGAGGTCAATTATGAAAACGTATTATGTTTACATATTGAAATGTTCAGATGGGTTAACTTATACTGGAATAACAAATAACATATCTAGGCGATTTGAAGAACATCAAAACGGATTAAATAAAACCTGTTTTACATATAAAAGAAGACCTTTAGAATTAATATTTCATCAAGAGTTTAACAATGTAGAACAAGCAATATATTTTGAAAAGAAAATAAAAAAATGGAGTGCAAAAAAGAAATTTGCTTTAGCTAATGGAGAGTATAATTTGTTGCAAATTCTAGCTGAATGTAGAAATGCAACACATTCTAAATATAAACCGAACAGTTAAGTAGGTCTCGACTGCGCTCGACCAGACAGAATTATGAATCTAAACTTAAACAACAAATACGCGCTAGTATGTGGTAGCACAGCAGGAATTGGTAAAGCAACTGCTTTAGCTTTAGCTGAAGAAGGTGCAAACATCACACTAGTAGCAAGAAACGAAGACAAGCTAAAAGCTGTTTTAGCTGAATTACCAAAACACAGAAACCATGATTATATAGTAGCCGATTTTTCTAATCCGATGGAATTAAAAGAAAAAGTTGAAAACTATATTAAAAACAATCACGGATTCCATGTGTTGGTAAACAATACTGGCGGACCAGCTGGCGGACCAGTTTTTGATGCAAAAATTGAAGAATTTGAAAGCGCTTTTACGCAGCATTTAAAATGTAATCATGTATTAGTACAAGCTGTTGTTCCGTTTATGAAAACTAAAAACTATGGGCGTATTGTTAATGTAATTTCAACGTCAGTAAAACAACCGTTAGACGGACTTGGTGTAAGTAATACCATTCGTGGTGCTGTAGCTAATTGGAGTAAAACCTTAGCTAACGAGCTTGGACAATTTGGGATTACTGTAAACAATGTTTTACCTGGCGCAACTGGTACAGAACGTTTAACCGAAATCATAAAAAACAAAAGTGCTAAAACTGGCAAAACAGAAGAAGAATCTGCTAACGCCATGAAAAGTGCTGTACCAGCAAAACGTTTTGCAAAACCAGAAGAATTAGCTGCTGCGATCACCTTTTTAGCTAGTGAAAAAGCGAGTTACATTAACGGAATTAACCTTCCGGTTGATGGTGGTAGAACAAAAAGTTTATAAGCCTAATATTTCAAAAATATTATTCTTAATTTTATTGAATTGATGAATCTGCGTTAAGGATTGAAGCGACATCCTTTTTTACGTCAGTTTGAGTGTTTTGCGAAGCATGAGCAAAATGTATCGAAAACAAGTAAAAAAGATATAGCGTAAAGCCTGACCCGATAGGGTAACGCCCAAAATAGTATACAATGAGCAAATTATTTCCGCCTATTAATTTTAAAGCATGGATTGAAGAAAATCGTCATTTACTAAAGCCACCAGTTGGTAATAAAGTGGTTTGGAAAGATGCAGATGTTATTGTTATGGTTGTTGGTGGACCAAACGACAGACAAGATTATCACTATAACGAAACTCCAGAATTTTTCTATCAAATAGAAGGTGATATGGTCTTAAAAGTGATTGAAGATGGTGAGCCCAAAGATATTAATATAAGAGAGGGCGAAATTTTTGTCTTGCCACCAAAAGTACCACACTCACCACAACGAAGCGCAAACACTGTTGGTTTGGTTATAGAATATCCAAGACCAGAAGGTGTAAAGGATAAACTGCAATGGTACTCTGATGAGGATACAAGTTTGATTTATGAAGAAGAGTTTATGCTGGACAATATAGAAACTGATATGCCTGCTATTTTTGACCGTTATAACGATATGGTTAAAAAAGGTGCTTTTAAAAAATAAATCAGAAAATATCTAACCACTACAACACAATTACCAAAATTAAATTTTGGTAAGATTCAAAGCACATGAGTAAACACAAACTAAGAATTAACGGTCATTCTCATCTTCTTCCTTATCCTGAAGAAATTCCTGAATTTATGAAAGATAAAGGGATTTTCTGGGTAGATAAAGATCGAAAATTTATGCTTCAAAAAGATTGGAACAGACCAATTACAGATTCTAGTTTTTTCTTAAATGAAAAGTTAGCATGGATGGAGCACTTTAAAATTGACCATGCTGTTGTTCTGAATTTATCTCAACTTTATGGTAATGGTTTAAGGTTGGAAGAAATGAAACAAGCGTTACGATTTCAGAATGATTTTAATGCACGTATTCAGCACGATCATCCGAGTAAATTTACAACGGGTTTTGTGGTACATCCTGGTTTTGTAAGAGGTGCTTGTTGGGAAATAGAGCGTTGTGTAGAGGTTTTAGGAATGCGCTTGTTATGTCTGCCAACACATTATATGGACACTATTGGAACTTGGCGTTGTATTTTTGATGAAGAAAACGAACCTATTTTTGAGCTTGCCGATAAATATAACTTGGCTGTTGAAATTCACCCTTACGATGGTGAAAAATTTATTAAACTAGAAAATACGTCATGGCGTTTTCACTTAATTTGGATGTTGGCACAATGTGCAGATGCATACCATTTTTTAACCTTAAATGGTTATTATGAAAAGTATCCTAATATGCGGATTTGTTTTGCTCATGGTGGACAGTTAGCACAGATTAATCTTGGTCGTCGTATTCAAGGGTTTGATGGAAGACCAGATTTGTTTGAAGGTAAAAAGCATCCTCGTAAAGCGGTAGGTCATAAAAATATTTTCTTTGATACTTTAGTGCACGACACAGGTTCTTTAGAGTTACTAATAAAGAATCAAGGTTCAAATCAAGTTATTATGGGACTAGATGACCCTTATCCTCTTGGCGAAATGGAAAGTGCACAACAGTCTTCATATCCTGGTAAAATTTTAGATTTAGCAATGGATCGAAAAATCATAAATGAAACCGAACGTGATGCTATTTGGGAAGACAATGTTATTAAATGGTTGTGTGGTGACGATGAAAAGGCAAAACAAGATTTAGTTGCCAGAATTACTTCCTAATATTTTCATCTTCATTTTTTTGTCTATATTTAGAATCTAATCAAACAATCAATATCATGAAAAAAGTAGGCTCTTATATGGCAATTATAGGTATAGGTTTAATTGTTTTACCTTTTATAGGTTTAACAATTAGATTTACTGATTGGATATATGAATGGGGAGAAGGTGTGGCTTGGGCTATAAAAATAGGTTTAGTAGTTATAGGTGCTGCATTATTCTTTTTAGGTAAGCCAGAGGCTGGAGAGGTAGAATTAGAACTTCCTGAAGAGCCAGAAAAAGCTGAATAAATTAATATTTATTTTAAAATTATTTTGATATGTATTTTTTGCCAGAGGCATTAGACAATTATGTTGTGGAACATTCTGAGCAAGAGCCAGAGTTATTACAACAGTTAACACGAGAAACATATCAAAAAGTATTGCAACCAATCATGCTTAGTGGTCCTTACCAAGGTAGAGTACTGAGTATGATTTCTAAGTTGGTAAATCCTAAATCTATTTTGGAGTTAGGAACCTTTACAGGTTATGCGACATTGTGTTTAGCCGAAGGTTTACAAAAAAACGGAATTATTCACACCGTTGATATTAATGAGGAGCTTCACGATTTTCAAAGAAAATATTTTGATAAATCTGGATTCGGTGAACAAATAAATCAATATACAGGTAATGCATTAGATATCATACCTGAATTAGATGTAATGTTTGATTTAGTGTTTATTGATGCTGATAAGCCTAATTATAGTAATTACTTTCATCTCATCATAGATAAGTTAAATCCAGGCGGAATTATATTGTCCGATAATGTCTTATGGCATGGGAAAGTTGTAGAAGAACTTAACGAAAAGGATATTTCTACCAAAGCTGTTTTAGACTATAATACACTTTTAAAAGAAGATGAACGTATTGAAACCGTGTTGTTACCAATACGAGACGGATTGACTATTAGTAGAAAGAAATAAAAAAGAGCTTTGCATTAATTTGCAAAGCTCTTTTCGATTTTTGATTGGTTATTGTTATTGTACAGCTTGTAAAGCATCGATATTTCCGTAGCCAAAGCTACCATTTTTATTAGGGTAGAATTCAGCTGATTGTTTTAATCTATTTAATACCTGAGTTCTGGACCAACTAGGATATTTAGACCATATTAAAGCAGCTATGCCAGCAGTTGTAGCTGTTGCAACAGAAGACCCTCCTGTATAACGTCTTTGACCTGTGTTAAATCCTAATACTGGTGGTGCTTTACTTGTATTGTTGTCGCCTTCCATAATAATTGTAAAATCAATTTTACTACCACTGTGGCAGGTTTCGCAACGCTCATAATTAGAGCCATCATTAACTCCTGTAACCGCGACAGTTTCGCTCATTGTAGCAGGAAAAATGACTCCAAAACCATTAGTAAAGCTAGTTGACGTTCCACCAGCAGCAAAGATTAATTTTCCTTTGCTATAAGCATATTTCACAGCATCTTTAATGTTACCTATAGACCAAACGTAACCAATAGACATAGAGATGATTTTAACATCACTTCTATTACCTAGTTGTGTTAAAGCTGCCGAAACACCTTTGCGTTCGTGGTAATCATTTAACAAAACATCTTCAGTTGCTCTATAGGCAACTAAATTAGAGTTGTAAGCCACACCAACTGGCATGCCATCATTGTTTCTTGGAGCAGCCATAGTAGAGCCCATTGCAGTACCATGGCCACACTTATCATGAGGTCCATCATAGTTGCTGCTCCACCACCAAGCAGAGTCTATAAAAGTTCCGTATTTCTGAACAAATCTACCTGTTGAAGCACCATCGTTAATTCCTGATGCGTTTAATAAATATTGCGATGCTGAAACACCAGTATCTATAAGACCAATAGTAACACCAGAACCAGTACTGTGATTCCAAGCCTGAGGAATGTTATGCTCGTTAAAATGCCAAGACACTTGCGCATTGTTTGGACTAATTGTGGTGTAGTGCGCAGAATTTATATTGTCAGGATTTTTGTCGCAACCTGAGCTACTTTTAGCTGTAAAATTTGAGTAATGATTATAACCATTAGGTTCAAGATAGCGAACAAAATCGCTCTTTCTTAGTTCAATAATGGTTTCAATTTTTGTAACTTCTATATCAAACACGGTAATGATTTCGTGTTCTATTAGTTTTAATTTCCTTTCGTCAAAATCTTCATTTTCAAGAACAATGTTTATCAGCGCGTTTTTTTTAGATTCTAAAACAGGATCTTCAGTTTCACTGAAACTTTGATCCGGACTTCCATATCCTACAGTTAGTACATTTTGTCCGTGAACAACAGCGCTCCACAAAAAGTGTTCATCAACGGCATTCCAGTCAAAATCACCTGTATTTTCTATAGTTTCGGAAATTCGTGAATTAATTTGCTCAATGGTAAGTGGGTCTTTAGGAAATTGAACAGCTCCTGATTGGCTTTCAATGTTTGGTTCATCTTTAGAGCATGATACCAACACCATTACTACTAAAAGTAATAGTTTGAAAAAGTTTTTTTTCATTTAATATGATTTAGATGGTTCGTGATTGTCTAAATATATTAAATTATTCTATAAAAATTACATTAAAAATTAAGGATATGTTATAAAAACCATATAAATATAGTGAATATCTTATTTTACATGTTTCGTTTTACTGAACCTGTAAAGTTTTCGAGATCGTCTTTGACCTTATTAATTTCTTGTTGAATTTCTTTTGTAGTATCAGAATCTACGATGTTACTTTCTTTAGCACTTTTAGTAACCTCGTGCTTTATGTCGTTGGTAGCATCTCTTAAGGTTCGCATACCTTTTCCTAGTCCTCTAGCAATTTCTGGTAGCTTATCAGCACCAAAAACTAATACTAGGATAAACAGTATAAAGACAATTTCGGTTCCTCCGATAAATAATAATGTTGCTAATTGTATCACAATGCAAATATATAGTGACTTTATGTAATAAAAAAAGCCAACTCGTTAAAGTCGGCTTTAATTTTATAATTAATTTTCTTAATCTTTAATTTTGTTCTTAAACTGGTCAAAATCACTCTCTTTAGTTTCTCTTGGCCAAGAGTTGTTAGAGGTGTCAATATCTGCAGTTTCTAAATCTGGGTCAACGGTTATAGCTACAATTTCTTTATCTGATGCTACAGCTCTACTAACTTCCTTGTCGTTGAATCTCCAGATTTGTGCTGGATACGTTATTTTTTCTTTAGAACCGTCTGAATATTCATATTCTACAATTAATGGCATTACTAATCCGCCTGGCTTGTCAAAGGTTACTTCATAGAAATACTTAGGTGATTTCTTCATGTTCTTTTGTTGCTCTGGCGTGAAATTATCCATTATATATTCCTTTACGGTAGGTAAATCTTCCATAGACTGACCATTCTTTATGGCTTCATCGAAACCTTTATCATCTTCACCTATAAAATAAACAAGTGAATTAGGGTCTATATTGTAACGCTCGGCAAGTTTTTTTCCTTCTTCGGTAGGATTAGTTGTTACACCATATTTTTTTACTTCCTTAATACCAATGTCAGTATAGTCTGTTGTGTAGAACCAACCTCTCCAAAACCAATCTAAATCTACAGCTGAGGCATCTTCCATGGTTCTAAAAAAGTCTTCAGGTGTTGGGTGTTTAAACATCCAACGTCTTGCATACTCTCTAAAAGAATAGTCAAATAACTCGCGTCCCATAATGGTTTCACGAAGAATATTTAGACCAGTTGCTGGTTTACTGTAGGCGTTACTACCAAATTGATATGTGTTTAATCCTTTGGTCATAATAGGTGCAATAAAATCTTGATCGCCTCCCATATACCTTACGATATTTTTTGCAGGACCTCTACGAGAAGGATATTTATCGTGACCTGGAGATAAAGCAGTTGGATTCCACTCACCAAAATCTTGCTCAGCTACATACTGAACAAAAGTGTTTAGACCTTCATCCATCCATGTCCATTGGCGCTCATCACTATTTACAATCATAGGGAAGAAGTTGTGACCAACCTCATGGATGATAACACTAATCATTCCGTATTTAGTTCTGTCTGAGTAGTTGCCATTTTCGTCTGGTCTTCCGTAATTCCAACAAATCATTGGGTATTCCATTCCTTGTCTTTGAGCATGAACAGAAATGGCTTTATGGTATGGATAATCGAAAGTCATACGAGAGTATGATTTTAAAGTACTTGCTACAGCTCTTGTAGACCATTGTTCCCATAGCGGATTTCCTTCTTTAGAATAAAGTGAAACAGCCATAACATCCTTGTCTCCAATTTTTACGGCCATCATATCGTATATATACTTTCTAGACGTAGCAAAACCAAAATCTCTAACCATTTGGGCAGAAAGTTTCCATGTCTTTTTCTTTGTGCTTTTTGTCTTTTCATTTTTACGAGCTTCGTCTTCAGTTACAATCAATACAGGTTTGTCGTAAGATTTTTTGGCTTGGTTGTAACGCTTCATCATGTCTTTAGAAAACACTTCTTCTCTGTTGGTTAAATAACCTGTTCCGTCTAAGATATGATCTGCAGGTACTGTGATGTTAACATCAAAGTTACCGAATGGTAATGCAAACTCGTCTCTACCCCAAAACTGAGAGTTTTGCCATCCTTCAACATCGTTGTACACTGCCATACGAGGATAAAATTGTGCTATAACATAAGATCTGTTATCATTTTCTTCGAAGTACTCATAACCTGAACGTCCACCATCATTTACGTGATCATTGATTTTGTACCACCACTTTATTTTGAAAGAAAACTTATCTCCAGTCTTCATTGGTTTTGGTAATTCTACGCGCATCATGGTGCGATTTATGCTATGAGGTAAGTCTTTACCATTAACATCTTTAACGTGTTCGATATTGAAACCACCATCAAAACGTTCTTTTAAATATGTTCCTGTTGCTCTTGAAGCTGAAGTAGCAGGACCAATACCAGAACTACTTATTAAAGGTGTTTTGGAGTCTTTAGCTCTCATGTTCTGGTCTAATTGTACCCATAGGTAAGTGAGCTCATCTGGTGAATTATTGGTATAAGTAATAGTTTCGTCACCGTATAATTTGGCATTAACATCATCTATTTCTATATCCATTTTGTAGTCCGCTTGTTGTTGGTAGTAAGCAGGACCAGGTGCTCCAGAACCTGTTCTAAACATGTTTGGAGTTGCAAATTCATCATATAATTGTTTGAATTTGTTTTGGTTAGTGTGACCAGGTTTGCGCTCTGGCTTAATGTCATCTTGTGCAAAAGCACTTGCAGAAACAAAAAGCATAGCACCAAAGAAGTACTTGAAAATTTTCATTGCAATTAGTGTTATTTAAAAATGATTCCGAAAATAGAGAAATTAGGGCGTTTTAACAGAATTTTTAGTTAAAGTTTAACATGCACTCATCATTCTCTGGTATGAGTAAGAAACTCTTGTTTCTATCATTTAACTTTAATCTTACAATGTTCTGTTGTTCTGGAAGAATATCAAAAAGTAGGCGATTTACAACTTTAATTGATTTTATGTCTTTTATGTTCTCTATTTCTAGGTAGCAGTAAGTAATATCTTCCTTATATTCTTTACCTATGAAATTAAATTTATAGGCTTTTCCATTAATTGAGATTTTAAGTTTGTCTTCTAGATAACGCTTCATGTATTCATCAACAATTTCAGGTTCATCTTCCTCTGCAAGAGTTATAGTTTCATCATAACGCTGACGAATAAGTCTTTCAAAATCATCTATAAAAACCTGACTTATGATTTGAACGGATTGTTGCTCTTTAGCATGCTCAATATTGGTAACACTTACGTAATATTCGTGTTTGGTTGTGCTCGAAGTTAATATTGAGCCAATGAGTAAAGTGAAAATAAAGTATATAGATTTCATCAGTATTGTCTATTTCTTTTTTATAAAACCAAAAAGTATTCCAAAGTTAATCATTATTAGAACTATCAAGGTTTTCTCTGTAAGCTTTTAATTTTTGTTGTAAAAATTCTAGCAGCTCAATGTCATTATCTTTTTTGCATAGGTTTAGAAAATTTTCGTCTTCTTGAGAGAATAAAAAGTATTCGTCTCTAAGGTTTTTGGGTAGTGTGTCGTTTTCAAAAATTATAGATTCATAATCAATTCTGAGTCTGTTGATACATTTATCTCTGTCATCTAACTCTACAATGTCTTTTAATTTTTTAGTTCTGCCGCTAATTTTATTGAGAAGTTTATGAAAATTAACACCAAATCCAAGACCTAAATGTCCCCAAGAACCACCATCAGCATCATGTAGTTTTTTTTCGTTTTGCGTAAGTGGTAGCTTAGTGTTACCTGGTATGCCAAGGTCATAGAAGTTGATTTCGGTTTTGGCATCAGAATTTTCGAGGTCAGATTGTAAGCTTCCGGTAAGTATTTTGCCTACAATAACTTTGTCTAATTCGCTTACTTTTTCCTCTAATTTAATTTCAATAGAATTAGAATTTTCGTGTTCTTTTGAAATTACAATCTCTTTGTTATTGTAAATTAAACTAGAAATGAACAGTGTATCATTGGCTTTAGCTTCAATACTGAATAAGCCAATATCATCAGATACAGTATATTTTGATGCTGTTTTATTTAGGATATGAATACCTTCTACATCATCGTTGGCAATTAATTTGCCTTTGATTTCTTGCCTTTGAGCTTGCAACAAAAATGAAAAAAGAAGTGTTACAAGACTAAATAAGAGTTTAGTCTTTTTCACTTTTATCTTTAAGGAAAGCTTTGCTGAGTTGTGTAATGCGTTCTAAAAACTGCATTTCTCTGTCTTCAGCAAGAAGTTCTTCATCAATACCTTTATCTTCAATGTAATCTATAAAAGCGTCTACTTGTTCTAACGGAATATTAAAGTTAGTATGAATATAGTTAATACTATATTTATCTAATGCCTCTTTAAATGGTGTTTTGTTAATTGCTTTTTCGGCATTTGTTTTGTCTTCTTTTTCAATGTCTACGACCTGGCTTACAATAAATCCTGCTAGATTTACAATGTTGAGCATATTACCTACTCTTGGATTGTTTTCATTAAATGCTAAATTTTCTGCTTTAGTCTTGTAATCTGCAGAGAACTCAAAATCCTCGATATGATCTAAACCGAGATACACATAATCTAAACTTACATTATAAGTTCTCACATTTTCTAAGTCTGCATTAAGGTTTCCTGTTAAGCCAAAGGGTAGAATAACAACTTCATCTAATTTGTTAACTTCTTCAACAAGTATTACTGTTAATTTTTTAGATTTAATAATGTCTTCAGTTATAGTGACCTTAAAATCTTTAAATTGAATAGCACTAAATTCAAGAATATCATTTACTGCTACCATTGCTGTAAATTCTCCATTCTCATCTGTAATGGTGCCTTTATTGGTTGTTGTATTAAATACAGTTACTCCTTCTTTATCTTCAGACGGTACCGATATTTTTCCATTTACTGAGACTCTCTCTATATCTTGACTGTAAATTGAAATGGTTAAAAAGCAGCTTATTATAAATAGTATGTGTTTCATGTTGGTGTTATTGTCATATAAAGTTCGTGCTTATTCATCAATTTTCATAAAAAAGGCTTAATAAATCTTTGTTAAAGTGCGGAGAAACTCTTTTACTTAATAAAACTTTAAATTATAAATTTGCAGTATGAAATCAATTATTATAGCTAGTACATCAACCGTTCACGGAAGTGGTTCTTTAGAGTATCTTTTAGAAGAATTAAAAGTTCATTTTAAATCTGCAAACGAAATTTTATTCATACCATATGCCAGACCAGGTGGTATATCGCATGATGAATATACAGCTAAAGTGGCTGAGCCTTTTAAGAAAATAGGAAAGACTGTAAGAGGTATTCATACATTTGAAGATTCTAAAAAAGCAATAAAAGAAGCTCAGGGTATTTTTACAGGAGGCGGAAATACATTTGTTTTAGTAAATCAGTTGTATAAAAATGATGTGTTATCTTCAATAAAAGAGGCTGTAAATAATGGAACGCCATATTTAGGGACAAGTGCTGGAAGTAATATTTGTGGCCTAACAATGAATACCACAAACGATATGCCTATTGTGTATCCACCAAGTTTTAAAACTTTAGGATTGGTACCGTTTAATATTAATCCTCATTATTTAGATCCGAATCCAAATAGTACGCATATGGGTGAAACTCGAGAAACCAGAATTAAAGAGTTTCATGCGTTTAATACGCAACCTGTTATTGGTTTAAGAGAAGGGAGTTGGGTAGAAGTGAATGGAGAAAACGTAACTTTAAAAGGTAATTTAGAAGCCAGAATTTTTGAGTACGGAAAGGAGCCTTACGAAATACCAACTAACTCTGATTTAAAATTTTTAATGTAAGTTATATTTTTTTTAGAAAGTGGTAGCCCAAAATCTTGAAACCTTCATTATAGTAGAATTTGTGAGAAGGGTGATTCTGTACATAGGTGTTTAGCTCAAGAGATTCATAGCCTTTTGCTTTGCAATACTCTTGAATCCAATTCATAAATGATTTGCCCAAGCCTTTATTTCTGTGTTGAGGTTTTATGTAAACATGGTCTATTTCTACAGATTTTCCGGAATAATGCCTTGTGCAAAACCATAAACCAGTAATACCTACTATCTCATTCTTCAGAGTTATGATAGCACATTCATAGTTCTGATTTTTTATTTCGTTAAATCGAGACGATAAAACGGATGCTTCTATTTTACCTTCGTTTAGTTCAAAAACTAATGGTACTATAGACTCTAGCTCAGAGTTAGGTAGTATTTTAAAATCGTAGTTCATTTTAATAGTTAAAGGCTGTAAAATTAATGTTTTTAGAAATTTGAAACTACACAAGATGACTTTTCAATAAATTATGTGTCAAACTTTTGTAAATTTATCATACTAAGACAATCAATATGAGAAGAGGTAATTTTAAAGTTAGAATTTTTATATTCATAGCAATAGCAGCATTTGCCTACCTAAGAAAGTGTAGTCAAGAAGAAATTAATCCATACACAGGAAAAAAACAAGCTATTTCATTGTCTCCACAAGAAGAGATTGCTATTGGTTTACAAAGTGCGCCTGGTATGGCCCAGCAGCATGGTGGGTTGCATCCAAATAACCAATATCAAGCGCTGGTTGATAATGTTGGTAACAAACTTGTAAATAATAGTGTTGCAAAAGATACACCATATCAGTACGAGTTTCATTTACTGGCAGATGAAAATACAATAAACGCATTTGCGTTACCAGGTGGTCAAATTTTTATTACCTATGCTTTATTTTCAAAATTAGAAAACCAAGATCAGCTGGCAGGAGTTTTAGGTCATGAAATAGGTCATGTTTTAGGAAAACATTCAAACGAAAGAATTACAAATTCTAAGTATTGGCAGACTTTAATTATGGGCAGTTCTGTTATTGATGCTGGTGGTATTGCGCAACAATATGGGCAAGGCCAACTCTTAAAAAATGGAAGAGGAGATGAGTTAGAGAGTGATGAGTTAGGAGTGAAATTTATGATGGATTCAGGCTACAATCCTGAAGAGATGATAGGAGTAATGGAAATACTTAAAGCTGCAGCTGGTCCTAATCGTGTTCCAGAATTTCAAAGTACACATCCCGATCCAGAAAATCGAATTGAAAAAATTAGAGAAGCTATAAGAAAATATAAAAAAGCGTCTTAACATGTAAGACGCTTTTTCAATTAACTAACTCAAATAATTGTCTTTAATTAGACACTTTCTTTTTAAAGCGTTTCAAAAACTGTGCCGCTTCCTTAGCTTTAGATTGTTCTGCATGGTTTAATGCAGTGTAACCTAAGTCGCAAGATTTGTGTACATCAGCTCCAGCTTTTAATAATATTTTAATTAATTCTACACGATTATATTTTGCTGCGTAGTGAATAGGGCTCATACCATTAGATTTGGCATTAACATCAGCACCTTGTTCTATTAAGGATTTTGCAAGCTCCACGTCTCCTGTGGCTACAGCTTTGCAAAGTGGACTTACTTCAAAAGTTTTTACAGTTACTTCACTTGTTGAAGTTAAAAGATCGTTTGATGCATTTAAATTTGTGATTGAAAAGCCCAATGCTAAGGCTAAAACTACTGCTGTTTTTTTCATGATGAAAGATTTAAAAATTAATTGATTTGTTTTTTGATTATACTAAAGAGACGACATAAATTCTATAATGTTACACTTTGAAATTTTAAATAACATACATTTAACGTTTTAAAAACAAATCTGTTAAGGCTTTCATAAAAGCGCGTATCTATATAACAATCAGTGTTATATAGCTTTAAAATTAAATAACATTCAAAATTTTTTGAATACAGAATTATAGTCGTATTCTATACCTTATATTTGAAGTAATAAACAGAAAAACATGAATAAGAAGGTTATTTTAATGATACTAGATGGTTGGGGAAAATCGCCAGACCCAAAAGTTTCAGCAATTGATAATGCAGAAACTCCATTTATAGATGAGTTGTACAATACATATGCTAATGCTAGTTTGCGAACAGACGGTTTACACGTAGGTTTGCCAGAAGGACAAATGGGTAATAGCGAGGTAGGACATATGAATCTTGGTGCTGGTAGAATTGTGTATCAGGATTTAGTTAAAATTAACCTTGCTGTAGAAAATAAAACCCTTCAAGAAGAGCAAGTACTAAAAGATGCTTTTAATTATGCTAAGGCTAATGGAAAAGATGTACACTTATTAGGTTTGGTGAGTGATGGTGGAGTACACTCTCATATAAATCATGTATACGGACTTTTAGACGCCGCAAAAGCGAATGATTTGGAGAATGTTTATGTTCATGCTTTTACAGACGGTAGAGATGTAGATCCTAAATCTGGTTATGGTTTCATTTCAGAGTTAGAAGAATATTTAGCCAAAACAACAGGTAAACTGGCAACCGTTACAGGACGCTATTATGCCATGGACAGAGATAAACGCTGGGAGCGTGTTAAATTAGCCTATGATGCTGTTGTGCACGGAGAAGGAAAACAGACTACTAATGTTCTAAAAGATATACAGCAAAGCTATGAAGAAGATGTTACAGACGAATTTATTAAACCACTGGTAGTTAATCAAAATGGCAAGCCAATAGCAACTATAAAGGAAGGCGATGTTGTTTTGTTCTTCAATTTTAGGACAGATCGTGGGCGTCAATTAACACAAGCATTATCTCAAGAAGATTTTCATGAGTACAACATGCACAAATTGAATTTACATTATGTTACCATGACTAATTATGATGATAATTTTAAAGGTATCAACGTAATTTTTAATAAAGATAATTTATCTGAAACTCTAGGAGAAGTACTAGAAAAACATGGAAAAAAGCAAATTAGAATAGCAGAGACAGAAAAGTATCCTCATGTTACTTTTTTCTTTTCTGGAGGAAGAGAAGAGCCTTTTGAAGGTGAAACAAGAATTCTTAGAAATTCACCAAAAGTTGCTACTTACGATTTAAAGCCCGAAATGAGTGCTTATGAATTAAGAGATGCTCTTATACCAGAACTCAATAAAGGTGAAACAGATTTTGTCTGTCTTAATTTTGCAAATGGCGATATGGTTGGTCATACTGGTGTTATGGAAGCTGCAATAAAAGCTTGTGAAGCTGTAGACGAATGTGTGAAAGATGTTGTAACAACAGCTTTAGAAAATGATTACACTACTATTTTAATTGCAGATCACGGTAATTGTGAAACCATGATTAATCCTGATGGAACACCGAATACAGCACATACAACTAATCCTGTACCTGTAATCTTAATTGATAAAGACCTAAAAGAAATAAAAGACGGTATACTTGGAGATATTGCGCCTACTATTTTAAAGTTGATTGGTGTAGAGCAGCCTGATGCTATGACGCAGCATAGCCTTGTATAAATGACTCATTGTTTTAACTTTGTCGACTAATAATTGATTGATTGCATGAATTTTCAGGATAGATTAATAATAGCAGTAGATTTTGATGGAACTATAGTAGAAGATGCGTATCCCAAAATAGGGAAAACAAGAATCTTTGCTTTTGAGACCTTAAAACGTCTTCAACAAGATGGTCATAGACTTATCTTATGGACCTATAGAAATGGTGCGAAATTGCAAGAAGCTGTAGATTTTTGTAAAGAAAATGGTATAGAATTCTATGCTGTAAATGCTAGTTTTCCAGAAGAAAAATATGATTACAGCCGTAGCCGAAAAATTCATGCAGACTTATTTATAGACGACAGAAATATAGGAGGCATACTTGGTTGGGGCGAAATTTATCAAATGATTACCAATGAAGAGCCAAATATTAAGCCATCCAAAAGAAAAGGTGGCCTTTTTGGTTGGTTTAAATAAGCAGTTGGTTTAAGTTAATTCAAAATAAGCTCTGTCAATTTCCTCTCTATGGTCTGGGTGGGCAATATCTACAAGTGCCTTTACACGTTGCTTTATTGTTTTTCCAAATAAATTAGCAATACCGTATTCTGTAACCACATAGTGTACGTGGGCTCTTGTTGTAACAACACCAGCACCTGGTTTTAAAGCAGGTACAATTCTGCTAATACCTTTTCGGGTAACAGAAGGTAAGGCGATAATAGCCTTTCCGCCTTTGCTTAAAGATGCACCTCTGATAAAATCCATTTGTCCACCAACACCAGAGTACATTTTAGAGCCAATAGAGTCAGCACAGACTTGGCCAGTTACATCTACCTCAATAGCAGAATTTATTGCTACCATTTTAGGATTTTGTTTTATGTACGATGTGTTATTAGTGTAATTAGAAGCTCTCATTTCTACAAAAGGATTGTCATCTACATAATCATATAAGCGCTTAGATCCCATTAAGAATGTAGTTAAAGCACGTCCTCTGTTTATTTTTTTATAATTACCATTTATAACATCGCTTAGAATTAAGTCTATAACGCCATCAGAAAACATCTCGGTATGCAAACCTAAATCTTTGTGGTTAGTTAATCTAGACAATACAGCGTTAGGTATGTTGCCTATTCCCATTTGTAGCGTACTTCTATCTTCAATTAGGCTTGCAACATAATCTCCTATTTTGCTTTCAATCTCTGATGGTTCAGAAGCGAGCATTGTAGGGATCTCATCATCAGCCTCTACAAAATAATCTATTTCAGAATAATGTATAATTCCTGCTCCATGCGTACGTGGCATATTTTTATTAACCTGAGCAATAACAGTAGTGGCATTATCTATTGCAGCCAATGTAGCCTCAACAGATACACCTAACGATAAGTAACCATGTTTGTCTGGTTCAGAAACATGAATTAAAACAACATCTAAATCTAGAATGTTTTGGTGAAATAATGTAGGTAATTCACTAAGAAAAACAGGTGTATAAGAGCCATTACCAGCATGTAATGTATGTCTCACATTTTTACCAATAAAAAAGGAATTAACATGAAAACTATCCTTTAGCTCTGGATTAGCATATGGTGCTTCACCTTCTATATGTAAATGACAAACTTCAACATTTCTAAGCTCTTCGTGCCTAGCCGACATGGCGTTTATTAATTGTTGAGGAGCCGCTGCTGCTGCTTGTATATATACTCTATCGTTAGATTTAATGACTTTTACCGCTTCTTCGGCACTTACTGTTTTAAACATTTGCTAAAATTTAGATTACAAACTTACTGCTCAAAAGATAGAAAAAAACTGTTTTTTATCATGTTTTTCTAAAATTATTTAATAGTTATAAATGCCTATCTTTGCAGCTCAATTTAGGAAACATGATTATAGTAAAAACCAGAGAAGAAATTGAGTTAATGAGACAAAGCGCACTTATTGTTTCTAAAACATTAGGTATGCTTGCAAAAGAGATTAAAGAAGGTGTAACCACCAATCATTTAGATACTATTGCAGAAGAATTTATAAGAGACCATGGTGCATTGCCAGGTTTTAAGGGTTTATACGATTGCCCTTCTACATTATTATGTAGTGTTAATGAAGCGGTAGTACATGGATTGCCAACAGATATCCCATTAAAAGATGGAGACATTGTATCTGTAGATTGTGGGGCGCTTATGAATGGTTTTTATGGAGATCATGCCTATACTTTTGAAATAGGAAATGTTGCTGAAGACACTAAGAAATTAATTAAAACCACTAAAGAGTCTTTATACGTAGGTATAGAACAGCTTAGAGTAGGAAATAGAGTAGGAGATGTTGGTTTTGCAATACAACAATATTGCGAGGCTCAAGGATATGGCGTTGTTAGAGAGTTGGTTGGTCATGGTTTAGGACGAAAAATGCATGAAGATCCAGAAATGCCAAACTATGGAAGACGTGGCAGAGGTAAAAAGTTTATAGAGGGTATGGTCGTTGCTATAGAGCCAATGATTAATATGGGAACGCACAGAGTAAAGCAACTTAAAGATGGTTGGACAATCGTTACCCAAGATGGTAAGCCTAGCGTGCATTTTGAGCACGATATCGCCATTGTAGATGGTAAGCCAGAGATACTTTCTACTTTTGCTTATGTGCACGAGGCTTTAGGTATAACGTCAGACGAAGAAGATAAATTTAGACAAAAAGCACTAGTATTATAATAGTCAATGAATATTGAACAATTAGAATCTGAATTAACTCCGCTTAGAACAGCGTTAAATAATCACAAATTATACAAAGCTTTAGACTCCATTGAAGATGTTAAAGTATTTATGGAGCAGCATGTGTTTGCAGTGTGGGATTTTATGTCTTTGTTAAAAGCACTCCAAAATAGTTTAACAAACACATCGGTTCCGTGGACACCTGTCGGTAATTCTGCAACCTCTCGTTTTATAAACGAAATTGTTCTAGGAGAAGAGAGTGATGTTAATGAGCTAGGTCAACCTAAAAGTCATTATGAGATGTATATTGATGCGATGCATCAAATAGGTTCTAGCACTTTACAGATTGAAAGTTTTCTTAATGAAATAAAGCAAGGAAGATCTATTGAAGAGGCTTCGGTTTTAGTAGGTTTAAATGAGGCTACATCTAAGTTTATTGAGTTTACTTTTAATGTTATAGACACTAAAGCAACTCACAAAATAGCTTCTGCTTTTACATTTGGAAGAGAAGATGTCATTCCTGATATGTTTTTTCAGATTATAAATCAGTCTAAAACTAGTGACAACACATACAGTAAGCTAACATATTATTTAAATAGACATATTGAGTTGGATGGCGATGAGCATGGTCCTTTATCTCTTAAAATGATTGAAGAGTTATGTGGAAATGATGCTAAAAAATGGGAGGAAACTTTAGAAATTTCAAAGTTAGCATTACAACATAGGATTGCCCTTTGGGATGGTATATATCAATTGATATCTTCAAACAAAACAGTTGAAGTTTAATTACTTTTGAAACGACTTTTTAAAATCATATTAAACTTAGTACCAAGACCTATATTGATTAGGTTAAGCTACATCGTAAGACCAATTTTAGCCTTTTTTTTAAAAGGAAATAAATACACGGATCCTATAGATGGTAAAAGTTTTAGATCTTTTTTAGCGTATGGTTATGTAAAACAACGCGAAAATATTTTATCACCATCAACACTTTCATTAGAAAGACATCGTCTGTTTTGGCTATATCTTAAAAATGAAACCGATTTTTTTTCAAACAATTTTAAAGTGCTTCATTTTGCGCCAGAGCAGTGTTTTTTAAAACGGTTTAGAAAACTAAAGAATATAGATTACACTACTACAGATTTATTGTCTCCTATTGCAGATGTTAAGGCAGATATTTGTAATCTTCCTTTCGAAGATAACAGTTACGACGTTATTTTTTGTAATCATGTGTTAGAGCATATACCAGACGACACTAAGGCTATGCAAGAGCTATATCGTGTTATGAAACCAGGTGGTTGGGGAATTTTTCAAATTCCTCAAGATTTAAATCGCAATGTTACATTTGAAGATGATAGTATAACTGATAAAGCCGAACGTGCTAAAATCTTTGGGCAATACGACCATGTTAGAATTTATGGTAGAGATTACTTTGATAAACTGAGAAGTATTGGTTTTACGGTTGAAGAAGTGGATTATACAGCGACTTTATCAGACTCTGAAATTGATAGATTCCGTTTAGCCAAAGGGGAGGTAATTCCAGTTGTTTATAAAAAATAGATTGAAATGAGTCAACAGATATTTATAATTACAGGAGCATTATTCGGAATGTTATCTATAATATTTGGCGCGTTTGGTGCTCATGCTTTAAAGAAAATCTTATCTGAAGACCAACTTAAGAGTTTTGAAACAGGTGTAAAATACCAAATGTATCATGCTATTGTTTTATTAGTACTTGGCTGTAATCAAGAATTCTCTACACCAGCTATGTATTGGTTTTTTACTATTGGAATTGTTTTATTTTCTTTTAGTATTTATGGCTTAATTTTAAGTGATGCTAAAGGGAAAAAACTAAAATTTTTAGGTCCAATTACGCCTATTGGTGGTTTACTTTTTGTAATTGGTTGGTTGCTCATAGTATTGCGAGCTTGGTAATAAAAAAGTCGCATCAAAAACGAACAAAGATGCGACCAATTCATATAGTTGCTGACTATAATAGTCAATTATAAGACACGCATATATCAATTAGGTCACATGTGTTATTCCGGAAAGCCATTAAGACTCAAAGTTTCCAATTCTCCTGATTCATTTTCAAAAATAAAATAGGCTTTTAACTCAGGATGTCTGCCTAGTAATACTTCAACTTTTTCTATTCCCATAGCCTGAAAAGCTGTGGCATAAGCATCTGCCGTCATACAATCTGGTGCTATAACCGAAACACTTAAAATGTTGGTTTTTGTTGGGTAACCAGTTCTTGTATTTATAATATGTGCATATCTGTTTCCGTTTTCATCGGTTTTAAACTTACGGTATGTGCCAGAAGTTGCCATAGCTTCATCTTTTAGTTCTAAAGCTTTAAAAACAGATTGTTCTCCATCAAAACGTGGTTCGTCTAGGCCAACTTTCCAAGGTGCTTGTTTTTCATTGTTTATACCTTTTACCCTAATTTCACCACCAATTTCAACCAAATAATCTTTAATGTTTTTACTTTCTAAAAATTCAGCGATAACGTCTACACCATAGCCCTTGGCAATGGCATTAAACTCTAGATAAGATGTTTTTTGTTTTATAATTTTAGAGCCTTTTAATCCTACTTTGTTTAGACCAACAAACTTCATAAGACTATCTATGGTAGTGCTGTCGGTTAAAAATTTATTGGTGTCTGCTCCGAAATTCCAAGCATTAACTACATTTCCTATTGTTGGATCAAATGCACCTTCGGTATATCTATACACTTCCTTAGATTTTTTAAACACACGTTTAAAATGTTCATCAACTTCTACATCTTCATTTTTGTTAATTCTTGAAATATCAGAATCTGGAATATAGGTAGAAAGCGATTTATTCACCACATTAAAAAGGCTGTCAAATTGTTTTTGATAGTTTTCACCATTTTCAGAATAAAATTGAATATTGTATCCAGTGCCAAAAACTGGTCCTGAAACTTTAATGTTTTTAGGTTCTTTTTGACAAGAGAATATCGTTAAAAGAAAGGCTAATAAATAAAAATTCTTCATTGTTTTTAGTTGAGGTTCATTTCAATGACTTGAATGCCATTATACTCTATAAGGTATTCTTCATTGAGGTAGATTGGTAAATTTTCACCTTCAGGATTTCCTAATCCAACACCAGCATATAAAACCTTGGCGTTTTTTTCGAAGGCATGTTTTTTAAAGGTTTCCATCCAAACCACATCATAATTATTAGGATTTTCGGGTAACATTACCGCTCTTACAATTACAAAATAGTATTGGCTGTTTTTATCAATACAAACAAATTGAGGATGTCTTTTTAGCTTACTATTTATAGCGACAAATTCAAAACCACGAGATTCTAAATCTTTACCAACATGATTCATGGCTAAGTTGTGTAATTCTTGTTTTGTAAGTGCTTTGCTCATATTATTTCCCTTGAAACTGAGAGTCTATTTAGTTTTGGCAAAAATACAACATTGAATTATTAATCTGAAGAAGATTCCTGCCTTCCCAGGAATGACAATACTTACTTAAATCTAACAAATTTTGCGCTACTAAACGTGTAATTGGAAACAGGTGTAATAGCATCATCTTCTAATTTATACCATGGAGAAATAGAAGAATCGGTTAAGTTTTTAACGAGGTGAACACTTTGTGCAGGTGTATTGCCTTGAAGTAGAAGAAATAATTTTTCGCCTTTGTCATTAATAACTTCATCACAAAGCATTACAATATGTCCTGGGCTACCACCTTTTATTAGCATATCGCCAATTTTTAAATCTTTGGCTTTTACAGATTTTAGTTCATTGTATAGTGATAACGTACCAGAATAAGTATAAATGAGGTTTAGGTATTTGTAAAAATTTTCTTTAGTGTGATTAGCACTTGCCGTTTTGTGAAAATAGACTTTGTTTCCACTAATTTTTGGTCTATAACCTTCTGCATATTTTTTCCAAGAACAGTAATGACCAGAAGTAAAATTGAAGCCAATCTCATCCTTTCTGTCGTTATCCCATAGATATTCACTTCGTATTCTAATAAGGGCATCTGCGCATTGTTGCAAACCATTTTTGGGTACAGGAACTTCTAGTATGCCGATATGACCTCTTTGCCAAAAGTACTCTGTATTATCGTAGTTTATGATTTTGCTGCCAAAGGCTTTGAGTTTGTAATTTCTAAGGTAAGCTTCAAAACTACCTTTAGGATATTCAACACGTTTATAACCATCAGGTATATTAACTCTAGATTTTATGGTTAAGCTATCTTTGTTGATTAAACTTGGAGTTTCAATTACAGCTTTTACCGTGTCGTAAGCTTTTTCTACAGGTTTAAATTGAAAAGCAACAAAAATTAAACCGATAATAAGTAAGAGGAGTATTAGTTTCTTCATAACTGATAAACGTTATTTTTTAAAGATTTCGTATTATATTCCTACTTTTATTTAAAATGACTATGTATCCACTATCAAAACGTTTGGGCTTAATCTTTGGGCCTTTACTATTTGTAATTCTTCAGGTTTTTCAGTTTAGTCTAATTTCAGACAAAGCAGATATTGTTATTGCAGTTGCATTATGGATGATAATCTGGTGGATTACAGAAGCGGTTTCTATTTCGGTAACTGCATTATTGCCTCTGTTTTTATTTCCTTTATTTAAAGTGATGCCAATAGATGAGGTTGGAGCTAACTACGGAAGCAAAATGGTGTTTCTGTTTTTTGGTGGTTTTGTTTTGGCTTTAGCCTTAGAAAAAGTAAATCTTCATAAACGTATTGCTCTAAATATTATAAAGTTTACTGGCACGACACCAAATAAGGTTGTATTGGGTTTTATGATTGCTACAGCTTTTATGAGCATGTGGATAAGTAATACAGCTAGTGCAGTAGTAATGTTGCCAATAGCCATGTCTGTAATAAACTTGCTTATAAATGATGCTGATGGTTTTACAAAGCAGGATCAAAATTTTGCACTAAGTGTAATGCTTGGTATTGCGTTTTCTGCTAATGCTGGTGGAATAGCAACAATTATTGGTACACCTCCTAATTCAATTCTAATTGGTTTACTAGAGAATGAATATAACATGGAGATAACCTTCTTGAATTGGTTGATTGTTGGACTGCCTTTCTCAATAATATTAATCACTGTAATCTATTTTGTTTTAATAAAGCTTTTTCCAAATGATGGAATAAAATTCGGCGCTTCAAAAACTGTAATTGTTGAAGAATTAAATAAGTTGGGTAAAATCTCACCCAAGGAAAGACAAGTGCTAATAACATTTGCTGTAATAGTGTCTCTATGGATTTTTAGAACAGTCATTAATGGTATATTACCAAAGCTTAGTTTAACAGATACAATGATTAGTATTTTGGGAGCTTTAGTGCTGTTTTCAGTACCACATAAGTTTAACAAAGGTGAGTTTATTTTAGAATGGAAAGACACCCAAAAGTTAGCTTGGGGAATTTTAATTCTATTTGGTGGCGGATTGGCTTTGGCAAAAGGCATGTCTGCAAGCGGTATAGTAGATCTAGTTGCAGAAACGATTTCTAAAAGTGAAATAAGTGTTTTATTCACGGCTTCGTTACTTATCTTCTTAATGTTATTTATGACAGAGTTGATGAGTAACGTAGCACTTACAGCCGTTTTAGCGCCTGTTGTTGCAGGTGTTGCTATTGGTTTAGAAGTGCCAATATTGTATTTGCTTATACCTGTTACAATGGCAAGTAGTTGTGCATTTATGTTACCAATGGCAACTCCTCCAAATGCTATCGTTTTTGCAAGTGGTTTTGTAAAAGTGCATCAAATGGCAAGGGTAGGTGTGATATTAAATATTATCTCTGTGCTCTTATTAATTTTAATGTTTCAGTATATTCTGCCACTAATATTTTAAAAGATTCAATTATGAATTTTAATAACGTAAAACCAATATTTGTTGTAAATCTTTTGATTTTAAGCCTACTATTTTTTGGTTGTAAGTCAGTTGAAAAATTACCAGATCCATTACAAGCAGGATGGAAAGGAGAGAAAGTTTGTGAAGTTGTTGAAGAAAACAAATCTGTACGTGTTTTAAAATGTACATTTCCGCCAAATGTTGGTCACGAGAAGCATTATCACAGTCCACATTTTGGTTATACGTTATCAGGAGGTAAATTCAGAATTACTGATACAACAGGTACTCGCGAAGTAGATGTGCCAAAAGGTTACCACTTTTCTAATGATGTTAAAACTATTCATGAAGTGTTAAATATTGGTGAAACCACAGCTGTTTTTTTGATTGTTGAATACAAGTAAATTAAATAATTAGTATCTTTTATAGCGAAAAAGAAAAGCTATGAATACTACAAGTAAGAGATTTGATAAAGCTTTGAAAAAGCTTTATGCCGCCTTTCATAATAAAACACTCAATCCTGAAAACTGTAAACAATGCGCTGTCGGAAATATTCTTGATAACAACGATAGTTGGCAATATATGACGGACTTGCATGGCTCCAAACGCTTAAACTATGTAGGCTTAGTTCACCAAAATTTAGGAAGACGTTTTAATGGCTATGCACCAATAGAATTATTAACAATTGAAGCTTCCTTTTTAGAAGGTTGTGGTTATCGTTTGGGTAAAACCTATTGCCATAAGCCAGATTATTATAAAAATCAAGATATTTTATTTAATGGTTTAAATGCTGTTGTTGCGACTTTATGCGAGTTGGATGGTGTCAAAAATGTTATGGATTGTAGTTCTCTGTTTGATTATGAACTTAAAGATGATTTCAATCTACAACATGCTTAGGTACCAAATACTGAAACCTATTAGAAAAGCAATACCCAACCAAGACAAAATATGTAAGCCTAAACTCGGTCTCCAGGCTTTAGGTGTATGTTTACTACAGAGCAGTTTGTAATTTATAATAGCATAGAAAGGTGCTGTTACAAAAGATAGAATTGTAGCGACTTTAATGAGTAATCCCATCTCAGAAGCCAGAAATAAAAAGATAATTATGGTTCCGAAGGTTAAAATTAGTATCCAGTTGAGGTAACCTTTTTTGTAGGTTTTATTGTTGAGTATCTCTAAACTTTTGTTCATAGCTCTAGGAGAAGCATCTAGTGTGGTAATAGTGGTACTAAACATAGTTGTAAATGCAGCAATGCCAATAAGAATTTTAGCCCAATCACCTAAACTTTTGGTGTATAATTCTATAAGTTGGTTAGAAAATATACCAGCTTTATTGCTAAAGTTATTTCCTGAATCGTGCATTACAAAATAGCCTAAACTGACAAAAGCAATTCCTAAAAGTATAGCACCAAAAAAGCCGACGTTAAAATCTAACAACGCATTTTTTGGGCTAAATGACCCTTCGTTTTTTTTCTTTTCTAATGCCCAAATTGAATGCCATACAGAAATATCTAAAGGTGCTGGCATCCATCCCATAAAGGCGATTAAAAAAGCAATTTCAATTTTATTGTTTGGTAATACCTGATTGAAATCTATGGACCTATCTAATTCAGTAAAAGCAAAATAGACAGCAACCAAAGTGCTTATGGTAAGTGTAATTATAATCACTTTAATAAGCTTGTCTAAGGTATTGTACTTCCCAATCAATAGAATAAATAGGCAAATAAAGAGTAAGATAATCGTCCAGATTTCTACACTGCTTATACTTTCAATACCAAAATTCAAAAATGAAATATCACCAAAGAGCGAATTGGCCAAACCTGCCGTAACGATAGTTACAGCAGCTTGAATTGTAAACATAGTGGCTAAGCTTAAAATGAAATAGGTTATTAAAATGGACTTACCTAATTTGTGATATCCTTCTAGCAAACTCTCTCCCGTTGCTGCAGCATATCTAGGACCAAATTGAAAAAATGGATATTTGAATAGATGAACAAGTAATAATGCCCATAAAAGACCTAAACCAAAATCAGCACCAGCCCTTGTTGATTGTACCAAGTGCGAAACACCAATTGCTGCACCAGCAAATAGTAAACCAGGACCTAATTTTTTGATATGAGAAAGCATTACGTTTTAGTAATAATAGCAGCTAATAGTTTTTTTGCTCGTAATAGTTTTACCTTAACATTGTTAATAGGTTCGTTAAGTTCCTCAGAAATTTCTTTGTAGCTCAATTCCTGAAAATACCTTAGATTAATAACTTCTTGGTAATGCGGTTTCAGCTTTTTAATATCTCTAAGTAGTTTGGCAAGATTTTGTTCAGTAATGATTTTATCTTCGGGAGTAGGCGAGTTATCTATAATCTCTAAGTAGTTGTCTTCGTTGTCTTTTGAGGTGTTTTGTATGGTCTTTTTTTGCTTTCTTACTAAATCTATATGGATATTTTTAGATATAGTAATTAGCCAAGTTTTAAACTTATAATTCTCATCATAAGTATTTATTTTATCAAAAGCTTTAGAAAAGGTTTGGATGGTAATGTCTTCAGCATCATTTTCATTTTGAGTACGCATTAGCTGAAAAGAATACACATCATTCCAAAAAGTGTCAAGAAGATAATTAAACGCAATCTGGTCATTTTGTTTGGCTCTGTTAATTGCGTCTGTTATTTCCAATGTTTAGGTGTAGATATAAGATTAGCAATAAAGATACTTAATTGTGTGCTAACTAAAAATAATTCTAGAAAAGGTGCAAAAAAGATAAGATTAGCGTCGTCTAGTTTTTTTGCGGTAAGCCCAAAGCATAATAGCTGAATCATAAAACGAAGGGCAATAATGGCTAATACCCATTGCATTTTATACCCAAGGACTATGAGTGTTATAGCAAAAACCCAAAACAAAAGTTGAGATGCGTAAAATAAACCTAAAAGGATTTTGTGTTTTGTTTTATAAAATGAGGCAGTACTTACGTGTCTGCGCTTTTGCAATATCCAATCTTTAAACGTTTTTTTTGGTTCTGAGATTGTAAAGCTTTCTTTTGAAAAACAGATGTCTGTATTATTTGCATTAGCAACTTCATTTATAAACAAATCATCATCACCAGATTTTATAGACATGTGGCCGTTAAAGCCATTATTGTTAAAGAACAATTCTTTTCTATAAGCCATGTTTCTGCCAACTCCCATGTAAGGTAAACCTAATTTGGCATAAGAGAAGTATTGTAGTGCGGTAATAATGGTTTCAAACCGTATTAGGGCATTTAAGATTGAATATTTCTTTTTGGCATATGCGCCATAACCCAACACAATAGCTTTTTGGTTTGAAAATTTACTACTTATTTGTGCAAGCCAATTATTAGAATTTGGTTTACAATCGGCATCAGTAAAAACAAGGAAATCGTTGCTTGAAGCTTTAATACCAAGGGTTAATGCGTATTTTTTATTTCCCCAAAACGCTTCATTAGATTTTACATCTACAATTTTGACGTTTTTATTATTGGCTTCAAAACGTTCCATAACTTCTAGTGTATCATCAGAAGAACTATCGTTAACCAATACAATTTCAAAATTGCTATAATCTTGTTCTAAGATATAAGGAAGATTTCTTTTTAAATTTTCTTCTTCGTTTTTAGCACAGATAATTACAGAAAGTGGTATGTGCTTTTTAAGTTTGGTTTCCGAACGTTGTAAGGAAAAAGAAAACAGATAGATTAAATAATAAATAAGCTGTAAGCTAACTATAACTACAAATACTATAAATAGTATAGTGGTAAAGCTCATTTAAATTTAAGAATGTTGAGGTTCGCTACAATCTTTGAATTGATCTGGAGTTTTTCCACAAAAACCGCAAGCTTCTCCTTCTTTGTTTAGCATAGGATTCTGACTGGCGCAGGTGCCAGCAAATTTTCCATCTTTTTTTGCCCAGATTTTAATCGCAATTCCGGCAACTGCTAAAGCAAGCATTCCTAAAGTAAGAAGTATTAATTTCATCAGACTTAATAATTTGATGCAAAGATAAGGCTTTAATATAAAATTTGTAAGCTTTAAGCTAGAGGATTTCTAGAGGTGTAAAATCTAAAATATTATTCATCAAATAAAAAAAAGAGGCACAAACCGTGTCTCTTTATCCTAATTTTTTTTTGAAGTTTATTTTTCCTTAAGAGAAATCTCTGCAACTTCAGTATTATTTTCATTAGTTTCTTCTCCGTCTTTACCTATTTTAATACTTAAGGCTAAAGCATCTTCCATATACGGAATTTGTTTCATCTTACGGTCAGACTCATCCAATATACCTAAGTTTACCATTCGGTCTTGAAGTTCGGCCCAAATTTGGTAATGCTGATCTTCAGGTAGCTCAGGCAACTTAATTACATCTATCAATGATGTTTTATCTACAGGATTAATGTAGGCTACAGTTTTAAGATCTTTAGCTCTGTCATTACCATTGATAATGTATTTTCTGGCATTAGGATTGTTTAACTTGTTTAATTCAGAAGATAACTCAGATAGCCTGCTGTTATTTTTTTCAATATCACTTCTTAGGTCATAAATTTCGTCTATTACCACATTATTTTCATCTAAGAGATTCTTGTTTTTTTGGTACAAGAAAAATGTAGACGCAGCAAATAAAACAGCAGCGGCAGTTGCAGCTATAGTATACCAAGGTGTCTTTCTGTGTTGTACTAACTGAATTACTTTGGTATCATTTTTTTCTTCTAAGGCATCTAAGATGTTTCCTAAAATATTTTTTGGGACATCTACAGCGCCAGACTTAGCAATAATTTCTAAATTATTCTGAAGCTTTTCGTAAGCTTCGGCTGCTTCAGGATAATTACTAATAAAAAATTCTACCTCCTTGGTTTCCTCATAGGAGGCTTCACCTACTAAGTACTTGTTTAGTAAGTCAGAATTTAAAAAGGTATGTAATTTTGTTTCCATAATTCTGTTATTCTGGGTCGTAAACTTTTTTAAGTTCACGTAATCCTATTTTTAATCTCGATTTTATGGTACCAAGTGGAATGTCTAACTCATCGCTAGCTTCTTGCTGTGTCATACCCTGAAAAAATAAGGCATCTAACACAATTTGGTACTTTTCTTCGAGTCGTCCAACATGCTCTTTAATATCCAATACATCTTGGTTTAAATTGCTTGATGGTAAGATATATACGTTTGAAGTATCGATTTGGACTTCTTTCTGATATCGATTATTAAAACTTCTTAATTTATCTATAGCTGTGTTTCTTGCAATTCTAAATAGCCAAGTAAATAGTTTTGCTTTTTTTGGATCGTATTTATGAGCGTTTTTCCAGACTTTTATAAAAGTTTCTTGTAAAGCGTCTTGAGCAATTTCTTCGTTTATAGTTATTTTTAAAATAACACCGTATAGACTGTTAGAGTAGTTCTCATACAATAAATCTAACGCTCTTTTGTCGCTTTTATCAAGTAAGTCGATTATTTTCTGTTCGGTTGGTGTAACGCTCAAAATGTTAAAATCTTAGTTTTTAGATTTTTAAAACATCCAAAATGGATTTACAAACGTAAATATAGTTAAATACGGTAATATAAGTATTTCATATTATAAAGTTAGAATAGTCATTTTTTCAGAGAGATTGGTTAATAGCATTTAAAAGATTATTCTAAACTCAAAAGTCGTAACGAGGGTTACGACTTTTGTTTTATATAATGTTTACTTCTGTCTCTATTGAAATATTAAAAATTCGTTTAATAGTTTTTTGAATTAATTGTGCCAGTTCATAAATATCACTTCCTTTAGCATTACCATAATTAACTAGAACTAAAGCTTGCTTTTGGTGTACACCATAGTCATTGAATCTTTTTCCTTTAAAACCAGCTTGTTCTATTAGCCAGCCAGCAGGAACTTTAACCAAAGTATCCGATACTTTGTAAGATGGTACATCTGGAAAATTGGTTTGTAAGTTGTTGAACACTTCAATAGTAACTACAGGATTTTTAAAAAAACTACCACTATTACCTATTTCTTTTGGGTCTGGTAGTTTACTTTGTCTAATAGCAATTACTGCATTAGATACATCTTTAATTGTTGGTTTTACAATATTAGATGTTTGGAGTTCTTGCTTAATAGCACCATAATCTGTGCGCAGTTGGTGATTTTGTTTGCTAAGCTTAAATGTAACGCTTGTAATGATGTATTCGCCTTTTAAATCTTGTTTAAAAACAGATTCTCTATAATCAAATTTGCAATCTTCTTTTGTAAAAGTTCTTGTGTCTAGACTATTAACGTTAATAGCTTCGCAACTTTCAAACACATCTTTTAATTCTACACCATAAGCTCCTATATTTTGAATAGGAGATGTCCCAACATTACCAGGAATTAAAGATAGGTTTTCAATACCACCATAATTGTGCTCTATGCACCAAAGGACAAACTGATGCCAGTTCTCGCCAGCCATAGCTTTAACAAAAACAGCGTCATCAGTTTCATTGGTTACTTCAATTCCTTTTAGGTTTATATGAAGCACTAGCGCTTCTATATTTTTTGTAAGGAGCATATTGCTTCCTCCACCAAGAATAAATATTGGTTCGTTACCTTTGGTTTTTAAAACCTCAATTAGAGCTGCTTCAGTTGTAATATTACAATACGATTTTGCTTTGGTATCTAGGCCAAAAGTATTAAAAGGTTGTAATGAAACATTGTGCTCTATAACCATATTAGTCTTTATATACTTTTAGGGCTTCCTCTAATATTTTAACGGCTATTCTAAGACTATCTTCGTTAAGTACATACGCAATCCTTATTTGGTTACGACCAACTCCAGGTGTAGAGTAGAAGCCAGCTGCAGGTGCTACCATGATAGTGCTATTTTCATAATCAAAAGACTCTAACAGCCATCTTGCAAAATCATCTGAGTTTTTAACAGGTAATTCTGCAATACAATAAAAAGCTCCGTTAGGTTTAGCAACCTTTACACCAGGAATGTTTTCTAAGCCTTCAATTAAAGTATTTCTACGCTTTACATATTCTTCTTTAACGTCATCAAAGTAGCTTTGCGGAGTTTGTAAAGCAGCCTCACTAGCAATTTGCGCTAAGGTTGGTGGACTTAATCTTGCTTGGGCAAACTTTAGTGCCGTTTTTATAACCTCTTTGTTTTTAGAAACTAAATAGCCAATACGAGCACCACACATACTGTAACGCTTAGAAACTGAGTCTATAACTATTGCATGCTCTTCTAAGCCTGGTTCTTGTAATATGGAATAATGCTCTATACCATCATATACAAACTCTCTGTAAACTTCATCTGCAATTAAGAATAAATCGTGTTTCTTAACAATAGCAGCAAGTTTGTTGATTTCTTCTTTAGAGTATAAATAACCTGTAGGATTACCAGGATTACAAATAAGAATGGCCTTAGTTTTTGGTGTGATGAGTTTTTCAAATTCCTCTATAGGAGGAAGTGCAAAATTGTCTTCAATTTTAGAAATTACAGGGACCACTTTAACGCTAGAAGCTGTTGAAAAACCATTGTAATTAGCATAAAAAGGCTCAGGAATAATAATTTCATCGTCCTCATCCATAATACTACCAAAAGCAAAAAGCAAAGCTTCACTACCACCTGTGGTTACTATAATATCACTATGGGTTACATCAATATTGTTACGCAAGTAATATTGAGCAATTTTTTTTCTGTATTCTTCAGATCCTTCTGATCTTGAATAAGCAAGTATATCTAACGAGTGTACTTTTACAGCATCTAAAGCAACCGTAGGTGTTTTGATATCTGGTTGTCCTATATTTAAATAATAAACTGTTTTTCCTTGTTTATGAGCTTCTTCAGCAAAAGGAACCAATTTTCTTATTGGGGATTCTGGCATATTAATGCCTTTCTCAGAAATTTTCGGCATGGTAAAAATTTTAGAGTGCTAAGTTCTGAAATTTCTTAAAGTTTCTACAAAAAATAACGCTGAAAATGTATAGTTAAACAAAGATTTGTAAATTCAGTAAAATCTAATACCTATTGAAAAGACTTTACGCATATATAATTTTACTCTTTTTTTGCCTTAATAGTTGGTTTGTCATTGCTCAAGGCCAGTTTTTTCTAAAGGATAAGGTCAGTGAAAAAATTAATTTTGAATTTGCGGCTAACCTTATTATTATTCCATTAGAGATAAATGGCGTAGAACTGTCTTTTGTACTAGATACAGGTGTTAGTAAACCCATATTGTTTAATCTAACAGCCAATGATTCACTAGATTTAAAAAATACAAAAACGTTTTATTTACACGGTTTAGGCGCTGACGGAAAAATTGAAGCTTTAAAGTCTAGCTACAACAGATTTAAAATTGGTAATGCGGTAGGAAACAACCAAGATTTGTATGTGGTTTTTGATACAGATATAAACTTTACACCGCGTTTAGGTGTTGTTGTGCATGGTATTATTGGGTATGATGTATTTAAAGATTTTGTTGTAGAAATTAATTACAGTTCTAAATATATAAGACTACATAAGCCAGAATTATTTAAACCTAAAACATCTAAAAAGTGGAGAACCATTCCTCTAGAAGTATATAAAAGTAAACCGTACTTAGGTGCTGAAATAGATTTTGGATACAACTCAAAAGATGTAAAATTACTTGTAGATACTGGTAGTAGTGATGCTTTGTGGTTGTTTGAAAATAAAACTAAGGGTATAATGCCAAATGATTCGCTCTTCTTTAGAGATTATCTAGGCAAGGGATTAAGTGGTTCTGTTTATGGAAAAAGGTCTAAGGTTAAAGGTTTTCAACTAAGTTCTTTTAATTTAAAGAATGTAAATGTGGCTTACCCTGACTCAGTTTCAGTAGATACTAACAAGATTTATAAAGAAAGGGATGGAAGCGTAGGAGGTGACATTTTAAAACGCTTTAACTTATTTATAGATTATAATAATAAGAAATTGCATTTTAAGAAGAATCATTATTACAAAAAGCCTTTTACATATAATAACAGTGGTATTGTATTGGAATACAACGGAACCATGTTTGTAAAAGAAGAGATTAAAATTCCTAAAACCGATGGATATAGCCTTAATGACGAAATGAATTCGGTTAAAATAGACCTTTCTTTTAGTCATAGAATGCTGCTAAAGCCGATGTACCGTGTTGTAGAATTACGAAAATCTTCTAATGCCTATGCTTCAGGCTTAAGAGTTGGAGATATTTTATTGAGCATAAACGGCAAAGAGGTTTATAATTTAAAACTCAACGAAATCAATGAAATTTTACATGGTAAAACAGGTAGACCCATAAAGCTTAAAGTAGAGCGTAATGGAGAGGTCAAAACTTTTAGATTTAAACTAGATAATGCCTTTAAAAAAAATGAGCCCTCAGATTGAGAGCTCATTAGTTTTTTATTTTAATTGAGATTATTGCTCAATCATACTTTTTTCTTTCTTGTCTAAAACACTTGTTTTATCAGGATCTATAACTAATCCTTTAATCTTTAGAGCCACTGTTGGTGTTTCAGCATTAGAATAAACGGTAATAGTTTTTCTAATAGGATTAACTCTCTTAGTGTCATATTTTACTTCAATTTCACCAGTTTCTCCTGGCATAATTGGATCTTTCGGCTTTTTTGGTACTGTGCATCCACAAGTAGATTTTACATTAGAAATTACTAGAGGAGCGTTTCCTGTATTAGTAAACTCAAATGTTCTTACACCATCAGAACCTTTTTCAATTGTTCCGTAATCGATAACAGTGGTCTTAAACTCTATCTTAGCTACTTTCTTTTCTTGAGCAAAAGATCCTAAACTGATTAAACCTACAAATAGAATTGCTATTAAATTTTTCATCATTTAAATTTTTAAATTGATACTACCAAAACTACTTACTTTTTAATTCCCATCAAAATTAATTAGATGTAATACATGCTATTTAACAGAATTTAAGGTGTTATATACACTTTAAGTATCTAATAATTTTTCAAAAAAAGAAATATAAGTACTTTTGTGAGTTACTTAGCAAAAACAATACCAAATATGGAAATTCCATCAAAATATAATGCATTGTCAGTAGAAAAAAAGTGGTACGACTACTGGATGCAGCACAATTATTTTCATTCTACACCAGATGAAAGAGAACCATACACCATAGTAATTCCACCACCTAACGTTACAGGAATTTTGCATATGGGACATATGTTGAATAACACCATTCAAGATGTGTTGATTCGTCGTGCACGTTTATTAGGAAAAAATGCATGTTGGGTTCCTGGTACAGACCACGCATCTATTGCTACAGAGGCTAAAGTTGTTGCCAAGTTAAAAGAGCAAGGCATAGATAAAAACGAATTAACAAGAGAAGAGTTTCTTAAACATGCCTGGGATTGGACGCACGAATATGGAGGCGTTATTCTAGAGCAACTAAAGAAATTAGGATGTTCTTGTGATTGGGATAGAACCAAGTTTACAATGGACGATGATATGTCTGAAGCTGTAATAAAGGTGTTTGTAGATTTATACAACAAAGGCTTAATTTATCGTGGTTACCGTATGGTAAACTGGGATCCTGAAGCTAAGACAACACTTTCTGATGAAGAGGTAGAATATGTTGAAAAACAAGGAAAGCTTTACTACGTAAATTATAAAATTGAAGGTTCTGATGATACCTTAACTATTGCTACAACGCGACCTGAAACTATTTTAGGAGACTCAGCAATTTGTATTAATCCTGAAGATCCAAGACATCAAAATCTTAAGGGTAAAAAAGCAATTGTACCTATTTGTAATCGTGTAATTCCAATTATTGAAGATGATTATGTAGATGTAGAATTTGGTACTGGTTGCTTAAAAGTAACACCAGCACACGATGAAAATGATAAGGTTCTTGGTGACAAACACAATCTTGAAGTTATAGATATCTTTAATGAAGATGCTACCTTGAACAGTTACGGTATGCATTACGAAGGGAAAGACCGTTTCGCTGTTCGTAAATCTATTGTAAAAGAATTACAAGAGCTCGGTCATATTGAAAAGATTGAGGATTATAACAATCGTGTTGGTATATCAGAGCGTACAAAAGCTATTATAGAGCCACGTTTAAGCGACCAATGGTTCTTGAAAATGGAAGATTTGGCTAAACCAGCTTTAGATGCAGTTCTTACAAATGGTGAGGTGAAATTATTTCCAAAGAAATTTGAAAATACGTATCGTCACTGGATGGAAAATATCAGAGATTGGAACATTTCTCGTCAGTTACTTTGGGGACAACAAATTCCTGCGTATTACTATGGTGATGGAAAAGAAGATTTTGTAGTTGCAGAAACTATTGAAGACGCTGTAAAATTAGCTCAAGAAAAGACATCTAATTCAGAGCTTCAAGCTTCAGATTTAAAGCAAGAAACTGACGCACTAGATACATGGTTCTCATCTTGGTTGTGGCCAATGAGTGTTTTTGATGGAATACGAAATCCAGAAAACGAAGACATAAAATACTACTACCCAACCAATGATTTGGTAACAGGTCCAGACATTTTGTTCTTTTGGGTAGCACGTATGATTATTGCAGGTTATGAGTACAAAGACCAAAGACCATTTGAAAATGTTTACTTAACAGGCTTGGTAAGAGATAAGCAAAGACGAAAAATGTCTAAGTCGCTAGGTAATTCGCCAGATGCCTTAAAGCTTATTGAAGAATATGGTGCAGATGGTGTAAGAGTAGGCTTGTTATTGAGTTCTGCAGCAGGTAATGATTTGTTATTTGATGAAGCTTTATGTCAACAAGGTAAAGGATTAGGAAACAAAGTTTGGAGTGCTTTTTACTTAACAACACTTTGGGAAGTATCTGATAAAATTGAACAACCTCAATCGAGTAAAATTGGTCTAGAGTGGTACGAAGCTAAATTTCAAAAAGTATTAGTAGAGATTGAAGATCATTTTAGTAAATACCGTCTTAGTGATGCATTAATGGCTATTTACAAATTAATTTTTGATGATTTCTGTGGATGGTTGTTAGAGATTGTAAAGCCAGCTTATGGTGAGCCAATTGATGCGATAACATATAATAAGTTAATTGCATTATTTGAAGACAACTTAAAAATCATGCATCCATTTATGCCATTTATTACTGAAGAGATTTGGCAAACTATGAAATCGCGTACACCAGAAGAAGCCTTAATCATAGCAAAATGGCCAGCTCAAAAAGAGGCGAATGAAGCGTTAATTGCTCAATTCGATTTTGCTTCTGAAGTGATTTCTGGAATCAGAAACATCAGAAAACAAAAGAATATTGCATTTAAGGATGCTATTGGATTCTCGGTTGTAAATAACGAAAAAGCAGAACCTTCGTTCGATGAGGTTATTGCAAAAATGGGTAATCTAAGTAGCTTTGATTATGTGAACGAACCTGTAGATGGTGCTTTAACCTTTAGAGTAAAATCTAACGAATACTTTATTCCAATGGAAGGAAGTATAGATGTAGAAGCTGAGGTTAAAAAGCTAACAGAAGAATTGAATTATACTGAAGGATTCTTAAAATCGGTTCAAAAGAAGTTGTCTAACGAGCGTTTTGTAAACAATGCGCCAGAGCAAGTTGTAGCTTCAGAAAAGAAAAAAGAAGCTGATGCTTTAGCTAAGATTGAAACGATTAAAGCAAGTTTAGCGAGTTTGAATTAATTTTATTTCTGAAGAATAAAAAAAACGATGAATCTTTAACTATTTGAGATTCATCGTTTTTTTAGTTTACATAAATTAGTCTTTCAGTCTTATTTTCCAAGCTAAGTCTAAACTTAATAAATGCTCATAATTGAAATCCGCTATAGGTGTAACGCTGTAAAATGTTGGTCTGTATATTATTCCGATATTTAATGTTCTGCCAATTTGGTAATAAATGTTTGTAGTTAGACCTAAGTTTTGGCTTCTTCTATTAATTTCAATTCTACTGTCAGGTTGTGATGTATCAACAAATTTCCAATTATTCCATGAGTAATTAATTCCATAACCAAAGCTAAATTTCCCAGATTTGTAATTGTCTGTTAACTCTAGGTTGAAGGTGCTCATATTTTCTCTGGTATCATCTAGAGTCACTGGCGCTGGAACAGGTACAAAAAAATCAAATGCTGTTAGCCCTTTAAAACTTAAAAATTTGTTTGAGCTGTAATAATATTCTAAACCAGTTGAAAGACCCCAAAATCCTGTGTTAGTTTTACTTTCAATATTTTCAGGTTGAAAATAAAAGTGATTCATGTAGGGTATTGACACGTGCAAAAATATTTCATTGGTTTTGTTAGTGCGATCACTTAAATAGTATTCATTTTTGCTATTGTATATATCTAGATAGACGTTTTTTGGATATGCATATCTATTAGGACTATTTTTATCAATCAACATTCCAATTCCATAATTTGTTGGAATGTTTAGCCAGTATTCAAAAGAATTCTTTGAATTGATTGTTACTGATTTTTCTATTGTGTCGTCTAAGATTTTGATATTAAGGTCTTCCTTTTTTCTTTCAACAATAATGGAAACCTTGTTTTTAGAAGTTGATAAGCTATCTCCGTTGTGTACTACAATGCCTGGTTTGTTAGTGTGTATATTTATTTGCTGAATATTTCCTTCAATTTCGTGTGATATTGTCGCGCAGGATGATAGTAATATAGTGAGGAAAATAAATAATACAATGTTTTTCATACAAAAGTCAATTGCGATGACTGGTCTTTTTTATGAAAGATGAAAAAATATGCAAAGGGTTGCGTGAAATCTCTCACTATAGAAGTTTTAGTTCATTGAGAATACTACCACTCATTTATTTTGTTGCTATCCAACTTCACAAAAATGAATAGTAAAATGGTAAAACCCCAAAGTCCTGAGCCACCATAACTAAAAAAAGGTAGAGGAATACCAACTGTAGGTATTAAGCCCATTACCATACCAATATTAATAGTAAAGTGAATAAAAAGAATAGAAGCCACACCATAACCATACACGCGGCTAAATTGTGACTTTTGAGCTTCAGCCAAATACAATATTCTAATAATTAAAAAGACAAATAAGAAAACAACAATACTACTTCCAACAAATCCCCATTCTTCACCTACAGTGCTAAAGATATAATCTGTTTCTTGTTCGGGAACAAATTTACCTGTTGTTCTAGTACCTTCAAGAAAGCCTTTGCCTGTTAACCCACCAGAGCTTATAGCTTCTTCGGATTGAATGAGATTATAAGCCTCAGACTTTCTCATGTTTTCAAGCTTCACTGGATCTTTTTCTAAACGCAACCAAAGACTAATTCTGTTTTGTTGGTGTGTTTGTAAGCCGTGTTTATAAAATAATTTCACACCATAGGCAAACCCTACTGCTACAAAAAGTACAAGTACGTATTGAAGTTTAGAAGCACGTTTCTTTTTTCTTATGAAATAGCGAACTGTAAGTGCTATTGCCGCAACGATTGCAGTAATTGCAATACCAAATTTTAAAGAAAGTACAGCTAAAATTATGAGTGATAAGGCTACAATTAAATAAATTTGTTGCAAGCCTTCTCTGTAAAAAACAAAGAAAAAAGCAGCATATACAATAGTGCTTCCTGCATCGTTTTGTAGTAATATTAATAAAGCCGGAATAAATATAATAGCAGCAACACGTATCTGATCTTTTAAGGTTTTCATGTTGGTTTGCAAGTCACTAATATATTTTGCTACTGCCAAGGCCGTTGCAAACTTGGCAAACTCACTTGGTTGAATAGTCATACTACCTATGCCATACCAAGAACGTGCGCCATTTACATCTTTACCGAATATAAATAGACCAACTAACAATAAAATGGCGGCTAAATATATGATACTTGAAAACCGTTCATAAAATTTTGCTTCTAGCGATAAGATTAAAACAATGATTACAAAGGTTAGCCCTATAAAAACAAGTTGTTTTCCGTAAAGTTCGGTCATGTTGAAATAACTGGTTACCTCACCATCATGAGATGCAGATAGAATATTAACATAGCCAAAACCTACCAGTAAAAGAAAAAGAATAATGGTTATCCAGTCGAACTTAAAACGTCTTTGATTTTCTCTGAGCATTAACTATTGTTTTAAGGTCTCTTGATCTTCAAGTTTAATAGCATAATTATCTATAACCTGAAGTGTGGTTTCACCATTGATTTTGAAAGGTTCACCAGAATGAGGTTTTGCATATTCATTTTCAAGACTGTGAGTTAGAATCCAATTTTCTAGATCCGTTCTGGTTATCTTTCCTTTAATATATCTTTCAATCATTAAACTTGCCATTCTTCCTGCAAATCGACTTCCCCAATATCCGTTTTCTACAAAAACAGCAATTGCAATTTTGGGATTATCTTTAGGTGCAAAAGCCACAAAAATAGAGTGGTCCGTTAATTGTGTTTTTTTACCGTCAATAATTGCAAAGTTTTCAGCAGTACCTGTTTTTCCACAGATTTCTATTCCTTCAACTTTTAGTGCTTTAGCAGTACCATCGTTGTAAACATCAAACATACCTTCTATTACAGGTTCAAAGTGTTGTCTGTCTATGGTTGTGTATTTTGGTGTGGTAAAATTTGATGGTATTGTATCTCCTTCAATATTTTTAATGATGTGAGGTGTGTAGTAATAACCACGATTTCCAATTGCAGCAGCCATGTTTGCTAATTGAATTGGTGTGGCCTCAACTTCTCCTTGACCAATAGCATTAGAAACAATGTAGGTTGAGCCCCAGCGATTATCTCCGTAAGCTCTGTCATAATAATCTCCATCTGGAATACGACCAGGTCTACCAACAGATAAGTCATTATTTAAGAAATCGCCAAGACCAAAACTCTTGGCGTGTGCAGCCCATTTATTCATACCATCTCCTGCATCATCGTATTTGTCAATAATTCGTCTGTAGACATTTACAAAATAAGCATTGCAGGATTGCGCGATTCCCATATTCATATCAACAGGACTTCTATGATGATGACAACCTGTTAATTTTCTACTGCCATAGTAATAGCCCATTCTACAACTAAAAGTGTCGTGCTCATCAACGACTCCTTCTTGCAAACCTATTAATGCGTTGATAACTTTAAACGGAGAGCCAGGAGGATATTGCGCCAAGAGACCTCTATCGAATAAAGGTTTTGCAATACTATCGTAATGTAGTTTTGTGTAGTTCTTAGATCTATTTCTGCCAACTAAAATATTAGGATTGTAACTTGGACCAGTTACCATGGCTAAAATTTCGCCACTACTTGGTTCTATAGCAACAATGCCGCCACGCTTATGCTGCATTAAAAGTTCTCCATAAGCCTGTAATTCTGAATCGATGGTAATGGTAATATCTTTACCAGGTACAGGTAACGTATCTAATTTTCCTTCTTGAAAAGGCCCAATAGTTTTATTAAACCTATCTTTTTGAATAAATTTTATACCCTTCGTGCCACGAAGAATTTCTTCATAAGATTGTTCTACACCCTGTTTTCCGATTAAATCTCCTAATTTGTAATAAGGTTGTTTTTCTATAATCCTTCTGTTGACTTCACCGATATCACCTAAAACGTTGGCTCCAATAGAGGTTTGGTATGATCTTAACGAGCGTTTCTGAATGTAGAAACCAACATATTTTCGCATCTTTTCCTGAAGAACAGCGTAATCTGATTTGGATAATTGCGGAACAAATGGAGAAGGTAATCTTGGAGAGTAGTTTTTGGCACGTTCTAATTTTTTGTCGTAGTCTTCTCTTGTAATCTTCAATAGGTTGCAAAACTCAATAAGATCTAACGAATCCATAGGTTCTACTTCTCTAGGTATAACCATGACATCATAAGATGGTTGATTAGCAACTAGTAATTTGCCATTTCTATCATATACATAACCTCTTTTAGGATAGGTGTACTCTTTTTTTATAGCTGAATCTTCAAAGATATCGTATTCATAACCGCCATAAATCTGTAGATAAAACAGGCGTGCTATAAAAATAAGACCAACAAGAATAACAGTAGTTAAGAGTAAAAGTTTTCTCATTTTTTGTTTCTACTAAATAGAATGATAATTAGGATACTTAGAATTATAGTAAAAATACTAGAGAATAACGTTTTTTTCAAGATTAAAAGTATACCAGAAATGTTAAAAACTTCTAACGAAAATAACATGAGATGATGCGTAAAAGTTCCGAGGGTAATATATGTAATTAAACTACCAAGCTCTGTATTACTAAATTTTATGCTTTGATGCTCGTATAACATCCCAAAAGATGTTTTTAAAAACACCGGTCTAGCATAAGCTAGAAGGACTGAGGCTGCTGCATGTACACCTCCAGAGTCTAAAAACATATCAACTAACATGCCTAGTAAAAAGCTAACTATTAGCAAGATAAGTCGCTCTTCTTTAATTGGAAAAAGAAATATAAAAATGATATAAATGTATGGATTGATGTAACCCAAAAAATTAATATGACTACAAATGATAACCTGTGACAAGAGCAGTAAGATAAAACGAATGCTATTTATACCTAAAACACTACTCATTACTGCTTCTTTGTAATTTTAATATTTCATCTCTGTCTCGGTTTTCAAGTATATAAATTGTACCAATGTTGGTCATGTCATTGAAAAGTCTTACTTGAATTGTGTATGTATCACCACTAATGTCAGTTTCAAAACTCTCAATACTTCCTATGTTAATTCCTTTTGGAAAAATTGAGGATTGACCACCTGTGACAATAGTGTCACCTACTTTTACTGGAGCAAATTTAGAAACATCTATCAGTTGAACCAACTCAGGTGTTTTTCCATTCCAGGTTAATGAACCTATGTGGTTTGAGTTTTTCAATTTGGCATTAATTCTACTTTTTTTACTTAAAATGGAAAGTACAGTAGCGTAATTTTTTGAGGTGTTATCAATAATACCAATAATGCCTTTTGATGTTATAACTCCAAAATCTTGTCTTACGCTATCGTTCTTACCTTTGTTGATGGTAAGAAAATTATTGGTTGAAGAATAACTGTTTTTATAGACATCTGCAGTTGTTATTCTATAGTTTTCTCTAGAGATTGTAGTATCTATAACTACATTGTTTTCTGAGTTTACAGAATTAAAAAGTTGTTCTTTTAAACGTTTGTTCTCTTCAGCCAGAATTTCATTTTCCTTTTCTAAATCAAAATATTTATCAATAGAATTTACGGTGCCATAAACACCACCAGACAAGGCGTTTGCAGAATTTATAAATTTACTTCTGTGGTATGAGTGCGATTGTATGGTAAGTGCTAAGCCAATACTAAAGAGAAATAAAAACAACAGAAAGGTTTTGTTTCTAATAACAAAATTGAAGATTTGTTGCATTTATTTCTCTTTTATTTTATCAATACGCTTTTGAATTTTGGTAAGTTTTTCAGCACAATTCCTGTACCTCTTACTACGGCTCTTAAAGGATCTTCAGCAATATAAACAGGTAAATCAGTTTTTTGAGATAGACGCTTGTCTAATCCTCGTAACATAGATCCGCCACCTGCAAGATAAATACCTGTGTTGTATATGTCTGCAGCTAATTCTGGTGGAGTTTGAGATAAGGTTTCCATTACAGAATCCTCGATTCTTAAGATAGATTTATCTAATGCTTTCGCGATTTCTCTATATGAAATCTGAACCTGTTTAGGCTTACCAGTTAATAAATCACGTCCTTGAACACTCATGTCTTCAGGTGGTAATTCTAAATCTTCAGTAGCAGCACCAATTTGAATTTTTATTTTTTCGGCAGTTCTATCACCAACATACAAGTTATGTTGTGTACGCATGTAATAGATAATATCGTTGGTAAATACATCACCAGCAACTTTAACAGATTTGTCACAAACAATACCTCCAAGTGCTATAACTGCAATTTCGGTAGTACCCCCACCTATATCTACAATCATATTACCTTTTGGTTGCATAATATCTACACCAATACCAATAGCAGCTGCCATTGGTTCATGGATAAGGTAGACCTCTTTGCCATTAACACGCTCACAAGATTCTTTTACCGCTCGCATTTCAACTTCAGTAATACCAGAAGGAATACAAACAACCATTCTCAACGCAGGATTAAAAAACTTTTTCTTGAGCGCAGGTATGTTTTTTATAAACATACTTATCATTTGCTCAGAGGCATCAAAATCTGCAATTACACCATCTTTTAGCGGTCTTATGGTTTTAATGTTCTCGTGTGTTTTACCTTGCATCATGTTGGCTTCTTTACCAACAGCAATTATTTTATTACTAATTCTGTCTCTTGCAACTATTGAAGGGTTATCTACAACAACTTTGTCATTGTGTATAATTAGTGTGTTTGCGGTTCCTAAATCTATGGCTATTTCTTCCGTTAGGAAATCAAAAAATCCCATGCGCGTTTATAATATTATTCGGGTTATTCTTGTCATATGTTTATGACTAAGCGTAAATGTAATAAATTATACGTTATTTCTGCCCTTATAGATGTCTTAACTCAATATATTTTTTAGTGCTTAAAATGACGTGTTCCTGTAAAGACCATAGCAACATTATTTTCGTTACAATAATTGATGCTTAATTCGTCTTTTATAGAGCCACCAGGTTGAATCACAGCTGTAATACCTGCATCATCTGCAATCTCTACACAATCTGGGAACGGGAAAAACGCATCACTTGCCATAACAGCTCCTTCTAAATCAAAATTGAAAGATTTTGCTTTGTGAATAGCTTGGTTTAGTGCATCTACACGACTTGTTTGTCCTGTTCCGCTTGCTAAAAGTTGTTTGTTTTTTGCAAGAACTATCGTGTTAGATTTGGTATGCTTACAAAGTTTTGAAGCAAAAATTAAATCTTCTTTTTCAGCATCAGTAGGTGCTTTTGTTGTAGCTGTTTTTAAGTCTTCTAAACCATCAGTTTTGTTGTCTTTATCTTGAACTAAAACACCATTTAAACAAGTTCTAACTGTTTTTTCAGATAGTTCAACATCATTTAAGATTAAAAGAATTCTGTTTTTCTTTCCTTTTAAAATTTCTAAAGCATCATCACTAAATGAAGGTGCAATAACAACCTCACAGAATAACTTGTGAATTTCTTCTGCAGTTGCTTTATCAATCTCTGTATTTGAGATTAAAATACCACCAAAAGCAGAAACAGGATCTCCAGCTAATGCATCTACATACGCTTGGTGAATAGTATCTCTTTGAGCAAAACCACAAGCATTATTATGCTTTAAAATAGCAAAAGTTGGGTCTTCACCTTTAAATTCTAAAATAAGATTTACAGCAGCATCAACGTCTAAAAGGTTGTTGTAGCTCAATTCTTTACCATGAAGTTTTGTGAACATGGCATCAAAATCACCAAAGAAAAATCCTTTTTGGTGAGGGTTTTCGCCATAGCGTAATACTTTTCCTTTTGTTTCACTAATCTTTAAAACGGTTTCTTCTTCATCTTTATTAAAATAGTTAAAAATAGCAGAATCGTAGTGAGAAGAAACATTAAAAGCCTTTGCAGCAAAACGCTTACGGTCTTCTTCAGAAGTTTCTCCATTTTTAGATTCAAGTAATTCTAAAAATTCAGCATAATCATCTACAGAAGATACACAGGTAACATCTGCATAGTTTTTAGCAGCAGCTCTAATAAGTGAAATACCTCCAATATCAATTTTTTCTATAATATCTTGATTGCTAGCTCCAGATGCTACCGTTTTCTCAAAAGGATATAAGTCAACGATAACCAAATCTATTTGCGGAATTTCAAACTCAGCAAGTTCAGCTACATCACCTTCATGATTTTGACGATTTAAAATGCCTCCAAAAACTTTTGGATGCAAAGTTTTAACTCTTCCACCTAAGATTGATGGGTAAGATGTAACGTCTTCTACAGGTACGACATTAATGCCTAAATCTTTAATGAATTTTTCTGTTCCACCTGTTGAATAAATGGTAACGTTAAGGTCGTTTAATTTTTTTACGATTGGTTCTAATCCGTCTTTACTAAATACCGAAATTAGCGCTGAGGATATGGTTTTGTTGCTCATAATGTTGTGTTGTGATTTTGATGCTGCAAAAATAAAATAAACAATAGTATAATCTTAGGGCTTATATTAGTTTCTTTAAGTTTTTTGTAACAATAAATTGTTGAAAACGTCCTATCTTTAAATTGTTTTAAAACAACCAACACATGCTTGTCTATTTAAGAGTATTCAAAGAGAGCTTTTCGTTTGCGCTAAATGCCCTTAGGAATAATAAGTTACGTACTTTTTTATCACTTTTAGGGGTTACGGTTGGTATCTTTTCAATTATTGCAGTTTTGGCGGCTGTAGATTCTTTAGATAGGAATATTAAAGAAAACCTATCAGGATTAGACAAAAACACAATGTACCTTACTAAGTTTTCATTCGGGCCAACAGATGTTCCGAGATGGAAACGCGATAATTATCCTCAGGTAGACTATGACGATTACGAATTTATAAGACGTAATGTACCAGATATTGAAGAGTCTGCTTATGTGATTTTTGGAGGAAGAGAAACTATACGTTATCAAGCAGAAACATTAACTAACATTGAAATTACACCTATTTCGCATGGCATCTACACTATAGATGATTTAAAAATTGAAAAAGGCAGGTTTTATTCTGAGCTCGAGTCAGATACAGGTTCGTCAGTTATTGTTTTGGGTTCTGAGTTGGCTGAAAGTTTATTTGATCAAACTAATCCAATAGGTAAAGTAGTTAGGGTCTATGGAAGAAAACTCACAGTCATAGGTGTACTTAAAAAATATGGCTCTGGATTGGGTGATTCACCAGATGTTAAGGGGTTTGTACCAGCAAATTTCGTTAGACAATTTAGAAATGGTGGAGTAGATGGCTTGCCAGGTGCTGTGGTAATAAAGCCAAAAGAAGATGTAGATATTGGTGCTTTTGAGAGTGTTTTAAAACAAAAGTTCAGAACCTACAGAGGGCTTAAAGCTGATGAGGATGATGATTTTTTTATAAATAAATTATCTGGATTGGTGTCTTTTGTCGATGCAATCATAGGTACACTTAATGTTGTTGGTTGGGTTATTAGTGGATTTTCACTATTAGTGGGAGGCTTTGGTATTGCCAATATTATGTTTGTGAGTGTAAAAGAACGTACTAACCTTATTGGAATTCAGAAATCTTTAGGAGCCAAAAATCGTTTTATTCTATTTCAATTTTTGTTTGAAGCTGTAATTTTAGCGGTTGTTGGAGGTTTAATAGGTCTACTGCTTGTTTATATAACAGCTTTAATAATGAATGGTGTAGTAGGAGATAGTTTTGAGTTTGTGCTTTCTTTCGGAAACATGTTCTTAGGTTTTGCACTTTCTACACTTATTGGTTTAATTTCTGGGGTAATACCTGCGTTTTCAGCATCTCGTTTAGATCCTGTTGAAGCTATTAGAACTGGAATGTAAGATCTTTATGAAGCAACAGTTTTGGAAATACTATTTTTTTGTAATTATAACTTTAATTCTGGTACTATTTAGCTGTTTCTACTTTTCTGAAGGAATAGTAGGTATAAATAAAACTGTAAACTGGGCTTGGGATTTTACCAACTTTGTTTTTTGGTTAGAACTAATAATTTATTTAACTGTTATATTTCTGATGGTATATGTACTTACCAAAATCTTGGTTCAAATCATCAATTACTTTACTAAATAATTTTAGCTACTTCTGCACAAACAAACTCTAAGAAGCGTTCATCAGCTTCTGTAAATGGATCTGGAGTATTAGAATCTATATCTATCTGTCCAATGTTTTCACCATTTACAAAAATTGGAATTACAATTTCAGCTTTTACTGTAATACTACATGCTATGTAATTATCTTGAGCAGACACATCTGGAACTACAAAGTTTTTGTTACTTACAGCAACTTGTCCGCAAATCCCTTTTCCGAATGGAATGATGGTATGGTCTGTTGGTTCACCAACATACGGTCCAAGTTTCAACTCGTTTTTATCTCCATTCTTAAAATAGAAACCAACCCAATTGTAATAGTCTATATTAGCTTCAAGAAGCTCACAAATTTTAAAAAGACGCTCGTCTATAGTAAAGTTCGTGTTTGATACTATTGATTTTATTTCAGGTTTTAGAGTTTCAAAAGTCATAATTGCAAGTTTTTGGCAAAAATATCTAAAAGCATGAACTTTTGAATTAGGGTTTTCATAAATTTAACAGCCTGCAACTAATAATGTTTTATTTGAGAGAACTCTTAACAAAATATAAACTCGTTATAAGATTCATTTTCACCTTTTTATTGGTGTATGGAGTGCTAACTGTTGGTTATACTATGTATTTAAAATTATCAGATGGTTCTAAATACTATCCAGATTACATGACCAATTTGGTTGCTAAACAGACCAACTCTTTAATCAATAGTATAGGTTATGATGCTCAAGTTTTGCCGCATCCCAATGAACCTTCTATGAAAGTAATCATTAACGGAAAATTTGTAGCCAGAGTTATAGAGGGTTGTAATGCTGTAAGTATTATTATTTTATTCTTGTCGTTTATTTTGGCATTTGCTGGTAAGTTTAAAACGACATTATTTTATTGTTTTGCTGGTAGTATTATTATCTATGCCTTTAATCTTATTCGTATTGTTATTTTGTCTGTAGGACTGTATCATTATCCATGGAGAAAAGAGGTATTACATAGTGTTGTTTTTCCTATGTTAATCTACGGCACAGTATTTTTACTTTGGATGTTTTGGGTCAATAGATTTTCTAAAAATGTAAAAGCAAATGCCTAAACTAACGCGCTACATATTAGCTGGTTTGTTGTTACTGGTGTTGGTTGCAATCAGAGGTTATGAAGATTATTTGTTTTACGATCCATATCTCAGGTTTTTTGAAAATGACTACCTCTATATGGATAACCCAAGACGCGAAGTAGCCAAATTAGTATTCTACACAAGTCTGCGATATTTGCTAAATACATTAGCATCATTAGGAATTTTATACCTTATTTTTAATGATAAAGTAATGATAAAATTTTCAGTTTTATTGTATGTGATTGCCTATGTGTTATTACTAATTCCTTTTCTATACTTTGTTGTCAGTCCAAGGCAAGAAGATTACTATTTATTCTTCAATATCAGACGATTTTTAATTCAACCAATAGGTTTAATACTACTATTGCCAGCATTTTACTATTACAAGCTTAATCGTTAATGATTTTATAAAAGCATTTCTGTTTGTGTTATTTTTGTAACTCTGCAATGTGAAACTTTCATTTCTAAATAGAACTGTTGCGGCAGCATTATCTTTTTTAGTGCTATTTTCTACGTTTTCTTTAACTGTAGAAAAACATTTCTGTGGAGATACCTTAGTTGACGTTGCTATTTTTACCAAAGCAAAAAAGTGTGGTATGGAGGTGGTAGACATAGATCAATCGGAAATGGTCAAAAAGTCTTGTTGTAAAGATGAAACAGAAATCATCAAAGGGCAAGATGCATTAAAGATTACCTCAATAGATGATTTAGCAAGTATACATAAGTAAATACTTATTGCTTATAGCTTTAGTTATATCTACCTGTTTGAAAGTTTACCCAAAAAAGCAATACCAAACAGAGATTATTCACCTCCCGAAATAGTGAAAGACATACACGTTTTGGACGAGACTTACCTTATTTAGATGATTTAAAATTTTCAAGATTTTGTATTCACTAAGAATACTAATTAAAGATAATTTTAAATTAAATAAATCATGACACACACATACGATGTTACAGGAATGACCTGTAACGGTTGCAAAGCTTCTGTAGAAAAGGCTTTATCTGCATTGTCAGACGTAGAGAATGTTGAGGTAGATCTCAATAGCGGCACTGCAACCATAAAAATGCACAAACATGTTGGAGTAGATGCACTTCAAAATGCTTTATCTGATAAATACACGATTTCAGAAAAAGACACTAAAAATGTTTTTAGTTCAACTCAAACTGTTAAAGAGGAAAAAAGTGAACTGAAACAGCTGTTTCCATTATTTTTAATTCTTGGTTATATATTAATAGCCTCAACTCTTTTGAACATAAAACCATGGAATATTAATGGTTTCATGCTAGATTTTATGGGTCTATTTTATATTGTTTTTAGCTTTTTTAAGTTGCTAGATCTTAAAGGGTTTCCACAAAGTTTTGGTATGTACGATCCATTGGCAAAGGCCGTTCCTGCATATGGTTGGATATACCCATTTATTGAAGTTGTACTAGGCTTAATGTTTCTTATGCGATTTCAAACTAATATTGCTTTGATAGTTACTTTGGTAATTTTAGGTATTACAACTTTTGGCGTTACCAAAACATTGTTGGATAAAAAATCCATTCAATGTGCTTGTTTAGGAACAGCTCTTAAATTACCAATGACCAAAGCAACCTTTATTGAAAATGCGATAATGATAGTTATGGCCATTTTTATGATTATTAAAACTTTAGATGTATGAAAAAGTTAATAGTTATAATTTTTATTCTTCCTTTTATAAGTTTTTCACAAGAACAACTAGAAGGTGTTGTTTTAGAAACAAGCACAGGTAAGCAAATGCCTTTGCCAGGCGCCAATGTATATTGGTTAGGCTCTTCTGTAGGAACTATTACAAATGATGACGGAACATTTGCATTACCATATAAATTCTCTTTTACTAAGTTAGTAATAAGCTATGTAGGTTTTAAAACAGATACTATAGATGTTACAGAGAATAAGTACATAAAACATGTGTTACAAGCATCAGAAGAGTTAGATGCGGTAACAATAACCTCTAGAAAACAAGCTACGGTTAAGTCTTATTTGCAAGCGACCAACACCTTTACAGTTAGCTCTGATGAATTGCTAAAAGCAGCTTGTTGTAACCTCTCTGAGAGTTTTGAAACCAATCCTTCAATCGACGTTAATTTTGCCGATGCTGTTTCAGGAACAAAGCAAATAAAAATGCTAGGACTTACAACCCCATATATCTTAATTGCTGCCGAAAACATTCCGGCTATTCGCGGTGCATCACAAGCTTATGGACTGAGTTTTATTCCTGGTACTTGGGTAGAAAGTATTCAGATTACTAAAGGCGCAGGTAGCGTAGTAAATGGTTTTGAGAGCATTGCAGGCCAAATAAACACAGAGTTAGTTAAACCTAACACTGACGATAGATTGTTTGTAAATGCTTTTGCTGGTCTTAATGGTAGATATGAGCTTAATACACACATTAATCAGAAAGTATCTGATAAGTGGAGTACTGGTTTGTATGTTCATGGCAATATGAGAGATCAAAAGTTTGATAAAAATGACGATACGTTCTTAGATGTACCTCTAAAAGAGCAGATTAACGTAATGAACCGTTGGCAGTATACAAATGCAGAAAAGGGAGTTGTTAGTTTTATTAACTTAAGATATTTAAATGACAATACTCAAGCAGGCCAATTAGACTTTAATCCAGATACAGATAAAGGAACTACTAACTTTTGGGGAAGTGAGATTAATACAGAGCGTTTTGAGGTCACTACAAAGTTAGGTTACGTTAATCCCGAAATTCCTCATCAAAGTATTGGTTTTCAAACAGCATTTAGCCATCACGATCAAGATTCATATTTTGGGCTTAATTTGTATGACATTCAGCATAATAGTTTTTATTCAAATGTGGTCTATAACAGTATAATTTCAGACTCGAGACACAAAGTAAAAACAGGTTTAAGTTTTACTTACGATCATTATGACGAATTGGTAAATGCTTCAACTTATGAGCGTACAGAGAATTCTGTTGGAGGGTTCTTCGAGTATTCTTACGATAATTTAGATAAATTATCTATGACAGCAGGTGTAAGAGTAGATCAGCACAATAGACTAGGCTTTTTTGTAACACCTCGTTTGCATGTGCGATACACACCATGGGAAAAATCAGCGTTGCGTTTTTCTGTCGGAAGAGGAAAGCGTAGTGCTAATATTTTTGCCGAAAACCAAAATATGTTTTCTAGTTCTAGACAGATTAATATTTTAAATTCTGGAGGGAAAATTTATGGTTTAGATCCTGAAGTGGCATGGAATTATGGAGTAAGTTACTTACAAGGATTTAATCTCTTTGGAAGAAAAGCAGACGTAACCTTTGATTTTTACAGAACAGATTTTCAGAATCAAGTTGTTGTAGATTGGGAAAACCCTTATGAAATTAATTTCTATAATCTTGAAGGAGATAGCTATGCTAATAGCTTTCAGTTCGAATTTAACTATAATCCTTTTGAACACTTTGATATTCGTACAGCATACAAATACTACGATGTTAAAACAGATTACAATTCGGGTAAGTTAGAAAAGCCTTTAGTACCAACGCATCGTTTTTTTGCAAATGCTTCATACGAAACACACGTAAAGGATAATGCAAAGCAATGGAAGTTTGATGCAACGTACAACTGGTTAGATGCTCAACGCTTTCCTAGTACAGATTTAAGCCCTTCAGAATATCAATTAGATGATTATTCGCCTACAGTAGGAACATTAAATCTGCAGGTAACAAAGGTGTTTTCTCCTAATTTTGAAGTATATTTAGGTGGAGAAAATGTAACTAATGTTAGGCAGTCCAATCCTATTATTAGTGCAGATGATCCTTTTGGAGCAAATTTTGATAGTAATTATGTGTATGGCCCAATATTTGGAAGTATGTACTATGCAGGATTACGATTTAGAATAAATTAAACTGTCATTCCTGCGAAAGCAGGAAGCCACATTAAAAGAATAAATAATTAGATTCTGAAACAATTTCAGAATGACAAAAACAATAACAGAATGAAACAATTAACTTTAATTTTAGCATTAATAGTAACCACAATGACATTTGCACAGAACAAGAATGCAAAAGCTTCTATGGAAGTTGATGGAGTTTGTGGTATGTGTAAAGAGCGCATAGAAAAGGCAGCAATAAAAACCAAAGGGGTAAAGTCTGCGGTTTGGAGTATTGAGACACATGAATTGAAATTAATTTATGATGAAAACAAAACCAACCTAGAAACTATTTCTAAAAATATAGCTGCAGTTGGTCATGATACAAAGGAAATAAAAGCAACAGATGAGGCTTACGATTCCGTTCATCCTTGTTGTAGATATCGTGATCAAGATGTCGTTAAGGATCATGATGGAGAAAAGAAAGCAGAAAGCAAAAATTAATCAAAAAGCCTGAAATTATATTTCAGGCTTTTTTGTTTAATATTTTTAAAATACTATCACAGCTTTTGATGCCATTTTCAGTAGCTATTTGCTTAAACATGAAAGAACCTCGAATAGCCTGCATCATGTTTTTAAGTAATTTTTCATCCTTAAAAGGTGATTTTCCATCACGCATCAAATCATAATCTGTATTGTATATAAAGTAGTTGCCTAAGTAATCTTTATTAATGATTTCTTGGCGTTTATAAGCGTCGTTAATCATTTTGTAGTTGGCGTAATGTCTTTCTATTGCCTTTTTTAGTTCTAAATCATCAAGAAGTTTTAGGTCACCAGAATTTACTAAAGCTTGATAGGTAAAGTCTTTTGGTGTAAAGTTGGTAAGTTGAGCTAATAAATAAACTTGCCGAAGTTTTTTGCCCTTTTCAGGATCTTTAGAATTAAGTATGGGTAGTAACTCTGTGCTTATTTTTACTTTTTTGTCAATGTCTTTAATGTTATTTTCTAGTTGGGCCTTGTCTTCTTCAATATCTTGTTTGAGGCTTGCTAGATATTGCTCTTTCTGTGCTTTGTTCTTTTGATTTTCGGAGCATTTGTTTAAACTAAAAGCAATGGATATACCTACTATAACAATAAGTATTTCTCCAAAAGCATAGGTTAGTTTCTTTTTCATTTTGGTACGAATTAGTCTCTTAAAACTAACAAATAATATTTAATTCAATTTTAGTTAAATATTTGCCAACGAAAATATCATCGATTTGCTTTTTCTATACCTTTAATCTGTTCTTTTAAAACATATAAGTTATGGGACAAACACAGTCTAAAGGCAAGTCTTCTGCGTCTAAACAAGCGCCTAAGAAGACTCCACAGGCTTCTCCAAAGAAGAAGTAATTTTGTGGTTGGCTTATTATAAATAAGCCTAATTTTTTTGGTAAATCTGATTGAGATTCCACCTCCTAAAGAGGTGGTTTTTATTTTTTAAAAACACATCAAATTTTAAAGTTATATAAAATAAAAAAGCCTTTGATGAAAATCAAAGGCTTTTCAATTTTATAAGATATGTACTCACTAATATTTTATGCAAGAGTGAGATCTTTGCCTGTCCGTGCTACGGACTACATCATTCCTGGCATTCCGCCTCCACCCATTGGTGGCATTGCAGGTGCATCTTCTTTGATGTCTACTAAAGCACACTCGGTAGTTAAGATCATACCAGCCACAGAAGCTGCATTCTCTAATGCAATACGAGTTACTTTCTTAGGATCAATAATACCAGCTTTAAGCATATCTACATATTCTTCAGACTTAGCATCGTAACCAAAGTCTTTTTTACCTTCTAGTACTTTATTGATAACAACAGATCCTTCACCACCTGCGTTCTCAACAATAGTTCTTAAAGGCGCTTCAATCGCTTTATTAACGATTTGTACACCTGTAGTTTCATCCAAGTTATCAGTAGTGATTTTTTCTAAAGTCTTTTTAGCTCTTACCAAAGCAACTCCACCACCAGCAACAATACCTTCTTCTACAGCAGCACGTGTAGCATGTAAAGCATCATCAACACGATCTTTCTTTTCTTTCATTTCAACTTCAGAAGCAGCACCTACATAAAGTACAGCGACTCCACCAGCTAATTTTGCTAAACGCTCTTGAAGTTTTTCTTTATCATAGTCAGAAGTAGTTGTTTCTATCTGAGCTTTGATTTGGTTAACTCTAGCTTTAATGTCTGAAGTGTTTCCGTTACCATTGACGATAGTTGTGTTGTCTTTGTCTATCATTACAGACTCAGCAGTACCTAACATAGAAAGGTCAGCGTTTTCTAAAGAGAAACCTCTTTCTTCAGAGATTACTGTACCACCAGTTAAGATTGCAATATCCTCTAACATTGCTTTACGTCTGTCACCAAAACCTGGTGCTTTTACAGCAGCAATCTTAAGACCGCCACGTAATTTGTTGACTACTAATGTTGCTAAAGCTTGTCCCTCTACATCTTCTGCGATGATTAATAACGGACGACCAGATTGTGCAACTGGTTCTAAGATTGGAAGGATTTCCTGTAAGTTAGAAATCTTCTTATCGAATAATAAAATGTATGGATTCTCTAAATCAGCTATCATTTTATCAGCATCAGTTACAAAGTAAGGAGATAAATAACCTCTGTCAAATTGCATACCTTCTACAACGTCTACATAAGTATCTGTTCCTTTTGCTTCTTCAACAGTAATTACACCTTCTTTACCAACTTTACCAAAAGCTTCTGCGATAAGCTCGCCAATAGTGTTGTCATTGTTAGCAGAAATAGAAGCTACTTGCTGAATTTTTTCAGAAGAGTTACCTACTTTTTTTGCTTGCTTTTCTAAGTCTGCAGTAATTGTTTCTACAGCCTTGTCAATACCACGTTTTAAGTCCATTGGGTTAGCGCCAGCAGCAACGTTTTTTAAACCTTCTTTTACGATTGCTTGTGCTAAAACGGTTGCAGTTGTTGTACCATCACCTGCTAAATCATTAGTTTTAGAAGCAACTTCTTTTACCATTTGAGCTCCCATGTTTTCAAGCTCGTCTTCTAGTTCAATCTCTTTTGCTACAGAAACACCATCTTTGGTTACTTGAGGCGCGCCAAATGATTTACCTATAATTACGTTACGCCCTTTAGGTCCTAAAGTTACTTTTACTGCGTTTGCTAAAGCATCAACACCACGTTTTAGTCCGTCGCGTGCTTCAATATCGAATTTTATATCTTTTGCCATTTTGTTTTATGTTTTTGTTTTTCCTACGAATGCAGGAATCTTATTAATGTTAGTTTTTGTTTGAATGCGATTCCGTAAATCTTACGGAATTACAGAATAGATTAAACAATTGCTAATATGTCGCTTTCGCGCATCATTAAATAGTCTTTACCTTCTAACTTTAATTCAGTGCCACCATACTTTCCGTATAAAACTGTGTCACCAACTTTAACAGTTAAAGGTTCGTCTTTTTTACCATTGCCAACAGCAACTACAGTTCCCTTTTGCGGTTTTTCTTTTGCATTATCTGGAATAATAATACCAGAAGCTGTTTTTGTTTCAGCTTCCATAGGTTCTACAAGAACTCTGTCTGCTAAAGGTTTAATGTTTAAAGCCATTTGTTATAATATTTTTGATTAATTAAAATTTGTTTTAACGCTTTAGCGTTATTCGAAAATTATGCCAAGACAAATAGACTGACAAACTTGCAGATATACCTGTCGTAAATATTAGACATAAAAAAAGCCAACTCTAAAAGTTGGCTAAATAAGTTGTTTGTTTTAGGAATTATTATTTCCCATCTGTACCATCAGTAGTACCAGCATCATCTGTGTTTGTTGGAGCTGATGCAGGTATTTCAATAGCTTCATTTTCATCTAAAGCTTTTGAATCAATATCGTTACCAGAATCTATGGTTAAGTTTGATGCAAGGATTAAAACAATTAATGCTGTACCTAAAAACCAAGTACTCTTATCTAAGAAGTCTCCTGTCTTTTTTACACCACCTAATTGTTGTGTGCCTCCACCACCAAAAGAAGATGATAAACCTCCTCCTTTAGGGTTTTGTACCATAATTACTACTACCAATAGAAAGGCAACTGCTACGATTAAGATTAAAAATATTGTAAACATTTTATATAGTATTATCTTTTAATTCTTCTACCAATTTTATTTGGTCTGCAAAGAAACTACTTTTTTCTGGATATTTCAAACTTAAAATTTTATAAGATTGAATAGCCTTGTCATAGTTTTTCTGTTCTAAATAAATTCTGGCCAAAGTTTCTGTCATTAAGCTATCAGAAACATCGTCATCATTGTTTACCAGTTTTGGTTTTGGTATATTACTGGCAACTGGTTTTATCCTAGGATTTTCGCTTATAAACTTATCAATAAGATCTAGTTTACTAGCTAATGGTTGTGTTGTATCTTCTGTTTGAGTCTCTTCGGTTTTAGTTTCTGTTTCCCTTTCAATGGGTTTAAAACTTGTAATTTTTAACCACTCAGTAAAAGAATGACTTTCATTTTTATCAAACTCTAGAGGTTTTCCGATATTGAGCTTTTCTTCTGGCGTTATATTTTTAACATCGACCGAGATTATAGAATCTTCAATTTTTAGAGTTTCTTCTTCTAAGGTTTGTTTCTGTTGAGGTTTTACTTCAAATAAATTTGGGTCTAAAACACCTTCGGTAGCTTTAATATGTTCTTTTAACGCATCGTCAATGGTAACACTTTTATTAACTGAAATATCATCAGCCTCATTAACCTCTAATGATTTTATATGTTCAGAGTTTTGCTTGATTTGATTAGAAATTTCATTCTGGTTAAATACTTCAGATGTGATATAATCGAACAATACACTACGGTCTGCGGTATGAGCTGCAGTTACTTTTAAAGCATTATTGTACTTGTAGCTTTCCTTTTGCTTTAAACCTTTTAGATATAAAGCACGTAAGGGTTGAAAATAAGGAAACTCAATAATCTTTGCCAATAGTGCATCTGTTTGAGATGCTGTAACAGCCTCAGGATGCTGAAGTAAATATGTTAATTCTTTTAATTGCATATATTACCAATTGGCTAAAGACGCATTGAATATATCTTGAGTTAATCGTTCAAAAATAACCTCAAAAGCTTCATCTTTAGTGCCACCAATAAGTTGTGCATTAGCATCAAAATCATAGAAGAATGAAAAGCGTTTTTCAAAATCTTTTTCCTCATCTAATGTGTTGAAATATCTAACATTAACACTTATGGTTAATCTGTTTTGTGCTGCTTTGTTGTCTGATGTTGCTGTCATTGGAGCAATTCTGTATTCAACAATTTCACCTTCAAAAAGTAAATCACCTCCTGTTGTTACTAAACTTAAGCTTGTTTGGTTTTGTACCAAATCTTGTAGGGCATTTGTAAAATCTATATCTAAACCAGGTTCTACTAGTTCTGCATTATTCTGAAAGAAATTGACTTGAAATGTCTTTGCATCACCTGTGTCTGCACCTGTAAAAGAATATATGCCGCAACCTGTAACTGTTAGCGAAAAACATAATATACTAATATATTTTAATAATCTCATGTAGCTTTTTTTTATCTGAACGTCTAAGTACTATTTATAGTGCTTAAGTTGTCCTAATCTTTTCTTAAAGATCGTACTGCTTTATTTTTCTGTATAAGGTGCGCTCACTAATGCCTAATTCTGCGGCTGCAAGTTTTCTCTTACCGTTATGGCGTTCTAAGGATTTTTTTATAAGTTCTAATTCCTTGTCTTGAAGCGATAAAGTCTCTTCTTCCTCAATTTCTTCTGCAAAGTGGTATTTGTCGTCTATATCAGTAGATACAGATTCGTTAACCTCAGAATGCTCAGGTATAGAAAGAACTTCTAAATCTTCAACTGTATTTTCAAAATCCTCATCATTGTCGTTGCCATAAATTTTCTGAATAAGATGCTCATTATCTTTTTGAACATCAGAGACATCTCCAGACTTCATTAGTTCCATGGTTAACTTTTTAAGGTCATTTAAATCGCTTTTCATGTCGAATAAAACCTTGTAAAGTATTTCTCTTTCACTACTAAAGTCACTTTCAGATTTAGTATTATTTATTACGGCAGGTAAATTTGAACCTGTATTTGGTAAATAATTCTGAAGTGTAACTGCATTAATAGTACGATTATGCTCTAAAACCGAAACTTGCTCAGCAACATTTCTTAATTGACGAATGTTACCATTCCAGCGGTATTTTAAAAGCAGAGCAACAGCATCGTCGGTTAACTTTACTGTTGGCATTTTATATTTTAGAGCAAAGTCGCTTGCAAATTTTCTAAACAATAAATGAATATCCTCTTTGCGCTCTCTTAAAGCAGGAAGATTGATTTCTATAGTACTCAAACGATAGTAAAGATCTTCTCTAAACTTTTCTTTCTTAATGGCTTCAAACATATTAACGTTTGTAGCAGCCACGATTCTTACGTTGGTTTTTTGAACCTTACTAGAACCTACCTTAATAAACTCTCCATTTTCTAAAACACGAAGCAAGCGTACTTGTGTTGTTAACGGCAATTCACCAACTTCATCTAAAAAGATGGTTCCACCATCAGCAACTTCAAAATAACCAGAACGTGTTTGTGTAGCACCTGTAAACGCACCTTTTTCATGACCAAAGAGCTCACTATCTATAGTGCCTTCTGGTATAGCACCACAGTTTACAGCAATGTATTTGCCGTGCTTTCTGTGAGAAAGTTGGTGTATAATTTTTGGAATACTCTCTTTACCAACACCACTTTCTCCGGTTACCAATACAGAGATATCTGTCGCAGCAACCTGAATAGCTTTTTCTATGGCACGATTGAGTTTAGGGTCGTTACCAATAATGCCGAAGCGTTGTTTTATGGCTTGTACTGATTCCATGTTTAATTAACGTAATTGAATCTTTCGTTAATTTCTACCATTAAGTCAGCTCCGAAATCGTAAGCAATATCACGACTTGTAATTCTTCCGGCTGTGTTGTATGCTAAGTCAAAAGTGAAAGTGTCTCCGTTAAATGTAGCTCCATTCCAATTGTTTGTAGAGTGAAACTGAGCAATTAAAGGTCCTATTTCGTCAGAATAATCATCACTTAAAAAGTTTAATAGGTAATTGTCATTGTATACAACTTGTAATGGGTTTGTGTTGTCGTCAAAAGTATAAGTGTAATTGCTGTCCAACTCACCTGTTCCTACACTACTGTTAATATTACCAAGTCCATTGTAGGTAATTGTTTCTACTTGTATAGAGGTAGTGCCATCAAAAGATTCCTTTTTTATAACTCTGTCAAACCCATCTATTGTAAATACTGTAGAAATGTTTGAACCTACAACAGTTCTTGTAATTAAGTTGCCGTCGTATGTAAAGTTGTAGACGTAATCTTCAAAGTCATCTTCAAAATAGTCATACGTGATTTGTGATATTTGTCCGTTGGTGTATGTAATGATATATTCATTGGTTGTTGTACCATTTGAGTTTACAGATACATTACTTGTTATTTGTCCTTGAGCATTACGAGTAAAGGTTTGGTTTTCTGTTTCGCTTGGTGCTCCTTCAAACTCAAAAACCGTTGTGCTTGATACAACTTTATTATCTGAAATATTAAGATCAGAATTGGTAATTGTACGTATAGGAAGACCAAAGAAATTAATAGAAGTGTCTGTGTCTAGCTCATACATAGATAGTGTAAGATCTGCACTGTTACTGCCTCCATTATTGCCACCTCCATTGCTTGGGCCTCCTGTTAAATCAGAGTCTAAAGGTTCGTTTTCACAAGCGGTTACTAAAGTAAATGCGCAAAGAAGTAATAAGATTTTTTTCATGAATAAGATTGATTAAGAGTTGTTTTTTGAATAGCCTACAGCTTCGCCAATAAGTGTAGCACTCGTGCAGTCTAATATTTTTACGTTAACAAAGTCACCTGGTTTGTAATGTTCTTTTGGGAAAACAGCAACCATATTTTGACTGTTTCTACCAGACCAGTGCTTGTCAGATTTTTTAGAAGATTTTTCTATTAGGATTTCTTCTACTTTGCCTACATGTTGCTGTGTTCTGTATAAACTGTGTCTGCGTTGTAGAGCTTGTATCTCGTTAAGACGTCGTTGTTTTACATCAGCAGGTACATCGTCTTCCATTTTTCTGCCAGCCAGTGTTCCTGGACGTTCAGAATAGGCGAACATAAAACCATAATCGTACTTTACGTATTCCATTAAGGTTAAGGTGTCTTGATGGTCTTCTTCTGTTTCGGTTGGGAAACCAGCAATCATATCTTGGCTTATGGCTACATCTGGAATTATACGACGGATATTATCAATAAGTTCAAAATATTCTTCCCGAGTGTGTAAACGATTCATTTCTTTAAGAATACGATTACTTCCACTTTGTACAGGTAAGTGTATATAGTTACAGATGTTTTCATATTTAGCCATAGTCTCAATAACATCTAAAGTCATGTCTTGAGGATTAGATGTAGAGAATCTAAAACGCATTTTAGGTTGTGCTTTGGCACACATTTCAAGAAGATTAGCAAAATTTACAGCGGTAGCTTTTTGTAGATCAGAAGCTTTTTCAAAATCTTTTTTAAGGCCTCCACCATACCATAAGTAGCTATCAACATTTTGTCCTAAAAGGGTAACTTCCTTATAACCTTTGCTCCATAAGTCGTTTACTTCTTCTATAACACTTTGAGGGTCTCTACTGCGCTCTCGTCCTCTGGTAAAAGGAACCACACAAAACGTACACATGTTATCGCAACCTCTGGTTATAGATACAAAAGCGCTTACGCCATTACTGTTTAATCTTACAGGCGAAATGTCTCCATAAGTCTCTTCTTTAGATAAGATAACGTTAATAGCATCTCTACCTTCATCAACATCTGCTAAAAGATTTGGTAAATCTTTATAGGCATCTGGACCAACAACTAAGTCAACAATTTTCTCTTCGTCTAAAAACTTAGTTTTTAGTCTCTCTGCCATACAGCCTAAAACACCAACTTTCATTGATGGGTTTTTATCCTTGATTTTGTCGTAGTATTTAAGACGTTTCCTAACAGTTTGCTCAGCTTTGTCTCTAATAGAACATGTATTTACCAAAACTAAATCAGCATCTTCCAGGTTTTGCGTTGTGTTGTATCCTTGATTAGACAATATAGACGCTACAATTTCGCTGTCGCTAAAGTTCATTTGGCAACCGTAACTTTCTATAAACAACTTTTTTTTGTTGCCGTCTTTTTGGTCTAAAATCAAGGCTTCACCTTGTTTGTTTTCGTCAATTATTTTCTCCATCTATTCAAAGCTCACTGAAGTGAGTAATTATTGTTTTTTCAAATAGTCAATAAACATGCAAAGATAGTATTATTTTGTAGACTGTGACAAAGTGGCAGTTTTAAAAAGTAATTTATAATTGCTTCAAATTATTATTTTTACAAAGTTTTTAGATTTTGGTGTGCAACCATTTCATTTAATTACATCTTATATAAAAAATAAACTTATGAAATATTCAAAAATTATAATGGCTTTAGTGTGTGTTGCTTTGTTTTTAAATATGCAGTGTGAAGACGACGAAACATCATTACCACAAACCAACTGTGCTAGTTTTGTAGCGATAGATGGTTTTTCTTATGGTAATTCTGCAACAAGCCCTTACTCTATAAATAGTGTTTCAATTACCGAAGACTGTTTGTTAATTGAGATTTCTGCTTCTGGCTGCGATGGTAATACTTGGGATATGCAGTTAATAGATTCTGACGTTGTTTCAGAGTCTAACCCACCAGAACGATTTGTAAAGTTCTTTTTAATAAATACAGAAGATTGTTTAACGGTTGTAGACAGAGCACGTTCGTTTGATCTTACACCCTTGCAAGTAGAAGGTGAAAATGAAATTATAATAAACGTGGATGATTATCCAAACCCTATTACATATACCTATTAAAGAAAGCGTTAAATTAAATAAATTAAAGTCTTGTTTTTACAGGGCTTTTTTTAGTTTGAAATCTGAAAATACCATAGTAAAGTAATGGCTATTTAAAACCAAATTAGGATTGTAAATTTATTTTCGCATACATTTGTAACCTCAAAAAAAGAAAGAATGCCGAAGAATCTAGTTATTGTTGAGTCACCTGCAAAGGCTAAAACCATTGAAAAATTTTTAGGAAAAGATTATAAAGTTGAGTCTAGTTTTGGACATATTTCAGACTTGCCTTCCAAGGAATTAGGTGTGGATGTCGAAGGAGATTTTGAGCCTAAGTATAAGGTGTCTAAAGATAAGCGAGATGTCGTAAAAAAATTAAAGGAATTAGCGAAGAAAGCCGAAATGGTTTGGCTGGCAAGTGATGAGGATCGTGAGGGAGAAGCTATAGCATGGCATTTGGCAGAGGCATTAGATTTAGATAAAGAAAAGACGAAGCGTATTGTATTTCATGAAATTACAAAAAGCGCGATAAAGAAAGCTATTGAGAATCCTCGTGGCATAGATTATAACTTGGTAGATGCTCAGCAAGCAAGACGTGTTTTAGATCGAATTGTTGGTTATGAGTTGTCTCCGGTTTTATGGAGAAAAGTTAAAGGAGGATTGTCGGCTGGTAGAGTGCAATCTGTATCTGTAAGATTAATTGTAGAACGTGAACGTGATATTCAAAATTTTACACCAGAAGCATCTTATAGAGTAGATGCAGAATTTACATCAGAGGACGGTAAATCATTTAAAGCTAAATTACCAAAGAACTTTGGGTCAGAAGAAGAGGCCTTAGAATTTTTAAACAATAATAAAGGAGCAACATACGAGGTGGCTGATTTGCAAAAAAAGCCAGCAAAAAAATCTCCAGCAGCACCTTTTACAACATCCACATTACAACAGGAAGCGTCAAGAAAATTAGGATTCTCTGTAAGTAGAACAATGAGTAATGCGCAACGCTTGTATGAGGCTGGTCTTATAACCTATATGAGAACAGATAGTGTTAATCTATCTGATGAGGCAAGAAAAGGAGCAGAAAAAGAAATTATTTCTGCATATGGTTCAGAATATAGTGAGCCAAGAAATTATAAAGGAAAATCTAAAGGAGCTCAAGAGGCTCACGAGGCTATAAGACCAACAGATTTTGCTAATCATTCAGTAAATGTAGAACGCGACCAGGCAAGACTTTACGATTTAATCTGGAAACGCGCCATTGCATCACAGATGAGTGAGGCCAAACTAGAGCGTACAAACCTAAAAATTCAAATTAACAGTTCGGCAAAGGTTAGTGAGCAATTTACAGCTAATGGAGAAATCATAACTTTTGATGGATTCTTAAAAGTATATCTAGAAGGAACTGATGATGAAGATGCAGAGCAAGATGGTATTTTACCAGATCTAAAGGTAGGAGAGGAGCTCTCTAATGACTACATTACTGCGACGCAACGTTTTACTAGACCGCCTTCAAGATTTACAGAAGCGTCTTTAGTAAAGCAGTTAGAAGAATTAGGAATTGGTAGACCATCAACATATGCGCCAACAATTTCAACAATTCAAAATAGAAATTATATAGAAAAAGGTACGCATGAAGGAGATGAAAGAGCTTACAAGCAATTAGTCTTTTCAAACCAAAATATAAAAGAAAAGAATCTTACAGAGAAAGTAGGTTCTAATAAAGGTAAATTGGTGCCAACAGATGTTGGATTTATCGTTACAGACTTTTTGGTAAATCATTTTGAAAGCATATTAGACTATAATTTTACAGCAAGAGTAGAAGAGAGTTTTGATGATATAGCTGAAGGTAAAGAAGACTGGAAAGCAATGATGAAAGACTTCTACAAAGGTTTTCATCCTCAGGTTGAAGATGTTCAGGAAAATGCTGAGCGCGAAACCGGAGAGCGTATTCTTGGTACAGACCCAAAAACGGGTCGCCAGGTAAGTGTGCGTTTGGGTAAGTTTGGTCCAATGGTGCAGATTGGTACAGTAGACGAGGAAGAAAAACCACAGTTTGCTAGTTTGTCTCCAGATCAGCAACTTAATACTATTACCTATGAGGAGGCTATGGATTTGTTTAAGCTTCCGAAAGCTTTAGGTCACTACAAGGATGATGAGGTAGAAGTTAACAATGGACGTTTTGGACCTTATGTAAGATATGGTAAAAAGTTTGTCTCCTTACCAAAAGGAGTAGATCCGCTTAGTGTAGAGTTAGATGAAGCTATTGTATATATTAAGGAGAAGGAAAAAGCTGACGCTCCAATATATATTTACCAAGATTTAGAAGTCACTAAAGGAAAAGGACGTTTTGGACCATTTATTAAATGGAACAATATGTTTATAAATGTGAATAAAAAATACGATTGGGACAATTTATCTGAAGAAGACATCGTAACTTTGATCGAAGAGAAAATCCAAAAAGAAAAGGATAAGCTTATTCATGTTTGGGAAGATGAAGGTATTAGGGTAGAAAAAGCGCGTTGGGGAAGACACAACGTTATAAAAGGTAAGCAGAAAGTTGAGTTGGCTAAGACTGTAGATGTTTCTGATATGACCTTGGAAGAAGCTAAAGCTATTCTAGAGAAAAATGCCCCAAAAAAGAAAACAAGAAAAACTACAAAGAAGAAAACGACCACCAAAAAGAAGTAATACTTTATGAATTTTAATTTTCTAACGCCTGTTTCAGATGCGGTTTTAGCTCACTCAGAACTATTAGCGCAGCAAGCGCTCGGAAAAAAAATCAAGATTCATTCAAAGCAAAACGGAATTCCAGATTTAGAAGGAGTTCACCTAGCTATTATTGGTGTCGTAGAGAATCGCAACGATGTGAACTATATAGGAGTTGATATTAATTTCGATTCTATAAGAAAAACACTCTACACTTTATTTCCGGGAAATTGGAGCACGACTATTGCAGATTTAGGAGATATACTTCCTGGCGAATCTGTTGAAGATACGTATTACGCAATTCGTACAGCAATTTCAGTTCTAGTTGAAAAGAATATTATACCTATTATTATAGGAGGTAGTCAAGACTTAACCTATTCTAATTACCGTGCATATGATAATTTGATGCCAATGGTAAATATCGTTAATGTAGATACTAATTTCGATTTAGGAGACGCTAATCTACCAATCAAGAATAATAGTTATGTTGGTAAGATCATTGTAGAAGAGCCATACAATCTTTTTAATTATTCTACTATTGGATATCAAACGTATTTTAATTCTCAAGAAGAGATAGATCTTATGGAAAAGCTCTATTTTGAGTCGTATCGTTTAGGTGAGATATCTGCAGATATTCATAAAGTAGAACCTTTAATGAGAGATGCACATATAGTCTCTATAGATTTAAAGTCCATACGAGCTGCGGAAGTAAGTGATAATTTAAAGTATTCACCAAACGGATTTTCAGGAAAAGAGATTTGTGCCATTACACGTTATGCAGGTATAAGTAACAAGGTATCTTCATTTGGAATCTATGAGTATTACAATTCAAAAAATGATTCTGCTTCCTCTATGCTCATTGCGCAAATGATATGGTATTTTATAGAAGGTGTTAATTGCAGAGTTAAGGACGATAATTTTAATAACGAAAATGAGTTTCAGAAGTACAATGTTTTGGTTGAAGATGACGAGCTCATTTTTTATAAAAGTTTAAAAACTGGACGCTGGTGGATAGAAATACCTTTTTTGCCAGATGTTAATAATAAATTAAAAAAGCATACGTTATTACCATGCATGCATGCCGATTATGTACTTGCTACTCAGGGCGAAATACCCGAACGTTGGTATAAAGCCTTTAGGAAGAACAGCTTTTAAAAAGTACACTTAGTCGATAATTTAACATTTAAACTATCGACGAAATGCAATTTTTAAGGATTAACTGTAAAAAAAAATCGAAAAAAGTTGTTTTTTAGAAAATATATAAATATGTTTACGACCTTAAAATTAAGGACGACTAATTTAACCTCGAGTTACTATGAATATTAAGAGATTTATTTTACTTACCACTGTATTGGTTTTGGTTGCCAGTTGTAATTCTGGAGACCGCGGACAATTAGTAGGTGTTAAAGGTAAAAAATGGCACCCAGAGAAACCTTATGGTATGACTTTAGTACCTGGAGGTGCTTTTATTATGGGTAAATCAGACGATGATATCGCTGGTGTAAAAGATGCTCCTACAAAAACGGCTACTGTACGTGCATTTTACATGGACGAAACTGAGATTACAAATAGTGAATACAGACAATTTGTATTTGCCGTTCGTGATTCCATACTAAGACATAAGTTGGCTGAAATGGCTGACCTTGAAGGTAAGACTCCAGGTAATGGTGATATTGGTGAGTTTGCATATTTAGATGCCAACCCAGAAGAGTTGAACGCTTACGAAAGTTATATGCAAAATACTTACGGTAATGAGCAGAGAAAAATTAACTACGACGTTGAATTAATATTTGATACTGATGATTATCCTGATGAATTATATGCCGAGGTTATGGATGGTATGTATTTACCATTAGAAGAGTCTTATAACGGACAGCGTACTTGGGATGTAAAGCAATTTAAATTTCAGTATACATATATGGATATCGCAAAGGCAGCAAAAGATAGAAGTCTTAAGCGTTCAGAAGTTATTCAGCAAGAAGAAGTAGAGATTTATCCAGATACTACAGCTTGGATTAGAGATTTTGCTTACTCTTACAATGAGCCAATGCACAACGATTATTTTTGGCATGATGCTTACGGTGATTATCCAGTAGTAGGTGTGTCTTGGAAACAAGCTCAGGCATTTTGTCAGTGGAGAACATTACACCACAATAGTTACCAAAAAAGTAAAGGAAAACAACCAGTTAACTCTTACAGATTACCATCTGAAGCAGAATGGGAATATGCTGCACGTGGTGGATTACAAGGAGCTTCATATCCATGGGGTGGGCCTTACACCAAAAACGATAGAGGCTGTTTTATGGCAAACTTTAAGCCTTTACGAGGTGATTATGCAGCAGATCAGGCATTATATACTGTAGAGGCGGATGCTTACGATCCTAATGATTTTAACTTATATAACATGGCAGGTAACGTTTCAGAATGGGTAAATGGTTCTTATGACCCTGCTTCTTATGAATATATGTCAACCATTAATCCAAACGTGAATGATACTGAGAATTCACGTAAAGTAGTAAGAGGTGGATCTTGGAAAGATGTTGCTTACTTCTTACAGGTAAGTTCTAGAGATTATGAGTATGCGGACTCAGCAAGAAGTTATATCGGTTTTAGAACCGTACAAGATTACATGGGAACTGAAGTAACCAAAAACGCAGCAACTAACTAAAAAAAACTTAAATCAATAACCCAAATTAAATTAACCTACTTAAGTTATCATCCATTTAACTTAAACTAAAAAACTAAACAAAATTATGGCACAGAAAGGTAAAATTACAATCACTAACATGATCTACGGATTAGGAGCAGCAATCGTAATCGTTGGAGCATTATTTAAAATTCAGCACTGGCCTTTTGGTTCAGAGATCTTAACACTAGGTATGGTTGTGGAAGCCTTGGTATTCATATACTCAGCCTTTGAGAGACAACAAGCAGACTTAGATTGGTCGTTAGTATACCCAGAATTAGCTGGTGGACAATCACTAGGTAAAAAGGCTAAAAAAGAAGAGCCAAAAGATGCTGAAGGATTATTATCTAAAAAATTAGATAACTTACTGAAAGAAGCTAAAATTGATGGTGAATTAATGGCTAGCTTAGGTAACAGTATTAAAAACTTTGAAGGTGCAGCTAAGGGGATCAGTCCAACAGTTGATTCTATGGCGGCACAAAAGAAATATAGCGAAGAAATGTCTTTAGCAGCAGCTCAGATGGAGTCTTTAAACAGTCTTTATAAAGTACAAATGGAAAGTGCAAACCGTCAAGCTGCAATCAATGAAGAAGCTGTAGAAAATGCACAGAAATTAAAAGAGCAAATGGCATCTTTAGCATCAAACCTTTCATCATTAAATGGTGTTTATGGTGGAATGTTATCTGCAATGAACAAAAACTAATTAGTTTTTATAATCAATTTAATTAATTAACATTCAAAAAAACTAATTACAATGGCAGGAGGAAAATTATCTGCAAGGCAGAAAATGATTAACTTAATGTACTTGGTATTTATTGCTATGATTGCAATGACTACAAGTAAAGAGATACTATCTGCATTTAGCTTATTCAACAAAAAATTCGAAAACGCAAATGAATTAGCAGTAGCTTCTAATACAAACCTATTAAAGGGATTAGAAACTCAAGCTAGTGAAAAACCAGCTGATTTTGGTGTAGCATTCAATAATGCTCAAAAAATTAGCTCTATTTCTAATGAATTCTTTACATACCTAGAAGGTCAAAAGAAGATGATATTAGAAAAAGGAAACTATGCTGAAAAATTCAGAGAGCAAGGTGGTTTACCAGCTGAAGAGATGGATAAAGGTGATGCTTTAGATGAGCATTGGTTTACTGGAGATCGTCTTACAAAAGCAGGACAGGCATTTGTTGACAGAGTTAATAAATACAAAGCAGACATCAATGAAGTATTAGGTAACGATGTGGCATACAACCCAGCTAAAGAAACTTTAGAGCGTCGTTTTAGTACTTCTGAAGTTACTAATAAAGACGGAAGACCTCAAAATTGGTTAGATTACAACTTTAAAGGATTTCCAGCTGTAGCTTCCTATACCAAGCTTACAGCTATGCAAAACGATATTAAAGCAACGGAAGCTAACCTTTATAACGTGTTTTTAGGTAATACTGTAGATACAGTAACTTCTTTAAAGAATTATACAGCTATAGTTATCCCAGACAAGAATGCGTTTTTTGCTGGAGAGAAGTTTACAGGTTCAGTTGTTTTAGGTAAATATGCTAATGTAACTCCAACAAAATTAAAAGTAGGAGATAAAGATTTAGATATGAACCGAGAAGGAGCTATTGATTCTACTGGAGCAGCGAGAATAGAATTCACTGTAGGTAACGTTGGTGAGCATGATATTAACGGACAATTCACGTTCTTAGAAAAAGGCCAAGAGTTACCGATTGATTTTAGTGGTAAGTACGTTGTTGTGCCAAGACCTAATTCAGCAACTATATCAGCTGATAAGATGAATGTTGTTTATCGTGGTGTTGCTAATCCAATGACTATTTCTTTTGCAGGTATAGCAGACAATAAAGTATCTGCTTCTGGTGCTGGTTTATCTAGAGCATCAGGTCAAGGTAAATATGTAATGAATCCTGGTACGGGGAAAGAAGTAACCATTAATGTTACGGGTACTCTAGATGATGGTTCAAGAGTAAGCGACCGTAAAACATTTAGAATAAAAGATATTCCTGCACCAACAGGTGTAATAGCTGGTCAAACAGGTGTAGTAAAGTTGCCTAAGCGTAACGTTGAGATAGGTACTGTTGCGGCAAAATTAGATGATTTTGTTTTCGATTTACCAATCCAAGTTACATCTTTTAAAATTAGAGTGCCAGGTCAACCTACGATTAGTGTATCAGGTACAAAAATGAATGCACAAGCAAAGGCTGCAATCAAAAAGGCTAGAAGAGGAGACAATATTACAATTTTTGATATTAGAGCAAAAATTCAAGGAAACTCAAAATACAATCTTAAAAACGTTTCACCTGTAATTGTAGAAGTTACAAGTAACTAATTAATTCAATAATTAACAGTTACAAACGTTAAAAATAAAGAAACCCAAATTAATTAATAAGATGGAAATTAAAAGGTTTATATACACAGGTTTAGTAGCATTAGTCGCAAACAGTGCTTTTTCGCAGGCTAATATTCTAAATGCAAAAATACCTGAAGAAATAGGTATGAAAACAGAAGCAGAATTGCTTTTAGACAACGATAAGCCATTAGAATACGGTTATGTAGGAGATAGAGACATCTTATACTCAAAAATGACTTGGGAGAAAGTTGTATTAGATGAACGTGTTAATTTTCCACTTTACTTCCCGGTTGAGGGTAATTTAGGTGATGATCGTAAATCTTTATACAAGGTTTTGATGGAAAATATTGAAAGCGGAATGATTTCTAAGATATACGGTGATTCGTATTTCACGGAAGAGCGTACGCTGAAAGATATTGAGGCTGCTTTAAAAATGAGAAAAATCACTGATCCAGGTTATGATTACATGAATGAAAATGGGGTGGGTGAAGACGAAGTACCAGAAGAGTTTGTGATAGAAAGAAATATAGAACCTGCTGATATTAGTTCTTATTTAATCAAAGGCCTTTGGTATTTTGATAAACGTCAAGGTGAATTAAAATATAGAATTCTGGGTATAGCACCTGCGGCACCAGATGTTAACTTTATTGATTCTGAAGACGAAGCTCAGAAAGAGCCAATACCTATGTTTTGGGTCTTTTATCCAGAAGTAAGGGACATTTTGCACGAAGCTAAAGCTTTTAACAACGATAACAGTGCGTCACCAATTTCTTTTGATCATTTACTTAATAGCCGTCGTTTTCATGGAATTATTTATAAAGAAGATAACGTTTATGGTGACAGAGAAGTAAAGGAGTACGTTGCAGAAAATGCGCTTATGCAATTATTAGAATCTGAGCGTATCAAAGATAAGATCAGAGATTTTGAACAAGATATGTGGAGTTACTAATAACTCTCAAAATGTAAAAGTAAACGCTCACTTTAAAGTGGGCGTTTTTTATTTTTGTACAATGATGAAAAGTGTTGATTATATAGTTGTTGGTTGTGGTTTGGCAAGTATTGCATTTTGTGAGTTGTTAAGAAATAACAAGAAATCATTTATAGTTTTCGATGATAATTCACAACAGTCATCTATTGTGGCGGCAGGCTTATATAATCCTGTTATTTTAAAACGATTTTCAGAGGTCTGGAAAGCAAAAGAGCAACTAAATCTGGCATTACCAGTTTATAAAAGAATTGAACAAGATCTAAAAATTAAAATAGATTATAAACTTAGAATACTAAGAAGGTTTACGTCTATAAAAGAACAGAATTTATGGTTTAACGCTTCTGATAAACCAAAACTAGAGCCTTACCTTTCTACGCAACTAGTTAAGAACACTAATGAATTTATAGATGCACCATTCGGATTTGGTGAGGTGTTACACGCAGGCAGGATAGAAACGGAAAAGCTTATACATGCATACAAGACATTTTTAAAAGAAAATCAAAGTTTTGTAGAAGCGCGTTTTGAGTATCAAAATCTTCAAGTTTCACCTCATGGGTTAATTTATAATGATATAAATGCAAGGCAGGTAGTTTTTGCTGAAGGATTTGGAGTTAAAAACAATCCTTATTTTAAAGACATACCGCTTAATGGAACAAAGGGTGAGGTATTAATAATCAAAGCTCCTCAACTTAATATCGATTATGGTATTAAGTCTTCGGTATTTATTATTCCACTAGAAAATGACTTATACGCAGTCGGAGCAACATACAATTGGACCGACAAAAGTAATATCCCAACTGAAGAAGGCAAACAAGAGTTAATCAATAAGCTAAAAACGTTTTTACAGTGTGAATTTGAAGTTGTTCAACATTTAGCTGGAATTCGTCCTACAGTGAAAGACCGTAGACCTTTGGTTGGGCAACATGCCGAATATCAAAATTTATATGTTTTAAACGGACTTGGTACCAGAGGTGTTATGATAGCACCTTATGTAGCGCAAAAGCTTTATCAATTAATAGAAAATAACACAGCTTTAGACTTTGAAATTAATATTTCACGTTTTAATTAAAAGTCTTTACTTCTTAACTAGAGATTTGTCGTATTTCATAAATATGTTAATCCATATATTACGTGATAACCTCATAATTATTGGAAAGAATACTAATAAGGTTCCAACAATACTAATGAAGCCTACCGTTTCAGAAAAGCCAAGAATAACATAACTAATAATAAAAGCGGCTACCGAAAACGCAATTCCAACACCATAGCTTACATACATAGAGCCATAGAAGAATGAAGGTTCCATCTGGTATTTCGTTTTACAATGCGAGCAATGATCGTGCATCTTTAAAACTTCTGAAATGGCATAAGGATTCTTGTTAACATACATAGATTCCTGATGGCATTTTGGGCAGGCGCCAAATAAAATGCTATATAATTTCATTCCTTTTCTAATCATAGCTAAAACCTTTACTTTTGCGTTTTGTTGAACTACAAAGATAACTTTTTTGTAAGTCTGTATTTGTAACAATTGTAACATTTTATGCAGTTGTATTTTTAAGAAAACTATATATGCTCAATATTCATAATCTGTCCATATCCTTTCAAGGAGAATATCTTTTTGAAGACATTACATTTAAACTTGGTGCAGGCGACCGCATTGGTTTAATTGGTAAAAATGGTGCTGGTAAATCTACAATGCTAAGGATTTTGGCCAAAGAACAAGAGTCAGATTCCGGTCAAATAGCCGCAGATAAGGACTTAAAAATAGGCTTCCTTAAACAAGATATAGATTTCGATTTTGGTAAAACCGTTTTAGAAGAATCCTACGAAGCCTTCAAAGAGATTAAACAATGTGAAGCTAAGCTAGATAATATTAACACTCAATTAGCAGAACGTACAGATTACGAAAGTGAAGCTTATAATCAGTTAATGATTGATTTGAATGACATTCAACATCAGTACGAAATCTTAGGTGGTTATAATTATCAAGGTGATACCGAAAAAATTCTTCAAGGTTTAGGATTTAAGCGCGAAGATTTCAATAAGTTAACAGATACCTTTTCAGGTGGTTGGCGAATGCGTATTGAATTAGCAAAGCTATTGCTTCAAAATAACGATTTGCTGTTGTTAGATGAGCCTACAAACCATTTAGATATTGAATCTATCATCTGGTTAGAAAACTTTCTGAAAACATATCCAGGAGCAGTTGTAATTGTATCGCACGATAAAATGTTTCTAGATAATGTAACCAACAGAACTATTGAAATTTCATTAGGAAGAATTTACGATTACAATAAACCGTATACGAAATTCCTAGAGTTAAGAAAAGAAATGAAAGTGCAACAATTGGCAGCGCAAAAAAATCAGGAAAAGCAAATTCAGCAAACCGAAAAACTGATAGAAAAATTCAGAGCCAAAGCCTCAAAGGCAACAATGGCACAATCGTTAATTAAAAAGCTGGATAAGATTGATCGCATTGAAGTTGATGAAGATGATAATAGTGTAATGACTTTAAATTTTCCTGTGTCTATTACACCAGGAAAAGTGGTTGTTGAGATTGAAAATGTCTCAAAAAATTATGGTGATTTACAAGTTCTGAATAATGTGAATTTAACTGTGCCAAGAGACGTAAAGACTGCATTTGTTGGCCAGAATGGTCAAGGAAAATCAACCTTAGCTAAAATCATCGTTGGTGACTTAAAGCACGATGGTAACGTCAATCTCGGTCATAATGTGCAGATAGGATATTTTGCACAGAACCAAGCAGAATATTTAGACGGTAATAAAACCGTCTTAGATACAATGATTGATGCAGCAAATGAAACCAATCGAAGTAAGGTTCGTGATATTTTAGGAGCATTCTTATTTAGAGGCGAAGAGGTAGAAAAGTACGTAAAAGTCTTGTCTGGTGGTGAGCGTAACCGTTTGGCATTGGCAAAGCTATTGCTTCAGCCATTGAATGTTTTAATAATGGATGAGCCTACCAACCACTTAGATATTAAGTCTAAAAATGTACTAAAAGATGCGCTCAAAAAGTTTGAAGGTACGCTGATCTTAGTATCTCACGACAGGGATTTTCTACAAGGATTAACCGAAACGGTTTACGAGTTTAAAGACCAAAACATCAAGGAATACCTTGGAGACATCGATTACTATTTAGAGCAACGTAATATTGAAAATCTAAGAGAAGCCGAAAAGCGAACCATTGTAGAGGATAAGCCTAAAGAAAGCAATAAGCAAAGTTACGAAGACCAGAAAAAAGTAAAGTCGCTCAATAACAAGCTGAGTAATATTGAAGCTAAAATAAATCAGCTGGAAAAAGCTATTAAAGAAGACGACTTTAAACTGGAAACAGATTACGATAACACGGCTTCTGACCCTAAATTTTTTGACGATTATCAAGAAAAAAAGAAGAATTTAGAACAGTTGATGGAAGAATGGGAAGAAGTTACCATTCAAATTGAAGAAATTTCATAGCAACATTAAGATTATTTTAACGACTGCGCATAATGATAACAATAACTTTGTACGTTATTGATGACCGCTTTCATTATGACCAGAAAAATTATCCTTTCCGTTTTGGGTATCGCTTTAATTGTTGGAGCATACTTTTTCGCAAAATATCTTATTGAGAATAAAAACAAGCCTAAACCTGTAGTGCCAAAAGTGGTTAAAACAGTTTTGGTAGATACGGTTGAAAATTCAACAGTACCTATTGTAATTTCAGCAAATGGAAATCTTACAGCAAAGCAACGTGTGGAGTTGTATTCTGAGGTGCAAGGTGTTTTTAAAACCGGAAATAAACTTTTTAAAGCTGGTCAAAAATTCAATAAAGGCGAAACACTTATTCGTTTAGATGCTTCAGAATATTATGCTAGTGTGCAATCTGCAAAGAGCAATCTTTACAATAGTATTGCTGCAATTATGCCAGATTTGAGGTTAGATTTTGCAGATGTTTATCCGAAATGGCAAGCCTACCTTAATGGTTTTGATTTAAATAAAAGCACACCACAATTACCAGAAATATCTGGTGAAAAGGAAAACTATTTTATCACAGGTCGTGGAATAGTCAGTGCGTATTACAACGTTAAAAATTTAGAACAGCGTTTAGCAAAATATAGAATTACTGCGCCTTTTACAGGTATATTAACCGAAGCTCTAGTTACAGAAGGTACGCTTGTAAGAAGTGGACAAAAATTAGGCGAATTCATAAATCCATCGGTTTACGAAATGCAAGTAGCCGTAAGTAAATCTTATGCAGATGTGCTAAAGGAAGGCGAAGCTGTAACCCTTTCTAATTTAGAAAAAACAAAAACCTATCAAGGAACAGTTTCTAGAGTAAACGGAAGTATTGATGCTACTACGCAAACTATCACTGCTTTTGTTGAAGTAAAGCACTAAGATTTAAAAGAAGGAATGTACTTAGAGGCAAACCTTAATGCCGAAAAAGTAAATGATGCTATAGAAATTGATAGAAATCTGCTACTGGACAGCCAAGAAATTTACATAGTCAAGGATAGTCTTTTGGATGTTATTCCTGTAAAACCTGTGCATTTCTCTGATGCAACTGTAGTATTAAAAGAGGTGCCAAACGGAACCATCATTTTAAGAAAACCAGTACCTGGTGCTTATGCAGGTATGCAAGTTAAAGCTGCAACAACAGATTCTGCCGAATAATGAGAAAGTTAATAGAATACTTTATAAGATACCATGTTGCAGTAAATGTATTTATACTGGCATTTTTTGTGTTTGGTATTATAGGTTATTTGTCGCTGAAATCTTCGTTTTTCCCATTAACCGAATCAAGAATAATAAATGTAGCCATTACTTATCCTGGTGCTTCGCCACAAGAGATAGAAGAGGGAATCGTACTTCAAATTGAAGATAATCTAAAAGGCTTAAAAGGTATAGATAGAGTTACTTCAACTTCACGAGAAAATAGTGGAAGTATTACTGTAGAAATCGAAAAAGGCGAAAGTTTAGACTTTATGCTTCTTGAAGTTAAAAATGCGGTAGATCGTGTGCCATCTTTCCCTACAGGAATGGAACCTTTGGTGGTTTCTAAGCAAGAAGCCATAAGAGAAACCATATCATTTGCAATTAGTGGCAATGATATTCCTCTGGCTACTTTAAAGCAATTAGCCAGACAGGTTGAAACCGATTTAAGAGCTATAGACGGAATCTCACAGATTGAAATTTCTGGTTTTCCTGATGAGGAAATCGAAATTGCAGTTAATGAAACAGATTTATTAGCATATAATCTCACGTTTAACGACGTGGCAACTGCAGTAAGTAACTCAAATATTTTAGTTACAGGTGGTAATGTAAAAACCGTTGCAGAAGAATATTTAATTAGAGCAAATAATAGAGAATACTACGGAAAAGAGCTGTCCAATATTATTGTAAAAGCCTCTGCTGATGGAAAAGTTGTTCGCCTTAAGGATGTGGCAATTATAAGAGATCGTTTTTCTGAAACACCAAATGCTACCTATTTTAATCAAGAATTAGCTGTAAATATTTCGGTTACCAGTACTAATAATGAGGATTTAATTAGCTCAGCAGATAAGGTAAAAGAGTACATCGAAGCGTATAATCAAAAGTACACAAACGTACACCTTAGTGTGGTTAGAGATTTATCAATTACACTAAATCAAAGAACACAATTATTAACAGAAAATGCCATTGTTGGTATGTTGTTAGTTTTAGTGTTTTTATCTATTTTTCTTAATACAAGATTGGCATTATGGGTCGCTTTTGGTTTACCAATTTCATTCTTGGGAATGTTCATTTTTGCCGGTCAATTTGATGTGACGATTAATGTATTATCACTCTTCGGAATGATTATCGTTATTGGTATTCTGGTTGATGATGGTATTGTTATTGCCGAAAATATCTATCAGCATTACGAGAAAGGTAAAAAACCAATTCAAGCAGCTATTGATGGTACTATGGAGGTAATACCACCTGTGGTTTCTGCAATTACAACAACGGTATTAGCCTTTTCATTGTTTTTCTTTTTAGAAAGTAGAATAGGAGAGTTCTTTAGTGAAGTGTCAGTCATCGTTATATTAACATTGGTTGTGTCGCTTGTTGAAGCATTAATCATTTTGCCTGCGCATTTGGCACATTCAAAAGCTCTTAGAATTAAAAAAGAAGAGCTGCATAACAAAAAGTCATCTAATGGGTTCTTTTCCTTTATGCGAGGACTAAATCGTTCTGGAGACCGCTTTATGTCATATTTAAGAGATAAGGTTTATGCACCTACATTACGATTTGTAATGGAATTTAAACTATTGGCACTTGGTATTTTTGTTGCGCTTTTAGTGCTAACATTTGGCTCTCTTGGAGGTGGAATTATTGGTGTAACCCTTTTTCCAAGAATTGCAAGTGATGCAGCTAATATTGAGTTAGTAATGCCTGCAGGAACCAATGTAAAGATCACTGATTCTATCATTTCAATGATTGAAGAAAAATCTTTCATCGTTAACCAAGAGCTTACAGAAAAGTATTTAAAAGGCACAGATAAACAATTGTTTGAAAATACGATCGTGTCTATTAACAGCAGTTCTTCAGCCAATTTAAGAATCAATTTATTGCCAGGCGAAGAACGACCAGATGAAGTTCAATCGTTTTTAATAACCAACAGGTTAGAAGAATTGGTTGGTCCAGTAATTGGTACAGAACGATTAATCTATGGTTCTGGTGGAAATTTTGGTGGTAATCCAGTTTCAGTATCCTTACTGAGTAATAATATCGAGGAATTAAAAGCCGCTAAACTAGAATTAAAAGAGCATTTGCAATCTAATCCTTTGCTAAAAGATATTGGAGACAATGACCCAGCCGGAATTAAGGAAATACGCTTAGAGCTCAAAGAAAGCGCATACTTACTCGGCTTAGATTTAAGAAGTGTAATGTCTCAGGTGCGTTCAGGTTTTTTTGGTGCTCAGGCGCAACGTTTCCAAAGAGGACAAGACGAAATTAGAGTTTGGGTACGTTACGACAAAAACAACCGAAGTTCTATTAATGATTTAGACGATATGCGAATCGTAACGCCTACTGGCGAACGTGTTACTCTAAAGGATATCGCAACCTATAGCATTGAGCGTGGTGATGTGGCCATCAATCACTTGGAAGGTAAACGCGAAATTCAAGTGTATGCAGATTTAAAAGACCCGAGTACAAGTGCTACTGATATTATAGACAATATTAGAAAAGATTTTATTCCAGAGTTACAATCAAAATACCCAACAATTACAACGTCTTACGAAGGACAAAATAGGGAAGCAGGCAAGCTAACAAGCTCTTTAGCAATTGCAGGACCTATCATCCTATTACTAATATACATTACAATTGCGTTTACGTTTAGAAGTTATTCGCAACCGCTATTGCTGATTTTATTGATTCCTTTCAGTTTAACAGCTGTAGCTTGGGGACACTGGTTATTAGATTTTCCTGTTAATATTTTATCCCTTTTAGGAATCATTGCATTAATAGGTATTATGGTTAATGACGGATTGGTGCTCATTGGGAAATTCAATAGTAATCTAAAAGAAGGAATGAAATTTGACGAGGCACTTTCCGAAGCCGGTAAATCGCGTTTTAGAGCTATTTTCTTAACCTCATTGACTACAATAGCAGGTTTGGCACCTTTACTATTAGAGAAAAGTAGGCAAGCACAATTTTTAAAACCAATGGCAATTTCCATTTCCTTTGGTATCGCTTATGCAACCATTTTAACCTTGTTGGTGTTACCGTTGTTTTTGTCATTCAGCAATAATATTAAGAAGAATACCAAATGGCTGGTAACCGGAAACGATGTTACCAAGGAAGAAGTAGAACGCGCTATAAAAGAACAAAATGAAGGTAATGAAGAGCACTAAACAGATATTGATTGTCTTGGGCGTTTTATGTTGTGTTAATCTGCAAGCCCAAAATATATTAACAAAAGAAGAGGCTGTTTCTAAGGCTTTAGAAAATAATTATGGTGTACAAATCGCCAAGAATGATGTAGCTGTTGCAGAGAATAATACCAGTATTTTAAATTCAGGTTATTTGCCAACATTGACTGGTAGTGCAGGCGCAACGTATAATTTAGATAATACTGAAGCTGAATTTTCTAACGGAGAGGTTACAGTCTTAAATGGTGCTGAGAGTTCTAGATATAATGCTAGTGTAAATCTTAACTACACCTTGTTTGATGGTTTAGGCAGACGTTACAATTACAAACGATTAAAAGAGCAATACCAATTAACCGAATTGCAAGCAAGAGAAACGATAGAAAACACGATTATTCAAATGTTTTCGGTGTACTACAATGTGGCGCAATTGTCCGATAATTTAAACACTCTTGAAGAAACGCTAACCGTTACCAAAGACCGATTAGTAAGAGCAGAATATCAATTTGAATATGGACAAAACACAAAGCTTGAAGTTTTAAATGCTGAAGTTGATATTAATAACGACAGCATCAACATCATCAATACAAAACAGCAGTTAAAAAATGCAAAGCGCGATTTAAAATTGGTATTGGGAGAAACGTTTACGGAAGATTACAATGTAGAAACCGAAGTGGACTTCACGTTACAATTTCAAAAGGATAGCTTATTTCAACAAGCAAAACGAAGAAATGTTGCTTTACTTCAAACCGAAAAAAACATTGCAATTAGCAAGTTAGATATTAATTCTGGTCAATCCGCATATTTACCAACTATTGGTTTAACAGGTTCTTACGGCTGGAACAAAAACAACAACAACGCAGCATCGTTTTTAACCACTTCAACCAATACAGGATTATCAGGAGGCATTAATCTGAGTTGGAATTTGTTTGATGGTGGAGCAACCATTAATAGAGTAAGAAATGCAAAGATTAATCTTGAAACGCAACAGCTTCAAAAAGAAAATATCCTATTGAGCATTGAGCGCGATTTTAATAATGCCTGGGATGACTATATGAACAAGCTCGATATTTATAACATTCAAGATAAAAATATCATTACAGCTCAGAATAACTTTGATAGAACTCAAGAAAAGTTCAAGATAGGTCAAGTCAATTCAATTGAGTTTAGACAAGCCCAAATCAATTTATTGAATGCAGAGTTAAGCAGAAGTCAAGCAAAATATGATGCAAAATTAGCTGAGTTAACTTTGCTTCAAATTAGTGGCGAGTTGTTAAATGTTCAATTCTAAAAACCGCTAAAGAATGGAAGAACACTTTTTTCAATGTCCTTATTGTTGGGAGCAAATATCTATGTTAATAGATGTGTCTCAAAGTCAGCAAACTTATATTGAAGATTGTGAAATTTGCTGTAATCCTATTCAAATTTCTGTAGTCACAGAAGCACAACAAATAGTCAATTTTCAAGCAGAGAATATAGAGCAATGAGATAAGTGTAAAATACGAAAAATTAAGTTTTTATGTTAATTAGTAGTGTAGTTCATCGAAAAAATTTGCAGTTTAAGGTGTAAGACCCTATTTTTGAATAGTTTATGTGCCCCTCCACAAAATCTAGCTATTATGAAAACTTTAAAATTAACCCTACTATGTTGCTTGCTTTCTGTCTTTACATATGCCAACGTTTCTCAAAGTCAAAAAGACGCACTAGTAGCACTTTATAACGCAACTGATGGTGACACTTGGAATACCTCTTGGAATTTAGACCAACCTATAACTGAATGGTATGGTTTAACCATTGAGGATGATAACGTGATAGCCATCGACTTAAGCTTCAATAATCTATCTGGTAAATTGCCAAGTGAAATATCTCAATTAACCTTTTTAAAGACTTTGAATTTAGCATTCAATAAACTAGAAGGAAAATTACCAGAGACATTAACGAGTATGATTAATCTAGAGACCTTACAATTGTTCTCTAATAATTTTTCAGGTGCCTTACCATCAGACATTGGCAGCATGGCCAATCTTAAGACAGTCGAGTTATACAATAATAATTTTTTTGGTGAGATTCCTAGCTCTATAGGTAATTTAACCAAGCTTGAAAGTTTAATACTTAGTAGTAACCAATTAATAGGGAAATTACCAGCAAGTATATCTAATCTTAAATCCTTAAAAGTATTAAGCTTATTTGATAATAGCTTATTAGGTACAATTCCGGCTAGTATCGGCGAATTAACGCAGTTAGAGGAATTAGTATTATCTAATAATGCTTTTTATGGTAATTTACCTGGTGAATTAGCTCAGTTGTCAAATTTAAAAACGCTGTTGTTAAGTAATAATGGTTTTAAAGGAAACTACGCCGCTTTAAAAGATAAACTACCTAATATTGTAGATTTTGATCTAGATGATGCAAACATGAAGGGAGCATTAGCAACATTAGATTCTGAAGAGAACGACGACTAATATTTGTTTTTAACCATATAATTATATATTAAAAAAAGTGTTCAAATTATTTGAACACTTTTTTTATGCTAAAAACTTGCTAAAACTAAAAAGCGTTGTATATTTGCAGTCCAATATCGCGGGATAGAGCAGTAGGTAGCTCGTCGGGCTCATAACCCGAAGGTCACTGGTTCGAGTCCAGTTCCCGCTACTAAGTACAAAGTTAGGTATGTTAACGGTTTGGTGTTGCCAAACCGTTTTTTTATGCTTAATTTTAATACTTTAATCCAAAATGAATACGAAAGTGCATACGAAAATGCATACGATTTGTCATTGAAGAAACAATTTTCAAAACCCAAAATCTATACCGCCAAAGGTGATCTGTCCAAGCGATGGTATGTCTACTTTTCATATCGTAATCCTGATACGGGAAGACTGAAGCGCCAAAACCCTTTTTACGGCAATGCCAATACATATAAGACCAAAGAGGAGCGCATGGCTGTGTTAACTATTTACAAGAACATAATCTACAAATACCTTAGAAAAGGATATAGTCCTTATGGAGATACTCTCGAAAAAACAGTTTTGGATACATCATTCGAACAACATGTTAGTCAGAAGCCAGCAGATGTTCCCTTAGTTGAAAATGAAGATGAACTTAAGGCAAGGACGGAAATGGAAACCACGGATGTATTCAAAGGTGAAACTGTACAGGGTGCACTAGAGTCTGTACTGGAGACCAAGGAACGAAGATTAAGGCAAAGTAGTATTCGGTCGTTCAAGAGCCATTTGAATGTTTTTATTGACTGGATGGATAAAGAAAGGTGTAACATAAAATATATCTCTGATGTCGATAGGAAAACAATCCACGCATTTCTAGATAATATTCATGCTCAATCTTCCGCGCGAAACAGAAATAACTACAGAGCTAGTCTCAGCAGTGCATTTGAAACCCTTGTTGAGAGGGAGGTGGTACACAGCAATATCGTTAAACAGATTAAAAAGCTAAAAACAAGACCAAAGCAACATGCCAGATATTCAGCAGAGCAGCAGGGTGCAATATTCAAGTTTCTCAAAAAAGAAGATCCTTATATCCTGCTCTACATCAAGTTTATGGCATATACATTTATGAGGCCGTTGGAAGTCTGTAGGCTAATGGTTGGTGATGTCGATCTAGAAAAAAAGACCCTTAGTTTTAAGCCAAAGAACGGTTCAAGAAAGACAAAGATCATTCCTGAGATATTGATAAAACAGCTTCCCGATCTATCCGATATGGAAAGTGAAGCTTTTCTGTTCACTGCAGAAGGGATGGGGAAGTTCACCAAAACTAAACTTGAGAACCGTAGAAGCTACTTTACTAATAGATTTAAGAAAAGAGTAAAGGGCCGATTTGAGCTTGACCTCGAGCACACTATGTACAGTTTTAGGCACACGTTTATTACAAAACTCTATAGGGAGCTGCGGAAAACCTACTCGCCTTTCGAGGCCAAAAGCAGGTTGATGCACATCACGGGACACACCTCTATGAAAGCACTGGAGGCCTATCTTAGAGACAACGACGTGGAGCTTCCGGAAGATTACTCAGACATGTTGAACATCCAAAATAAAGGTAATGGAGAGTATAGGTGATTTTTATGATCGTATATACAAAAACTTTTTGTGCTGCTCCGCACTATACCTTCCGCGTTTTCTTGCAGAGGAAATAGAAAGGGTTCAGAAAAGCGCAAATGACCTCGACGTTCAGCAATATGCGGACACCGTATTCGTGCTTGACCAAAAGGGCCATAATTTCGTCCCATAGAAACATGAACTCCCGAGCCACGTTGTCGGAAAAAAGATTCTTTTGGAAGACAACCTGTTTTTGTTATTGCAGAAAAGGGACAGTTATCTTCCAGAAACGTTTGCCTATATATTCAAAAAGTACTGCCAACAATTTGCATTTTACTTATGGCTGGTGGAATGGCTAGACGACAACCTGAAGACCCATATTACTGATTGTGATGAGGATGCTGAGCGTACCTTTAGAGACCAGCGAAAAATATTTAGCAAACATAAGGAGGAACTCTGGAGGATGTTCAGAAGGGAAATGTTCAAGATTGGTGGATTGCCTATGACACGATTTGAGTTAAATGGGACAAATAAAGCAGAGCCGTCAAAAGACCTTGAAGAGATGAAACGGATCATGATACCCAAAACAGAAATAGAAAGAAAAAGGACAGTCAAAAGCAGAAGGGAAAAGATCACGGAGTTGAAAGATTTCACAAAGGGTTATGCCGACGAACTGATACTGGAAAGGGTATTCAATATGAAACAAGATAGTAGAAAAAACCATACCGAATGAAAAGGAACAAGATAAAGAACGAGGACGTATCTATAAATTTCAGGATACCGAGGGCACTAAAGGCAAAGATCATAAATGAGGCTTCGGTCAGAAACATTACCATTTCCAAGTACCTTAGAGAAACCCTAGAGGAAATCCACGGTGATTTGGAAGAAAGACCAAAAGAATTCCTTAGTGAAACGAAGGACTATCTTTTTTCTAAGGAGTTTGTTCGGTTCGTTTTCTGGATATACCGTAAACTAAAGGACAACAATAGGGAGGAAGACGATGATATCGATGGTTACATAGATCTAATTAAGGGTGTCGGAAAGTACCTACCGAGCGATGTGGTCTGTGAGCTCGACAAGGTTCTAATGGACTTGCTCAGGATAAGAACGGCAATTGGGATTGATGGAAAATATTACCGTTTTGTGGACAGTTATGCGGACGATAAAAGATTGAACTATAAGAAGCTGGAGGACTTTTTCTTGGGCTTTGGACTGGATCAGCATTTCTCTGATAAAAAATATAAGTATTGATTTATTCTGTAATATAATTATAATAAAATTTGTGATAAATAAATATTAATATTTTATCACAAATTAAATTACGATTATTTTTATAGTCAAATCTCAAAAAAACACTCTAAAACAAGGCTATTTAAACTGTTTAAAGACAGTAACAACAATTAAACTAAACGTTACAGTTCCACTTAATCTGTATTACAATATGCTTTTAAAAATGATATGTACTCTTGTTAGTACCTGGGTAATCTCATTTAATTTGAACCTGTATTTGAGTCTTGTGTTTCAGTCTTTCTTCTGCAATCTTTTTTATGCCCTTTACCCTAAACCTAAGCCAATTCTCTCTTAAGATCGAACCGTCAATAGCATATTAGAAATTCCTGAAGGGCATTTTTTGGAAAGCTCCTTTGACAGATACATTTTAAGATCGATGTTTTCAAATTATTCAACGAACCCTTTCATAATATCAAGGGATTCAAAACTCTATATGATCTCAAATTAAATGATATCCTATTCGTTAGCCCTTATTTTATTCATGTAGGAGTGAAAAACCCCTACGAGCTCATTGTACGTCTAGTAATTTATAAAATCTGGAAAACGCAGCTGTGTAGCCACTTTGATCAGCTTGTCCTAAATGTGTTCCATCATCGTTAATGAATTTGAATTGGTGAGATGAATCAATGATTTTACCGCCTTGATGAATAAAAGAACCAAACATCCCATTTCAACTTTGAAAGTCAGATTTTGATTTAGAATCCCATCAAATCATTCCATAAGAATTTGGTTCGTCAAGTTCAGATTTAATAACAATTCCAAATTCTTCATCAAGAGAGACTTTCATTCATATTTCAAAATCGTTTTTTATTTTTTTCATTTTGGCGTGTATACGTATAAAGTAACTAACCATTAGTCGAAATCGTAAACATATTGAAACCAAATGATTATTAATATTTGATTAATTTTAATCAAAAATAGAATATGTGTTTTCATACTAGCACTACGCATAGTGTAAATAAATTAGAAAAGCATTTTAAAGTTAAAATAGTGGATCCTTCAATGGAGCCCTATTTTAATAGTCCTACCTATCATCATAATGGATTTTCTCATCCAAATATGCTTGTTATACCTCAAGAGCGTTCGGACGTTTTAGCTCCAGGTATTTGGGGTATAGTACCAAGCTATAAAACCAAGGATCAAATAAAGGAATATCATAAGGAAGCTGTGCGTTATGGAGGCGGTCTAAATGCTCGTTCAGAAAAGGCATTTGACCATTTTATTTATAAAGATGCGATTATGGACAATCGATGCATAATACCTGTTTCTGGTTTTTTTGAACCGCATGACCATAAAGGAAGAAAATATCCTTTTTGTTTTAAAGACAAAGCAGATAAACCTCTAGCCTTAGCAGGACTTTATACTGTAATTGACACTTACATAACTTTTACCATTCTGACAAAAGAAGCGTCACCATTATTTGCTAAAATTCATAATAAGAAGAAGAGACAGCCTTTAATCCTAGATGAAGAGTTAACTCATAATTGGTTATCGGTTGATTTAAAGGAGACAGATGTAGAAGATATCCTGCACTTTAATTTTCCAGAAGATAAATTAGAGACTTATACTGTAAGTAAGGATTTGTTTAGTCCAAAGGTCAATAGTAATGTTGATACCATTTTAGAGAAAACTCATTATTTAGAGCTTTCTAATATTTTGTAATTCAGCTTATTACAACGATTTTTTTTACCTTTTAGCCAATAAAGTAAATTCCTGATGTTTTGGGTTTTATCTTTTTAGAAAGATAATGGATATAGTTATATCTATATTCTGTTGTTGTTCGAAATTAAAACTAGCCAATATGAAAAATTTAATATTTAGTTTGAAAATAATGGTCATTTTGTCTTGTATTCTCATTGGGTGTGAAAATGACAAAAAAACAGAAGTAGTGACGAAAACTTCGGATTCTGTACTAACAGCCATGATAATAGAACAAGTTGATAGTCTTTATTCCGTTTATGAAAGATTTGATTACGATTGGATTGAATTTTACGCTGACAACTATACAGCTATTTATCCTGATTCACCTATTCGACATTTGACTAAAGATTCATTAATAGCACAATGGAAACAAATTTACGCTAAATATGACGTAAAACTCATCCATCGTGGAAGACCAACCATTATACCATCGGAAGATATGGCAATTTCTTATAATACTTTCAACGAAATATTCATCAATAAAGAAAATTCTGATACCATTAAAAATGTTGGAACCTATATTATTAATTGGAAAAGACAATCAGATGATTCATGGAAAATAGTATTTGAAACTTTACAAAATCATTAAAAACTGAACACAATAATAACCGCAATTACGGTGGATTTGACTATGTACGAGTACACCCGACATTAATAGCGTCAATGATAAATCGAAAATTAACGCATATTAACCCGTAACAGACGATTATGTGAAATAGTTGTATGTAATAAAAACCAACCAGATATGATATTTTACACAGGAAGAGGAATGATGGTTTTAGCACTTATAGGAATACCTTACGCCATATTAAGTGTTTTAAACCTAAATGTTTCAGATGAAAGCGCGATGGCATATTCAGCTTTTATCGGAGCACCATTTATTTACTTTATTGGGAGTTACTGGAACAAACCAAAAATTGGTGTTGATGAGAAAACAAATGAACAGTTTTGGTATAAGCCAAATCACTCATTATTTTGGATACCAATGCAGTATTGGTCGATAATTTGGGTTATTATAGGGATAATAATTCTGATTGCATCATAAAAAGTTACGGTTATGACTAATAAGGAATTGAAAACCACAGCATTTGCATTGGGAATTATGGGTTTACTTGCTAATCTTGGTTCAGCTCTTGCATTAAATAAATGGTATCCAATAGTACTCTTAATTAGTATTGGAACTATAATTTTTGGATTTTTCGTCCCTAGCAAAGACCCGAAGAAAAAAAGAAGAATTTCAAACGAAGAACTTAAAAAGCTACCGTATAAAATTGACAAGTTCATTCCTGAGAATAAACCTCATAATTCATTTGATTTTGTGTGCGCTTGGACAAAGACACAATTTTCTGGTCTACCTGTTACCTATCAAGATTACAAAGAAGACAGTAAAGATGATTATTGTACTTATCAACCCATTGGGCAAATTTGTCCAAATTGTGGTAGTGTATCATATGAAACAGCAAAAGAATCTGGAATGGCATTTAGTGATTGGGATGGATACGAAAGCATAAAATGTAATTCTTGTAATAATGACGATATAGAACCTATTATAATTTTAAACTGCTGAATTAATGCGTACAAAAATGACTATAAGTAATTGTTTGATCTCGCCTACTTCTGAAAATCCTCGCGGATTTTCAGTTTGGTGTGTACTTTCAAAGTTAAGTACTAAACCACGCAACTACTAAAAGCCTAAACCGTTGTACATAATAAAACCAATCTGTAATGAAAACTCTATTTAGTTTCATACTTACCTTTTACTCTTTTATTGGCTTTTCTCAAACGTCTCAAGAAATAGTAAATATCAGTAACGAATTTTTATTGACTTTAAGCGAAGACGAAAAAAAAGAAGTATTACGAGATTTCAATGATTCATTGAGAACTAAATGGACAAATCTACCAATAGGATTAGCAAAACGGCCTGGTAAGAAATTTGGTGATTTATCAGATGAGGCAAAAATTAAATTTCATGAGGTTTTAACAACTATTTTTAGTTCACAAGGCTATTTAAAAACAACTAGTATTATGCAACTTGACGATATGTTGAACGCAAGAGTTGATGAAGCAATCGAAAAAAACCTAATTAAAAAAGAAAATATTCCAAAAATTAAAGCATTAGACTGGGACTACAACAATTATTTTATATCTATTTGGGGAAATCCAAACTTACAAATCCCTTGGAGTATAAAGTTTGAAGGACACCATCTTTCAATTAATCTCACTATCATAAAAGAAAAGATTTCCTTTACACCTATGTTCGTAGGCGCTGATCCAGCATTAATACCATCAACAAAGCATGTTGGTTTAAGAGTTTTAAGCAAAGAAGAAGATTACGGAATTAAGCTTATAAACTCATTTGATGAATCTCAACAAAAGATTGCAACATTGAGTCAAGAAGTTCCAAAAGACATAATCACTAACCCTTCAAATAATCAAAGAATTACAGAATATCAAGGCATCAAAGCCAATGCACTAACTAAAGATCAGAAGAAAATTTTAATGCTACTCATTAAGGAATTTATAAATAATCTTGAGTATGAAAAATCTAATAAATATTTATTAGAAATTGAGGAAAAGGGATTAGACGAGATTTACTTTGCATGGATAGGAAGTTATAAAAAAAGAGAGCCAAATTACTATATCATTAATGGTCCTAATTTCATAATTGAATATGATAATACAGGAAACCACATACATTCTATTTGGAGGGAAAAAGACAATGATTTCGGTGAAGACCTTTTAAGAACACATCATATTAATCATAAACATTAACTATGTACAACAACGGCTATAATCAATTGGGGCTTAGTTGTCCAAACAAAAATATAAACATTAAACAAAGGTCGGTGCTTAACTGAAAAGTATAGGAGTAAAATCTTCAACTACGCATAGCCAAGACCGTTAGGCAAAATTTTCAAAAAAACGATAATTATGGCATTAAAAGTAATTGGAGCAGGATTTGGAAGAACAGGAACAAAGTCTCTTCAAATTGCTCTAGAAAAATTAGGGTTTGACAATTGTTATCATATGGAAGCGTTGTTTAGAAATCCTAGTGATGTAACTCATTGGGAAAATGCTTACTTAGAAAAAGAAACCGACTGGAATTCATTATTTAAAAATTATAAATCTGCTGTAGATTTCCCGAGTTCAATGTACTATAAAGAATTGGCGGATTTCTATCCAGATTCAAAGATAATATTAACTATTAGAGATCCAGAGAAATGGTACAAAAGCGCCTATTCTACTATTTTTAGTTTTGATCCTGGTCCTAAAATAAAATTAAAGATGCTTTTTTCAATGCTTTTCTCATCAAAAGCAAGAAACCTTTTTAAAGTAATTAAATTGAACGAAAAATCTATATGGGGAAAATACTTTGAAGGAAAATTTGAGGATAAAAATTATACTATTCAGAAATTTAAAGATCATATAGAAGAAGTGAAAAAATCGATTCCTAAAGAGAGGTTGTTAATTTTTCAACCAAGTGACGGTTGGGGTCCACTTTGCAAATTTCTAGAAGTCGAAATACCTTCTGACCCTTTTCCAAATTCGAACAAAAGAGAAAATTTTAATCTGTGGGCGAGAGGTATTGTCAGTGATGTATTAAAATAATTTTGCCTAACAACATAAAAAAAATGCTAGCTTTAGCTAAACCAAAACTAGTAAACGAGAACCATTCTTTATACATAAACGGAGGCAACAATATAGACTAACCAATCAAAACTCAAGAATATGGAGCGTAAAGATTTCTTAAAAAAGTCAGCAATCGGAATTGGAGCATTGTCATTTATATCTATGATTAATGCTTGTAAATCCGAATCAAAGCAGGAGGTTATTAACGAATCTTCAAAATCAGAAGTTACAGAATTACAAAAACCCAAAATTGTTAAAGAGAACGAGGGAAACAAATTGAATGTTCTGGGAGATAATCAAAACATCAAATTGAGCGGTGCAGACACTAATGGACAGTACACTTTAATTGAGCAAAATAATGAACCAGGGGTCGGAATTCCGACTCATGTTCATGAAAATGAGGATGAAGTTTTTCAAGTATTGTCTGGTCAAGTAGAAATGATCATTGGTAATCAAATCAAAACTTTACAAGCTGGTGACTTGATTTTCTGCCCTAAAGGAGTTCCTCATTCATGGAAAGTTATCGGAGAAGAAAAAGCCCGAGCCATGTTGAGTATTTTTCCCGCTGGTTTAGAAGGTATGTTTAAGGAATTAGCGGAATTACCTGCAGGACCACCTGACATGGAAAAAGTTACAGCTATTTGCGGAAAGTATAATTTAAAATTCGTTTAAATAAAATTCAGTTGCCAACAAAAGCTAAAAGTAATTGCTTGTTCTCTGCAAATTCTATAAATCCTCACGGATTTTCATTTTGGCGTGTACTTGAAAAGCTAAGTGCTAAGGCACATAACAAATCATATTCGAGACCGTTGGACTTCATTATGACCAATCAATAACCAATGATAAAATTCTTTAGGAAAATTCGGCAAAAACTAATCACTGAAAATAAATTCAGCAAATATCTGCTTTATGCAATTGGGGAAATTGTGCTTGTAGTTATTGGAATCTTAATTGCGCTGCAAATCAACAATAAAAATCAAGAAAAAATAAATAGAAAGTATGAGTTAACAATGTTGAATGAAATTAAAGATGCTATGGAAAAAGACATCAAAAATATGGAAGGAGGATTAAAGAATATTGAGGAGCTAAAACAAAGCGTTATCAAATTAGCTTTAGTTCGAAACGAACCTAATTATCCAAAAGACTCATTGGATTATCATTTCACTGAGGTAAGAAGAGGTGGTATAGCTGTTGCTATAAACTATAGTCCATATGAATCTTTAAAGTCTACAGGTCTAGATAAAATATCGAATACGAAACTTAGAAATAGTATCACCAATTTATATGAGGTAAAATTAAAAGCTGTTGAATTTTGGGTGAATGAATTTATCAGGAGACAATTGTACAAGAAAGGTGATTTGGTATCAACAACTTTTGAAAAAGAAGTAAAATCTGATTCAATAAATGGTATAAATGTTAATTACCTTATCAATCAAGAGGTAATGCTTAAAGATGAGTTTGATGATTTTCTTATCCTTTCAGGAGGGTTTATCCCAATTGCTAAAAGAAATTTAAGTTATGCGATAGAAGATATGAAATCTCAACTAAAAGAAATTGAGCTAGAAATAAATAAATAACGAAAGCACAACAATATATAATCACAATTCCGAGTGGATTTAGGCGTAGTCGAATCCGCCGTAATTGCGGTTATAAATTGTTGTATAATTTTTTTTATTAAGACTATCTGTTGTAAGGTGCTATGGCTGTTATCCAACCATCTATTTCTATTTTAATATCAGATAAATGTTCTTTTGTATTCAGGTCGAATCTTCTAAAATGATTGTTACTCACAACTACAAAATTATTGTCTACAATCGCTAAGGTATACGGATTTGGTATATCAGTTTCTAAAATAAATTCATTCTGTCCTGTTGTTTCGTTTATCTTAATAATTGGGTCAATTGCTCCATTATAGACATAATATTTGTTTGAGTTATAAATGGCCAAGTCTGTGATGCCAGAGTCTTCTACGGGAATTGAATTAACAAGAGTTCCAGTTTTTGTTATTTCTACAATTTGTCCGTAAGTAGAGTAGTAGATATGGTCGCCATGTATAGCGATTCCTTCAGTTCTTATATTCTCGATTATTGAAATTACATTTCCTGTGTCAGGATTAATCTCATAAATCGGATTATAAGTAATTATTCCATTATTGTTATTTGAACTTGCACCTCCTAACCATAAAGAAGTTCCGTCAAAATCTAATGCATGAGGTGAGCCTTCAGGTTCAGGTAAGGGTAAAATTTTTTCAATAGTTGATTCAGTTTCATTGTATAGATATATTCCAGGATTGCCATAGGATGGATGTACAAGAATCCACCATTTTAAAATATTATTTTCAGAAGTAGAACCTTCTTCTAAAGTGAAATCTACAGTTTCATTATTGCAAGATAAAAATGTGACTAAAAAAAATGTCAGAAATAGAATGGACTTAGATGTTTTCATGAATTGGTTTTCGAAAATCATTCAATAATTATACCATAAGGCATTTAATTGGGTAAATTGCAAACAACGGTCTGGTATAACGGTCAGTTACGGTTTTAAAGTTAATAATTTTCGGTTTAGCACAGACGTTAGCAATTCCGAGTGGATTCGGACGTAGTCGAATCCGCTGTAATTGCGGTTATACATTGTTGTAGCACGTTTTTTTATTCATCATAAATTAATTCAATGTAAAGTTCTTCAATTTTTTCAATATTTGTTTTTTCCATTTTTAGAATAAATTTCCGACCTCCATATATATAATGTGGAACTCCTGGATTGTAATAATATTGATAATAGTTTAAATCTGTAATATCAAAAATAGCATTGTCGATAGTCTCTTTAGCTTTTGATTCCTCAATTTTCATTTTAGTAAATAATTCTTTAACGACTCGTTTGGTGTCGTCAGGATTTATTACTGTTTCTTCTTTTAATGAGCAAAAACTATTTTCAAAATCCACTTCCTCAAATGTTAGTGTAGCATCAGCTATTATTGGTTTGCCTCCTAAAACATTAGGAAGTTCTTGTTCGTATTCAATTGGTTCTGTAATGTCGTATTCCAATCCAAATGGAAAGTGAAAATATTGAAGTTCATTAATAGCTAATTGTTCAATACCTTGTTTAGAACTATATATTTCAATAATTGGGTTTATAGCATTTCTTAATTCGCTAACTTTTTCTGGATTCTTTTTTTCAAAACTATTCAGCATTTCTTGTAGCAATAATTTTGTAGATTCTCCTAATTCTTTCCAGTTTAAAATCTCAAGAAATTCTCCAAGTTCATTCGTTTTATAAATTACTTTGGATAAGTCATTTTTTTTGAGAATTTGATTAACAGCTTCTTTATCGTCAAAAATATTTTCAGCTTTTTCTTGAAATGTGCTTACAATATTGTTTTTATATGTCCATTGGATTTTATATGATTTATCATTAGAATCAAGGACTTTAAAATTAGCAATATACTGTGATGAATCTTTTTTTGTTAACACATCATTTTTCCATTCTCTTTTGACTTTTGAAACTTTGAAATCATAATCGTCACCAATTGACCAATAAGCAACAAATGAAACTTTGGTTGAGTCAATTTGACTGTATGATATAAGAGAAAAGAATAAAAATAAGAGTAGAATAGTTTTCTTTTTCATAGATTTTTAGTCAAATGTGCTACAACGGTTTGGCTATGCGCAGTGCGGGATTGAAAAGCCGAAACTTTCAATCTTGCACCAACGGTAGCCAAAGCTGCGTTTTGTGTTTTTAAATTTATTCAACAAAAACGTCAAAGCGGAGCTTTGGCGGGCTAAATGCACCAACCTTTCTTTTGTCTCTTCAGCCCGCATTGCGTATAGGTGTTGTTGTAGCTCGTTTTTTATTTTAAGAACAACTTGATTTCATTCAGCGTTTCCATAAATTTTTCTTCTTGCAAAAAATGTCCAGCTTCGAATTCAACCACTTTAGCGTGAGGCAATCTGTTTTTCCATTTTTCTAAGTAATCGATCGAAATGAAGTCATCTTGGTTGCCCCATAGAATCAACCAGGGTTTATTTTCAATTTGGGCTAATTCGTTCCATTTTAGCTCATAAAAGTCCGAAGATCCAACTAATGACTTTGCAATATTCAAAAGGGAATATCTGGATGCTTTTGAAGGAAAAGGCTTGTAATAATGCCGATGGATTTGCTTTGTTAAATTCTTTTTGTCCTGAAAACCTTTCTTTAGCAAAGATTTTGGCGAATAGTTTAATCTTAAATATAGAAATCTTCCAAGTGTACTATTGATGATTTTATCAGCCTTCTTTAGTTCCTCATTACTATTTGTCTCTCCTAGCCATGTATTAAACATTATTATCTGTTTGATTCTGGAATCATTGCTGATTGCTGATGATAAACCTATCGGACCTCCAAAGTCGTGTACAACCATGGTTATACTGTCAAGGTCTAGTTTTTGAATAAATTCTGTTAAATTTTTAGAATGTGTCTCAGGCTTGCCATCAAAATCTTCCGGTTTTTCAGACAAACCGAAACCTATGTGGTCTATGGCTATACATCGGTAATTTTCAGATAATTTTTTAATATAATTTCTATATAAAAATGACCATGTAGGTGTTCCATGTACGAAAAGGATAACATCACCTTTTCCCGTATCTACATAGTGCATTTTGCCCTGTTCAAGTTGAACGTAATTACTATCAAAGGGATATAGGTTATCATCAAGCCAATCTTGGCTATAAAGACTTAAGCTGGTCAACGATAGAAACATTATTAGTAGTTTTTTCTCCATTCTTTTTAATGAGCTACAACGTGTTTGGCTATGGTTTCGTTGCGTGAAAATCCGCTAGGATTTTCCGCTGTGGCAACTAATATAACAAATTTGCGTGGAATTTTCGGTAGAAAATTCCGCAGCAATGAACTATAGCCGGTGTTGTAAAACGTTTTTTTATTCAAATATTTGATAGCTTTTTTCGGCTTTTTTTCTTAAATCTTTCCATTCAGCGTTGTTCTTATATTCTCGCAAATCTATTTTTATTTTTGATTCGAATTTTATTGGGACTTTAGGTTTGTGATGAGAGTAAATTATCAATGTACTGTCTTCAACTTTATAAATTATTTCAGAGAATCCGTTAAAAACGTAATTTGATAATGTGTCCGTCTCAAATTTTAATTCCTTATTCGTTGATATTTCTGTAGTTTGATGATTACCTGTAATTCCCCAAGTTTTTCTTTTTAAATATAATGATTCTTCTTTTTTAGGAAAGTTAATTTGCTCAATTATATATGTAGGTTTAAAAGTTTCATCCCATACAGTAAATTCTTGTTCAGCTTTCATTCCGAACCAAAATGAGAATATTATCAGTATAATTGAAATTATTATTAAATATCTTTTTTTCAATTCGTAGTACGGTTTGTGTTAAATGTTTTACAACGGTCTCGGCTATGAGTAGTTGCGTGGTTTAGCGATTAACTCTGCAAGTACACACCAAGTTGGAAATTCCGTAGGAATTTCCAAAGTAGGCGAGAACAAGCAATTACTTATAGCCATTGTTGTGCGTAGGTTTTTATTCATTCCAAAGTTTCATTATTTCAGATTTGTTTGGATATAAACCATCTCTTTCTACAGACTCTCCATTTACAAAATCAAACCAAGTTCTATCCTCGTCAAAAAGTCCAAAACCGCTTTTAGTTTCTATAAATTTTCTTTTTTCCCATTTTTCATTTTCCAGAATGTATTCCCAACCAAAGATAATTTCTGTCATTTCCTCTTTTGGTTGAATATTCACAAATATTAATCTTGAGTCTAAATCAGGTTGTTCAATTAATTCGGTTATCTCGTATGGAAGATTACTTCTATCTGGATTTTCGGATAATTCTGGGCAAACAAAAACTTTAGAGTTTCTATTAGAAATTTCCATTTCTCCTTTTGGTCCGATATCCCAACTTTTAGTTTCAAGAATAAAATTAGGCTGTAAGTAATCTACCTTTCTGTCAACTACCTTAAAATTCCAATTTAGGTTCTGAAAGAAGTTTTTCCATTTATGTTCCAAAAATTCTGAATTACTTAAAATATCTTTAACTGATTTTAAATCATTTTTTAAAGTTGAAATTTCTCTTTTTTTATCTTCAATTTGCGTTTCAATTATGGCTTGTTTAGCAATACTTATTTTGCAATTAAAAAACTCTTTTCTTTTATTATATCTGTATTTTGCAAGTTGTGAATGAATTTTTCTTTCAGCCCAATTTATATCGGAAAATTCAAACTCTTCTTCGATTTCAAAGTTTTCAGGAATACTTGTCGATGAAGACAACTGTTTTGTTCTGTCAGCAGTTTCTTTACTTGTCTTCCCAATTTTGAGAAGATTTTCCTTTAGAGAATTATTCGATAATATGTATATGAATCCTTTTTTCATAATCTTTGGTCAACTTACGCACAACGTTGTTGTATAAGATTAGTTGCGTGTTTTAAGCACTAAATTTAGCAAATAAATCACAGATAGAAAGTCCGCGAGGACTTTCGTAAGCAAGCTAGAACCAGCAATTAATTTTATACGGTGTTGG